>OLGY01000043.1_pt1 | contig 120043 bp, 106 predicted proteins | sample 1605951 | NCBI WGS metagenome assembly OLGY01 (sample SAMN03283280) | human gut metagenome | biome: human-associated habitat; material: feces | host: Homo sapiens | place: Peru | collected 2012
CATCTTCAAAAACAGACTGTATCGTTGAATAAGCCTCCGTTGAAATATCAATTTCAGTTACGATTGCTCCCAACTTTTTGAATAATTTTCGAGCCGAGCCGACATAACCGGTGTAGCCTTCACGCAGTGAAGCTGTTGGAATAAATGCGACTTTCTTATTTTCAATTTCTTCCTTTATCAGACTTCCCACACTTGAAAAGTGCGAACATAAAAATATTTTCATCAATATTCTCCTTTATAAATTACTATTTTTCTAACTAATTACTAAATTGTAATTTAATTAACTAATTCTATAATGACCTATAATATCATTACGATATTCTAAAATATCTTCTTCATAATATCTTTGATAAGGATTAGCATGATGAATTATAAAAGAAATACCTTTTTTATTCCTCTTATCAGATACTATACCAATATGATTTTTAAATACAACAATATCTCCACCTTGCCATTCTTTTATTTTATTAATATCATTTGTTAAAGCAATTGCATTATTGTCTAAATATACTTTTAAATTTTGTACTCTTCTAAAATCAATATTTTTATCTATAACATCAATATCATATAAATTTCTATTTGTTTTTATATGTTCATTTACTAAATTCATTAAATCATAACCTGCACCTTTTAATCCAAATGCAACAACATCTGTACATACACCATATTCATCATTTGGATAACCCGTAGCATAATATTTACTTTTATATTTAGGATTTGTTTTTATATAATTCCTTACATTATTTAATATATCAGTTTGATCATCTATACCATCATTATCTTTATCAGTTTTACTTATATAAGTCTTAATATTAAAATCTTCATTAGTATATTTTTTATGTGGAATATAATTAAAACGATATAACGCATATAAAACAACAATTATTAATACTATTAAAAAATTTGTCACAATAATTAATATTTTCTTTTTCATAAATTCTCCATTTCAACAAATTACTATTTATCTAAAAAACTACTATCTTCATTATACAAAACTTCTTCTGATATATTTTCATTATTTTGACTTTGATATATGATTAGATTTTTTAAATTTTCTATTACTTTGTTAACTGATAGCTCTGCTCTATTAATTCTTTTACTAATGACCAATCCACTTTTTCATCCACAATAATCGTATTCCAATGCTCTTTATTCATGTGATAAGCAGGTATTATATAATTATATGTATTTCTTAATATATCCGAATAATTTGGATCTGTTTTTACATTAAGATACAGCTTATCATTAACATTCATAATTAGTGCAAACCACTTTTTATTTTTGCCATGTTTCATTGTGACTGACTCAAAGTCATTTGGAAATGGGCAATCTTTAAAAGTATCTTCTAATGTTAAACAATATTTAATTATTTCTTCTTTATCCATATCCAACTCCTTATAAGAACCTCAAAAATTGCAATTATAATTTATTTATGCTTTTACATTATAAATTTTTATACTATACAGGCTTAAACTTTACGGTTTCATTAAAATTATACCTTTTATTTCTGGATGTAATAATTTTACAAAATCTTCTGCATCTTGCTTTGTTCCAACTACACTTCCGTAGTGAATTGGAACTGCTATTTTAGGTTGTATTTCATTTATTAATTGTGCAGCTTCTTTGAAATTCATTGTATACACTCCACCAACTGGAACAAAAGCAACATCGCATTTTACTTTTTTATTTTCTTCTGTAATATCAGTATCTCCTGAAATATAATATCTAACTCCATTTAGTGTAATAATATAACCTACCCAATCATTCTCTTTTGGATGAAAAGTTTTATTAGTATTATACGCTGGTATTGTTTCAAATTCGATTCCCTGTACCATATATTTTTTATTTGGCTCTACTGTAACAATTGCATTTTGATTTATACCTTTTCTTAAAACTTTTGTTAATAATTCTTCTGGTATTACAATAGTTGTATTTTCTTTAATAACCTTATCTAAATCTTCTTCTGAATAATGGTCATAGTGATCATGTGTAATAAAAACAATATCTGCATCATTATAATTTTTATCTATTTTAAATGGATCTATATAAATTATTTTTTCTTTATCAAATCTTATACTACTATGATATAAAACTTCTATATTTTCTAACATTTGTGTCCTCCTTATTTTTTATATATGCATTATAGCACAAATTATAAAAACTAGCTCTATTTCTCCAATTATTTTATTTCCATCTAATGCTTTTTCAAAATTTATAAATGTATTTCTTTTATTATGACAAGCATTTTCACATTGTAAATAGCCATAGTCCCCTTGTACTTCAAATACTTTATTTTTATCAAATACACTATTATAGAACTGACCATCCACATTTGTTGATAATATAAAATACTCTTTATTCTTAACAATTTTATATAATTAAATTTCATTTACTACTATAATATCTCTTTTTAAGAAGCCATTTTCAACAACTCCTGTACCCAAAAATTCATTATTAAAATATATTTTGTATACACCATTTTTTTCATTATTTTTTAATTTTACACCATTAAAAAATTTATTAAGATTATCTTTTTTTATATTAATATTTTTATTATTTTTTAATAATTTTTCTAAAGATATTACTTTATTTTTTATCCATTCTTCATTATTCTTATTTTTCTCAACTTCATCAATTGTTACAGCCTCATTTATACTGAATTCTCCAACTCTTGTTCTTCTAAGCCCTTTCATATAACCAATAGTCCCCAGTTTTTCAGCAATATCTTCACATAATGATCTAATATATGTACCCTTAGAACATTCAACTTCAAATACAATAGTCTTGTCCTTTTTACAAAAATCAATCAGCTTTATAGAATAAATTTCAATATTTCTTTTTGGAATATCAACTTCAATATTATTTCTAGCATATTCATATAGTTTCTTTCCTTTGACCTTTATTGCCGAATATATAGGAGGTGTTTGAACAAGATTTCCAACAAAACAATTTAATTTTTCAGATAAATATTCTTTATTAAAAATATTATCATCCACACCCTTTTCCTCAATTATATCTCCTTCAACATCAGCAGTACTAGTTTTAATTCCTAACTTTAAAGTAGCAATATAGCATTTATCGTGATTAATTAAGTATTTAGAAAACTTAGTACCTTTCCCCAAAAGTAAAGGTAACACTCCAGTAGCATTAGGATCTAAAGTTCCTGTGTGACCAACTTTTACATTTAAAATTTTTTTTACTTTGTTAACAACGTCATTAGAAGTAAATTCCTTTGACTTGTCCACAATAATAATTCCATCCATAAAAAACTCCCTTAAAAATTTAAATTATTATAATTTACTGTATTTATAAAATATTTCAAAATAAAATTATAATCATAAAAAGGGCGAATTGAATTCGCCCAAATTATCTTTTATAAATATCTTTTAGCTTCAGCAATAACTCTTTGTTTAACAGATTCCAAATCATCATTAATAGAAAATCCAGCTGCCTTAGGATGACCTCCCCCTCCATACAATAAAGCTATTTCGTCAACATTAACTTTATCATTAGAGCGTAAAGAAACTTTTAATCCTTTTCCCTTAATTTCTCTAATAAATATAGAAACTTCAACACCTTCGATATCTCTACCTATGTCAACAATTCCTTCATGGTCTCCAGCAACAGCATTAAATTTTTCATAATCTTCTAAAGTTACATATGTATATGCAATTTTACCATCTTCAAAAAATTCAATTCTATTATTTGCAGCTCTTGTTAACTCAAAAGCAGATTTAGTTTTAACTTGAAGAACTTTTCTGTACGTATCTGAAACATTAACACCTTTTCTTAATAATCCAGCTACAAATTCAAATGTCTCAGCTGTTACACCTTGATATTTAAATCCACCTGTGTCTGTTATTATACCTACTAATAAACATGTTCCAATTTCTTTATTAATTTCCAATTTAAATGCACTAAGTGCAACAATCATAACTTCCGCACAGGCTGGTGCATCTGGATTAACAAAATTATAATCTCCAAACATATTATTAGTTCCATGATGATCAATAACAACTGTAGTAGTAGCATCTTCAAATTTCTTTGATAGACCATTTAACATATCAAATGAAGCACAATCAACAGCAATTGCTAAATCATAATTTTCAACATTACTTTCTTTTTTTATTTCACTTGAACCTGGTAAAAAATTAAATGTTTTTGGGCATTCTGGAATTATAACATCAACATTATTTTTTCCGTATAGTTTTAGTGCATTATATAAAGCTAAACTTGTTCCAACAGCATCTCCATCAGGATTTTCATGTGTTAATATTACTATTGATTCTGCTTTATTTATTTCTTCAAATATTTTATCTAAAGTACTCATTATATCAATCCTTTCTGAAATTCAGGTGCATTGTTAGTAAGTGTCAGTGTTAACAATGTTGTTAATTAACTTTGTCCCCACTGACAGACTTATCTTTTACTTATATAAATTCTTATTATTGTTCACCTTTTATTTCTTTAAGTATATTATCGATTTTAGCACCATATTCCATTGAATCATCTAATTCAAAAATTAGCTCTGGTGTTATTCTTAAATTAACAGTTTTGGCTACTTGGCTTCTTATAAAACCTGCTGAATCTTTTAAACCTTGCATTGTTTTTTCTAGATTTTTAGAATTTAATACACTTACATAAACTTTAGCATATTTTAAATCAGGTGTTATTTTAGCTCTTGTAACACTTAATAATCCTGTAACATTTGGATTTTTAAGTTCGAAAGTCAAAACATGACTAATTTCTTTTTTAAGCTCTTCATTAATTCTATTTAGTCTAGTATCATTTTTTGCCATAAACTTATCTTCCTTTCGTTTTAATTATCTTTTAACTTCTTCCATTACAAAGAATTCAATTACATCATTTTCTTTTAAATCATTGTAATTTTCAATTTGACAACCACATTCAAATCCTTTTGTAACTTCTTTAACATCATCTTTAAATCTCTTTAAAGAAACTAATTTACCTTCGTGAATAACAACTGAATCACGAATTACTCTAACTCCCGCATTTCTTTCTATTTTTCCATCAGTAACAAAACATCCAGCAATTGTTCCAACTCCTGATACTTTAAATGTTTGTCTTACTAATGCATTACCAATTACTTTTTCTTCATAAATTGGATCTAATAAACCTTTCATAGCAGCTTCTACATCTTCTAAAGCTTTATAAATAACTGAATATTGTTTAATTTCAACACCTTCTTTTTCAGCAACTTCTTTTGCTGAACCAACAGGACGAACATTAAATGCTATAATTATTGCTTCTGCAGCCTTTGCAAGTTGAACATCAGATTCATTTACAGCTCCAGCAACAGAATGTATAACTTTTACTTTAACTTCATCATTTGATAATTTTTCTAATGATTGTTTAATAGCTTCTGCAGAACCTTGAACATCTGCTTTTACAATTAAATTTAATTGTTTTAAATCTTCACTAGCCATTTTTTCAAATAGATTATTTAAAGTAACAACATTATTGTTATTTAAATGTTTTTCTCTTTCTTTTAGTTTTCTCTTTTCAATTAAATGTTTAGCCATTTTTTCATTTTTAACTTCATAGAAAGTATCTCCTGCTTCTGGTAAATCAGTTAATCCCATTATTTCAACAGGTGTTGATGGTCCAGCAGCTTTAACACTTTGACCTTTATCATTTTTCATTGCTCTTATTCTACCTATAGAAGTTCCAACAACAATTGTATCACCAACATTTAAAGTACCACGTTGTACAAGAACTGATGCGATTGGACCTTTAGATTTATCAAGTCTTGCTTCAATAACTGCACCTTTTGATTGTTTATTTGGATTTGCTTTTAGCTCTTTCATATCTGCAACTAACAATACCATTTCAAGTAAATTATTAATGTTTAGACCTTTCTTTGCAGAGATAGGTACAAATATTGTATCTCCTCCCCATTCTTCAGAAACTAAATCATATTGCATTAAATCTTGTTTTATTTTTTCAATATTAGCATTTGGTAAATCAATTTTATTAACAGCAACAATAATTGGAATTTCGGCTGCTTTAGCGTGGTTTATAGCTTCTACAGTTTGAGGCATAACACCATCATCAGCTGCAACAACAAGGATTGCTATATCAGTAATTTGAGCACCTCTTGCTCTCATACTTGTAAATGCTTCGTGACCTGGTGTATCTAAGAATGTTATTTCTCTACCATTTACATTTACTTTGTATGCACCAATATGTTGTGTAATACCACCAGCTTCTCCTTCAATTACATTTGTTTTTCTAATAGTATCTAATAGTGATGTTTTACCATGATCAACGTGACCCATAACAACAACTACTGGTGGACGTGGTTTTAAGTCCTCTGCTTTGTCTTCTGACTCATCAAATAAAACATCTTCTTCATTAACAACTTTCTTTTTATTTGCTGTTACTCCAAATTCTCCAGCAACTAAAAATGCTGTATCAAAATCTAATTCGTTGTTAATAGTAGCCATAATTCCAAGTCCCATTAATTTAGTAATAACTTCTCCACTTGTCTTTTTAAGCTCTGCTGCTAAATCCTTAACAGTAATAGTTTCTGGAATTGTAATTTCTGTTAATTGGAATATTTTTTGCTTACTTTTTTCTTTTTCATTTTTATTATTATTCTTTTTCTTATTTCTTTTTCCTCTATCATTACTTAAATCATAATAATCAAGCATTCCACCATCTTGCTCATCAAACATATGAGATAATCTATCAACTTGTTTTAAGTCCTTTAATTTACCATCATCAATTTCAGAAAATCTATCTTGTCTTCTTGATTTAGATGGCTTTTTATTATTAGCTTTAGATTCCTCAAATTTGTTTTGTTTAGCTTTGTCAATAGATTTACTTGTATAATCTCTTTGAGATTCTTTCTCTACAATTTCAGTTGACATTATATTCTTAATGTTCTTATCAATTCCTTTTTCATCAAGAGGTCTATTACCATTTCTATTGTTGTTATTATTATATCTATTATTGTAACCACCATTATTATATCCATTATTATTTCTATTATTTTGTTGGTTGCCATTTCTATTATTAAATCTTCTATCACCATTGTTATTGTTGTATCTGTCATTGTTGTTATTACCATTATTATATCTATCGTTTCTATTATATCTGTTATTGCTATATCCATTGTTGTTTCTATTGTCATTGTTTCTATAATCACTATTATTTCTATTATTATATCTATTATTTCCGTTATATCTATTTTCTCTATTTTCGTTATTAAATTTATTATCTTCGTTATTACGTCTATTGTTCATATTATTTCTTCTATCGTAATTATTTTCGTTTTTACTAAATTCTTTTTTAACTGTTACATCCATATTTTTATTTTCAGCCTTTTCAGTTTTCTCCTTTATAATATTCTTCTCTCCTACATTTTTTTCATTAGCAATTTTTAATTCTTCTTGTTTTTGAGCTTCCATTTGTTTTTGTAATTCAGCCTTTTTTTGCTCTTCTGCTCTTTTTTGCTCTTCTAATAATCTTTGGGCCTCTTCAGCTTTTTTCTTTTCTTCTTCAGCTTTTCTTCTTTCCTCTTCTTCTTTCTTTTTATCTTTAATTCCAAATAACTCACTTACTGTAAGAGGTTTTTGTTGTTTATTTCTATAAACAATATTATAATTTTTATTTTTATTTCTTTCTACAAAACCAATATTGTTTTTATTCTCTTGCTTTTTGTTTGACTTTTCCTCAGGTTCAGCCTCAGAAACAATAACTTCTCTTCTAATGATTACTGGAGTTTCTTGTTGCTTTTTTTTATCTTTGCTAGAGTCTTTTTTATCATCTTTACTTTTGCTCTTTTCTTTGCCTTGATTTTTATCTTTGTCATTTTTCTTACTTTCTTTTTTATTAGCAAAGCTTTTTTCTATTTTTTCAGCTTGTTCTTCTTCAATAGAGCTTAAATGACTTTTGACATTAATTCCCAGTTCATTAGCCTTTTCTATTATTTCCTTACTGGTTAGACCTATCTTTTTAGCGATTTCATGAATTTTAATCTTAGCCAATAAATTTCACCCCCATAATATTAATTTTTGTCTATGATTTCATTTCTTAAAGAATTATAAATTGTATCATCTATCTTTCTTTCAAAACTTCTTTCCAATTTTTTTGATTTAATTGCTTTTTCTAAACACTCTATGTTATTGCAAATGTATGCCCCTCTGCCATTTGCTTTGCCTGTCTTATCAATGCTTATGTTGCCTTCTTTATTCATTACTATTCTAATTAAATCACTTTTATTTTTTTGAACATTACATCCAATGCATGTTCTTTGTGGTATTTTTTTCAAATTATCACTTCCCATTGTATTCAAACATATTTTTTATATTAATTATTCTTCAACTTGCTCTGATGATTCTTCTGAAACTTCTTCTGCAGTTCCTTCTTGATTATTTGCTTCTTCAATCATTTTTCTAAATTGAGACTCACTTTTTATATCAATTTTCCAATTAGTTAACTTTGCAGCTAATCTAACATTTTGACCAGATTTTCCTATTGCTAATGATAATTGATCATCTGGAACTATTACTTGAGCAAATCTTTCTTCATCTTTAATATCTACAGCTAAAACTTGTGCTGGTAATAATGCTGCAGATATATAAATTGATGGATCTGCATTCCATTCTATTACATCAATTTTTTCTCCATTTAATTCATTAATTATATTTTGAATTCTTATTCCTTTTTGACCTACGCAAGAGCCAACTGGATCAATATTTTCATTTGGAGAATATACAGCAACTTTACTTCTGCTTCCTGGATCTCTTGAAACACTTTTTATTTCAATAACACCTTCATATATTTCTGGAATTTCAAGTTCAAATAATTTTCTTACAAAATCAGAACTTGCTCTTGATATAATAACTTGTGGTGCACCTTTAACTCCTCTTTCCACATCCATAACACAAGCTCTAATTTTATCATTTACCTTGTATTTTTCTGTAGGGATTTGTTCTTTTAAAGGCATAACACCTTCTAGTTTACCTAAATCAACTACCACAATTCCACCATCAGCTTTTTGAACTAATCCAGAGATTATCTCACCTTTTCTTTCACTGAATTCATCAAATAATACATTTCTTGAAGCCTCTCTTATTTTTTGTATAATAACTTGTTTAGCTGTTTGAGCTGCTATTCTACCAAAATTTCTTGGTATAATTTCAACTTGAGCTGTATCTCCTACTTCCAAATTTTTATTAACTTTTTTTGCATCCTCTAAATTAATTTGTGTTTTATCATCTTCAACGGTTTCCACAACTTCCATTTCAGCAATTACATGTATTTCTCCACTTTCTGGATGCATTGTAACTTTTACATTGTCAGCATTTGAATCATAATTTCTTTTATATGCTGTAACTAATGCTGTTTCAATAGATTCTAACATATAATCTTTTTTTATACCTTTTTCTTTTTCCAATTCATTTAAAGCTATTACTAGCTCTTTACTATCAATATTTATACCTTTATTTTGTTTTGTTTCACCCTTCATTTCAATATCCTCCTTTTAAACATTCCAATCATAATATTTTTTTATTAATGATATATTTTTTCGCTCTATATTTAATTCTTCATTTTCTACTTCAATTGTTATTGTTTGGTCATCAAAACTTTTTAACTTTCCTACATATTCTTTAAAATTGTTTATTGGTTTGAAAAGTTTTATTGTTATATATTCTCCAATATTTTCCTTTAAATGTTTATCTTTTCGTATCATCTTTTCAACACCAGTTGATGATACTTCTAGAAAATATTGCTCTTTAATGTAATCATCTTTATCTAAAATGTCTGTAATTGCATTATTTACATTTTCACAATCATTTAATGTAATTTCTCCATTTTCTTTTTCTATAAAGATTCTCAAAAAATAATCTTTGCCTTCCTTTGCATATTGAACATCATATAGCTTATATCCTAAATTTTCAATTATTTTAGATATACTATTTTCTACTTTTTCTTCTATATTTGCCAATATAAAGTCCTCCTTTATTACAATTAAAGAGTGGGATTTGTTCCCACTCTTCTGTTCTTTTTATATTGCATTAATATTATATCCTTTATTGCAAGAAAAATCAAGCTTTTTTTGGAATTTTATGCCACTTTTATTCCTGTATCGATTACTTCTTGCACAAATGGATTTGAAACATTTTTATAATCTTCCTCAGTAATTGGATGTGGCTCAATTCTAGCATCTATATCCCAAGTCATTCCCATTAAAATAGCCATACAATCATAAATATCTTCGAACTCATTTGAAATAACTGCAATATCAATATCACTATTCTCATTTTCTGTTCCCTTAGCATATGAACCAAATAATATTATAGCAGTGACATTATATTTTTTCTTTATTTCCTCAACGAATTTATCTATGCTTTTCCTAATATTTCTGTTTATTGCTTTTTTAACCATTCTCTAACCTCCTCAATATTTCTTACCTGCATTTCTGTATAATTATCCGTACATTTATTATCAAAACTTCTCTTATAATCATCATATCTAGCACTTATATTAAATGTGTTTATGATTTGTATTTTTTCTCTTATATTTGCTGGTACTATTAATTTAGCTTTTTGTGAAAGCAATATTAAATTATGAATTTTAGGTGCTATTGGATTCTCCGTATTATTTCTTGCATATATACCTTTCAGCAACTTTTCAATTACTAAATGTCCAATAAATAAACACCAAGTATTTTTCTTATTTTTATATAATACCTGCATTGTCTCATAATCATTATCCGAACTTTCAAACCAATACCTAACTAATTCAGTATTATTCATATTTTCCCTCACCTTCTTTATATTATAACATTAAAACAACTCTTTTACTATATCTTTAATAAAATTTTTCTACTCAAAATACTCACTTGTTTCTTGTAGCCCATCAAAATTTATTTGTCTTAATATTTCATAAGTTATAATTGCAACTGAATTTGATAAATTAAGTGACCTTAATGTATTTCTCATTGGAATTCTTATTGTATTTTCTATATATTTTTGTAATAAATCTTCTGGTAAACCTTTAGTCTCTTTGCCGTATAATACAAATACTTCGTCAAATTTTGAATAATCAACATCTGAATAACAATGTGTTGCTTTTGTACTTGCAAAAAACATATTATTTTCTTCTGGCTTATATTTATTCAAAAAAGATTGAAGTGAATCATGTTCCTCTATATCTAATTTATCCCAATAATCTAATCCAGATCTTTTTAGGCTTTTATCATCTATTTTGAATCCTAATGGATGTATTAGATGTAATTTTGCTCCTGTTATTGCACAAGTTCTTGCTATATTTCCTGTATTTTGTGGTATTTCTGGTTCACACATTACTATATTAAGTTTCATTTTTCTTCATTCTCCTTTTAATTAATTAAAAATTTTTTATTATTATTGAACGAATTATATCACAAAAAAACAAACATTTCATTTATTTTTCTTTAAAATTGTGCTATATTAAATTATATTATTGTGTTTTAGAAAGGATTTGAATTATTCTTATGAACGAAAAATATATAAAAAAATTAGAATTAAATAAAATAATAGATGTTCTTGAATCTTATTGCGTTACAGAAATTGGGAAACAACTTTTGCATAACATTGAACCTTCTAGTAATAAATTAATTGTTAAGCATTTACTATCTGAAACAACACAAGCAAAAAATTTAATTGCTCAAAACAGCAATCCACCAATTGCTGACGTTCAAGATTTTAGCCAAATATCAAAATTATTGAAAAGTAATATGGCTCTTTCTTGTGGAAATTTATTGAAAGTTGGTCATATTTTAAAAATTTCGCGAAACTTAAAATCTTATTTTTCTTCTTTAGATGATACATCTAAATATGATTCTATTGAAAACTATTTCGATAATTTATATACAAATATAGATTTAGAAAATAATATTTTTAAATCTATATTGGATGAGTCAACTGTTGCAGATGAGGCTTCCTCTGCTCTTAGTAATTTGCGTAGAAAAAGAAGAAATTTAGAATCTTCTATAAAAGAAAATTTAAATAAATTTATCCATTCATCAACATATTCAAAATTTATAATGGATCCCATAGTTACAATTAGAAATGATAGATATGTTATCCCTGTTAAAGTTGAATATAAAGATAATGTAAAAGGCTTTGTTCACGATATATCATACAGCGGTTCTACAGTATTTATAGAGCCTATTTCAATTTTTGAATTGAATAATCAAGCACATAATTTACAATTAGAAGAAAATGTTGAAATTGAAAGAATTTTAAAAAATCTATCTGATTCTCTAATTCCAATTGTAAATAATATAGAAATTTCACTAAATTCTATTGCAAATTTGGATTTAATTTTCGCTAAAGCAAAATTCTCTAATAAATTTAAATGTGTGGAACCTATTATAAACGAAGAAAAATTTATTGATTTCAAAGAAGCTCGTCATCCACTTATTGATGAAAAAGTTGTTGTTCCTATTGATGTTGAAATTGGAAATAAATATACATCCTTAATTATTACAGGACCAAATACTGGTGGAAAAACTGTTACTTTAAAAACAGTTGGATTATTATGTTTAATGGCTTACTTAGGATTACATATACCTGCAAAAGATGGTAGTAGTTTATACGTTTTTGATAATATATTTGCAGATATTGGTGATGAACAAAGTATTCAAGAATCCTTAAGTACTTTTTCTTCACATATGTTAAATATCATTGAAATTTATAAACAAGCAACAACCAAAAGTCTTATACTAGTAGATGAATTGGGCTCTGGAACAGACCCTATTCAAGGTGCTAACTTGGCAATTAGTATATTGGAATATTTTCACAAATTAGGAGCTTTGTCACTTGCAACAACACATTATCAAGAAATAAAAAATTATGCACTTGTTACAGATGGATTCGAAAATGCAAGCTCTGAATTTGATATTGAAAATTTAAAACCTACATATAAATTACTTGTTGGTGTTCCTGGAAAAAGCAATGCTTTTGCAATAACCAAACGACTTGGAATGCCAGATTCTATACTAACAAGAGCAGAAGAGCTTATGAATGATGAACACATTAGTGTTGAAGAACTTATAAAAAATATTTATGATGATAAAGTTGAAATCGAGAAAGAAAAAGATAAAATAAGACAAAATTCTAATCAAATAGAACTTTTAAAAAAAAATATTGACAATAAAAATACACAATTATCAACAAAAGAAAATGATATTATTGAAAAAGCTAAAATACAAGCCCGCGAAATTCTGCTACATGCAAAAAAAGAAGCCAATTCTATTATATCAAGTTTAAACGAACTTTATAATAATGCAGATGCCCAAGCTCTAAAAAAAGCCAATTCTATAAGAAATAAACTTAATGAGAATATAAAAAATAACAACTCATCTACAACTTCAAACAATCTATCAGAGCCATCTACTACATTAGAAAATGTAACTATTGGAATGACAGTACTAGTAAAAACATTAAACCAAAATGGAACTGTTCTTTCTTTACCAAATAAATCAAATGAAGTTCAAGTTCAAATTGGTAGTATGAAAATGACAGTAAAAACAGATAAATTAGTTGCAATAAAAAATAATACTCAAAAATCTAATAATAAACAAAAAAGCTTTAGCAGTAGAAATTTCAATAACAAATTAAAAAGTAAAACAGCTGTTACTGAAATAAACGTAATTGGTGAAACAGTTGAGGAAGCAATTTTTGTAGTAGATAAGTTTTTAGATGACTCTGCCCTAGCAAATTTATCAACAGTTAGAATAGTTCACGGAAAAGGAACAGGCAAATTACGCCAAGGAATCCACAATTTTTTGAAGACAAACTCACATGTAAAATCATTTAGACTAGGAACCTTCGGTGAAGGTGAAACTGGTGTAACTGTTGTGGAATTAAAATAATGTATAAAAGAGAGTTCTATTTTTATGTGAAAAGATAAATTGCTTTATTTATCACATATATGAAAAGAGGGATACATTTTATTTCGTAATGTATCCCTCTTTTCATACTTTGGCAAAAATAGGCTCTTTCTATCTTCTTTTTTAACAACTTAATTTATATAAAGCATATTGATTTAGTGAAACACCTTCTTGCTCTGCTTCAACAGACAATTTATAATGTAATGATTTTGGTATTCTTATTACAAATTTTCCACTAAAATTTTCATATCCTACTGGTAACGGAATTTTAAAATTTCCTTCAAGTTTCGTTTCTATCCAACCTCTCATTGCTTCACGTATTCCTTCATATGCTTCTTCAAAAGTTTCACCAGTACTTTGGCAACCATCAAGTTCCAAAATTTTTGCATAAAAATATTCACCACTTTCATCTCTTATCGGTTGTATAATATAATTGTATGGTAAATTCATATAATAATTCACGTTTTTCATTTTTGCCCTCCTTATAAAAAAATTTATGTATTTTTATTAATTCTTTTGAGTACATCTTTCACATAAACTGCTTTTAATGGATTTTCAAATTTTATTGTTATTACATCACCTTTTATATTTATGAAATTTCTATGTGATGTTCCTTTAGTTTTTTTCATATGGTATCCATTATATTCTAGGTCTTTTGCCAGTTCATCAAACCTTATTCCATTAGGCCTAAGTTTCATCTTTTGTATTATTTTATCTATATTTGGCACTAATATTCCTCCTTTAATGAATATGTACCATATTATTGATGATACTATATTCAGTACTATTTGTCAATACAAAACAAAAAACATAATATTTATATAAATTGCAATTAGAATGCACTATAATTATAAGGAAATAACACAGATATTACACTAATTGCCCCAATTAAAGCTATAATTTATAATAAATTACATATAGTATGATTAATTTTGAGATTAAAATTCAGTAGTACTTTACAAGATAACTTAATTTTATATCCTAAAAATATACTGTCTTTATCAAGAAATCTAAATTTTTGAATATAATTATTTGAATAAAGTGAGTGGAAATAAATACGTCTCTTTTTCCACATATAGAGAAATAAGAGCTACCCACTTTTTTCTCTAAAAAAATATTCCAATCTTCTTTTGTCTTTGCCAAAACTCAAAAATTTTTGAATAAAACTATTTGATTATAAAAAATATGAACAGTGAAAAGAGTGTACCTCTTTCCCAAAAATAGGAAAAGAGAACCGTCTCCCTTTCCCACAAAAAAATAGTAGGAGAATAAATTTCCCCCTACTATTTTTGTATATAAAATTATTTATTATTCAATAACTTCAGCTACAACTCCTGAACCTACTGTTCTACCACCTTCACGGATAGCGAATCTTAATCCTTTTTCGATAGCGATTGGTGTGATTAATTCGATTGTCATATCTACGTTATCTCCAGGCATACACATTTCTGTTCCTTCTGGTAATTCGATAACACCTGTAACGTCTGTAGTTCTGAAATAGAATTGTGGTCTATAGTTTGTGAAGAATGGTGTATGACGTCCACCTTCTTCTTTAGTTAATACGTATACTTGTGCTTTGAATTTTGTATGTGGATGTATTGTTCCTGGTTTAGCTAAAACTTGTCCTCTTTCAACTTCTTCTCTTTGAATACCTCTTAAAAGAACACCAATGTTGTCTCCAGCTTCTGCTTGGTCTAGTAATTTTCTGAACATTTCTACACCAGTAACAACTGTTTTCTTAGATTCTTTTGATAATCCAACGATTTCAACTTCATCTGATAATTTAACAACACCTCTTTCAACTCTACCAGTAACAACTGTTCCTCTACCAGTAATAGTGAATACGTCTTCGATTGGCATTAAGAATGGTTGATCAATTGGTCTTTCTGGTGTTGGAATATAGCTATCAACTGCATCCATTAATTCTTTCATTGGAAGATATACAGGATCGTTAGGATCTGTAGATGTGCTCTCTAATACTTTTAATGAAGATCCTTTTATAATTGGAATTTCATCTCCTGGGAAATCATAGCTTGATAATAAGTCTCTAACTTCCATTTCAACTAATTCTAATAATTCTGGATCGTCAACCATATCACATTTGTTTAAATATACAACTATATATTTAACACCAACTTGTCTAGCAAGTAAGATATGTTCTCTTGTTTGTGGCATTGGTCCATCAGCTGCAGAAACAACTAATATAGCACCATCCATTTGAGCAGCACCTGTGATCATGTTTTTAACATAGTCAGCATGTCCTGGGCAGTCAACGTGAGCATAATGTCTCTTATCTGTTTCATATTCAACGTGAGCTGTGTTGATTGTGATTCCTCTAGCTTTTTCTTCTGGAGCACCATCGATTTGATCATATGCTTCGAATTTAGCTTTTCCTAATAAACTTAAATATTTTGTAATAGCTGCTGTTGTTGTTGTTTTACCATGGTCAACGTGTCCGATTGTACCAATGTTAACGTGTGGTTTTGTTCTTTCAAATTTTTCCTTAGCCATTTTAAAATTCCTCCTTTAATTTGTTGAGATTGCTCTCATATTTATTTATTTTGAAAATTAATAACAAATTTTTCACCGCCATTTTATAATATTTCAATAAAAAAAGCAAGCGTTTTATTATATTTAATTGTTTTGATAGAATTAATAAATTAATTTCTATCAAAACAAATTTTATTAGTCTTTTTTAGCTCTACTAGCAACTATTGTTTCTAGTACAGATTTTGGAACTTCTTCATAGTGAGAAGGTTCCATAGAGTATGTTCCTCTACCTTGTGTTTTAGAACGTAAATCTGTTGCATAACCAAACATTTCTGATAATGGTATAAATCCTCTTATCTCTTGGTTACCAGATTTAGCTTCCATTCCTTCAAGTCTACCACGTCTAGCGTTGATATCTCCAATAACATCTCCCATGTATTCTTCTGGAACTGTTACTTCAACTTTCATAATAGGCTCTAATATAACAGATTTAGCTTGCTTACAAGCTTCTTTAAATGCCATAGAAGCAGCTATTTTGAATGCCATTTCTGAAGAGTCAACTTCATGGTATGAACCATCAACTAATGTAGCTTTAAAGTCGATAACTGGATATCCAGCAAGTATACCGCTATCTGCAGCTTCTCTGATTCCATCTTCGATTGGTTTAATATATTCCTTAGGAACAGCTCCACCAACGATTTTGCTTTCAAACTTAATTCCACTACCTGGCTCTAATGGTTCCATTTCAATCCATACATCACCATATTGACCATGTCCACCTGATTGACGTACAAATTTACCTTGAACTTTAACTTTATTTCTAATTGTTTCTTTGTAAGAAACTTGTGGTTTACCTACATTACATTCAACTTTGAATTCTCTTTTTAATCTATCAACGATGATATCTAAGTGTAACTCACCCATACCAGCGATAACAGTTTGTCCTGTTTCATGATTTGTATATGTTTTGAATGTTGGATCTTCTTCAGCTAATTTTGCTAAAGCAATACCCATTTTTTCACTATTAGCTTTATCTTTAGGCTCAATAGCAATATCAATAACAGGCTCTGGGAATTCCATTGATTCAAGTATAACTGGTGCACTTGGATCACATAAAGTATCACCTGTAGATACTTCTTTTAATCCAACAGCTGCAGCTATATCTCCTGCATATACTTTATTTAAATCTTCTCTGTGATTTGCATGCATTAATAGTAATCTTCCGATTCTATCTTTTTTACCTTTATTTGCATTTAATATTGTAGATCCTGAATCTAATGTTCCTGAATAAACTCTTATGAAACATAATTTTCCAACAAATGGATCTGTTGCAATTTTAAATGCTAAAGCTGCAAATGGTTCACTATCACTTGGTTTTCTATCTGTTTCATTTCCATCTAAGTCTACACCTTTTATAGCAGGTATATCTACTGGAGATGGTAAATAATCAACAACTGCATTCAATAATTCTTGAACACCTTTGTTTTTGTATGATGAACCACAAGTCATTGGAACTACTGTGTTAGCAATTGTTCCTTTTCTTAAACCTTTTTTGATTTCTTCTTCAGAAAGTTCTCCTTCTTCTAAATATTTCATCATTAATTCATCATCTTGTTCTGCAGCAGCTTCAACCATTTTAGATCTGTATTCTTCTGCTTTTTCTTTTAAATCTGCAGGAATATCAGTTTCTTCAATTTCTTTTCCTAAATCGTCTTTATGAATGAATGCTCTCATTTTTATTAAATCAACGATTCCTTGGAAATTATCTTCTGCTCCTATTGGTAATTGAATTGGAACAGGGTTAGCTCCTAATCTATCTTTAACTTGGTCTATACAAGCATAAAAATCTGCACCTGTAATATCCATTTTGTTAACATAGATCATTCTTGGAACTTGGTATTTATCAGCTTGTCTCCAAACTGTTTCTGATTGTGGTTGAACTCCACCTTTTGCTGCTAATACTAAAACTGAACCATCAAGAACTTTTAAAGATCTTTCAACTTCAACTGTAAAGTCAACGTGTCCTGGTGTATCAATAATGTTAATTCTATGACCTAACCAATGACATGTTGTAGCAGCAGAAGTAATTGTTATACCTCTTTCTTGCTCTTGAACCATCCAGTCCATTGTAGCTGCACCTTCATGAACTTCTCCTATTTTATGAGTTTTTCCTGTATAAAATAAGATTCTTTCTGTTGTTGTTGTTTTACCAGCATCAATGTGAGCCATTATTCCTATATTTCTTGTTTTCTCTAAAGGAAATTCTCTTCCAGCCATATTTTCCTCCTTTATTTTATTTAATCTTAATGTATATATAGCAAATTAACTAATTAAAAATATTCTGTATCTTCACAAAATATTTATTAAAAAGTTAATGTGCTATTTACTACAATTTTTAATTTGAAATTTAAGATACTTATATACTTTTTAATAATATATTTTATCTTAATTTTACCATTTATAATGAGCAAAAGCTTTGTTAGCTTCAGCCATTTTATGCATATCTTCTTTCTTCTTGAAAGCTCCACCGTTTCCAGCTACTGCATCCATTATTTCACCAGCTAATTTTTCTGACATAGTTTTTTCATGTCTATTTCTAGCATAAATAACTAACCATCTTAAACCTAATGTTTGTCTTCTTTCTGGTCTTATTTCAATTGGCACTTGGTATGTAGCACCACCAATTCTTCTAGCTTTTACTTCTAGAACTGGCATTACATTGTTTAGTGCATCTTCAAAAACTTCTAATGGATTTTTGTTTTCTTTTTCTTTTATGATGTCAAATGCATCATAAACTATTTTTTGAGCAACTGTTTTTTTACCATCAAGCATTACGTTGTTTATTAATTTTGTAACAACTTTGCTATTATACATTGGATCTGGTAAAACTTCTCTTTTTGCTATATATCCTTTTCTTGGCACTATTCTTCCCTCCTTATAATATTTAATACTAATATAACCTAGTATTTTAGGTACTCTAAAAAGCTTAATACTAATAATTCCTTCTTAATACTTTTTAGTTAAGTGCTATATAATCTATTATTAATTTAAGTACAAACCTAAATTAGTAAGTTATATGCACCTTGCAATTTTATTCCAAATTACGGTTTATTTTTTTGGTTTTTTAGCTCCGTATTTAGATCTTGCTTGCATTCTGTCTTTAACTCCTGCAGTATCTAATGTTCCTCTGATTATGTGATATCTAACACCTGGAAGGTCTTTTACTCTTCCTCCTCTTATTAATACAACACTATGCTCTTGTAAGTTGTGTCCTATTCCTGGGATATAAGATGTTACTTCATAACCATTTGAAAGTCTAACCCTTGCTACTTTTCTTAAAGCTGAGTTTGGTTTTTTAGGTGTTACTGTTTTAACAACTGTACATACACCTCTTTTTTGTGGTGAACGTCTATCAGTCATTTTCTTTTTCATAGAATTGTATCCATGTTGTAAAGCTGGGGCTGTAGATTTTGTTACACCTGTTTGTCTTCCTTTTCTTACTAATTGATTAATTGTTGGCACTTAAATTTCACCTCCTGAAAATATTTTAACCGCTAGTATATTTTGCCATTCTTGGCTTTATATACTAACGGTTAATATTATATCATCGATATATTCATAAGTCAATATTCAAGTTGTGTTAAATTAAGTTTTTTATCTATCTTCATGATCTTGTTGTTGTGTTTCTTTTTGAGCTTGAGCTTGTTGTCCTGCTTTTTCTTGTTGAATTTGATCATATGTTTTGCTTATATTTGCTTTTACATCATCCATGCTAAATTCGTCTGCTTTAATCCATCCTGTTGGTCCTACATGATTTTCACCTAGAGATATATGTGCTTTTTGAATAATTTCTGATGGTTCAACACCTAACTCATTTGCAAGTTTTTCAACAGCCTCATTTATATCTGTTCCTTCTGTTCCCAAATTAGCTTTTAATTCTCCATTATACCATAAAGCAACTCTATCAAGTACATAATCACCTGCTGGTCTATATGATAATTCACCAATTTTTCCAGATTGTCCATTTTCTAAACTGTCCTCTGTATATGTAACACCTGCTGGCATTGTAACTTTACTTCCTAATACTAAACCTTGATTAGCTTTTTCTTCTTCATCATGATCTACAGTTACAGGTGTTACTGGTGTTTGATTTTGTTCTGTTGTTATTGTTGTTTCAGTTGTTTTCTCAGTCGTTTTTTCTGTGCTTTCTGGTATCATTGTATCAGTGTATTCTGGAGCTTTTTGATTTTGTTTATCATTATCTTTTTGATTATGAGCTATAACACCTACTGTTCCAGCAGCTAATGCACCTATTACAGGGAATATTAACCACTTTCTACTTTTATCATCTGGAATATATTCTGCAACACCTTGTTTATGATTTTTCTTAGCCATTCTATTTATTTTGATTCTTTGGAAGAATGACAAATCATTTTTTCTCTTATTTGCTCTCATTCCTTTTAAATTATATTTCATATTATAATCTAATGGCTTTTTTTCTTGATCTTTATCTTTTGTAAGCTCTTTGATATAGTTTTTAGCCATATCCATATCTAAGTCAGCCAAAATTGATAATAATTGAACATCACATTTTTTTACAATTTTTTTCAAATTTTTATCACCAAATATATATTTTTGTGACTCTTCATCAAATTCTTTATTAATATACTCTAATTTTTGTTTCTTGTTTTTAAATTTTATTCCCTCAATTGGTTGGCTTAACATTTTATTCATTCTTGCAATATGCTCTTGAAGTTCATCTTTATCTTCAATAAAAGCACTATTAACAATTTCTTCATAATTACGCACAATATATTTATTATCTTTTCCACTATATACTATTGATAATTTTTCTGTACTTCCAGTTTTTTCTTTATCTTCATCAGCTACAGGGACTATTTCGTGTTTGTCTTGTGCAGGAACTATTTCATGTTTATCTGGAACAGGAACAATTTCATATTTTTCGTCATTTTTTGTTCTATCGTCTACTGGAACTATAGGATATTTTAAATCTCCATTTTCATTTCTTATTCCTTTTTCTTGCTCTGCTCTTATTCTTCTTTCTTTTGCAATTTCTTTATAAAATTCTATCATTTCTGGAGAGTTTATATCATATCCTTTACTTATAAGCTCTGAATATCTGTCAAGCTCTGATTGTTGTGATTCTGATAATTTACTTTCTTTTTTGTCAACATCTTTTTCTTCGCCATCTTTTTTCTTTGCATTACTATCTTTTTTGGCTTCGTTATCCTTTTTTGCTTCCTTCTTCTCATCGCTTTTGTTAACAGATTCTTTCTTTTCCTCATTTTTAGATTCTTTTGACTTTTCAATGTTATATTTTCCCATTATTTTATTTAAACTTTTATTTGATTTTTCATACATTTTTTCTACATCTTTTATTTCTTTTTCTAGTTTATTGTATTCTTCTTCTCTTCTCTCTAATTCTTCTGAAGCTTCTTCATACATTTTTGGATCTTTATTTTTGTCAATTTTACTTATAACATCTTGAATCTTCTTTAATTTAGTTGCTTTTTCTTGTAATTCTTTTTGTTTTTTATCTAAGTCTAATTTTTTCATTTTCCCGTGTGTAGAATTAAAAGCTTTTATATCTTCTTCAATACTTTCAAGCTCTTCTTCTCTTCTTTTAATTTCTTCTTCAATTTCTGAATATACTTTGGGATCTTTTTTAGAATCAGTTTCTTCTAAATATTTTTTACTTTTCTCTAATGCATCTTTTCTTTTGTTTCTTATTTCTGTTAATTTTTCACTTATTATTTTTGATTTTTCTTCTGTAGTACTTAATTTTTTTTGTAAATCTTCTATTTTTTTATTTAATTCTTCAGATTCCATAATATAATCCTCCTTTTATTTCGAAAACTTTCGTATAGTTTATTTTAACATATTTTCGCAGCATTTGCAATACATTATGTTAATTTTTTAGTAAAAAAATGAAGAGCCTTCTATAAAAGCCCTTCATTTTTTATTTACATTATATTAATTTTGTTTCATACTATTATTTATACTATCTACAACACAACTTGGAGCAACCACATCAAATAATTCATCAAAAAGATCTGGATCTTCAACATGATTGAATATATCATCTCTAACTCTATATAAGAAAACAAATTCACACTTGTTAGGATCTCCTGATTTTGCTGTCTCAATATCAACACCATATAAATACATCTTATTTTTATATTCAAATTGCTTTAATATATAGAATTTTTTTCCATTATATTCTAAAGTAACATTTTCAAAATTATACATAATTCTTTCTGCCATTCCCATAAGATACTTCCTCCTTATCTAACCTCTTCGTTATCATCAATTTCCTTATTTTCCTTATGCCATTTTGCTTCTTGTCTATTCTTACGATGATCACTTACAATTCCCATTAAAGGAGCTAAACCTACCATAACTGGTCCTAAAAAGTCTTTTTTTACTTTTGCAATGGCATCTATTGTACTTGCTTTAACTTTGACTCCAGGATTAAATCCTTTAACCTTATCATAAACATCAGCTAATTTTTCTAGCATTTTAGCTTCAACCTCTTTTCCAGACATTGAACTATTCATTGCAGTTTCTTGTGCAGAGTGATCAACTCCAGATTGAACTGTCATTCCATTCATTTCATTTGCAGTTGTTTGTTGTGCAGATCCTGTATCACGAAAACTATCTGCTAATACTCTTAATTTCTCACCAAAATTCTTTCCTTGTAGACTTGAATTTTGTGCAGAATTAAGTTCTGAATTTATATTTTGATTAACTTTAAGATCATCGGCAACATATGCAGAATTTGTATGACTTACAGTTCCATATTTATGAACATTTGTCATTTCACCAGCATTTGCTCTAGAAGCTACTTCTGATTTTAATGCATCACCAAATTCGTTGTCACTCATATCCATACCATTTTTTATTGATGATACTTGAGCATTAGTTTGATCAACATTGCGGTTATTGATTCCTTCAATTCTTCTTGCTTCATCAGCATTTATTTTTGCAGCTTCTGCATTTTGATTTGCAGCTTCAATTGCTTGATCTATATTTCTTACTACTCTAGCAATAGCCACAGATGCAGTTGCTAACATACCTATGTTTCTTATTGTTGTATCCATTTCTCTACTAATAGCTTTTATAGTAGAGCCATCTTTTGCACCATTAAATATACTCTTATGAACTCCATGTTTAGAATAAGTATTTTCTTGCATTATTTGTTCTTGTTGTTCTTTGTATCTAGCTTCATTAGCTCTTCTATTTCTTGCTTCGTCTTTATTTCCCATACTTTCTTCATATTCTGCATATGCTTTTTCCTCAACTTTATGTGTTTCAGCATCTGCATATTCATCTAATTTCGGACCATATTCCTTTGTTGTATGATTTCTTCTTGCAAATAAATTTAAGAACTTTTTACCTTGATAGTTACCCTTTATATCAGCAGATTTTGATTTAGTTCCATCTTTAATTTCTTGTGCATTTTTCATTAATTGTTGTTTTTCTTGTTGTAATTCGTCTTTTCTACTTCTAGCTGCAATTAATTCGTCTTGCTCTTTTGGACTCAAATTACCTTTCGCATTTAAAGCATCTATTTGTTGTTGTAAATCTTTTAGTTCAGGATTTATTCTTCCCTCACATTCACTTTTACATCTGCTTTGAGATGCTTTTACAAGTGCATTTAAAATAGCACAATGTGGCTTTAAAGATGTAATTACTTCTTCTGTCATATATTTAGCCATTTTATCAAATTCTTCTGGTTCCATCTCTTCAAATTGTTTTTGTATCTTTTTTTCAAGTTTACCTTGACCAGTAACAGCTTTTAATAAAGGCTTTGCTCCGTATATAAGCTCCTGCAAATACCGCAGTTCCAATAGCTACTGGAATCGCACCTACACCACCTGTAATTGCAATTCCCGCTATAGCAGGTGCCAATGCAGCAGGTAATTTCAAGAATGGATTTTCAGATAAAGCATGTTTATTTTTTATTTCAGGCATTTTCTTAAATTGCTCTCTAAAAATCATTAGTCCTGTCTTTTCAATAGCTACTTCTGGTCTTCTTATTGGATGTTTATCCTCTATTCTTAGTTGCTCTTTATGTTTGTCTTCTATTCTTAATTGTCCTTTGTGTTTGTCTTCTATCCTTAATTGCCCTTGATGTTTATCTTCTATTCTTGGTTGATCTTTATGTTTATCCTCTATTCTTTGCTGATCTTTATGCTTATCTTCTATTTGTGGTTGAACATTTTTACCATTTTGTAAATCTTTTATTTCTTGTTGTAATTTTTTTATTTTATCAACTTGTTCTGGGGTTATATTTCCACCATTTGCCAGAATACTCTTCTTCAAGTCATTAAGTTCTTTTCTTTTTTCTTCCAGCTCTTTATTTACAGCTGGATCTTGTTCATCCTTTTTTGGAGCTTGATTTGGCTTTTTCACATTTTGGGCTTGAGCTGAATTTCCGCTATCTCTTGTATCTGCTGTGTCATTACGCTTTTTTGATTGATCAATGTTATATTTTTCTGTAAAATTTTTTAAATCTTTTTCTATTGAACTTCTATTTTTATAAGCATCATTTAATTCATTTTTTATAACATCGAATTCTTCTTGTCTTCTTCTTATTTCTTCTTGGCACTCAGCATATGCTTGAGGATCTCTTCCTTGATCTATTTTTGACAATTCATCTTGAGCTTTTCTTAATTTCTCACTTTTTTCATTAAATTCATTTTTCTTTTTATCAACATTTAATTTATTTAATTTTTCTTGTAACTCATTAAATTTTTCTATATCTTCTTTTATGCTTTCAAGTTCTTCTTTTCTTCTTCTTATTTCTTCTTGACATTCAGCATAAGCTTGAGGGTCTCTTCTTTGATCTATCTTTGACAATTCTTCTTCACTTTTACTTAAAGCTTTTTCTCGCGTTTCTCTCCTATTTAAAAGATTTTCGCCTAAATTAGCTACTTCTTTTTCATCCATATTGCAACTCTCCTTTTATACTCATTAGTTTCTTATAAAAAAATTATAACAATAGATTTTTTAAAATTCAACATTTTCTACAAAAAAAACTATAATTTTCGTTTATTTACATAATATTGACTTTTTTGTATATTTTTTATATAATATATTTTAATAGTTAAAGTAGTTCGGAGGTCTATTATGATAAATGATTATAATAAAATGAGCGATAAAGATTTTGATGAAAAAATATTAGAATTAATTAGTAGTGGAAAAACATATGATTCCCCTGAAGTCCGCAATTTACTTATTGCAAAAGCATTACAAAAAAAGTATAAAACCCCTTCACAACATGCATCTCATTCAGATACTATTAAAACAAATGCTACTTCTAATGGTTATCATGTTAGAAAAAAACCTGTTCAAACAGCATATACATCTCAATCAACAAAGACAACAAAAAAAACTAAAACAACAAATTCTAATAAAAAAAGAACACGTTCAGAAGATAACATTAATAATTATGAATACACAGAAAGCCCAAACAAAAAAAACAGTCATTTTGTTATTGACACATTAACTGGTGACTACACTTTACTCGATTCTAATTATAATATTGTTGCTACCGCACATTGTAACCCTGTTATTAGTTTCTTTAAAAGAAGAATAAATAGACATAAATTCAAAAAACAATTAAAAACAGACTTAAAAATATATAAAAGCACTTGTAAATATAATAATAAAAAACCTAATTCAAATTTTATAAAAATGAATAGAGCAATGAAATTTTATTTATGGCTTTGCCCAGATGCAGATTATAATATTTTAGAACTTTTAAGAAAAAATATTACAAAAATAGATTCAAGATATCCAAATTACCAAACAGCTTGTCATGAATATTTAAAAGAACTTGCCCAATTAAATAATGGTGATGCATCTAATTTAGGGTTTGATATTAACTTAGCAACTGTTGATGGTGCTACATCTAGTAATCATAGCTATATTTCTAATATACTTATTCGCTCAAAATCAACTGTATCAGATTATATTAAGAGCCATAAACCATATAGTTCATCAAGTCAAACAAAATCAACTTATTCATCAAACTATAACTATAATAAAAATAACTATAGAAATTATAATACCAACAGGAATTTTCATTCAAGTAATGACTATGTAAATTATGGAGATAGATGAAAAAGCATACTTGTTAATATTAACAAGTATGCTTTTTTTATATTCTTCTCTTTTTCAATAGCTCTATTTCTCTTTCATATCCATCAATCTCATTTGGTGTTTCTAAATAAAATGGTAGATTTTTTATTCTATCATTATTAATTATTTTACTAATAGCATCTAAACCAATTTTACCTTCACCTATCTTTTCATGTCTATCTTTATGTGATGATAAATCGTTTTTACTATCATTTAAATGTATTGCTTTTAATTTTTCTAATCCAATTATTTTATCAAATTCATCTAATACACCATCAAAATTATTCACCACATCATATCCACCATCCCATATATGACATGTATCTAAACATACGCCTAACTTATCTTTTAGTTTTACTTTGTTTATAATTGCTTTTAGCTCTTCAAAATTTCTTCCTACTTCGCTTCCTTTTCCAGACATTGTTTCTAACAATACTGTTGTTGTTTGCTCTTTTGTTAATATTTCATTTAACATTTCTGCTATGAAATCAATACCAACTTCTACGCCTTGTCCAACATGGCTTCCTGGATGGAAATTGTAATAATTTCCTGGTGTGTATTCCATTCTTTTTAGATCATCTGCCATAGTATTTTTAGCAAATTCTCGTATTCCACTATCTGCAGAGCATGCATTTAATGTATATGGCGCATGTGCCAAAATTCTATTTATTCCATGTTCTTTTGAGTATTCTAAAAAAGCTTTTACATCATCTTCATTTATTTCTTTTGCTTTTCCACCTCTTGGATTTCTTGTAAAAAATTGAAATGTATTTGCACCTATACTTACTGCTTGTTTAGCCATTGCTAAATATCCTTTTGAAGCAGATAAATGACATCCTATTGTAAACATACTTACCTCCTATTAATAATTTTATCTTCTAACAACTAATTTATTTATTTTTGCTTTTATGTAGCTTTCTAATTTCCCCATAAACTCAGCTGATTCAATTTCTTTTTTTGCTACCATTTCTAAACCTTTTTCCCAACTTGCTGTTAGTTTTGGGTTTAACATATCTGGCATTGACATATTAACAACATCATATATAGCTTCACCTTTAACTGTTGGTGTAATTATTTGTGTTTTGCCATTTATATTTATATATTTTATTTTTTCTAGCTTTTTAATAATTTCAGCTCTTGTTGCACTTGTTCCAATACCAGCACCTTTAATTTGTTCTCTTAGCTCTTCATCTTCAATTAGTTTTCCTGCGTTTTCCATTGCAAGTATCATTGAACCAGAATTGTATCTGCTCGGTGGAGATGTTTCTGCGTCTTTAGTTTCAAAGTTTATTATTCCAACTTCAGAATTTTTCTTTAATTTCGTCAAAATTTCTAAGTTATCTTGTACTGTCTCATTTTCTTTGCTTTGATCTTTTACATTTTTATTTCTTGCTATGTCTAAATAACCTGTTTTTATGCACACCTTTCCTGATGTTGAAAATTGTTCGTTATCAATTGTAACAACTACAGAAATTTTATTGAATTCTGCTGGTGGATAAAATATTGCTAAAAATCTTTTTACTATTACTTTGTATATTTGTTTGTGTAAATCAGGTAATTTTTCATAATTTTCATAGCCTTGTCCTGTTGGAATAATTGCATAGTGGTCTGTTATTTTACTATCATTTACGTATTTAGTTTTTACAATATTTGCAGAATATTTTTCCTCAGCCATTTGTTTTATATATCCTTGAACTTCTTCATCTTTATATCCTTTTGCTATTCCATTTAAGTTTTTAGAAATTATTTTTGCTACAGCAGTTGACAAAACTCTGGCATCAGTTCTTGGATATGTTACAAGCTTTTTTTCATATAGATTTTGTATAACTTCTAGTGTTTCATCAGGTTTAATTTTGAATCGCTTTGTACACTCGTTCTGTATTTCTGCTAAGTTAAATAATAATGGAGCATTTTCTTTTTGCTTTGTTTTTTTCACTTCTTTAACAATTGCTTTTTTATCTTTTAAAGATAGTATAAATTTTTGAGCATCTTCTATTTTTTTAAAACCTGTTTCATTATACAATTGTGGAGAATTAAACATTTTCGAATCTTCTGTTACTTTCCATTCAGCTTTAAAACTACTGTCAGTATCACCAAATTCTCCTATGATTTTATGATATGTTGTTTTAACAAAATTAGCAATTTCACGCTCTCTTGACACAACCATTCCTAATACACAAGTCATAACTCTACCTACAGAAATCGATACTTTTTCTTCATCTATTTGTTTTGCAATTCTTCTTCCAAATATTATTGAAAGTAGTCTTGAAAAATTTATTCCAATTAGATAATCCTCTTTAGCCCTTAAATATGCAGCATCAGATAAGCTATCATATTCTGATAAATCTTTTGCTTCTTTAATACCTCTTTTTATTTCTTCCTCTGTTTGTGAATCTATCCAAACTCTCTTCATTTTTGCTTTTGGATTAGGTTTTGCCATCATAAAAACAAGTCTTTGAATATATTCTCCTTCTCGCCCAGAGTCACCTGCGTTATATATTTCTTCTACATCTTCTCTTTGTAATAATTGTTTTACGATGTTGAATTGATTTTGAACTGCAGGAATTATTTCGTATTTCCATTCTGTTGGTATAAATGGAAGTGTATCTAATCTCCAAAATTTTAAATTTTCATCATACTTTTCTGGATAACTCATTGTAACTAAATGACCAACACACCATGTTATTATCCATTCATTAGATTCAATATATCCATTTTTTCTGTTAACATTTATACCTAATGCTTTTGCAAATTCCATTGCTACAGATGGCTTTTCTGTAATTATTAATTTTTTTGCCAATTAACCATCAATCCTTGTTAATATATTTGGATTTTTGTGGAAATCCATAAACCATTTATATTTTAGATTTTATATAATCATTTGCAATTTGTAATATTTCTTGCGCTGATTTTAATGTCTCTTTATTTTTAAAATCAACTTTTTTTAACAATTTGTTAATATAGTCTTTTTCTTTTATAACTATATAACTGCTTTTATAATAGAAATCAAAAACATATGCCATATGTGAAATCCATATATCCCCATATGTATTTCTTTTTTGATAATCTATTTCATGATTAACTTTAAATTCATTTATTATTTCATCTGAAAAAGTCTCGTTTTTCATTTCTTCAGCTGAACATCCATATGTGTTCTTTATATCATCTGTTAATAACACATAGAATATGTCTAACTTATCAGCATCTCTTATTATTTTTGAATGAAGCAATTCTTGCTCTGTTAAGTTTTCTTCAATTTTTGATCTATTATGATTTAATATTGCTGTTTTAATTATCTTATAATATTTTTCATCTACATTGAATTTTTCAATTAAATTATCCTCAAACAAAATCTTCACACCATATTCACCGTGATTTATGCTTATTTTATCTATAAAAGTATTGTATTTTCTTACTTGTTCAAATCTGCCTATATCATGTAATAAACCTATTAGTTCAGCTAATTTTATATCTTCTTCTGATAAATTTAGTGATGTTGCAATTTTTTTGCTTAGCTCTGATACCCTCAAAATATGCGCAACTTTTAAAGCAATCTTTCCATCCTGTAAATTATAATTTGATACATATTCTTTAAAAACTCTTTTTGCATTATTAACGTCTACCATTTTATTTTTACCTACCTTAAAACTTTTTCTATATATTATACTAACACGGAATTTTTTTCAAGCATTTCTTTATATACAATCCCAATTTTTACCCTTGACTACAAAATATTTTTAATGTATTATAATAGATATTTATATATAGATAGGAGATTTAATAATTATGTTATGTTCAGTTTGTAAAAAGAATGCGGCTGTAATATTTATAAATAAATCAAATGACGCCAGTCAAATGGAAGGACTATGTTATGAATGTGCTAAAAAACAAGGCATAAACCCTTTAGATGCTTTAGCTAAACAAGCTAACTTATCTGATAGTGATTTAGAAAACATGTCTATGCAATTCGAAAGTATGTTTAATGACATGTCTGAAAATTCTGATTTAAACTTTGAAGATGCCGAAAATGGTGATGATTCAAATAGTTTAGGCTCAATATTTTCTGGATTATTTGGTAATTCGCATGATACAGAAAAATCAGCAAGTAATTCTAATAAAAAAGTAAAAACCGAAAAAAAGCAAAATAAAAAACACAAAGCTTTAGATAATTTTGGAACAAACTTAACTTTAAAAGCTAAAAATAACCAATTAGATATGGTTATTGGTAGAGACAAAGAGCTTGAAAGAGTTATACAAATTTTAAATAGACGTACAAAAAATAACCCTTGCCTTGTTGGTGAACCTGGTGTTGGAAAAACTGCAATTGCTCAAGGATTAGCTATAAAAATCGCCAATGGTAATGTTCCTGCCAAATTATTAAATAAAGAAGTATATTTATTAGATATGACAGCAGTTATTGCTGGTACTCAATTTAGGGGACAGTTTGAAGCAAGAATGAAATCTATAATTGATGAATGTAAAAGCTGTGGAAACATTATTTTAGTAATTGACGAAATTCACAATATTATTGGTGCTGGTGATGCAGAACGCTCTATGAATGCGGCAGATATTTTAAAACCATCACTTTCTAATGGTGAAATTCAATTAATTGGAACTACAACTTTAAAAGAATATAGAAAATATATTGAAAAAGATAGTGCCTTAGAAAGAAGATTTCAACAAGTTTTAGTTGAAGAGCCATCTGTTACAGATTCTGTAAATATACTTGATGGTATAAAAAAATATTATGAAGACTTTCACAAAGTAAAAATATCTACAGATGTTATAAAACAAGCTGTTATTATGTCTGAAAAATATATACATGATAGATTTTTACCAGATAAAGCTATTGATGTATTAGATGAAGCTTGCTCTGAAATAAATTTAAACAATAAAGATTTATATGAATTGGAAATACTAAAAAATGAACTTCAAGATGTTCAAGCTGAAAAGGCTGAAGCTGCTCAAGCTGACTCTACAGAGGATTATCAAAAAGCAGCTGAATTAAAAATGCGTGAATGCAAACTTCAAGAGCAAATTGATGCTTTAAATAAAAGTATGAAAGTTGTTTCTTTAACAACACAAGATATTGCAAATGTAATTGAGCGTTGGACAAAAATTCCTGTAAAGAAAATAACTGAAGAAGAAACACAAAAATTGTTAAATTTAGAGCAAAATCTTCATAAAAGAGTTATTGGTCAAGATGAAGCAGTAAAATCTGTTTCTAGAGCTATTAGACGTAATAGAGCTGGATTAAAAACTACTAAACGTCCACCATCTTTCATATTTGTTGGACCAACTGGTGTTGGTAAAACAGAACTTGCAAAGTCACTTGCTTATGAAATGTTTGGTGACGAAAATTCAATAATTCGTGTAGACATGTCTGAATATATGGAAAGTCATTCAACAGCAAAACTTATTGGATCACCTCCTGGATATGTTGGATATGATGATGCTGGTCAATTAACTGAAAAAGTAAAAAGAAAACCTTATTCAATAGTTTTATTTGATGAAATTGAAAAAGCTCATCCAGATGTATTCAATTTATTATTACAAGTTCTAGATGATGGAAGATTAACTGATAGTCAAGGAAACACTGTAAGCTTTGAAAATACAATTATCATTATGACTTCAAATGTTGGTTCAAATTTAAATACTAATTCAATAGGATTTAATAATAATGAAACTGCAATAAACAATAAAGTTTTAGATAGTTTAAAAGAAACATTTAGACCAGAATTTTTAAATAGAATTGACGAAATTGTTTCATTTAAATCATTAACTAATACAGAATTACTTCAAATTGTTGATTTAATGTTACAAAATACAAATAAAGCATTACAAGATAAGGATATTATAATGAACATATCTGATTCAGCTAAGAATTTCTTATTAGAAAAAGGCACAGATTTAAAATATGGTGCTCGTCCTTTAAGAAGAGCTATACAAAGATATGTTGAAGACGAATTATCAGATTTAATTTTAAAATCAGACTTAAAAAACGGTCAAACAGTTAATATAGATTGCATAAATAACGAATTATCTTTTGTAGTAGAATAATATAATAGAAAACGGAGGTTATTATGAAGAAAAATATACCAAATATACTCACTTTATCAAGGTTTGTTTTAATACCATTTATTATAGTTTCACTTGTGTGTAACAAATATTTAATAGCTTTCATACTTCTTACTATATCAGGTTTAACTGATGTATTAGATGGTTTTATAGCAAGAAAGTTTAATTTTATAACAGACTTTGGAAAACTAATAGACCCATTAGCAGATAAAGCAACTCAATTATCAATTTTAATAACTTTATCTTTAAAAACAACATCTTCTGGTGAACCAATTATTCCTATATGGATATTGTTCATAATTTTTATAAAGGAATTTATGATGATAGCAGGAGCTTCTTTCCTTTATGGTAAAGATTTAGTTGTATCTAGTAAATGGTATGGAAAACTTACAACTGTCTTATTTTATATTGCAATTGTTTCTTCTTTTATAATTGCTTACTTTAATATACCATATAGATTTGATACATATATTTATTATTTAGGATTAGCAATGACTATATTCTCATTAATTATGTACTTTAATTCATTTTATGCAAAAGGATATTTCGAAAATTTAAAGAATTTAAAAAAGTAAGACTCTAAGGCGAAACTTAATGTTTCGCCTTTTTTATTCAAAATCTTCTAAGAAGATACTTAAATCTTTTTTTCCAATTATTTTAATCCCATTTTTTAAGTTTTCTTGATCTTCTTCTGGCAGATATTTCGTTAGTATTTCTGTATTTTTTACGAAATGCTCAGCATTATTTTCATCTATGTTATAAATTGATATATGACCATTATTCTCCTTTACAATATAATGTTCAGAACATATACCATCCGCTTCCTTAGATATAATTATTTCTTTTTTGGAAAAACTTGTAACGTTCCAATCTGTATAATAGTTTTTGACTTCTTCTTTTGTCATATTTACTATAGCAACTGGAACTTTGTATTGCTCTTTCTCTGTATGTCCACATTTTGAAAATGTTTGTTCCATTATTAGTGTTGTATTTGGAAGTACAACTTCTTTCTCAACATTTGTGGATATAGTACTTTCATTTACAATTTCTACTTTGTTTATTGTATTATTTACAATATTTTCTTCTGTTAACTTTGGTTCATGAATTCGCTCTATATAAAAAATTAATGTTCCTATTATTATAACTGTTAAAATTATACAGGTTATTATTATGCTTCTTTTACTCATTTTCATCAACTCTCTTTTTATAATATTTTTATTATTATTTGTAAGGTGAAAAATTTTATTCAATTTTTTTGGATTATCCTCCCTGAAATACCTATTTTAAAAAGCTTATAATAATTTTGTCACTTTATATTTTTTTCCATTTGTTTCTATTGTTATTTCCCCCATTTCATCTGTTCTATATATTTTTATATTTTGATTTTGTAATGTTTGAATTGTTGTAATTGCTGGATGGCCAAATTTGTTCTTCTTTCCGACTCCTATTAATGCCTCTTGTGGTTTTACTTTTTCTATAAAATCCATGGTTGATGATGTTTTTGAACCATGATGTGGTATTTTTATAATTGTTGCTTTTAATTTATTTGTTTCATTTTTATATGTTTCTATTATTTTTTCTTCAGCAATTTTTTCAATATCTCCTGTAAACAGTATTGAGAATTTCTTATAAACCATTTTACATACCAATGAGTTGTTGTTCATTTTGTTATCTGATATTGGTTCTATAGCATCTGGCCATAATACTTCGAAATATAAATTTTTTTCTATATATATTTTGTCTCCTTTGTTTGCTATTTTTATATTTATTTTTTCCTGTTTTGCAATTTTTAAGAATTTTTTATAGTTCTCGTTATATTCAAATTGTTTACTTATAATTACATTTTTTACCTTGATATTTTGCATAACATATAGTAAGCCTTGACAATGATCTGAATCAAAGTGAGAGATAAATATGTAATCAATTACTTTTGACCTTCTATTTAACAAATATGGTAATAATATATTTTCACCCACATAATCCTCTCCTATTTCATTTCCTCCACCATCTATAAGAATTTTCTTATTATTTCTTGTTTGTATAAATGTGCAATCCCCCTGGCCCACATCTACAAAGTGTATATACATATTTTCGTCTATTAATCTGGCTATATTTGTTATAAGGCAAATTGATATGTATATTATAAGTAACTTTTTGGATAACTTTTTTAGAAATAATTTTTTAGATTGTTTTGAATTAAATTTTATAAATTGAATTAATACTATTACATAATACATGATTACAGAAAATAAATATGGCGTACATATAATTATACTTGTAAATTTTAATTTAGATAACATACTCACCATTCCAGTCAAACATTTTATAAAAAAATCTAATAGTATTGATATTATTCTAGCTAAATTTATTGAAAAAAAAGAAACAAAAACGCTTGTAAAAATTAATGGCATTATACATGATAATAATAAGCTTGCCAGTATATTTGATATTATAAAGATATAAGAGAATTTATGATAATATATAATAATTATTGGAAGAATTATTATATTTGCTGATATACTTAATGATATTGACTGTTTTATATATTTTGTCAGCTTATTTTTATTTAATATTTTTATATAATTAAACATTTTTATAATTATATTATAAAACAGTAATATTCCCAATGTTCCTCCTGATGAGAGCAAAAAACTTAAATTTAATATAGAATATGGGTTTATAATTAATATTACTAAACTTGCCAAGCTTAAATTAGTTAAACTATCAGATTTTCTATTTAATAATTCTGCTAAAATATATAATACAGTCATTATTGTTGCTCTTACAATTGATTCGCTATTTCCAACTAAATTGCAAAATACAGTTACAATTATAATTAAAATAATATTTTTCTCAGATTTTTTACATCCTAATATCATATATGAAAAAAATAAAATAATGTATGTCATATGCATTCCCGATATTGCAAGTATATGTGATAAATTGCATATAGAAAAACTATCTATAATTTCTTCACTTATATTTGATTTATCACCTAATATCAAGGCATTGCACATATTTACAGAATCTTCAGGCATTATTTTATACAGTTTTTGTTTCAAATTCTCATATAATTTATTTACTAAAATATTATATTTTGACATTTCGCCATTACATATTACTTTTATGCTATCATTATTGGCAGTCACAGTTCCAAATATCTTTTTTGTTCTTAAATATTCATTGTAATTATATCCTTTGTAATTTCTTTGATAATCTGCTATTTCAAATTTTCCCACTGCCCTTACTTTATCTGCATATTGAATATTATTATTTTTCTTTGTTTTAAGAATAATCTTTATGTTTCTGAATTTTTGTGGATTAGTTACTTTCATAACATATTCTGTATTGTAATCTGATTCTTTATATTTATTTAATATTATACCTTCAATTTTTACCTCATCTATATTTGTATATTTATTATATATATTAGAAGTTATATGCATATACATACATGCACACAAAATTACAATCATGCATGTAATTATCAGCTTATTTTTACTTCGTATAATTATATATATATTTAATATTGTAAATAGAAAAATGGAGATTATATTATAAAAATATAACCCCCATATTAAACCACATATATAACTTATAGTAATTATAACAATTTTCCTTTTCAAAAATACTCCTTACTATAAACCCCTATTATAAAATTCTTCTAGCTGTTACATATCTTTGTTGATATGAAGCTGATGATAATGAAGAAATTGTTACACCTGTTTTTGGATTTGATGCATGAATAAATTGCCCATTTCCTATATATATTCCAACATGACCAATTTCTGTTTTAGCAGTATTTTTAAATATTAAAATATCTCCTGGTTGTAAATTACTTTTACTTACTGCAACACCATCATTTGCTTGTGTTTTTGAAGAACGACTTAATGAATATCCAAAATGTTTATATACATATTGAACAAATCCTGAACAGTCAAATGACTTTGGTCCATTTGTTCCATAAACATATGGATAACCTTGAAATGTTTTTGCATATGCTACAATTGCATCTGCAGATTTATTGGATTCTGTTGTAGTTTCTCCTTTTTGTACTTCAACCTTATTTTCCTCATTGTTTTCAGTTAAACTATTTGAACTTCTTGATGTTGTTTCAACCTTTTTTGATGAAAGCAATGATTTTTGAATATATGCTTTTTTTCCATTAATATCAACTATGTACCAATCACCATCTTCACCTGTTACAGTTACTTTATCGTTAGTGTCAAACTTTTTAACTACACTTGATGATTTATTTGCTTCGCTTCTTGCATTTACAGAAGTTCCTTTTACATAGTATGTCTTTGATGTTGTTTCTGATTTTTTATCTTCATCTTTTTTATTCTCATCTGTTTTGGCATTATTATTTTCTGTTGTAGTATTAGTATCATTGTTGTTATTGTCTTGATTTTTTGTATTATTCTCGTCATTATTTGAAGTTGTTTGCTCTGTTACAGATATCTTTGCTGTTAATATCCAACCTTCTTTTGATTCATTTTTTATATAAGACCATGCTCCTGCTGAACTTAATACTTCATATTTTTCTCCAGATTTTGTTTTATTTATCTCATCACTATTAATTAGTGGTATTATTCTTATTGATACTTCTTCTGATACAGTAGCTTGTTTTATTTTTGGTTCATTATTTTGTGTTTGATTTTCTGTATTGTTTTGCTCTTGTGTAACATTTTCTGTTGTGGTATTTTGTTGTACATCGTTTTGTTCTGTTGTATTATTAACAACATTTTTTGTTGTAGTATTTTTATTTTCGTTTGTCTCGTTTTTTACTTCATTTTTTGTTGTATTATTATTGTCTTTTACTTTAATATATTGTTTACTAACATATCCAACTTTGTTTCCACTTTTTATTTTACACCAATCACCATCTTCACTAATTACTTCTACTTCTGTATTTTCATCAAGTAGCTCTAATATTTCTGATGATGTACTCTTATCTTTTCGTAATCTCAAATCATTTGTAGTAACAGTACCAGTTGTTGCAAATACTGTTGTGTTAAAACATAAAAATAAACTCAAAGTTATGCCAATTATTATAATCATAACCATACTTTTTTTATCTTTCATTTTTCATTTCTCCTTTTTTGAAACTGTGGTTAGTATACCTTATTTTTACAAAAAAGTCAATTTTTTCTACGGAAATAGCAAAAAAATAAACCATGAATAATTTTCATGATTTATTTTTTATAATTAAGTAAAAGCATAGTTTAACTATGCTTTATATGAATTCATATTATATTTATATAAATTTCAATTATTTTAATTATCCATTAACTGCATCTTTTAATGCTTTTCCAGCTTTGAATACAGGAGCTTTTTTAGCAGCTATTTTCATTTCTTTACCTGTTTGTGGATTTCTTCCTTTTCTTTCAGCTCTTTCTCTTACTTCGAATGATCCGAAACCTACTACTTGGATTTTTTCTCCGTCTTTTAAAGATTCTGCTATAACATCGATTAATGCATTTATTGATGCTTCAGCATTTTTCTTTGTTTCTCCTGTTTTAGCAGCTACTGCCGCAATTAAATCAGATTTGTTCATTGTTCATTACCTCCTATTGAATTTCATATTATGTACTTTATAATTCCGGTCTATTGCAGATTTATAAACTACTATAATGAATATTCGCCAAATTTATGCAAAATCCTTCTTTTTTCATCATTTTTTCTCATAATTTTTATTTTTTTCTGAAATTAGGAATAAATGGTATCAATCCTAACTCATCTTTATTCAAAATTTTTAGAGCAATTACAGAAAGAATATACATTAGTCCAGCGATTACTATTGCTAATATTATAGCTATATTTTCTATAAATATACCTTTTAAGAAAAAATAACTGTAATATAAAGCTGTGCTCATTATACATGAAGCAATTACAGGTTTCAAGATATATTTGAAAAAATTTAATTTTATTTTTGTATATTTTTTCATTACATTAAAACTTATACTAAATGCAATCAAATGACATGTCATTGTTGCAACACATGCCCCTGCAGCTCCACCAATAAGATATGTTTCTGGCAATCTTATCAAATTAATATTTAAGAATATTTTCGCAATAACTCCAATAAATATTGAAATTGTCGGTATAAATACCTTACCAACACCTTGCAAGACTGAATTTATAATTTGCTCTAGTGCTATAAAAATCATTGAAATTGCGCTAATTTTAAGTAGCCAGCTTCCACTATTACTTTTAAACAATAATACTAATATTTGATTAGAAAAAGCAATCATTCCAAAACAGCATGGCAAAACTAATAATATTGTAAATAGCAAATATGTTTTTATAATTCTATTTAATTCTTTACCATTTTTTTGTGCATTAAGTGATGATACCATTGGTATAATTGTAGTTGCAATTGCAATTATAAAAGAAACTGGTAAAGATGATAATACATCTACTTTCCCACTTAAAACTCCATATTGTATTTTTGCACCAACTTCACCTATATTCTCTTTCAAAAATCTAACTACTGTAACAGAATCAATATTTCTATTCAATGAAGCCAAAATACTACTTAATGATATTGGAATTGAAACTTTTAAAATTCGTTTTACATATCCTCTTTGAAATCCAATTTTAATATCTTTCAAATTATTTTTTCTGTATAAATATATAAAACTAAATAATGTAGCTAATGTTGTTGCAAAATTTGCAACAGCTGCCATTATTATTGTATTAGCACTTGTTAAATAGAATGCAATTTCCACTAAAATTATTGTAAATACTGTTTTTAAAACTTGCTCTACACTTTGCGACTTTGCTGTTACATCTACTCTATTTATTCCATTATAAAAACCTCTATATACAGAAATTAAACACACATTAAATATTGCTGGAGATAATGCAATTATTGTATATTTAGCTTCTCCAATATTAAGTAAATTATTTGAAATAAAATCTGCAAATATTGCTAAAGAAATACTTCCAATTAAACCAATACAAGCAAAAATTATCAGTGCACTTTTTAATATCTTTGCAACTTCTTCCCTATTTCCAGAATAATTTTTCTCTGCAATTAATTTTGCCACTGCATTTGGAACACCAATTGATGATATTGTAAGTAACAAAGCATATATTTGATATCCAGAATTATATATCGCATTTCCCCAATCACCAAACCCTGGCTTGTTTGCCAAATATAGCTTATACACTAACCCCAATATTTTTACAACACACTGTGCAATAATTAGTGAAATAACACCATTTAAAATTTTATTTTTATTTTTCATACGAAATCCTTTTTTATTTTAATATATTCATACACCCACACATAATTCCTCTCATTTATTATTCAAATCTCAACAAATTATGCCAAAACACTTGAAATTTTGCCCAATTTATAGGATAATATAGAAGTAATAGTTTAATTTTTGAAAGTGGTGAAAAAATTGAAAATAATTGATAAATTCTTAAAGTTATTAAAAACTGACAGAAACACATTTCTGACATTTATATTAACTTTACTAACTATATATTTAACAATAGATAGAGTAACAGACATTTTAATTATGATATTTACAGGAATAGGAAGTTCATATTGGGGACCAATAAAATACGCATTAGCATTTTGTTGTCCTATATTTGCTTTCTTATTTTCATGTAGTTCAAAATTTGCAAAATCAGAGAAAACAAAATTATCATTTTTTTATTTATATATAGTAGATTTATATATATTAATAATTTCCATGGTAACCCAAATGGTTAACGCTGGATGTTGGTTGTTACTTTTATCAGCACCATCTTATCCAGTTATTGCAACACAATTTTCAAATTTAATAGCACCAGCATTACGTGGTATTTCATTATATTTTCCACTTACAACGTTCTACCCTGTTGTAAAATGGTTAATTACTACAATAAGTGATAGTCCTGATATTTGTGAATCAATTTATTCATATTCAGGTATAAGCTTATCAAATAAATCAAAGCCAACTACCGGTGAATATAGTTGTGAAATAAAATTGTGTACTGACACAAATACTGGAAAAAGTGTTAAAATCTCCGAAGATAAGCGTTTTGAATCTATGTTAGTTGTTGGTGTATCAGGATCTGGAAAAACGTCCTTAATATTCGAACCAATGATTGCAAGAGATATTGAAAAGAAATACTTTTATAAAAGAACTGCCAAGGAATTTGGTTTTGCAGCCTTAAAATCTGGGCTTGCTAATTTAAATTGTCCTTATGATAATGAATATATAAATAAAAATTTCTCATTAAATATGATTTCACCAAATTCATCAAAGGTTTCTAGTTATAAATCTTGCATGAAAAAGATGATTTATGCTACATCTGATGATAAAATTATATATAAGGATTTAGGTTTAACATATATTTCACCAGATTTCGAATCTATTTCTCGTATATTGAAAGTTGCCAAAAATTATCATGTAAAAATTAATCTTGTTGATCCTAACTCTGAGAATTCACCTGGATTAAATCCTTTTTCATATGATAATCCATTACAAACATCTATAATTATATCAACAGTTTTAAAGGCTTTACATAGCTCAAATCAAGCTGATATGGATTTAAATTTAGGAGTTCAAGCGAATTTTGCTACACAAGCAATTGAAAATTTATCTATACTACTAAAAGTAATGTATCCAAGAATGCATGATGATGAACTACCTACATTAGAAGATATGTTAAATGCTTTTAATAATTTTGATATAATCCAAGAAATGTGTGAAGAAATGGAAAAAGATGAAGAATTATCTAAAAAATTCAATATATTATTAACTTATTTTAAAAAGAATTTTTATAAAGAAAGTACTTATCGTCAAGATACTGAAAAATATATATCTTCAGCAACCACCCAATTGGATAACTTATTAAGATATCCTGGTATTAGAAATATATTGTGTAAGAGAACAGATAATTTAAATTTTGACTCCGCCCTATCGAATGGTGAATTTACATTGTTATGTACAAGACGTGGTGATCTTGGAGCTGCAGCACATACTGCATTTGGATTATTCTTCTTATTATCAATGCAATATGCTGTATTGAGAAGACCTGGTATAGAATCAACAAGAATTCCTCATTTCCTATATATTGATGAGTTTGCTGATTTTGTATCAAGTTCAACAGAACCAATATTTACATTGTATAGAAAATATAGAGTTGGCTCTGTTATATCTGTACAAAATTTAGATCAATTAAACGCCAAAAATAGCAAGTACAAAAAGACAATTATAGCTAACTGTGCACATAAAGTTGTATTTGGAAATAATGTACCTGAAGATAATGATTGGTGGTCTCAAGAACTTGGTCAAAAAAGCAAATGGACTTATGGTCAAAGCTACGATACAGCAAAAGGTTCATATTCTTCTACACTTAGTGGAATTAAAGCAGATAAAGTGCCTTATTACAAACCTGGAAAAATACAAACAATTAAATTTAAACAATGTATTTATAAAGTACGCGATTCAGGCGGAAAAAGCAGTGTTGGTATTGGTTCACTAGATTTTATAGAGCCAAAATATAACGAAAAACAACCCGTAATAAATTTAAATTTTTCTAAATTTACTAATGGAATATCAGATGATAATCCAGAATCAACAAAAAAGAAAATACAGAAAAATGTTATACCAACATTTGTGAATGATGACGACTCTGAAGAAGAATTGGATCCAATTCGTTCAAGTAATTTTGATTCGATATTTGACAATGCTGATGAAGGTGACGCAATAATTTCACCAATAAAAAAGAAAAATAAAAAAAATAATAATGTATAAATTACTAGAACATCTTTATTAACTTTTTAATAAAGATGTTTTTTTATCTCAAAAAATCTTAACCTTTTCCCTATTCACACGAAAAATTTAAATATTGTATCAAAATCATAACCGACAAAAAAAGAGCTAACAATTTATTTTGTAGCTCTTCTTATATATATTAATCTAATAATTTTATTTTCGTATTTTTAATTTTGTATTTTCCAGTTTCTTCATTTAATACAAATTCAGTTAATGATTCATCTAGGTTTTCATCATTTTGTTTTAAATCAGTTGTAAAATATAATTTAATTTTGTTTATTAATAGGTCATTTAATACAATCGTTTTAAATGTTTCAGCCATATGTTTATCATCTTCACAAACAATTATTAACTGAGGTAAACTTTTGAAACCAGAATCCATTGGAACAAAATTATCATAAAAATCTTTATAAAATTTCATCTTATCAATTAATTTCTTTTGCCAATCATCTTCTCTTCTTACAACTTCGAATACGAAATCTATTGACTTATCATTCTTTGTTAATTTTATTGCTCCACCTGTTGCTTTAAATGTTTTTCCTGCCATTTTAGCAGTAATTGATGGCTTTGGTGTATAACTATCAAATGCTTTTACTTTTCTTAAATATGCTATTATTACTTGATTTCCTGCTAATCTCTTTTTTATCATTGCAACTGGTTTTGTATTGTCTGTTGGTTGCCATTTACATTCTTCTCCTCTTGAATTAAGTAAATATTTTCCCATTTTTTCAAGACAATAAATTCTATAAATTCCTTTACCATCATCTGAGTTAAAATAATATCTTGTTAATATTTTTGCTTTTACTAATTGATCTAATTTTCCATTTAATTTATCCTGAGATTTTATTTCAAAACCATTTATTTCTAATAATTGGAATAATTGTCTTGAAGTAATAAATTCAAATTCGTTTACTAATGATAGTACCTTAAAATGTAAATCGTTTATATGACCCAAGTTTATTCTTTGAATAATTTGATTCATAGAAACATATCCATCCTTACCATCAAATACTTTTATTTCACCTTCTCTAATTGCAAATGGTGATGTTACCGCTTTTATTTCGTTATCTTCAACCACAGTATTTTACCTCCTATAAAAATATTTAAACAATTATTAATTTTATTTTTTTCTTCTCTGGTATTATTTTTTTGACATAAACATTAACATTTTGTCCATATTCAATTCCATCTTTATACTCAGCTAGTCCAACTAGGTTTGGCTTTAGCTCTATGAAAATTCCGTTTTTTGATTTTTCCACTTCTCTTGCTTTTCCAACTATTGTTGTTCCAACTTTTATGTCTTGAATATTTTCTTCCCATGTTCCTAAAAGCTCTTTGTATGTTAATATTATCTTGCCATGCTCTTTATCTATTGATTTTACCATAATATTTATCTTTTGTCCAATATGTAATCTTTCTTTAGGGCTTTTTATTCTTGCAACTGACATATCTTCAATATGTACAAGTCCAACAACCCCTCCGCCAATTTCTACAAATGCACCATATGGTTGTATACTTTTAACAATCCCCTTTAAAACATTACCTTCTTTTACATCGTTTTTTAGCCATGTTATAGCATCTTGTTCTACATCTTTTCGTGATAGTATGTAATTATTAGATTCATCTATTCCCTTTACTTTAAATTGAACATACTTGTTTACTTTACTTGTACTAATATTTGTTTTATCATTTTTTCCTATTAGTTCAATTTCATTTCTGTTTATTATTCCTTTTTTATTTTCACCAAAGTCTAAAAGTAAATTATAATTTTCATCACATTCAGTTACCTTTGCCTCTAATATTTCTTGTGTTTTTATAGCATTATCTAACATATTACTATTTATTGTTCTTTGTTTTTTAAACCATCCTTCTGGGATGAATTTTTGATATCTCATTTTTACTATCTCCTTTATCTTATGTATTGTGTTTATTATATAATTAAATTTATTGATTTACAATAGTTTTTACCTCTTCTTTTGTTAAAAATCTCCACTGACCTATTTTTAAATTTTTAACATCAATATTTGCAATTTTTGCTCTATGTAATGCGATAACTTTTTTTCCGACTGCTTCGCACATTTTTCTTACTTCCCTATTTTTTCCTTCATGTATTATAATTTCCAATCTAGAAATGTTTTTTTCCTTATCTATTTTTAATATTCTTACTTTTGCTTTTCCTGTAATATATTCATTATCTATTTTTACACCATTTCTTAATTTTTCAACATCACTTTCATCAACAATGCCTCTAACAGTTGCATTATATGTTTTTTCAATTTCATTTTTTGGATGTGTAACTTTATTTATAAAATCTCCATCGTTAGTAAGAATTAGTGCACCAGATGTGTACATATCTAATCTTCCAACTGGTAATACTTTGGTTTTGTTACCTTTTATTAAATCTAATACAATTGGTCTATCAAATTGATCTTTTACAGTAGTTACATATCCAACTGGTTTATTTAGCAAAATATATTCATATTCATTATTTTGCTCTATTTTTTTATTATTAAAAATAACTTCATCTTTTTGTGGATCAACCTTTGTTCCAAGTTCAGTTACAATTTTACCATTTACTTTTACTTTTCCAGCTAAAATATATTCTTCTGCTTTTCTTCTTGAACATACTCCTGAATTTGCAATAAATTTTTGCAATCTCATTTCTTCCAAATTATTCACCTCTTTTCAATCGTTCTTCGCATATATCAATTACTTTTTTAAAATAATCTGGAAGTTCCGCTTCTAAATGCATTTTTTTGCCAGTAATTGGATGCTCAAAATCTAAGCTTTTAGCATGAAGCATTTGACCCTTTACATTAAATTCATTTTTACCATTAGAATATACTTCATCTCCAATAACAGGATGTCCAATTTCGGCCATATGAACTCTTATTTGATGAGTTCTTCCTGTATCAATTTTTACCTCTAGTAATGTATATTTATCATATCTTCTTAATACTTTAAAATGAGTTATTGCTTCTTTTCCGTCTTTGTCTACAGCCATCTTTTTTCTGTCTTTTTTATTTCTAGCAATAGGCATATTAATTGTCGCCTCATTTTCTTTTATTATTCCCCTTACTAAAGCAATATATTTTTTATTTACTTTTCTATCTTTTATTTGTTCACTCATTTTTAAATGTGCTTTATCATTTTTAGCTACTATTAATAATCCAGATGTATCTTTATCTAATCTATGTACAATTCCAGGACGTTTTTCTCCTCCAATTCCAGATAAAGAATCTTTACATATATTCATTATTGCATTTACTAATGTTCCATCTTCATTCCCATTTGCTGGATGAACAACTAATCCCTTTGGTTTATTTACAACAATAATGTCATTATCTTCATATACTATTTCAATTGGAATATCTTGTGCCTCTATTTTTGATTCTTTTGGCTCTGGAACTTCAATTTTTATTACATCACCTTTTTTTACTTTATACGAACTTTTTTTAATAACATCATTTACTAATATATTTCCCTCTTCTAACAATTTTTGAATAACAGCTCTTGATAAGTCTGAATTTTCATTTGCTATATATGAATCTAATCTTATGTTATCATTATTTTCAACTATTAATTCTTTCATTTACTTCTCCACCTTCATTTTTTAAGTATGAAATTCCAATTATAATTACTCCCACAACAATACATATGTCTGCGAAATTAAATATGGGAAAATCTACTATTTCACTAAAGTCTATATAATCTATTACATATCCTCTAAATAATCTATCTATTAAATTTCCTATTCCACCTGAAATTACTAATGCAATTCCGAAGACTGTTAAACCTTTTAGTTTATTAAATTTAAAAGCAATATATATTAAAGCTACTATAATCATTAACAATGTCATTAGAGCAAATATTTTTGCACCACCTTGTCCAATACCAAATGCAATACCTCTATTTTCACAATATGTAAAATTCAATACACCATTTATAATATTATTTGGTAGATTCTCTTTGTTAATTAAAATATAATACTTAAAAATTTGGTCTATTGTAATTAATATAATATTTATAACAAAAAATTTAACTTTTTTCATTCACTAATCTCCTCATTACTTTGAGCAGATAGTCTTTCATAAATAGTAAAACTTCCGTCATCATATAGCTCTTTATAATTGCCATCTTTTGCTATTATAGAATTTAACTTTGAATTTGAATACGTTATAACATGTGTTATTTTATATTTTTCAAATTCACTTTCATAGCTTGAAGCCAAACTAGATATATTCAAAAAATCTGTAAAAATATCTCTACCTACATATTTTCCATCTTTTCCTTTTTTACCATTAAATTCTGGAGTATATAAATCTGCTCTTGAATCTATAAATACTGGTATTCCTCTATATAATAAATAACTACCATAATTATATTCGTTATAAAATCTTATATTTTCTATTCCTACTGATGGTATTAAATCATTTTCAATAAAGTTGCATGCTTCAATCGGATATGAACTAGCACTTATAAATGGACCATTTTTCTCTATTTTGCATTCTTTTAATGATAATGCTATATTACACATTACAATAGCACAAAATACTGCAAATGTTACTATATATTGAATGTCACTATTTTTCGTTTTTAAGTCATTTTTTCTTACACTTTCAATTAGTTCACAAATCAATTTTAATACTATAAAATTACAAATTAAAACTAACATTGATACTTGTCTTTGAGACATAAAACTTAATAATATAAGTCCAGCTAACATAAAAAAATCTCTAACTTTAATTTTTGTTTTAGAAAAAATTAAAATTCCTAATACAATTGTCAATATTACCATCATATTATTATTTTTTATCAATGTTAATGGTAAGTGCTCACTTATATTTTGTGTTGTATTTCCTTGATTTGTTTTTATTAAATATGTATATGGTGTATCTTTAATTGGAGTTAATAAACCTGTAAAGGCACAAATAACCATAATTAAAATTAACCATTTTATATTTTTTTCCTTATTAATTCTAAATTTATATAAATTTCCTAAATTTTTTTCGATTTTCAATTTATGTGCTTTTTTCTCTTCCTGTAAATCTAGCTTTTCTTTTTCTATTTCACTTTGATTTAATTTTTTTCTTCTAAAAAATAAATGTGCTCTTTTATATAAATATTTATAGTCGACAGTTATAATAGCATATATTAATTGCTCTGCTATATATGGTAAATATAAAATAAAGTAAAAAGGCCATACTGCAGAATGAACATTGGCAATTATTATTGGTATTATTATTAACATTAATGCATATCGTACCTTTTTTGTTTTTAAAAATTGCTCTATTGAAAAATATGTTAATGCAAATAATATAAATGTTACTAACTGTGCTCTTGCTGCTATAAAGTTTTTCAAACAATATAAAGATGCAATTGTCATTGCAAATGAAAGTACTGTACTTTTATTAATTTTTTTATTAATTGCAAATATCACTAGCCCCAATAAAATAGATAATATGCAAGTTGCATAATATATTCCCTGTAATCCTCCATAATTATATATAGCATATGTTCCAACATCATATAACCAATGTGGGTATGTATATGGTAAATTTTTATGCCATGAAAATGGATCTTGCATATCTAATCCTTTATTCCATGGTAATAAGTCAGATATATTATCCGTATTTTTTACTATATGTTCTCCTATTTTTATTGTGTAAAAAGTATCATTTTGAAACGATTTTGGCGTTATAGAATACGCAAAAATGGCAATACTAATTATTGATATTAATATTACCAATTTATTTACAATTTCTTTTGTTTTTTCATTCATTTTTCTCTAATTCCTTTCAATTTTTATGTTATGATTATATCAAATTTTACATTGTATTTGCAATAAAATTACTTAATTATTAAATATGTTTTACTTTTTTATTTGAATTATATATTTTTATATGTTAGTATTTACTAGAATTTTATTTGGAAAGGATTTTGTTATTATGGAAGATAATTTATTAGCTAAAGTTCATTCATTTGAATCATTTGGTGCTGTTGATGGTCCTGGAATTCGTTACATTATATTTATGCAAGGATGTCATTTGCAATGTAAATACTGCCAAAATAGAGATACATGGAATGTAAACGAAGGAACATTATATAGTGTTTCTGACTTGATGAAAAAAATATTAAAATATAAAAATTATTTTATTGCATCTGGTGGTGGAGTTACAATAAGTGGAGGTGAACCACTACTTCAATCAAAATTTCTTATACAACTATTTAAAGAGCTAAAAAAAGAAAATATTACAATTGCAGTTGATACTTCTGGGTCTGTTATATTAACAGATACAATAAAAGAAGTTATTTCGCTTGCCGACCTATTTTTATTAGATATAAAATGTATAAATGATAATATTTGCCAAGATTTAACTGGCGTTTCTAATAAAAGAGAACTTGAATTTGCCAAATATTTATCTGATAATAATAAAGATATTTGGATAAGACAAGTACTAGTTCCTGGAATAACCGACCATGAAGATGATTTGCTAAAATTAAAAGAGTTTTTGCAAACATTAAAGACTGTAAAAAAAGTTGATATTTTACCTTATCACGATTTAGGAAAATTTAAATGGACAAATTTAGGCTTACAATATCCTTTAGAAGGCGTTCGTACTGCAAATAATGATGATGTATCAAGAGCGAAAAAAATTCTTGGATTAATTTAGTTTATTTTTTTACTGTAGTGCTAATACAGTACAAACTTTTCTTTTATTTATAAATTATATAATCTATAAATAGTCATTTTATACAAATAATATGTTTTTAATCATATTAAATTGTCTTATTTTTTATAAAAATTAATAAAAAGTTGTAACTACTGATAATAGTAATTACAACTTTTTTATACACATTATTATTCTTGAGTATATGGTAACATAGCAATTTGTCTACATCTTTTTACTTCTAAAGTAATATCTCTTTGATGTTTAGCACATGCACCTGTAGCTCTTCTTGGTAATATTTTACCTCTTTCATTAATGAATTTCTTTAATTGTTCTGGATTTTTATAATCTAATACAAGATTTTTGTCTTTACATAAAGGACAAACTTTCTTTCTCTTCTTGAATTTAGGATTAAAATCATCATCATTATTATTTCTGTTATTTCTTCTATTATTTTTCTTATCAGCCATTTTATTTTTTCCCCCCTAACTATTAATTAAAATGGTAGGTCATCTCCTGAAAATGTTTCAAAGTCTGAATTTTCACTTGCTCCAGTGTTTTGTGTTGGCATTGCTCCAAAAGTAGCATCGAAATTAGTGTTTCCACCCATATCTCCGTCTCTTTTGCTATCAGCAAAATATGCTTCTTCAGCAATAACTTCTGTTACATAGTGTTTTTGACCTTGTTCATCATCCCAAGTTCTTGTTTGTAATCTTCCGATTATTCCAACTTGTTGACCTTTTTTAAAATATTTACTACAAAATTCACCTAATTTGCTCCATGCAACTATATTAAAGAAATCAGCTTGTCTTTCTTCACCTGGACGAGCAAATCTTCTATTTACAGCTAATGAAAATGAAGCAACTAATGTATTATTAGTTTGTGTGTATCTTACTTCTGGGTCTCTTGTTAATCTTCCCATTAATATAACTTTGTTCATAATTTCACCATTCCTTTATTTATTAATAAAGGCCTTTTTACAATTATTAATCTTTTTTTACTGTCATGAATTTTATAATTTCATCTGTTATTCTGTAATTTCTTTCAAGCTCTGCAATTAAGTCAGAATTAGCCTCGAAATAGAATACTGCATAAAATCCTTCTGAGAATTTTTTTACATCATAAGCTAATTTTCTTTTTCCTAATTCATCAACTTTTTCTACTTTACCATCATTATTAATTAAATCTGTAAATTTTGAAATTAATGCTTTCATTCCTTCTTCATCTACAGTTGGATTAATAATGACAACACTTTCGTATTTATTCATTATTTTTTCACCTCCTTATGGATATAAAACCTACACTTTTTGTGCAAGTAAGGAAAGATAGTTTACTTACTATTTTTCTCAATGTTGGTATTTTATCACAAAAACGCTATTAAATCAATACTATTTTTGTACTATTTATTGACTTTTTTCTACAAAATAATATAATATTTTACGCAAAGTTATTTTCAAAGGGGGAAAAATTTTTATGTTTAAAGAATTTAAAAAATTTATAATGCGTGGAAATGTTTTAGATATGGCTGTAGGTATTATTATTGGTAATGCTTTTAAAGATATAGTTGACTCTTTAGTGGATAATATTATTATGCCAGCAATTTCATGTTTAATTGGAAAAGTTGATATTTCAGGATTAACTGCTAATATTGGTGAAATACATATTGCTTATGGTCAATTTTTAAATACAATTCTTAACTTTTTAATTATTGCTTTCTCATTATTTATGGCAATAAAAATTATTAATAAAATTAACGATATTAACAAAGCTGCCCTTTCAAAATTAGGAAAAAAAGTAGAAGAAAAAGAAGAACCTACTACAAAAAAATGTCCATATTGTCTTTCTGAAATTGATATTCACGCAACTAGATGTCCACATTGCACTTCTATTATTGAAGATATTGATGAAATTAACAATACTTCTAATAAAATTGAAACTAGTCATGAATAATGTTTTTTATCAAAAAAAGCCACGGATATATGATATTCATATTTCCGTGGCTTTTTAACTTATTTCGTAGCAACATATGCAATAGCAATAAGTACTACGAACAGGGCAGTTCCTATTATCTTGGAAATTCGGTTCCATTTTACCTGCCGCTTTTCGATATACCGAATCATTTTAGATTCGCCTCCCTTATATTGATGAAATATTATTATACTATAAATATATTCATTTTTCAAGCATTTCATTACATTTTTTAGAAATTTTATTTTTGGGAAAACTATTTAAACATTTATATACATATCCAGCTACATCTTTTATATAATTTCGGTTTAATCTTTACGGTTATTGCTCTATCACTATGTATTTCTTTCATTATCTTTACTGTATTTTCTATCTTCATTAATATTTCTCCCATAGAACTGCTTTATCTACTTGTATTCGTCTAGGAAAAATTTGCCCTTGCACCGTTAACGCTCCTTACAGTCGCCTTCTCGGTGACTCACGGAAGGACTATTCGTACCTTCCATTTTCGTACGCCTCTAGTTTTATTCAACTACTAAATTCCACTCTCCGCTTTCTGTTTTTCCGCTTGTCTGGATATTGGATTTTAGAGAAACTACAGGGACCACAGAATAATCGCTACCATACTCAATGCCATTCGAAAAGAACAAGTCGTTGCGGCTGACGTTGCCAGAACCCACACGGCGCACGCCGAAAAAGCAAATGCCAGAATGCAAGGAGATACAAGGAGACGCCAACCAGAACGAATTATTTTGAAAATTGGTTGTTGAATAACTATAAGCTTCATTCGTACTTTTACTTTGGGTACTTGCTGTATATCTCAATGTTACTGGATTTGACTCACTTGCTACTGTTTCTGTTCCATCATCATTTATAAATTTTCCACTTGTATATGTATAACTCGTTGTTGTATCATCTTCTGGTGTATAATTTTCTAATTTATTTACATCTTCTACTGTTATACTTCTTCCTCCTGTTGCTCCTTTTCCATGTCCATATACATCTCCTACTTTATTTAATACTGTTACTGCATTTTTATAGCCGTTTTTTCCTTTTAAATTTACTTTATTTACTGTTGGATTTTCTGCCATTAGCTCTACTATTCCAGTAGTTTTATCTACACTCATTACTTTCCATGTCATTGCATCACTTGAATTGAATGTTGCTGTTGTGCTTGAACTTTCATCTGTTGTGTATGTTTTTACTTCTCCACTTGACGCATCGTAGTTTACTTTATCTCCTACACTTACTACATCTGCTAATCTTTGCGTTTTTACCTCTTGCTCTGGTGCTCCACTTTTTGGGTCTCTTTGTGTTCCTGTTACTGTTATTGTCATTGTTACATTCTTTCCACTGTCTTTTGTATCTGTTTCATCATTTTTGTCTATTTCATTTGATGTTTTTCCTGTTTCATATGGCCATTGCCAATATATTGTTTTGGTTAGCGGTGTATTTACATCTTCTAGTGCTATACTTCCTGATATATTTAATGTTCCATCTGTTTCTGATATTGGTGTTTGATATTTATCGTCTAAATAGAATTTTAGGTTTGTTGGCTTTTGTGTTATTGCTAATTTTATGTTGTAATCTATTGCTACTTCACTTCCACTTCCGTCTAGTATTAAGTCGAAGTGACCACTTGTTCCTGGTGCTAATTTTGGTGTTACAACATTATTATGTGCATCCATTGTTTCTCCTAATTCTATGTCTGGTATTGTTTGTGTTTGTCCATTTACTTTAAAGCTCCATTTTGCTACTGTTGATGTTCCATTTCCTGTTAGTGTTGATGTGTATTTTGAATATGCATACATTGATAGTATTATGGCTACTATTAGTGCTAATGCTAATACTACAACAGCGCCTTTGTTTTTGCTTTTTACTTTTGTTGTTTGATTATTCATTTGATTTCCCCCTTGTTTTTATTTTTCTTTTGAATTTTCCTTTCTGCCATTTCCTTTGTTTTGCTATAAAAATTCTTCTTCAACTTTATTATCTTTTTTCGTCAATATATGTTCTTGTTTTTTTTCTGCTAATTTTTTACAAAGTGATTGAGCCTATTTTTTCCCATTCCATCAACTTTAACTCATTGACATTTTGCATTTTTATAGTATAATTGAGGTAATTTTATGTCAAAATTTGAAAGGACGCGATGTTTATGGATTATAACTTTAAAGAAGTTGAAAAAAAATGGAAAAAATATTGGAAAGATAATGAAACATTCAAGACAGATGTATGGGATTTTTCTAAACCTAAATATTATGCATTAGATATGTTTCCATATCCTTCTGGTGTAGGTCTTCATGCTGGTCATGTTGAAGGTTATACTGCTACAGATATAATTGCTAGATTTAAAAGAATGCAAGGATATAATGTTCTACACCCTATGGGATGGGATGCATTTGGTTTACCTGCAGAACAATATGCTATTACTACAGGAAATCATCCAGATGGTTTTACAGAAAAAAATATAGCTACATTTAAAAATCAATTGGAAAATTTAGGTCTTTCTTATGACTGGAGTAAAGAGCTATCTACAACAGACCCTAATTTTTATAAATGGACTCAATGGATTTTTAAACAATTATATTTAGATGGTTATGCCAAATTAGTTAATATGCCAGTTAACTGGTGTGAAGGTTTAGGTACTGTTTTAGCTAATGACGAGGTAATTGATGGAAAAAGTGAAAGAGGTGGATTCCCTGTTGTTCGTAAAAATATGAAACAATGGATTATTGAAACTCCAAAATTTGCAGAAAAATTACTTGAAAATCTTGAAAACCTTGATTGGCCTGAATCAACAAAAGAAATTCAAAGAAATTGGATTGGAAAATCTGTTGGTGCACATGTAAACTTTAAAGTTGCAGGTCATGATGGTTTATCATTTACTGTCTTTACAACAAGATGTGATACTCTTTTTGGTGCGACATATTGTGTTCTTGCTCCAGAAAGTGATTTAGTAAAACAAATAACAACACCAGATCAAAAGAGCGCAGTTGACGAATATATAAAAATTTGTAGCACAAAATCAGACTTAGAAAGAACAGAATTAAATAAAGAAAAAACAGGTGTATTTACAGGTGCATATGCTATAAATCCTGTAAATGGAAAAGAAATTCCAATTTGGATTTCAGACTATGTTTTAGCATCATATGGAACTGGTGCAATTATGGCTGTTCCAGCTCATGATACAAGAGATTATGAATTTGCAACAAAATTCAATATAGATATAATTCCTGTATTAGAAGGTGGAGATATTTCTAAAGAGGCCTTCACAGGCGATGGATTACATATCAATTCTGAATTTTTAAATGGTCTTAATAAAGAAGATGCTATTTCAAAAATGTTAAATTGGTTAGAAGAAAATAATGTAGGTCATAAACAAGTTAATTATAAAATTCGTGATTGGATTTTTGCTAGACAACGTTATTGGGGTGAACCTATTCCAATTGTTAATTTTGAAGATGGAACAAGTACTGCTTTAGATGACTCAGAATTACCACTTGTATTACCTAAATTACAAGATTATGCTCCAAGTAAAAATGGAGATAGTCCTCTTGAAAAAGCTACTGACTGGGTAAATGTAACTGTAAATGGTAAAAAAGGAAAAAGAGAAACAAGTACTATGCCAGGAAGTGCAGGTTCAAGCTGGTATTTCTTAAGATATATTGACCCACATAATGATAAACAAATTGCAGACCCTGAGTTATTGAAACATTGGCTACCTGTAGACTTATACATTGGTGGACCAGAACATGCAGTTGGACATTTAATTTATTCAAGAGTATGGAACAATTATTTACATGATAAAAATATAGTTCCAGTTGCTGAACCATTCAAAAAGTTAGTTCATCAAGGAATGATATTAGGTGCAAATGGTATTAAAATGGGTAAAAGATATCCTGAATTTGCAGTTAATCCAAATGATATTGTTGATCAATATGGTGCAGATACATTAAGATTATACGAAATGTTTATGGGACCACTTGAAGCTAATAAGCCTTGGAACGAAAATGGTGTTGAGGGTGCAAGAAGATTTATTGAGCGTGTATATAGAATGTTTGAAGAAAAAAATCTTACTGATTCAATAAATCCTAACTTGGAAAAAGTTTATAATACAACAGTAAAAAAAGTTACTGAAGATTATGATAAATTATCTTTTAATACTGCCATTAGCCAATTAATGATATTTGTTAATACTGTATATAAGGAAAATGACTTACCAAAAGAATATGCCAAAGGATTTATTCAATTATTAAACCCTATTGCCCCATTTATTACTGAAGAAATTTGGAATACCTTCCTAGGACACACAGAATCAATTGCATATTCAAAATGGCCTACATATGATGAATCAAAAACTATTGATGATGAAATTGAATTACCAATTCAATTAAATGGAAAATTAAAAACAACACTTAAGATTCAAAAAGATTCTGATGAATCAACAATAAAGGAAATTGTTCATAATAATGATACAGTAAAATCTTTAACTGAAGGAAAAACAATAATAAAGGAAATTTATGTAAAAAATAAAATTTTTAATATTGTTATAAAATAAAATTTTAATATTTAGCAAAAATAAAAATCCACTATAAAGTGGATTTTTATTTTATTCTTTTTCAATTGTGTCTTCTTTTACACTATCATCTTTTTTATTACTTTCATTTTTCGTTTCATTATTATCTTTTGTTGTATTATCATTATTTTTATTATTGTTATCACCAGTTTCATTTTTTATTTCATTTTGAACTGTATTATCTTTTTTTGTACTATTTACATTTTTTTTGTCGTCTTTTTTTTCATTTTTTGCAGTGTTATTTTTTGTTTCATTTTTTTCCTTTACTCTATTTTTTACAGTATTTTCAGTAGTATTTTTTGTTTGATTTACAACTGTATTTTTTTTGTTGGTTGTTTCATTTTTCGTTGTAGTGTTTTTATTTTTTGTTGTATTTGTAGTTTTTACATCTTTTTTTATATATTTTGCTTTTTCTTTATCATCAAGTCCTAATTTTTGGATATATCCATTTATTAATTCATTTGTTTTAGTTCTATCAGCTTTATAAAACCATAATTCATTTATTTTTTCTGGAGTTCCTGGTAATTGATCCATTTCTAAATTATTAACATCAAAACTTGTTGCATATGGTGCATATCCTAATATTTTAGAAAGCTTAATATCTGTTTTTAAATTTTTGAAAATTGCATTGGCAATTTCTTTTACTTTATCAACATTATTCCATTGAACAACTTGTGTAGCTATTGCTTTTAAAAATTCTCTTTGTGTTCTCATTCTACCTTCGTCATTATCACCGTACTCTGCACTGTATGTTGTTCCATTATTATTATGTCTAAATCTAACTAATTGCTCTGCCTTTTCACCATTTATTTTTTGCTGTCCAGATTTTAAGTGGATGTGTAAATCTTGTGTGTCATCATCATAATCCATGTTTATTGGAACATCAAAATCAACACCTCCAATAGCATCAACAATTTCTACTAGAGCACTCGTTTTTACAGTAATGTAGTAATCTATATTTACACCTGTTAAATTTTCAACTGCTTCGACAGTTTTTTGCGGACTTTTTTGATATAATGCATTGATTTTATCAAAGCCTCCTGCTGTTGCCTCATTTGAACCAACAAATGTATCTCTTGGTATCGATAATATAAAAGCTTGATTTGTTTCAGGATTAAATCCTGCCAACATGATGGTATCTGTTAATTCAGCAGATATATCTTCACTAACTCCCATTATCAATACAAAAATTGGATCTTTATCACCAATTGTGTCTTTCATAAGATTCATAACAGCACCTGTGAAACTACCTCCTGCTTTATACAAATATGTTCCGAAGACAGTTCCTATTATTAAAAATAAAATTATAAAAACTATTAAAACTATTTTTAATACTTTATGAGGCTTCTTTTCCTTTTCTTCACTTTTATATTTATTTGCCATTCCAAATTCATTATTAAAATTATTATATATTTTACCATTATCTTTATTTTTTTTATTCACATTCTTTTTTTGAGTTTTATTTTTCTTTGTGCTTTGCTTTTTTGAATGTTTTCCAACATTTTCGTTAAATTTATTATTATTTTCTCTATTCATTTTCTCTCCAATAAAAAAAATTATTTAAAATTGATATATATTAAAATTATAATTGTAAATATGTATTTTACATTTATAATTATTATTTCCAATTTTTTTCAAAATATTATATTTCACAATATTTTAATTGATTTTACTATTGAATAAATTTAATGTCAACATTAAACCTATTTAAATTGTAAAATTCACACTTTCTTCACAAAGTATTACTTATTAGTAAAATTTCTGTTTTATGATACAAAAAAGGCCCAGCAAAATGCTGAGCTTTCGCCAATTCACCATAGCCACTTTTATTAAAGTAGCCCATCTGCAAGCAGACGGATGTTTTGGCATTTTTTGCCGTCTAAGTTCTGTATAACTTGATAGCATCTATATCAACCGATAATACAATCGGACTAATTATATATTAACATAATTATCCTTTAAAATCAATATTTTTAGCATTTTTTTCCTCTTAACTTGAATTTGCCTTTATATTCATTATTTTTTGCTTTTACAATTCATTTATATTATCATTTTTAAATATTTTTCAATATTATTAGCGATTTATAATTATTTTTCTTGCAATTTTGCATAGCTTTCTGTTACTAATTTTAAATCACGCCAGAACTCAATCTTCTTATTTTCATCTCTTAATAAAGCTGCCGGATGCCAAGTTGGCATATAATGAATTCCCTTTTTTTCAATCCATCTTCCCCTACTTGCAGTAATTGAATACTCTTTTCCCAAAATATTTTTTAATGCTGTACTTCCTAATAATACAATTATTTTAGGTTTTACAAGAATTACTTGATTACGCAAATAATCAAGACAAGCCTCTGCCTCATCCGCTTCTGGTACTCTATTTGCAGGAGGTCTACATTTTACAATATTTGCAATATATAATTCATCTCTTTTAATTCCAAGTCCTTCAAAAGCTGAATTCATCAATTTACCAGCCTTTCCAACAAATGGTTGACCAAGTCTATCCTCGTCTGCCCCAGGACCTTCTCCAATTAACATTATATCTGCATTTTTATTACCTTGACCAAAAACTATATTATTTCTATTTGTACATAACTTACATTTTTTGCAATTAATTATTGATTTTTCTAAATCTTCCCAATTACTATACATTATATCATTTCCTTGCTTTCATTTTACACTTTTATTACCACATATCATTATATATATCAAATTTTATAATAAATTGCAATTAGATTAAACACATAATTGCTGCATTTCTACCAGCATTTTGCTTTTCAGTTCTGTATGAATGCAATATATCACTATTGCAAACTGTACATATACCTGAATCTATTATATTTTCTTCTTTCAAACCACAGCTCTTCATCATGTTTATATTTGCTTTAACTGCATCTATATAATATTTTTGTTTTCCATCTACAACTTTTCCCACTTTTATAATTGATTCATCATTAAAAGCTTGCATAAACAAATCTTTTACATCTTTCTCAACTTGAAAGTGACATTGTCTTATTGTTGGACCTATACAACAAATTATATCTTCCGGATTACAATTATATTCTTCCTGCATTTTTTGAACTGCAACCATACCAATTTTTTGCACAGTCCCCCTCCATCCAGAATGAATATCACCTATTACATTTTTTATAGGATCATACAAAAACAATGCTGTACAATCAGCAAAATATAAAGATAGAGCTTTATTTTTTTTATCTGTTATTAATCCATCAACCCCATCAAAATTAGAGCTCTCATCATCTTCATTTACAATTCTTACAATTTTAGTATGTGTCTGTTTTGGATGTACTATATCCTCATTATTTATATTAATCTCCTTACATATTTTTTTGTAATCATCACTATCCTTAGTGCTATTTTTAAAATCTAATGATTTTAATGTATAGCAATGTTTTAACTTATTTTGATATTGTAATAATCTTTTAAATTGTAGATATTGTATATTATTATTTTTAATATGGATAACATTTTCATTTGATAAATCTTTCATAAAATCAACCTTTCTTCAAAAAAAACTTAATCCTCTACCTGTTCTTTTATCATCTCTAAAACAGCATTTTTTTCAGTTTCATTTATATAATTATATTGATTATTGCTATTAGCAGTATCAAAACCACAAATTGCTTTATATTTACAATAATCACACGGTGTTTTTTTCTTTTTATAATATGGGTGTATATCTATATTTCCAGACATTATTTCCTCTGAAATTTGTTTTATTATTTTATTCATATATTTTTGTAAATATTCAAATTGTTTTCGTGATACACCACTTGTTTTTGTTTGACTTAAGTCTCCATCTTTTCCAATATATGCTGGCACTATTGTTGAAGCTCCCTTTTCTAATTTATTGTCCATCATTTTTACAATATTTATATCTGCTAATATTAATCCTTGCATTTTGAATTTTTTTCTTATTTCATTTTCAATATCTTCTTCAGACATATTTTTAGATGATTTTATAATTGGATCAATTAAATTAAAATATAGTACACCCGCAGGAAGCACATCTTCTTCTTTGCAGGCAGCATCTAAATATGTTAATAATTGTAACTGTAATCCTGCATAAACAGAATTTAGCTCTATATTTTTTACAGATGATTTATAATCTATAATTCTTATGTATTTATCTTCCGCAGTTTTTGCAATATCTATTCTGTCTATCTTTCCTGTAATTTCAACTTTTTTACCATTTTCCAAATCTATAATTATTGGACTATATTCTTTTCCTTCTTTAAACTCTACTTCATTACCAAGTACTTCAAAATCACTATATTTTAAACTTTCTAATATATATTTCATAGATTTTTTTACAACTCTTTTTAATCTAGCTGCTAAAACCTTATACTTTGGAGCACTTGAAAAAATAAAATTCTTATTTAATCCTAATTTTTCATTTATAATTTCTTCAATAATATCATTTGTTTCTTCTTCAGTTAAAAATTTTATTTTAATGTTTCGTTCCCTTACAATATTAAAAAAAGTATCTATTGTATCATGCATAAAAGAACCAGTATCTAACGAATCAACTTTAAAGCTATCCTTTTCAGATATGTTTAATCCATATTTTAAATAATAAGAAAATGGACATGATTTATATTGTTCCAATCTTGATACACTCGTTTTTAATGTTTTTCCATATAATTTTTCTATATTTTCTTTATTTATTCGCTCTGGCATATTTGTATAACTAATTGCCTTTAAACTGTTAACTAATTTATATTTCCAATTTTCATTACTCATATAATAATTATATGCTGTAATCCATTTATCATCTAAATCTTTATCTTCATCTTTATAATCTCTTAATTGATTTAAAAGTTCCTCAAATGTGTTATTTTCAATTAAAATTTCAGACTCTTTTTTTATTATATCGCTATCTTCTTTAATTGTAGGGAATAACTTTTTAATTTTAGATACTAGCATTGACGCTCTTAAGGTTTTTCCATCAGCTCCTGATGATGAATATGATAAATATATACTTTCACTTGCAGCAGTAAATGCTTTGTATATATTAAAATTATCTTCATATAATCTTTCAATCGTTCCTTTGGCAAGTTCAATTCCATTTTCTTTCAAAATAGCTCTATCATTATCATTAAAATATCCCTCATTTTTATTAACACTTGGAAACATTCCATCATTTAAACCAATTATAAAAACAGTTCTAATTTTATGACTTCTTGATCTATCTATATCCCCTAATATTACTTGATCCTGTGTTCCTGGTATTTTACCTAGATTACTATTTCCAAGACCTGTTTTTAAAATCTGCATATATCTTTCAAAAGTAATTTTTTCATCACCAAATACCAATACAATTTCATCTAACACTTGCATTATTATTTTCCAACTTGTTTCATATTCTGTTGCAATTTCCACCTTATTTAAATTTAAAAGCTCTGCTCTTTTTTCTTCTAACTTTCTATCAATTTCATCCTCGATTAAAAACTCATACAACCTTTTTGTTATTTCTTTTGCAGAATTCGTTCCTAATAAATTTTCTTTAAACTTAATTAATGGATTTACAATTATTTTTCTAATTTCTCTGAATCTTTCTATTTGTGCTCTATTTGTATCATCTTCATCATGAAAATTCCACTCGCCTTTATACCATTTACTATATTTTATTCCCCATTTTAAACAATAATTTTCTAATGCATATATTTCTTCTGGTTCAATATCTAAAAATCCAGTCTTTATATAATTAAAAACTGATTCATATGACCAATTTTTTGCAAATATTTCTAGAATAGATAACAAGTATTTTACTATTATATTTTGACTTAAATCTTTCTTTTCATCTATGAAAACTGGAATTTGATATTTGTTAAATATAACCTTACATAAATTTGAATATGTATCCAAATTTTTAGTAATTATAGAAATGTCACGATATCTATATCCTTCATTTTTGACTAATTTAACAATTTTTATTGCGATATTTTCTATTTCAGAATATTGGTTATTTGCTAAAAACAAATGTATATTTTTTAAATTTTCATTTTCATATTTTTTATATGGTATAGAATACAAATTTTTCTCAATATGTTTTAATTCATCATTTTTAAATCTCCATACATTTTCCATAAATACAGGTTTGTCCATTTTTACATTTGCTTCTTTAGCAACATCTTTTATTTTTTGAACAGTTTGTTTATTAGCATAAAAAATATCTGTATCAGGAGAATTACTTTCTTCTAGGGAATCTGTACAAACATTAATTGTTACTTGGCTTGCCATATTTAATAAAATTTTAATTATATCATACTCTTGCTTTGTAAATCCAACAAACTCATCTATGTAAATAAGTGTATTTTCAAAAATATTTGTTTCAAGCAATTGATTAGCAAGTATCGTTAATACATCATTTTCATCAATATATTTATTTTGTATAGTTTCTTCAAACTTACTAAACACAATTTTCATATCATTCATCTTAGATTTTAAATATTTATCTTTTGAACTTTCAATCATTTCATCCAAATTTTCTAAACTGACACCATGTTTTTTAAACTCAGTTATTTGAGTTGATATTAGCTCTATATTTTCATCAGACTTGCCTAAAAAATTTAAATTAGATTTTTCATTTAATAAAATATTATAAATAAGCATAGCCTTTCCACATGGAGATAATGCTGTTTTAGTTGCTCCACCAACTTCATTCATTACTCTATATGCCATACGATTAAATGTTAAAACTTCAGCATTTAAGGCTGCTCCTGTACCAACAGCATTTATTAACTCACGCTCTGCAGTAAAAGAAAATTGCTCCGGAGTTATTATATAAATTTTTTTATCACCAGATATTTTTTCTTTTATTTCATTAAATAAAAATGTACTTTTTCCTGTTCCAGATTTTCCATATACTAATCGTAATCCCATACTCAATTTCCTTTCAATTTTTTTATTTTTTTTCCTATGTCAGTGGGTTGTTAATGAAGGGCAATGGAAGGTTGTCAATGGGGACGGTTCTTCTTGACAACTTTAGGCATACATTTGGGATGTAGCTTCAAAGTTGTCAAGAAGAACCGTCCCCATTGACAACCTCCCATTGCTCCCCATTGACAACCTCCATTGCCCTCCATTGACATCACACTGACACATCCCACATTCACACCCACACCAACACTTACTGACATTTTACAAATTTAATTTTCTCTTTTCCAATAAAATAAATATTGCTGTGCTATTCCAGCTAAGTTTCCAAACTTTTCAAATGCTATATCATTTATTAATTTTTTGCTTACTTTGTTTTCGTCTGGATTTTTTATGTATAAATCATTCATAACTCTTCTAACCCATACATCTATTGGAAAAATATCAAATCTTTTTAATGTTGAAAATAACAAAATACAATCTGCTACTTTTGGTCCAACTCCTGATAAATTTAACAGTTCTGCTCTTGCAGATGTTGTATCTAATAGATGTAATTTTGATAAGTCGATTTCATTGTTCAAAACCATATGTGTTGTTTCAAATAATCTGATATCCCTAAAGCCTAACCCTAGTTTTCTAAAATCTTCTACAGTTACATCTTTTAATTGATTTGATGTTGGAAATAAATAATATTCTTCATTGTTCCAATTAATTTTTGTTCCATATTTTTTAGATAATCTTTCAATAATCCCTTTTATTCTTGGTATATTATTATTAGCAGATATAATAAATGATATAATTGTTTCCCACAAATCTTGATTTAAAATTCTAATTCCGCTTCCATATTCAATACTTTCTTTCATATAAATATCAATTTTAGCTAATGATTTTTTTATACTTGAATAATCCCTATTTAAATCAAAATAATCTGTTACAATATCTTTTATATTCTCATTCAAAATTCCTTTGAAAATAATATTTTCTCCATTTATTTTAACATTTAATACACCGTTTTTTATTACTCCTGTATAGGAATCATCATCATTTTTATTCCATCTAAAACATTGTCCACATTCAAAAATATCTTTCAATTCAAAATCATTGTTCTTTTTTATTATTATTTCTTGTTCTTCCATTATTGCACTTCCTCTATTGTTATAAATTATTTCGTTAATTATTATATCATAAATTTCTAAAAAAAAATTAATTTAATCATATCTTACCATTAATTTAAATTTCATTTTTTCTTAAGTTTACATTTAACGTAAAAATTAAATCTTATTTATATTATAAGTAGTGTTTTTTCTCATTTTTTCTCTTTTTTTATTTACATAACATTTATAATATGATATAATAAAAAAACTGATTGAAATGCTAAGTGCATGTTAATCATATATGTAAATAAACCTATTTAACTGTTAATTAATGTTGAGGTGAAAAAAATGGTTGAAAATTCAATTACAGATGTATTCGTTCCCATGTTAGAAAAATGTATTATAATTCCTTTAGAAATTATTAATTTTGCAAATACAAAGGATATATATATTCCACATTACGCAGAAGTAATTTCTAATGCATTTAATGCTCGGGAAATGGTACGTTCCGATTATAAAAATCGGATTATGTCCAGAAAAAAGTTTTGGAACTATTTAATTAAGGCAATTGCTACTTTTCAAGGAAGCAATTTTTCTCCTGAACAAATACTCATATGTGTAGATGACTACACATATGATGACTATCTAAAGCTTTTTGAAGACTGCGGATGCCCTGTAAAATGGTATCGAATTTACACAAAATAAAAAGATGGCTTTTACACTATGCATTTTTTGCATTCTGTAAGAGCCACTTTTATTTATTTTTCGCATTCTTCTTTTAATTTTTCTAATTCTTCTTTATCAAAATCATATTTTTTATTACAAAAAGTACATTTTATTTCAGCTTTTCCATCTGTATTTATTATATTCTCTAGCTCTTGTTTTCCTAATGAAATTAATCCTTTTTCAATTCGATTTCTACTACAATCGCATTTATATTTTGGTGTTGTTTGCTCTTCTAATAATTTTACATTTTTATCACCTGTTACAATTCTAGCAATTTCGATCAAATCTTTTTGTTCATCTAATAATGCACTTATAGGTTTTATATTTTTTAAGTTTTCTTCTAATTTTGATATGTCTTCATCTGTTGCATCTGGCATTGGTGTAATCATGTATCCTCCTGCACTTTTTACACCATCCTTATTTACAAGAACCCCTAATGCTATTGCAGATGGAGTTTGTTCAGATTTTGCAAAATATTCTGCAAAATCTTCTGCAATTTCTCCTGAAACTAATGGTGTTAATCCTACATATGGCTCTTTTAGACCAATATCTTTTATAATATATAACATTCCATATTTTCCAACAGCTGTACCTACATCTAATTTGCCATTATCCTTTAACGGTAAATCTACATTTGGATTTTGTACATATCCTTTTATTTCCATATTACTATTTACAACAGCATTTAGTGCACCAAGTGGTCCATTGGCTTTTATTTGAAGAGTTATTGTATCATTATCCTCTTTTAGTCCACTTCCCATTATACATCCCATTGTTAATAATCTACCTAATGCTGCAGTTGCAACTGGACTTAAATCGTGTATTTTTCTTGCCTCTTCAACAAGTTCTGTTGTATCTATACATTTTACATTTACTTTTCCATTGTATGCTAATCCTCTAACTATTTTGTCTGACATTTTTTGCTCTCCTTATTTTTTTGAATATTTTATCACAATCTTAATGATATTTCAAATATTTTTCGCATAAGTATTGACAAAAGTTGCCATACTATGTAAAATAATTATATTATGTATATAATTGCAATGAAAATGACGAGCAATCAAAAGAGCTAAAAGAGATTAAAGGTGTTACGCTGAAAGCCTTTATTAGAAAACCTGATTGAAAAACACATTGGAGCAATATTTTAATTAAGGAAAAACTACAAAATAGTTTTTTAAAGCCGGGTGGCACCACGAAGAAATTATTCGTCCCTGCATTATGCAGTGGGCGTTTTTTGTTTTTATTAACACTGCAAACTATTTGATATTGTGCCTTTAATCAATATTAAATATAATATAAATTTATGGAATACATTATATTCAAAAATGAAAGGAGATTATACTATGAACGAGTACAGAACTCATAACTGTGGCGAACTTCGTATATCTGATGTTGGAAAAGAAGTTAAAGTTGCAGGATTTGTTGAAACAATACGTGATTTAGGAGGATTAGTTTTTTTAGACATTCGTGATATGTATGGTATTACACAAGTTGTAACATCTGGAGAAACTGAAATGGTAGATTTCGCATCACATATTCCAATTGAATCAACAGTAACAATTTCAGGAACAGTAAGAAAAAGAGATGAAGAAACTTACAACCCTAAAATTCCAACAGGTGAAGTTGAAGTTGTTATAAAAGATATAAAAATTTTAGGAAAAAGAACAAAAAATTTACCTTTTGAAGTAAATGTAAATCAAGATGTTAGAGAAGATTTACGTCTTCAATATAGATTTTTAGATTTAAGAGGAAAAAAATTACAAGATAACTTAAAATTAAGAGCTCAAGTTTTACAATACCTACGCTCTCAAATGATTGAACAAGGATTTTTGGAGGTTCAAACACCAATATTAACAAGCTCATCTCCAGAAGGTGCAAGAGATTATTTAGTACCAAGTAGAGTTCATCCAGGAAAATTTTATGCATTACCACAAGCGCCTCAACAATTTAAACAATTATTAATGGTATCTGGTATTGATAAATATTTCCAAATAGCACCATGTTTTAGAGATGAAGACGCAAGAGCTGATCGTGCTCCTGGTGAATTTTATCAATTAGATATGGAAATGGCTTATGCTACACAAGAAGATGTATTTAGTGTAATGGAACCAGTTGTTTACAACACATTTACAAAATTTTCAGATAAAAAAGTAGCAGCATACCCATTCCCTAGAATTCCTTACAAAGAAGCAATGGTTAAATATGGATGCGATAAACCAGATTTAAGAAATCCATTAATTATAATTGATGTTACAGATTTCTTCCAAAGATGTACATTTAAACCATTCCATGACAGAACAGTTCGTGCTATAAAAATAAAAGGACATCAATCAAAAGGATTCCATGAAAAAATGTTAGCATATGCTCAAAGTATTGGTATGGGTGGACTTGGATACTTAGAAGTTCAAGAAGATATGTCATACAAAGGACCTATTGATAAATTTATTCCAGACGATATGAAATCTGAATTAAAAGATTTAGCTGGATTAGAAGTTGAAGATACAATATTCTTTATAGCTGATAATGAAACAAATGCAAATAACTTTGCTTGTCAAATTAGAAATGAATTAGGAAAAAGATTAGATTTAATAGATGATAGTTTATTCCAATTCTGTTGGATAGTAGACTTCCCTATGTATGAATTAGATGATAATGGAGATTTAGCCTTTTGTCATAACCCATTCTCAATGCCAAAAGGTGGATTAGAAGCTTTAAATACAATGAATCCATTAGATATAACTGCTGACCAATATGATATAGTATGTAATGGTATAGAATTATCTTCAGGTGCAGTTCGTAACCACGATCCAGAAATAATGGAAAAAGCTTTTGAAATTGTTGGATATGGAAAAGATGTTATTGAAGAAAAATTCTCAGCATTATACAATGCATTCCAATTTGGTGCTCCACCTCATGCTGGAATAGCACCTGGTGTTGACAGAATGATAATGCTTTTAACAGGATCAGAAACAATTCGTGATGTTATAGCATTCCCTATGAATAGCAAAGCTCAAGATTTATTAATGGGTGCTCCAGGAAATGTTACTAAAGCTCAATTAGAAGATGTTCATATAAAATTAGATTTACCTAGAGAGTAGCATTAATTTAACAATTTATTGATTATAAATAAAAAAATTCCAGTCTGTATTCGAACTTAATATTTAATACAGACTGGAATTTTTTTACAATTGTAAAAGATTTCAGTTATATTTTTCACTTTTTTTATACAATCTATTGACTTTTCATTTACATAATGTTATAATAATGATTCATACGATATAAGTCCATTTTAGCCCTTAAGGAGGGATATTATGAGTCAGCGAAATTATAAATATGATTTGTACGACCCTTACGTTTTTTCCAGTTTTACTGGATACGTAATTACCCAATCTCAACTTCTTTTCGTTGAGAAAAATCGTGTTATAGACCAATGGGATCTCAATCCCACTAGTAATGACACGAATGCTTTAATAAAAGCTGCACGAGAAGAGGCTGATCTCCCACGCAATGCCAAAATCTATATTGACGATTCTGAATCGATTGATTTGGATTTTGTATCCGATTATGGATATATTGCAGGGGATTTCAGTGATGATGACGAAGATGAAGATGGATGGAACGATTTAGCAGAACACTTTGCTGATTTCTAATCTTCAAAACGAAGACCGCTCTTGTATTTCAAGAGCGGTCTTTTTACATTTTTATAACTTTTTTTATATAATACATTTTCACTTTACTATTCAAATTTATTTACAAAATTTGCTCTTATACACCTCCACCCAATTTCAATTTTTTTTCAAAATTTTTAAAACCATTTTTGTAATATAAATTCATCGCCTCCATATTTCCCTCTAATACATTTATATATAAATTTTTAATGTTTTTATCTTTTACCCATTTTTTAGCATGTGCTATTAAGTTACTTGCTATACCTCTTCTTCTGTATTCATTTTTTACATATAATCCATCAATTAACGCCTCCTGATGCAACATTGGACCATTGCAATCAGAATCAAATCTGCAGTAAATGTATCCTACTATTACCTTGTCAATCTTTGCACAGAAAATTACATTATTATCATTATTGTATATTTTCTCAAAGAAACCCTTAACAATATAATTAGATTTAATATTTTTATTAAATTTTCGTTCACTTTGAATTAATTTTGTAAGTAATTCATCACAAATTTTTGCATCTTCAATACAATTTACTTTTTCGATATTAATCATGTAAATTCTCCTTTCATTTTTTATGTTTTGAATCTCTCCTACCTTTCTTTCAATAATTAACTTAATTTTTCTCTCTTCATTCCAAGAACGACCTTTATTTTTTTTCAGGACCATCCCCGTTTTTGAATTCTCTTGAAAAAATTATAGCACATAGTCTTGATTTAAGCTATGTTTTTGAATATAATTTTTTTGAAGGAGGTTTGTACTTATGATAAAGAAATTTATTGATGATAATAAAGATAATATTTTGAATAATATTTGTGAATTGATAAAAATTCCTAGTATTTCAGATGAAAGTTCTGCTGAAAATGGTATGCCTTTTGGTAGAAATTGTTCTGATGCTTTGAATTATATATTAAATTTAGCTGATGGCCTTGGTTTTAAGACAAAAAATGTTGATGGTTATTGTGGATATATTGAGTTTGGTGAAGGTGAAGAATTGCTTGGTATAATTGGCCATTTAGATGTTGTTCCTGCTGGAGATGGCTGGACAAAATGTAATCCTTTTGAACCAGTTATTGAAGATAACAAATTATATGGTAGAGGAGCCATTGATGATAAAGGACCTGTTATTGCTTCATTGTATGCCATGAAATATGTAATGGATACAATGAATGTAAATAAAAGAGTTCGTTTAATTTTGGGATTAAATGAAGAAGTTTCTTGGAAATGTATTGAATATTACAAACAACATGAAGAGCTTCCAACTCTTGGATTTAGTCCTGATGCTGATTTTCCTTGTATATATGCAGAAAAAGGATTTTTAAATGCTTTTATTGAATCAAGTTATATTCCAAATAGCAATATAAAAATTATAGATTTAAAATGTGATAATGCTATAAATATAGTTCCAAAATATGCTGAAGCAGTACTTGAATTTAATAATTTAAGTTTAGATGACATTCAAAATGAATTACAAAATTCAATTACAGAATATAATTTTCATATCGATGTATCTCAAATAGCAGATAATCAAATTAAACTATCTGCACATGGTGTTGCTGCACATGCTGCTTATCCAGATTTTGGAGTTAATGCATTATCTCGCCTTTTAGTAATTTTAAATGATTTATTTGAAAATCATAATGAACCTTTACAAATTCTTCAATTATTTAAAACAAGAATTAATACTGATTTAAATGGTAATTTATTAAATATAGGATGTACTGATGAATCTGGTGATTTGACATTAAATGTTGGAAATGTAAGTTTTAAAAATAATTCAATTACAATAGGATTAAATATTAGAATTCCAGTTACAATTTATATTGCATTAATAAAACAAAAAATTTCTGACTCAATATTAGATTTTTCTGATATTTCAATAAAATTTGATGATGAAAAAGCAGCACTATTTGTTCCAAAAACAGATCCTTTAGTTACAACTTTATGTGATGTATTTAATGAAGTAACTGGATCTAAAGAAGAGCCAATTACATGTCCTGGTGCAACATATGCTAGAGCATTTAAAAATGTTGTTTCTTTTGGTTGCAATATGCCAGGTAAATTAGATATGTGCCATCAAGCTGATGAATTTTTAGATATAAATGATTTATTAAAAAGCATAGAAATTTTTATAAAAGCCATTAGAAAATTAACAGAATAATATATTATTTTATTACCAAATATATAAGAAGTTATTTAAATACTATTAAGTTTAATACAATAAAAAAGAGATTAGAATTCTAAATACAATTCAAATCTCTTTTTTATTTTTGCATTTTGTAAAATCAAATTAAATTATTTATACAAATAATTTTGTGGATTTACTTGTTTATCATTTAATCTGATTTCAAAATGTAAGTGGTTTCCTGTTGAATTTCCTGTTGACCCTACAGCGGCAATTGTATCTCCTGCCTGAACTGATTGTCCTACTTTTACATATAATTTACTACAATGTCCATAATATGTTTCAACGCCATTACCATGTGAAATTTTAACTAAGTTTCCATAGCCTCCACTATTATATTGAGCATATGTTACCACACCATCAGCAGCTGCTACTATTGGAGTACCATTACTTGCTGCAATATCTAGCCCCTTATGTGTATGATTTCTTATGCTTTCATTTGCACCATATCTTGAAGAAATTCTACCTGATACAGGAGCTACTGTAAAGTTTACACCATTTACATTACTTCCTGTAGAAGCTACTTTTGTATTATTTGATGTTCCTGATTTTTTTTCACTTTTTTCAGCTTCTTTTTTTGCTTCAATTTCTGCGTCTAAATTTCTTACTAATTTGGTAGTTGTCGCATATTTCATATTTTTATATTCTAGCATATTATCAGTATATACTTCTCTTACTGCAAATTCAGAGTTTTCCTTATATTTTTCTGCTAGTTCACTCATTTTTTCTTTTGCTTCATCTAAAGTATCAACATAAGCTTTATCTTCACCATTTAATGTAATTGCATACATTTTATATGTTGTTTCAGCTTTTAGTTTTAAAATACTAATTATTGATTCTTCATCTGTTTTTTTGTTTTTGTTTACTATAGCTATTGAATATTTTGGAATTTCATTCAATACTACTAGCTCTATATTTTTATTGTCTTGATTTAGTACTTTGTTACTTATCATACAAGTGAAATCATTTTTGTCTGTTACATATCCTACTTTTGTTCCATCAACTGTAACTTTGTAGGCAATTTTAAAATTACATTTTATTAAAATTATTGCTAATATTATCATTATAGCGATAGATATTATTGCAGTTAATTTTCTTTTATCGTTTGTATAGTTTTTTAATCTATTGCTTAAAATAAGTTTTCACACTCCCTTTTTTCAATGCGACTGTTTAATATTATACCATATATTTTTAACAATTTCAAATCAAACTATACCTTTTTAGTAAAAATACATCAAATTATTAAGAAAAAAACAGATAAATTTACATTTTTTTACCTTTTTTGCTTTTTTTTTCTTCATTTTTCTCGTTATTTCTCCATTTTTCTTACTAGTTATTAAAGTAATCAATTATTCCCGTGTATATTCCCCATGCTAGTTTATTTTGATACTCATCATTTAATAAGTTCTTTTCTTCTTCTGGATTTGATAAAAATCCGCATTCAACTATTGATATAGGAATTTCCACTTTTTTCATTATATATACCGTATCTAGCTTCATTGCTACTCTATTATTTTCTTTTTGAATTGATTCATTTAAACTTGATTGAATACATTTTGCAAGTTTTGTGCTGTTTTCATCACTAGATTTATAAAATGTTTGCCAGCCAGAGTACTGTTGCTGTGGAATTTTATTTAAATGAATAGAAACAAATACATCAGCTGAACTTTCATTTCCTATTTTTACTCTATTTTTCAAGTCTGATATCTTTTTTTCTTTTAATGTTTTACTATCAATATCATATATAGCATTTTCATCTGATCTTGTTAATATTACTGTTGCACCGCTCTGCTCTAATAACGTTTGTAATTTTAATGCTATATTTAAATTTGTTTTTGCTTCACTTATTCCATTACTACTTTCTGCACCGTTCATCTGGAACACCGTGTCCAGCATCTATTACAATTACCTTATTTGTTACAGGTAAAGTTACTGTTTGAACAATTTTCCTATCTGTTTTCGCAGTTTGTATAACACACACCATCAAGCATATAGTTATTAATGACATTAATTTAATTATTCTTTTTTTACTCAAAATTATCATATTTACACCCCATAAATATTTATGCATTAGTTATATTAGTTATTCCAATATTTTTATTGTATATTTATGTAAAGTATGTTATAATTTATATACAGTCATTTTTGTTTCTATATTTTTTATATAGAAAATCTAAACAAATTTGAATACTGTAAAATCAAAATACAAAGGAGTAAAAAAAATGCAATTAAAACAAATTTTGAAAAAGGCAATGGAAGTACATCATCCGGTTAAATTATCAACATTTGACTGTTTGAGAACTAACAATTCAACAGTTGAAATTGTCGCAGACGATTGCCGGGCAATATTACCATTATGCAAACAAGAATTAAATCACCAATTCTTTTACGCATATGTGGTTGGACAAACATCCGATAATATATTTTTATTGTCACTAGGCGGTCAAAATTTTCAAAAAACACAACCCAAATTACCCTTCGTTCCAAAATCTGAGAGATTTATCAATAATAACAAATCCGCAGAAAATTTAATAGTTGGTAACATCTATGAAGCTACAGTTGAAACTAGCTGTTTTTGGGGAGCCTTCTGCAAAATCGCAGATTCTACAACAGTATTGGTTCACGTTACCAATTGGTCAGCTTGCAGATTCTATAATTTATCACAAGTTATCCGACCAGGTATGAAAACTCTCGTAAAAATCCTTTCCATAAAAAAAGACAGAGAAAATATACTGGTTAATGCATCACGAAAAGACGCATATCCTCCAGTTAATCCATTCAATTATCATATTGGAGATACGGTTTTAGCGACAGTAAGTGAATCAACAAAATATTTTGACGGTTTGTTCTGTGAAATTTGCCCCTCAGTTAACGGCATCCTTGATGTACCATTTAAAGAAATTTCCTCATATAAAGAGGGAATGCAAGTTCCTGCAAAAGTAAAAGCCATTTCTGAAAAGGGATTAAAACTTACTTTGGCAGAATAATAATAATCTATTACAGTATTCAAAAGCGCACAACGAATTATTAATTGTTGTGCGCTTTTTCTTTTTATTAATTATACTCTTTTTCTGTTTTTTCAAAATTCGTTTTTACATCTGTTATACAATATTTTTTAGGACTTATAATTGAATTAAACCATTTTTGAAATTCCATTATAAATATTGGCATTATTGAAATTATTGCAGTATACATCCATTGCTCTTTGGTTAAGTTCTGTACCTCAAATATTGCACTGCAACTTGGAATTATTACTACTGATATTTGTAATATTGCTCCTAATATAAACGCCCCTATTAAATATTTATTTGAAAATAAATCTATTTTAAATATAGAGCCTTCACTTCTTATATTAAATACATGTACTAGCTCTAGCATTCCAAGTGATACAAATGCCATTGTTCTTCCCACTTCTAAACTAAATTTACTATATCCTATATAAAAAGCAAGTAATGTTAATATTCCAAGCATTAAACCTTCTGTAATTATTTGAGTCCATAAACCATCTGCAAATAATGATTTTTTAGCATTTCGTGGTTTCTTTTTCATTATATTTTTTTCTGCAGGATCTAGTCCTAACGCAATTGCTGGGAATGAATCTGTTACCAAATTTATCCATAATAATTGAATTGCAAGTAATGGACTTTTTAAACCTAATAATAAACCAAATAAAATTGTTGCAATTTCACCTATATTAGTTGCAATTAGAAAATGAACCGCTTTTTTTATGTTATCAAAAATATTTCTTCCATATTTTATTGCTTCAACTATTGTTGAAAAATTGTCATCTGCTAATATCATATCAGATGCATTTTTAGCGACATCTGTACCATTTAGTCCCATTGAAATTCCTATATCTGCATTTTTTAGTGCAGGTGCATCATTTACTCCATCTCCAGTCATTGCAACAACTGCTCCTGTTGATCTAAATGCTTTTACTATTCGTACTTTATGCTCTGGTGTTACTCTTGCAAAAACTGAATATTTCATAATATTTTTTTCTAAATCTTTTTGTGAAATTTTATCTAGCTCTTTTCCTGTTATACAAATTTCATTTTTTCTCAGTATTCCCAAATCTTCTGCTATTGCTTTTGCAGTTGCTACATGATCACCTGTAATCATTGCAATTTTTATTCCCGCTTCTTTACACCTTTTTATAGATTCTTTAACACCTTCTCTTGGTGGATCTATCATTCCTATAAATCCAACAAATATTAAATTATTTTCAATAAAATTATCATCTAAATTTTTAGGTAATATATCTAAATCAATATATGCTACAGCAATTATTCTTAATGCTCTATTAGCTAAATCTTCATTTCTTTTTTTCAAACTATTTCTTTTTGAAAAACTTAAGTCAAATATATTTCCATTATTATAAAACCTTGTACATCTATCTAACAATACATCTGGAGCACCTTTTGTTATTGCTCTATATTTTCCATTTATATTATGAATTGTAGTCATCAATTTTCGATTAGAATCAAATGGAATTTCATTTACCTTTGGGTATTTTGCATATAATTCATTTCGATTTTTATTTATATTAATTGCTTTTTCAACAATAGCAACTTCTGTTGGATCTCCAAGTACTTTTCCATTATTTTGTACTTGCACATCTGTACACATTGTTCCAAGCTCTAATATATAATCAATTGCCTTTCCATTTGAATCTTCATATGTAACAACATTCATTTCATTTTTGGTTAAAGTTCCTGTTTTATCAGTACATATTACACTACTGCTTCCAAGTGTTTCTACAGCTGGAAGTTTTCGTATAATACTATTGTGTTTTGCAAGTTTTGTTACACCAATTGACAAAACTATAGTTACAATTGCAGGTAGTCCTTCTGGTATAGCAGCTACTGCAAGACCTACGGATGTCATAAACATTTCTAATGCAGGAATCTTTTTTAATATTCCTATAATAAATATAATTGCACATATTATTAAACAACCAATTCCTAATGTTTTTCCAACTTGGCCCAACTTTTTTTGTATTGGAGTTTCTGGAGATTCATCACTAATAATCATTTTTGCAATTTTTCCAACTTTGGTTTCCATTCCAGTTTCTGTTACTATTGCTTCAGCATTTCCATTTGTTATTATTGTAGTTCCAAATGCCATATTTAGCATATCACCTATATTGCAATCTTGTTTTAATTTTACATTTTCATCTTTTAAAATAGGAACATTTTCGCCTGTTAAACTTGACTCTTCTATTTTTAAATTATATGACTTTATAATTCTACAATCTGCTGGTACATAATTTCCCGCTTCTAATAAAACTACATCACCTATAACCACTTCTTCACTTGGTATACTTAAAATACTGCCTTCTCTTTTTACTTTTACAACTGGTGTAGACATTTGCTTTAGTGCTTCAATAGATTTTTCAGCTTTAGACTCTTGAAGAGCCCCCATTAACGCATTTAATCCAACTATACTAATTATAATTATTGAATCTAAATAATCACCAGCTCCTTCAATTTTAGTAACAATAGCTGAAACTAGTGCTGAAATTATTAGTATTATTATCATTATATCATTAAATTGTTTAATAAATTTTATAAAAAAACTTTCCTTTTTCTTTCCTTCAATTTTATTTTTTCCATATTTTTCCAGCCTTATCTTTGCCTCTTCATTCGTAATTCCATAATTAATATTTGACCTCAGCTTTCTAACAACCTCCGTCAAATCTAAAGTATGCCACATAGCTTATCCTCCTTTGTATATTATTTATTAATATATATGCTAGTGGTTTTGAATTATGTCAGTGTTAATGCTTTTTTGTGTCAATGGGGACGGTTCTAATTGACACAAAAAGTTTCTCAACATTTTCCGCTCTTTCCATCAATAAGACAAAAAATAAAACTCAAGGACATATTCACTTGAGTTTTCATTCTTTATAATTGGCTTACAACTTTTTTAAATAAATCTTTTGTGTTTTTATAGCTCAATCTACTTATAGCATCATCAAAACATAACCATTCTATTTGTGAAATTTCACTTTCTTGTCTTGATAAATTTCCTCCAATTTTTTTGGCTAAAAATAACACTACTTCCTTGCTTGCTCCTCTATCTGTTATATAATTCATTGTATATCTTTTTGTTTCATCTATTTTTACATCGATATTTGTTTCTTCTTTTACCTCTCTTGCTGCTGTTTGTAGCTCTGTTTCATTTTTTTCCACATGTCCTTTTGGAAATCCCCAGATTCCATTTGTTTGTTTTATTAATAATACTTTTTTATCTTCGATTATAATACATCCACAAGATTTTTCATGTTTCATTTTTACTCACTCCTTTGCCTGAATTATATCATTTTACTATATTTATAACAACAAAAAAGTACATATTTGTCGTATTTTATTGACAAATCGTATAAATGCATATATATTGTGTATATCATACGCCAAGATGCAAACTTTGATTTAATTTTAGGAGGTTTTATATGAACTTTTTTAAAATTGACTCCTGTGTTTTGCAAGCTTTTATGTTAGCAAAAGAAATCTCTTGCCGTTTAAAATTGGATTTTATTCCACGGAAAATTTTTTTGCTTTCATTAATTGCAACTCCAGGATCTTCGCCCAATGTATACATTCATGACAATACCGACATTACTCAGAACGACATCTATAGCTATCTCATAAACTACCTTAATGAAAACCCAATCACATTTGGTAAGGTTAACTACTTATCTATTTCAAATGAGTATTTGACTCTTGAGCAAACTATATTGGATTTGCTTTCAACTGCAAAAGAAATCGCTCATGACTCATATGAATGTGATACTATTTTTAATGATTGTGTTGTAATAGCTTGGTCAGAACTGTTTAGTGAAGATTTCATTAATACTATGTCTTACTTTATTCCAGATTTTGATGTTTTTTCTGATACAGATAGTCAATCTGTTATTACACAAAGCTTGAATTCATTTTTAACCGATATGAACTCCAAGTTCTCAAAGTCTGATAAAGTCTGTAAAATTTGCGGAAGAGATGATGAAACCAAAAAAATGGTTCAGATTCTCCTTAAGGCAAACAAACGCAATGTAATTCTGGTTGGAGAGCCAGGTGTTGGAAAAACTGCATTAGTTGAAAAACTTGCATGGCAGATTGTTACAGGAAATTGCGTTGATGACTTAAAAGATTGTATTATTGTATCTCTTGATGTAAACGCACTTATTGCAGGAACAAAATACAGAGGTATGGCCGAAGAACGTTTCACGATTCTTATTAACTTTTTGGAAAGCAATCCTAAGTGCATACTTTTTATTGATGAAGTACATTTGCTTTTAGGTGCTGGATCATGTGCAGATAGCAGTTTGGATTTAGCCAATGCTTTGAAGCCACTTCTTGCACGAGGCACAACTCGTGTAATTGGTGCAACAACCTCAGCAGAATACGAAAAGTATTTTTCTACTGATGGAGCATTGAAGCGTAGATTTGAAAAGCTATATGTCAAGGAACCATCCTCAAATGAAGTATTGCCGATGATACGCAACCAGGTTAAGTATTTGCAAAATTATCATGGTGTGTCTATTTCTACACATATGTTAAACTACATTATGCTTAATGCTGCATGTTTCAACTTCGAAACGTGCAATCCCGATAGGACTCTGGATTTGGTTGACAAAGCAATGGTTTCTGCCAAGATTGATGGTAAGAAGAAAGTTCAAAAAAAGCATGTGCTTTCAAATTTTGCTATAAACACTAAGCAATTTGAATCGATGTCTGATGAGTTTAAAATGTCTACTGCTTACCATGAGGCTGGTCATTACATTCTTCACAAGTTTGCAGATGAACTCACAAATCAAAAGGTATTGGCAGTTTCAATTATGCCTGCTGATGATTACCTTGGAATTAATGTCTTCGAAATTGATAGTTCAATAACACCATCTCTAAATCGAAGATATTACATTCAGCTTATTGCAAGCAAGTTAGCTGGTAGAATTGCTGAGGAAATGTACTCTAATGAACTTTCTGCTGGTGCTTCAAGCGATCTTGAATCTGCGAACAATATTGCATACAGTGTTGTGACAAAATATGCACTTTCGGAAAAGTTCAGTCAAGTACGAGCTATCACTGACACAAATTTGACAACAGAAGAAACTAAGAAAATTGTTACTGAAAGCGTCGATGCACTACTCGTTGAGGCTAGAAATTATGCGAAATCAGTTTTGAATGAGTATAGAGTATATCTTGTTACCTTGGCTGATGCATTAATGAAAAAGGGTATTCTTTCTGACTCGGAGATTGATAATCTTTTTAGTCGAATTGATTTCCCCGGAAAGTAATTTGTAACAAAGCACTAACAATCAGGAAAATTTTACAAAAAACAAAAAGCATTGGTATTTCCAATGCTTTTTGTTTTTTACATGTTTTTTCACTAAAAAAGATTTGCTGTTCTTATCATTGTCCATATAGAAGTAAATACAACATTTATAATTCAATTACATTTTTGAATATTTTTCTGAAAAATTTACTTCAGTTTTACTTACTCCATTCCAATCTTGATTTTAATGTAACATATTTTTTATTTTTGTGCAATTGTTTTATATAACATTTTATTGTGCATTTTTTTCAATTCTATATGCTAATTCAAATGCTAAAAATGGTACTTTTGTTTTCTTTTCAAAATTAACTAATTGACTAATACTTCTTTCATCCCATTCTACTGCATCTAGATTATCTCCTGCATAATAAAATGTGAAATAATCTAACTTTTTATACTCGCAAACAGCAGCTATACATGCGCCTTCCATTTCAACACAAACAGCACCTTTTTCCTGAAACAATTCCATCTTTGACCTTGTTTCTCTATAAAATCCATCTGTTGTCCATGTTGCTCCTTCTATATAATCATATTCGTTTTCACTTAGAACTTCTTTAAATAATTGTGTATATTTTTTATTTAATTCAATTGATTCAGAATCTGGTAAATAATGATAACTTATTCCTTCATCTCTAAATGCTTTGTTTGGAATTATTATTGCACAATCTTCTATATCTTTTTTTAGTACTCCGCAATTTCCGAATATAATAAATGTATCTATACCATTAACAGATAGCTCTTCAATATCTGCTGTTATCCATGGTCCACTTACTCCTGCTAGAAATAATGTTATTTTTATGTCTTTATATTTTACTATATAGACTGGACGTTCACAATTTGCGCATGTGATTTTTCCTACTTTGTGACATTCAAATTTTTCTACTATGTCGTTTAGTAGATGTATTGAAAATATTCCTATTGCTATGTGTGGTAATTTGAAGTTTACATCTTTTGTTCCGTCCATTTTTTTTATACCGTATGGCTTTATTATTCCCTCTTCGGGAGTGTAGATTATCATGTTGTGATTCTCCTTTTTTTAATTTTTTTCAACATTAATTTATATATTCTTTTAATTTTTCGATCAACACTTTGTCTGCAGGTAACCAGTCTACACTATATAATTCATCTTTTGAAAGCCATTTAGAAGCTTCATGTTCTTTTAATATTAAATCTCCTTCTATAATATTACATATAAAACAATCCATCGAAAGATGGAAAGTTGGATAATCATACTCAACTGTTTCTACCTTTTCATCAACTCTTATTTTAGTATCCAGCTCTTCACTAATTTCCCTAACTAATGCTTCTTCTGGTGTTTCTCCTTCTTCTATTTTTCCACCTGGAAATTCCCATCCATCTTTAAATTCTCCATATCCTCTTTGTGTAGCAAAAATTTTATTATTATCTAATATAATTGCTGCAACAACTTTTACATTCTTCATAATATTTTCCTCCACTAACCATTTATTATATATTCATATATATCCTCTCTTACTGGTGTTTCAAGTATCCATTCTATTTCAACTGCAGTTTTATTAGTATTTGGCATGATAAATTCTTTAACATTACCTGTAGTGTTCATTCTACCTAAATAATAAAATTCCTTTGAAATTTTATCATCTTTATTTTTTCTTACAAATAGCTCTACCTTTATTCCTCTTTCTTTTGCATTAATAAAGTTTTGAACATCTTCTGATAAAATTGTTCTTCCGCTTTTTGATATTGCAATTAATTTATTACTATTTTCGAAATGATCTTCATATTTAATAGTATCATTTATTTCTTCGTTTTTATCATAATTAATAAATACAGGAAATGTTTTAGTATCTCTGTCATACTTATATCCACCTATATTTAAAGGTACTTCATTATTTTTCCAATTTAGCAATCTACATACATCTTCATATGTATATTTTTGATATATTGTAAATTGCGTATCTTTATATTTTTCACTATAATTTTGCTTATATCTACTAATTCCAAATTGTATCAATTCATTAAACATATTTTTAAAATCTTTATTTTTTAGCATTTCATCAAAATTTTTTGAAATTCTATAATCATTATCATTTTCTTCAATAAAAATACATTCTTTATAAGTTTTTTTACCAGATCCGGAAGCAAAGTTATTTGTTAATACATTTACAATACTTCTTTTTGTTTGCTCATCAAGATAAAATCCATACTTAACATTTATTTTTTTCTGTAATTTTTCAAGTAAATTATTACTTTCATCATTCAAAATATTTAATAATTCCAATTCATGTATTCGTTTACCATTTGCAATTTTTTTTGATATAAATTCAATCATTTTTTCTTCATTCATATTTAAACGAATTTTAAATTTTTTTTCATATTTAACTAAAAATTTATAATATGAACCCAAACTTTTATTATCAAATATTTTAAAAACATCCATTTCTCCATATTTATCAAAATCTAATAATGATGGAATACGTCCTAATTTTCTTTTCAAATTGGTATAATTTTCTTTAATTAATTTTATATCTGTAAAATCAGCATGGTCTATTGCTTCGAAAATTCTTTTCTTAGATATCTCATCAAAATGAATCGTTGAAGAGCCCGGAATAATTCTTTCTCCCTCTAATACATATCTACGTATATTATCTTTGTTGTAACTTCTATCTCCCGATAAAGCAATTGGAATCATAAAATTATTTTTATAGTTTCCTATAAAATCCAATATAACTACATATTCTTTATCTGCTGCTTTTCTTAATCCTCTTCCTAATTGCTGTACAAATACTATTGGAGATTCTGTTGGCCTTAGCATAATAACTTGATTTATTTCAGGAATATCCACTCCTTCGTTAAAAATATCCACTGTAAAAATATAATCTATTTTTTCTTCAATATTTTTTGAAGTTAATCTATTAATTGCCTCTTCTCTTTTTTCTTGTGAGTCTTCTCCAGTAAGAACTACTGTAAAATATCCTCTATCATTAAATTTATCGCTTAATGCTAGAGCTTCTCTTTTTGAACTGCAAAAAACCAATCCATTAGTTGTAGTTCCTGAATGACCATAAAACTCAATTTGTTTTATTATATAATTAACCCTTTCATCACATGTTAATTTTGAAAAATCGCTTAATTCTGTATTTTCATCTATCGTTTCACCATCAAATTCAATATCTGTTATTCCAAAATAGTGAAATGGACATAAAAAATTTTCTTCTAGTGCTTGCTTTAATCTTATTTCGCAAGCAATGTTATAATTAAATTCTTTATATACATCATATCCATCAGTTCTTTCTGGCGAAGCAGTCATTCCTAACAATAATTTTGGTTTAAAATATTGAATTATTTTTTGATAACTACTTGCTCCAATTCTATGAGCTTCATCTATAACAATAATGTCAAATTCATCTTCTTTAAATTTTAAAAAAATATCTTCTTTACTCATCATTTGCATTGTTGAAAATAAAAAGTCTGCCTCAAATTCTTTTGAGTTCCCAGATAATAATCCAAATGTTTTTGTCTCTCCAAATATTTTTTTATAGCTTTCTATTGCTTGCTTAGCAATTTGTTCCCTATGAACTAAAAACAATGCTCTTCGCGGCCTGTTTTCCCTAAGTGCAAATGCAGAAGCATAAGTTTTTCCCGTTCCAGTTGCTGAAATTAATAAAGCTCTTTTTTCTCCCTTTTCTAAAATTTTGTTTAAATTATTTATAAATGAAATCTGCATTGCGTTAGGTTGTAATTTGTATTCTTCCAAAGAAGAAATCTTTTTTGCACTTGCAATCTTTCTTTGTTCTTTTATCAACTTATAATTTAATTCGTACGTTTCAATAAATTGTTCGTAATTCAAACTATATTTTGAATTCCATAATCTTTCAAATTCATTTAAAATTTCTTTAGTATATTCGCCTTGCTCTGTAGAAACTATCTTTGTATTCCATTCTCTATTAACAGATAGAGCCTTCTGAGTCATATTAGAACTACCAATAATAATTTTATATATATCATTATTTTTAAACATATATCCTTTAGTGTGAAAACCTTCTCCTGCCTCTTCAGACATAAACATTTTTAATTCAATATTCTTAAAACTGGCTAATTTTCTTAAAGCTTTCGGATCACTAAATTCTAGATAATCTGTTGTTAAAATTCTTCCTTCTATTCCTCTCATTTCTAAAATTTTTAGTGTTTGTAATAACGGCTCTATCCCGCCATCTGTTATGAACGCAACACTTATATCAAATTTATCACATTTTAATAATTCATCTTCCAAACTTGATATTACTTTTCTTCCTTCTTTATAATCGTTTGATATAAATTGTGGCTTAAATGCAACATTTGATTGGTTATTATAATCTATAAAAGCTGTTTTTATACCTTCATATATTAGTTCCTTTTTGTTCATAATAATTGCCCCCATTAATTATTACTTTTATAATTTATTATATCTTATATCATAAAATCCGATTTTTAACAATAAAATAACAAATATTTTAGCCTAATCATTGAAACTACATGTTTTGAAAATACCATTTGATTCATTGTTTTATTTTTATTTACAAATTTATATATTTATTGTGATAATCTTTTTTCTAATTCTTTGATGCTGTGATTATGAACTTCGGGTTATGAGATGTGCTTGAAACGTTTATGTAATTTAGTGAAATCAATGGTTTTAGCTGATATTTCAATAAAAATTGGGGAAATATTTTTTAGAACATTTGTGCATTTTTTTGAGCTTTTTGGAGGAGTTTTTTCCCAACTTTTCCCCAATTATTTTTGATAGATTTTAGATATGTTTTGTGATTTTTTATTGCAAAATTATTTTATAGTTTTTATTACAAAATTATTTTGTGTTTTTTTATCGCAAATTTAGAATGGGAAACCTTAACTTTATTTTGGAGGTTTTAATATGAATAATAAGATTACTTATCATAGAGAAGGAGATTATTTTATTCCTGATTTGTGTTTGCCTAAACAGCCTGATGGGCATATTGGAAAATATGGAAGATTAAGATTAAATTATTTAAAGAATTTTGATATACCTTTTTATACTGAATTACTTATTAGTGGTACTTTGAAACAACATTTGCTAGATATAGATAGAGATGCTAGTAATAAGGTTAATTTACTTATAAAGAGTTTTGCAGAAGATGAAAATGTTAATGAGTTGTTGAAAGAGCATCATCAAATGGAGTGGGTTCAGGCTATGAATAATTTTAAAAATAGGGCTGAAAAAATTGTTTTGAATGAGATTATATATGTGTAGGAGGTTTTGAATATGGTTAATTTTAGAGAGGTTAATGATGATGATATATTAAATGAATGGTTGGCGTTTAGAGAGGATACTTTGCTTTGTCAGCTTTCTGATGAGGATTATAAGCATGGTTTAAATTTTGATAAGTTTTGCGAGAGGATTTTGCGTAATGTTTCTAAGGATAGTAGACAGTTTGTTCAGTCTCAACTTGATAAGTTGTATGATGATTTTATGAGGTATCTTGATTATTGGAATGAGAAGTATTATAGAAATGGGTTTGTGGATGGTGTGCAGATGATTATTGGATGCTTTAGCAAATAGAAGATTAATACCGGGAGAATTTAATTTTCTTCCGGTATTATTTTACTTTCTTTTCATTTCAAAAATGGTTTTTAAATCAATTAAAACTGGTTGTACAAAATCTTTATTATTTTTATTAATTAGTTTTACTTTTTTATTACAATTATTTAAGCTTCTAGTTTGATTTATTATCACAAAAAGTATTTTTGGTGAATTAAATTCAGCTTTATATTTACTCAATGTTTTATTTATATATTGTTTTATTTTATCTTCATTGCCAATATCATCATTTTCAATTAATTTTGTTTCAATAACTATATTTTGTATAAATCCTTCAGAAATTAATTGAATATCACTTCTTTTTTTGTCAAATCCTGTTGATTCATATACAACTTCTGTATTAAATCCTTTAATTGTTAAAGTCCTATTTAATTCGTATCCAATCAAAAATTGAAATGTTCGTTCATTAAGTTTATTTAATTCACCATCTTTATTTCTAAATAATTCAAAAAAATTCATTCTTTTAATATCTTCAAAAATATTATTTTCTAAAACTTCTTTTATTATTTCAAATAATTCATCGTATGAATATATTTTCTTTATATTACTTCCCATAATTGTATTCAATTCTATTATTGTTCTTCCTAATTGTTTTTCATTTAATTTTTTCATTGTCGATATGGAATTGCATATATTAAATAAATATCTATTATTATTATTTTTCTCCAAATTCACAATTCTCTTTATAAGCTTAGTCACTTCTGGATTCTCAATATTATTTTTAATAAAACTAGTTACCATCTCCAATATGTATTTTACAAAATAAAAATAATCTCCTTCATTGTACTTTTTAAAAGCAAATTCTGTTATATCAATAATATGTCCTATATATTTTATATTTATTTTACTTAATGGCTTAGTATAGTATCCAGATGAATACTCAAAATTGTAATTTTTTTCAATAGACATGATATCTCCTGAGTATACTAAATTCTCTTTTATATAATTTATTCTATTAATAATTTCACTTTCTATATTTAATAATATTAGTAAATCTTGACAAGTTTTATTTTCTTTAAATTTTTCTATTTTATCAAGCTTATTTTTGTCAATAATATTAATGTTTTCACACAACACACTTAATAATTGACTAATCTCATATTCTTCAAATTCATATTTATCAATCCATTCAAAAATCAATTCATACAATTCATTTATATGACTATCTTTTATTTTTTCAATTATCGAATAAAAATAATATCGTATATATCCTTCAGAGTTTTTTCTTTTCAAATAATCTATAAAAATCTTATACTCTTTATCAGTGTAATTAATATTTATCTCATTATTATAATCTCTTAATAGTATTATATTTTTTTCATTATATATATTTATATCTATATTCCCCTTTTTTAATATATATATAGCCTGAGAGTAAAAATGAATATCATAACTTAATGTATAATTTTTATCTTTAGTATTATATTTAATTTGTAATTTTGAAATATCTAACTTAGATATATATTCATTTATTTTATTAATTATCTGCTTGAAAGTATTTTTCATTATTGTATCTGAAATAATCATCTTATACTTTTTATCGTCCTTTATCAGATTATACATTTTATCTATCACATAGAATATATTTGAAGCTTCTAAAATTTTTTTCATACTATTTTCTATATCTACATAATCTCTATTTTTTAATTTTTCTATAGTAATAATATAACTTTTATATTGTTCTGGAAATAATCTTTTTATTTCATCTTGATATTTATTTTTTTCTATACTAGATATATCATTTTTCCAAACATAAAAAACAAGTTCTTTCTTTTTTAAAGAGTTGTATATTTCTTGAATTTGAATTCCTTTTTCTAATAGTTTTTTTATAATTAATTCGCATATATATTGAATTATATAATTCGATGAATTAATATTTGCCAAATCAATAACTTGTATGTATTTGTGCTTTATGCATAACTCTACTATTTTTCCAAAACCATCTTCTTGTCGTCTATCAAACATTATCTCTTCTCTAAATTCCATATTACTCTTAGAATCTACTTTCAAAAATCTTTTTATTATTTTTCTATATAAAGTACCAACAACCGTTTTTCTATCAAATTTATCCAAAATATCAGTGTTACTACTATTTATAAATCTTAAAAAGCTCGCAACATCTTTATCAGAGTTTAATTTATTCAATAATTTATTTATCCTAGTTACATTATAATTGCTTATTATAAATTCTTTTATTAACGTATCATCCATATAAAAATAAACTTCTTCTTCAAATCTATCTTTGTAATTTATAATATACTTATTAATAATATCATCCAATTTTTGTAATCTACTTATTTCTTGGCATTCATGAAGTATTATCGAAAATAATCTATTGCTTATTGACTCTGAATCTAATAAATTATCTATAGTAGCAATATCCATTATTCTTGAATAAATAGTCAGATATCTAACATTAAATCTTCTATCATTCATAATAGACTTTTCATTATTTACTAAAAACTGTTTTAAATAATCTACTTCCTTTTGTTCAGGAATATATTTTTCTAAAATATTATCTATAATAGACAGTATGTTATTTATATAAATAACATTAAATTCATCAATTGGACTTTTAAAATCAATCTTACTAAGTATACCTATTAGCATTTTAAATATATCTTTGTAATTTGCTGATATAATGTTTAAAATACTATTATCGTTATAACTCAAATATTGATAAAGTTTTGTATATTGAAAAATCAACTTATTAGATACTATTTTAACATACTCCTGATCCTCAATCTCAAAATTAATATTAAATAATAAATTTATTAAATTGTCTTGTTCCTCTATATTATTATAAATATATTCCAGTATTAATTTTCTATATATTTTAGACTCACATACTAAATATGTAATAGTATTGAACCAAAATGAATCTATTTCTTTTTCTTCATTTACAACCATTTTATATAAATGGTTATTTGATATACTGTTTTCGATAATTTCTTTTGCAGCCAAGAATTCCATTAATTCCTTATTTTCAAATTGTAATATCTTGCCGTCATTTAATAGTAATTGATTATTTAAAAAACTTTCAATTATATTTTCATTTAAAATATAACTTTTTATATCTAGATAGTTGATTCTACTTAAGAATGTAATAAACTCTTCAATAGTTAAATTTGTTTTCCCAGCCATCATCATAACTAATGCCATAGATTGCAATATCTTCCTGTGTATATGTTTTTCAATTTTTGTATTAGCTCTATTATTTAATGTGTCTAAGTGATTTTCTATTATTAAGCTTAATATATTATACTTATTAATTTTTTTTAAATTCTTAACTTGTTCAATATTATCAATAATATAAAGTAAGAATCTTGGAATTTTTAAAAGGTTCATGATATTATCTGTTTTTAAACCTTCTATATCCAATTCTTCTATAACTTTCTTCACTTTATATTCTTCAATGGGCATTATCTCATAAACATTATATATAACATTTAACATATTTTTTTTTTGTAAAAAATCTTTCCTACTAGAAACAATAACTTTTTTATTGCTAATTGATAAAATATAATTGACTACATCATCTATTATATTCATATTAATTTCGTCTAATCCGTCAAAAATAATAACTTCATGTTGTTTTAAAATTTCATTTTCTATCTCATTTAATGAAGTATATTTTTTTAACTCAATTAATTTTGTTTTTTTACTTTCTTCTATAAACTTATCATTAATTAATTTTAGTAAATATGTTTTACCTATTCCATTATTTCCTGTTATAATAGATATTCCTTTTCTTTTTTTTAATAAAGAAATAAACTCATCATGATTTTTTATTGTATTTTCTTCGGTATATTCATATTTATTTTTTTCATTATTAATTATTTGATAATTAATTCCATCTTCATATAATTTTATAATTTTTTGTTCAATAATATCCATTATTTTCTCCTTCTATATTTACAGCCATTTGTTTTCCTAATTAACATTCTGCTTTATTTTTTCTAATTTACCTCTATCTAAAAATAACATATTAACCATTTTTTTTACTACATTCTCTAATTCACAGCAAATATGCAATATAACCCAATTCTTTCTACTGTATTCAGAATAATCAAACGAAAAGTTACCATCCATTATTTCACTAGCAAATTCTTCAACTAAGTTTTCAAACGCTATAAAATCTCCATGTGCTATCTTATTTCGCATTTTTCGTAACTTTTCAGGTATAATATTTTTTAATTTTTCAGGATATTTATTGTCTAAAAAAGCAATCAACTTTTTGTCTAATTCGATTTCTCTTTCTTTCTCTAAAAACAATTGACATAATGAATATAATTTTAAAAAATGATACTCATTATAATCATTATCTTTAAAGAAAGAATTTATTAAATAATCTAATTGTAAATAGTCATTTTTATTGAGTAGAAAATTATCAAATATTTCCCCCCATGATTTTAAAGAATTAATGTATTTATCTGCATTAGTTCTGTAATGTAAAAACCTATAAGGATTATGAAAATCATCATTAGATGAGTATATACAATGTGGTACATTTCCTGTTTCATCTATATTGTTTATAAAGTTTATTATTTTTTCTGCATAATCATCTTCGCAAAATCTACCATCAAAACAATTTGTATTCCAGCCTCCTAGTGGCATATCATCATAATTATAATCCAAATATAAACAAATCATATTATTGACAATTTCGTGCATCATCTTGCAACTACTCACATCTTCTGTTTGTACTGAAGAACATATATCTGAATAAAATTTTTCTACTTCAAATGCTGACTTTAATTTGTATCTTCTTGAATTTTGACTAATTCTTTTTTTAGCTAAAATCATTTCTTCATACAACATTTCATTCCAATTATTATTTTTTTCTTTAGGAAGATTAGATATATATAATCCTAGTTTTTTTGATATACATATAGGCTTTATCTTTCCATAAATATTTAATACAACCATTATACCTCCTTATCCACTTAAACTATTCTAAAGTTCTTTTTTATTATCAAAAAAGCAAAATAATTTTGTAACTCTCAATTACTTTCATATTTTGCTTTTCTTTTGTAATATTTTAATCTAAATATTCTTTCAATCCCTCTACTACTTTATATACTTGTGTCATAGGATTTCTTTGTGATGCTTGTCCGTTTTCATTAATTTTCTCCATTAATTTGCAATTGTCTATTGCCATATGTATTTTTCCATCACTTGTAACTTTCTCAAAAATTTTTTCATCATTTTTCTTATATTCTCCAAGTCCATTTTTTTGAAATTCTTTATCCAATTCTCTTAAAATATCATCTTTTGATATATATTTAGTTACTCTTTTTAAATGAGATAATATCCAAAGCTCAAAATTAGGATTAGACCAAGCAACATTATAATCACAAGTTCTAATTGCTTTATCAAATTGATCATTTGAATAATCATCTTTATCAAATACAACCCAAACTTGTCCATATCTTTTATTTGAATAGTTAACAAATTTACCCGTATAATTTACTAAATCTGTTGTATTTTTTCCTGTTCCTTTTACTTCAATGCTAGGAATTAAGACATCAACTTTGTTACCATATTTTTCATTTATCTTTTTCTTTAAACCATTAAAATAGTTAGGTTCTGTTTGTTTTCCTTCGCATACAATTAAGTAATTGGCTGGTGCAAGCCTTTTACTTTTTAATTTGCTTTGTCTTGAGTATTCTTTGTCTTTCATATTATATCAAATTCCTCTAATACTGGAATAGCACCGTATCTTCCAGTTAAATAATCTTTATTGTATGTTGCATCATTTCTAACTTTTTTAGCATTTCCATTTTCATCTTCTATAATATAATCTGATAAAGAATACAATTCTGAAACTCCATTTTTATCTTTTTCAACAAACCATATTTCATCTCTTCTAAATGTTTCTTTATTTAAATTTACTGTATCATGTGTTGAATATATTAACTGACCATTACCTATATTTTTTTCACTATTGTGGAATAAATTAATAATATATCTTGTTAATAATGGATGTAATTTTGCATCTAATTCATCAACAAATAACACTCTTCCATTTCTTAATGTATCCATTAAAAAGTCAAATAAATGAAACATTTTCATAGTACCATTTGATTCTAATACAAGTGGTAGTGCTTTTTTATTACCATCTTCTCCATTATGAACTAATTCAACTTTTACTACTCCATTTGTATTTTTTAATTCTTCTAACGAATTTGGAGATATATTTATTGAGTCAATTGTTGCATCAAATGTTTTTATAAACTTTAATAATTCTTCTTTATATTTTTTATCTTCAATTATTTTTAAAGATATTCTATTGTTTAATGCTTTTTCAAAATTTGGATCTCCTAAATCTAAATAATTTGCATCTATAAACCAATTATATACATTATTAAAGTCCTCATTATTTTTATCTATTTTAGCAAATACATTTAAAAATAATGTCTTTTCATCTACATTTGCCAAACCTAACAATTTATTTTTATTGTCTTTTACCTCTATGTTGTTATTTGTTCTATCAAATATTTCATAGAATTTATTAATTCTTTTTTCATATAACCATTCAGAAATAATTGCATTATTTAATACTTCAAATCCATATTTATATATTTTATTGTTTTCAGCTAGTATTTCTACTTCTAGACTGATTGGTTCGTTGTTTATCATAAATGTAAAAATGTTTTCTTCACTTAAGTTATTGTTTATTCTTGAATCGTCACTTACTAAAACTTTCTTCTTCATATAGCTAAATGCTTGTAATACATTGGTTTTTCCACTTGCATTTGCACCATAAATAGCTGCTATTTTTAGATAGTCTCCATTTTCTGTTTTTGCAATGTTGTATTCATGTTCTTTTAATGATGTTGCTTCCATGTCTAGGCAGTTTTCATTTTTAAATGATTTGAAATTTTTAAAACTAAATCTTATTAACATTTATGATTCCTCCTTTACTTTATATATTATATGCTAAATTTTAAAAAATATCAATATTTTTGAGATTTTTTCTCAAATTATATTGATATTTTGAATTTTTATTATTGCTAATGTTTTGTTACGCAGTAAAGTTTTTTCAAAATTTTGAAAAAACTCGTTAATTTTAGGAACTTTTTCATTTTGATGATACTATTTCCTCATATTATATTTTTACTAATTTAAGTTCCTTTTTATTTTTTTAAATTTATATAAAAATTCATCTTTCCTCTTCTACGTCTTTTATTAATACTGTTTTCATGTTGTTTCTCTTTCCACCATATACATCATCAAATAAACTATCTCCAATTGTCATTACCTTATCTGGACTTAAATTCATTTTTTCACATGCTTTAAGTAAGTTTTTCTTTAATGGTTTATGAGCGAATCCTATGTAATCTATTCCTATTTCTTTAAAATATTGTTCAATCTTTTGATCTTTTCCATTGCTAACAATTATAACTTTAAGTTTGTCTTTTAAACTCTCTATCCATTCTTTATTACATTTTGGAATATCTTTCATTTCTTTTCTTAATGTTTCATCAACATCTAAAATTATTCCTTCAATTCCATACTGTTGTTTTAATTTATCGATTGCATTTGAATCTAGTTGATTTACATTTTCTAATGTTATATCTGGCTTTATAAATTTTGATAAAACATAATGCAATAAATCCATAATTTTATCTGCGATTAACTCATCTAATGTTTTCATCTTTTACTCCATTCTATTTATATATTCTACTTCTTTTCAACAATATGGACAATAGACTTTCATTTGAATTTACCTCAACATATTGCCAAATTCATTATTTTATTCATACCATAATGAAAATAGAGCCACACTCATATAGAGCATAGCTCCGCAAAAGTATTAAAACTTTTTCTAACTGATATTAGTTTATTATTTTACTCTTAATTTGTCAATATTTTTAAAATACGCTTTCATATTCTAACGGTAATATATCTTCATAAAGCAAAGTAAACTGTGCATTTACCTGTCTATAATCATGATAATGTCCAAAATCCCATTTTTTAAATGTACATTTTTCTGAAATCTGCTGTAAATAGTCAGTTAAAATATCCCTTTTATATGTTGGATTTATTAATGCTTGTATACTTGTTGGACAACAATGCGAAATAATATAATCAACTTTATAATTTATTTTTTCTAGATTTTCTATTCCGTTTTCCATCTCTTGATTTGTTGGAAGCTCTAAATCCCACCATGAAAAATCTCTAATTCTAAAATATGCTCCTCTTTTACGATACTCATATATTTTTTCTTCTTCATCCAAATTCAATATTCCATCTTGAATATCATGCGATCTAGCACCACCAAAAGCAAATATTTTTTTATTGTCAATGTCAAAGATTTCCCCTCTTATTAAGTGTACTACTGAATTTCTTACTTTATGCACTTTTCCACCATGCCATTCTTCTATTGGATAATTGTATAATCTCGTATAATTTTCATGATTTCCATCTACAAACAATGTTGTAAAATTTTTATTGTCTAACCAATCCAGTGCTTCTTTTTCTCTACTACTCTCTTCTTCAAATGTCCATACTCCGCCAAAATCTCCACATATTATTATATAATCATCTTTTGTCATTTCGTATTGTATTGGAAATTTTTCTTCTGTAAATCTTGAAAAATCACTATGTGTATCTCCTGTAATGTATATCATAATTATCACCTACTTACTTTTGTTTATTTTTTATATTATCTTATCTATCTATTTATTCATCTCACTATTTAAACATTTTTTTGATTATTTCTTCAGAAATCTTATTTTCTATTATTCTAGTTAAATATTCTTTTGCTTCTTCAAATATACTATAAAATTCTTCATCACATTTGCATCCAAAGCCAGTTCCATATATACTATTAATTTCATTTAAAACAATATTAATTGCTCCTGCTCTTACACCAGGTTGTAATCCATCGTTTAATCTTATTATTACTCTTCTTAAATCTTCTAATTTATTAATATATTTATTTGCTTTAATCACTTCATTTAGTGAATTAACATCTTCAATAAAGTCTTTCAATTCTTCTGTGTCCAATTTTTCTCACCTCTTTTTCAAAAAAGCAAAATAATCTTGTAAATTATTTTGCTTTTGTACCTATTTTTTATTAACTTTTAATGACTGTTTTATTAGCGGAATTACATTTTCTATATCATCCTCATTTGATATTTCTACAACATAATCTCCATTACCATGATGTCCTGTTTTTGACATGTCTCTTGATATATTCATTGGATCATTTAGGCTTCCTATTTTCATGTTTATAAATAATTTTATTTTTGAACTATATACTTCTATATCTACAATATTGGTATTTCCCTTAAATGCAATATAAAGCTTTTTATATTCAATGTCAATATCTCCAAGGTTTAAAATTTCTTCTTTTAAATTTTGATATAATTCTTTTATTTTTTCAGAAGCTTTGTTCAAATGATCTTCTTCAGTATATACTTTAATTTCTTTTTCAACCTCTTTCATAATTTCAGTATTAGGAGTAAAACTTGCTTTCAAGTTAGGATTTTTAGATATTTTATCAAATTCTACTATATCATTTTCATATTTTGTTGCTTTTATTAAGTCAAACGGCATTCCTTGAAATTCTGTTGCACTTATTTGCCTTGAAGAAAAGAATGGTGATATAAATATAATTCTAGATTGTGACCAATCTATATCACCTATTTCTAAATTAGATTTTGTAACATTATTGTATTTTAATACAAATGCTTCTTTTCTTTCAAGCATTAATGCAAGATATGAATATCCTTGATCAACTAAGCTATTATTCTTTATGTTTTTATATTCTATAATTATAAATGTATTGTTTTCTTTGTCATATCCCAAAGAGTCCAATCTTGAGTCTCCCACACTAAATTCTGTTGCAATAAATTTATAGCCAAGTATTTCTTCCATGTTTTTTTCCACATAACTTTGTAACTCTTTTTCATTTTTGAAGTCAATATTTTTTAAAAGTTTGTTATTTTGAATAATCATATTTTTCCTCCTATGCCAATTTTTCTGCATTCTCATTTATACTTTCAATATCTTCTCTAATCTCTTTAAACAAATCAATATTATTGCCAAACAAATCGTAAACTTCTCCAACATTTTTAAAAGGTTGTTCTGTCAATTTCTGCATATCAATGGTTCCATTTTTAATAACATAATCAATTAGCAATTTCACGAATTGAATTTGTTTCATATTAAGTCTATTATCATTTATATATTTATAAAAAATATCACTAACAACATTTTTATCTAATCCTACAATATTTCTAACAGCTTTAATTATATTAGTATCTCCAAAGTTTTGAGCATATTCTTTATTATTTCCAAGCTCTTCAAATAATATCTTTTCAAGATTTTCTTTATCTTGTTCTGTAAGTCTTATATTATGTCTTATTTTCCATACAATAACATTTTCTAAATTTCCTGTTAAAAACTTTTCCACTTTTCTTCTGTAATTGGTAAAATTGTTTCCTGTACTTACATAAACATATCCTTCATCTATATCGTTTAAAGTGTCTTCTATATCTATATATACAGGTGGTCTATTGTAAGGATCTATAAATTGTATTAAATTTCTTAATTCTGTTCTAACTTCTTCAATAGCCCAGAAGTCTGCCTCTTTTATATAATCTGTTTCTGCAACTTTTAAAATCAAATCTTGTTTTTCTCTAATTTGAGGAACTGTTCCTAATTTTTCTAGTTCTCCTACGGTATCTACTATCATATTTTCACATCTATTAGTTTTATCTTGTCTAATTCTTTTAACTTGTAATTGATACATCAAATTATCAAATCTTTTTGCATCTTCATTATCATCAATCGAAGTGAATAATGGTATTAAATTTTCTTTAATATCCATTAAATCTATTGTTGATATATATACCCATGTTTTTTCTTTTGAATATAATTCAATATAATGAATTTTATTTTTTACCATAAAACTATCTTTATTTAAATTCTTTATTTCTTCTATAAATTCTTTTATCAATGTTTTTCTGTATTCACAATATTTCTCGTCACTTTGATATTTCATATTTTGTAGTTCTACAATTAAGTCTAATTTATATCCATATATTCTTTCTGTTAAACTAATTACATTATTAGTTTCTATTCCTTTGGGATTTACAGAAAAGAATTCAAAGTTTTTGCAATAGTCAAATATATAAAATTCTTTTTTATCTAGTCCAACTCCAAATAAATCTTTGCAAAGTCTTGTTCCTCTTCCTATCATTTGCCAAAATTTTATTTTTGATTTGACTGGTTTAAAAAATACTAAATTTAATATTTCAGGAACATCTACACCTGTATCCAACATATCTACTGACACAGCTATTTGTGGCCATTTTTCTTTTGTAGAGAATTCGTCAATAATTGTTTCATTATACTTAACTTGATTATCTACTAGTTTTGCAAATTCACCTCTGTATTCAGGATATAATTCATTAAATGTGTCTACTATTTTTTGTGCATGTTTATGATTTCTTGCAAAAATTATTGTTTTTCCAAGTTCATCTCCACCTTTTACTTTTAATCCTTTTTCCATTAATACTTCTAATAGTTTTTTTATTGTATCTCTATTAAATAACCATGCATTTATTGCTGATGATTCTATTTCTTCTGGCATATTATCTTCTTCATCTGTAAATGTATTTTCATATTCTTCTTTTTCTTGCTCTGATAATTCTGAATATTTTATTCCTCTATCCATAAAATCTGTGCTTGTCTTTATTACATGATAATCAACTAAATATCCTTCTTTTACAGCTTTTTCATATTCATAAGCAAAAGTTGGCACATCATTTTCAATTTCAAAAAATCTATATGTATTTCTATCTACATCATTTCTTGGTGTTGCTGTTAGTCCCACAACCAGTCCATCAAAATATTCAAATATTGCTTGATATTTTTTATATATACTTCTATGTGCTTCATCTACAATTATTAAATCAAAATGTCCCGGAGTAAATAGCTTATTGCCTTCTTTATTTTTTGTTACATCTATTGCGTGCATCATTGTTTGATATGTTGAAAACACAATTCTGGCTTCTTCTGGATTGTCTGTTGTACTCAATAAATTACATGTAGACATATTAGGAAGCAATTTGGTGAAATTATTTTTTGCTTGTTTTACAAGTACTGTTCTATCTGCTAAAAATAGCACGTTTTTTACCCATTCCTTATCTGATAAAACATCTACAATTGATATTGCTGTTCTTGTTTTACCCGTACCTGTTGCCATTACTATTAATGCTTTTCTGTGTCCTTCATCGAATGTTTCGCATACACTTTTTATTGCTTCTAGTTGATATTCTCTGTTTGTTATTTTATCTTGAACATATACATGTTCAAGATTTTGCTTACTTGTTCTTCTATTTACAAGTAATTGTAGCTCTTCTTGTGTATAAAATCCCGAAACTTTTCTTGGTGGATAATTTTTATCATCCCACATATATATTTCAAATCCGTTTGTATAATATATAACTGGTCTTTGATGATATTCATTTTCAATACAGTCCGCATATAGTTTTGCTTGGTTTTGTCCAACTCTTGGATCAACGCTTGTCCTTTTTGCTTCTACTACTGCTAATGGTAATCCGTTTTTACCAAATAGCACATAATCTGCATATCCTTCATTTTTATTGTTTGGCATTCCTGTCAATTTTAATTCTTCTGTTATGTTCGTATCAAAGTCCCATCCTGCAAGTTTTAACTCTAAATCTATGTATTTCTTTCTTGTTTCGTATTCTGATATATCTTTAACTTCAAAATTATAGTTTTCTTCTTTCTTCTCACGTTTCTTTGTTAATTTTGCCCTTAGTTCTTCATTTTCTCTTCTTGTTTCTTCTAATTTTTTATCTTTCTTTTCCAGTTCTTCATACAAACTTTCTCTTTCTTTTACTGCTAAAATATTTTCACTTTGAGTTTGTAAAATAGATTCGTCAAATTCTTTTTCTTCAAAATTGTCGGCATAACAATAAGCAATCCATTGCATAAAATTATATAAATATCTTAGTGATAAAATTGCTTCTTCTCTAGATATTTTTTTATTATTATGTACTGCATAATTTCCTAGTTTTATTATATATTCAATTTGTTTTAATAATTTTTCATCTATTATGTTTTTGAATGTTATATCATGTACAAGAGCTGATAAATTATCTTGGTATGGTATAGTTAAATCATTGTCATTTGCATATAACCATTTTACTCCTAGTTCTAGTGCTCTTCTACATAGTATACTACATGTTACTGTATTTAAGCCTATTCCGTTTTCTGCTTCTATACAGCTTTCTGAAAAATTATTGAATATTTTATTTTGTTTTAAAAAATCAAAATTTGACATGTTTTACTCCTTAATTTCTTATTACTTAAGTTTTATTTTTTCTACAACACAGGTTTCACAAAATGCATTACCATATGGAGTCATTTCAATATATGATTCTTCAAATTTACATTTTGTATAACCTTGATTCTGATAATTAAGCGGTATCATACCTAACTTTTTTATATTCGGATTATTTTTTAATGTTTCATATAATTTTTTATCCACTAATGTCTTATATTCACCTGCTTTTTCTAATAATCCTAATCTTACTAAATTATCAAAATATTTATTAGTATCCATAATTTCTTCACAATTAGTTTCTTCTGCAATACTTGAAAAATTCTTAAAAATATCTACTCCCTCTGATTTATCATTTTCATATCTTACCGTTATAATTGGTATTAGTTGCTTAAAATATATTCCTCTTATTATCTTTGCTTCATCAGGAGATAATTGTTTTATTATCTCAACAAATCCAGGATGTACTTCGTTTTTTACAGCTTTATTCATTGAATTTGCTAATAAATTTGCATACATATTTCTTAATTCTTCGCTATCCATACAATAACTTATACTTTGAAGTGCAGGAACTGCAATATACGCTTCTGGTGTTTCTATATCTTCTAATCTTACATTTTTCAATTTTTCTTCTAATAATCTTTGAGTTTCCTTTAAATTATATTCTCTACCCACTATCCATTTTTCCAGTGGTAATAAGGCTGCTTTAATTGTCCTTGGAATCAAACCAACAATTTCTCCAGTTGGTTTTAAAACTGTTTTTCCTGTATCATCGTAAACATCTTTGGCAATTTCTTTGCTTACTTCTTTTATTATTTCTCCTGTTTGCTCATTCATTTTTCTATCCTCCAAAATATTTATTCATTAAATTTTCCTGTAACTTTTTCATTTCTTCTAAACTCTTTTGTATTTCAAATTTCTGTTTATCGATTTGTCTAACTATGTCTGCAAATTGGTTTTGCAACTCTATTGGTGGTAAAATAATTTTTAAATTCATTAACTTTTCTTTAGAAATATTTGACATTGATTTCGCACTCCCATTTGAAATTAATTTTATATTATTTCTAAAATATGTATGATTTATTAACTGCCATAAATATATTTTATTGCAATTATTAAAAGTATTAATTCTAAAAATAATATCTGGCATCATCAAGTGTGGTTTTGTTTCATAAACAAAAGCACTCATTCCAACTAAATCAGGTGTATTCTTTCTAGTAAATAATAAATCACCCTTATGTACTTCACATTTAGGAATAAACATTTTTTTGTCTATAAGTGCTTTATTTTCATCTTGATTAAAATTTCCATAAGTTACAGCACTTAATTTTAAAATTGCTGGATATTCATCATTCCTAGAAAAATTTTCACATATAAAACTTTTTCCATTATCAATACTAGAAAGACACTCTCTTAATTTAACTATTTCAAATCCCTTTTCATTTAAAACTGGATTTCCAAACATCTCGACAAACTGAGATTTTATAACCTTGTCTAATTCTTCAAATTGTTTTCTTCTTATATTGATTATTTGTTCTATTTGACCAATTTCTTTTATTATATCTTCTTGTTCTTTAGTAGAATATATTGGAATCATAGCTTCATTTATATTAGATAATTTTATATATTTTATTACCCCTCCAATTGCTTGATTTCTTAACGTTTCAATATATTTTTGCATAAAATAATATAAATATTTAACAGATATAATATTACTGTTACTCTCTAATATATATGTTCTTTGATATGCATCAAATTTTCCATTATAGTATTTTACATTCAACTCTCCATTTCCTGCTAATAAAACACATTCACAATCGTAAGAATATGTGTCTATTTTTAGAGTATCTTTTGAACAAGTAAAAAATGGATATTTTCCATTTTCTGAACTAGCATTCGCATCTAATTTTCCTGTTCTTATATCAATAAGTTCTTCTAATTTTCTATATTCCAATGTATGCCACCTCCATTTTTTTGGAATTTGTCACATCTCGTCATTATAATATCTCCTCCAACTCTCTCAATTTCTGTTGGATTTCTGATTCCATGTCTATTACTCTTTTAAGAATAACCTCTGGCTTTTCATACTCTTTCTTTTCTATAGCAATTTCCTTATATTTATTAATAGACAAATCATAATCATTTTCTACAATTTCTTCTTTTGGAACAAAAAACGATTTTTCTGTTCTCTTTCTATTTTGTTCTTCCTCTGAATCTCTATTGTTAAATCTATTTATAATATCAGGAATATCATTTTCCTTTACAGGTTGTCTTTGATCATCCAAACTATATCCATCAGCAGTCATATCATAAAACCAAACTTTATCAGTTCCACCTTGAGTTGTTTTTGTAAAAATCATAATTGCTGTTGAAACACCTGCATAAGGTTTAAACACTCCACTTGGCATTGAGATAATTGCTTCTAATTTATGATTTTCTATTATTTTCTTTCTTATTGCTTTATGAGCATTTGAACTTCCAAATAATACTCCATCTGGAACAATTGATGCACATCTTCCTCCTATTTTTAAACTTCTTAAAAATAATGCTAAAAATAGTAATTCTGTTTTCTTAGTTTTGGTAACTGCTAGTAAATCTTTTGATGTTCTTTCTGCATCTATTGAACCTTTAAAAGGTGGATTAGCTAAAACTAATGTATATTTTCCATTATCTTTATTGTCTTCTGATAATGAATCTTTGTACATTATATTTGGATTTTCAATTCCATGTTGCATTAAGTTCATTGCTCCAATTCTAAGCATTGTCCTATCCATATCAAATCCGAAAAACATTGTATTGTTAAAATGCTCTGTTAAATTTTCTGATAAAAAAAAATCACTTTTATTTTTTCTTAAATATTCACCTGCTTCAACTAAAAAACCTGCTGTACCACAAGCTGGATCCACAATTATATCTTCTGGTGTAGGTTTCATTAATTCAACCATCATTTTTATAATGTGTCTTGGTGTTCTAAATTGTCCATTTACTCCTGCCTGACTTAGCTTAGATAATAAATACTCATACACATCTCCTTTTGTATCTCTATCTTTCATTTCTAATTTATCCATTGCTGTTACTACTTTTTGTAACATTATTGGAGTTGGTATTATAAATATTGCATCTTCCATATATTTAGCATATCCTGATTCTTTATCTTTTGCTAAATTTTTTATAAATGGAAATACATCTTGACTTATTATTTTAAACATTTTTTCAGCTGGATAATCTTTAAATTTACTCCATCTACAATTTTGATGTCCTTCATCAAAAATTCTTTTTGTCTTTATTCCTAGTAATACATCATTTTTTTCATGTGATATTTCTATTTCATCTAATCCTTTTACAAATAAAAGGTATGTAATTTGCTCTATTACTGTCAATGGGTTGGTTACTCCACCTTCCCAAAAATTTGTCCATATTCTATCTATTATACTTCTTATAATGCTATCCATATTGTAATTGCCTCCTATATTTTCATAGTTATCCTATTTATTTTATATCACATAATCCAGTTTTTAACAATAAAATTCCCAATATTTTAGCTTGATTTGTCGAAAATTTTTCCTAAATTTTTGATGTTTTATCACCACTTATTTTGTAACTCATTAATTACATTCCATACCTTTCCTATTTCCTGTTTCACCTCACTTAAATCAACAGTATAAATCCTTCCACTATTCGCCAAATATGTTAATTGATTTATATTATTTCCTATCCTTCTAAGTTCTGATACAACTTCATTTAATCCATCAACTATAACTATCTCTTTATCTAAGCCTTGTTTAATCAAATATTCTGATAAACTAAGTTTAGCAACTTCGCTTCTCTCAATCAATTTTTTCTTCTCTTTTTCATTAACTCTAATTGTTATAATTTTATCCTTCTTCAATTTATAATCTCCATTTCATAAAAGGGTTTGGGACATTCCCAACTATCAAGAACCATTTGTATACACAAAGGGGAATCTTGCTAAAAACATTTCTCTTATTTTAGTTCTTTTTGCTCCAAAACGATATAAAAAGAAAAGTGACATTTTTATCTGCCACTAATCATTTCACATCTAAAGTAATTTAGCTTATACTCCAGTCATCTCAACTATTTTGTAGTGATTCCCTAATTAGGGAATCGCTCATTCTATGGTCATCATCCTTAATTTCAATACCACCACACATTTCATATAGTCTTGAAATTATTGAATCAACAATACTATAATTTTTATTTATACATAATCTTTCTCTTAATTGATTTCTGTTATAATTTGTGGTTATAACAATCGGCAAATAATTATTATATCTATTATTCACTATCAAAAATAATTTTTCTAATACCCATTCTGTTGGCTTTTCTTTTCCTAAATCATCAATTACTAAAAGATCAACACTAGAATATAAATTCAAATAATCCTTATCAGAAACTTCTGAATCGCTATATGAATCTCTAATAAAATCTAACAATTGTATTAAAGTTCCAAATATTACTGATTTTCCGTTCTTAATAATTTCATTTGCAATGCATGATGCTAAATAAGTTTTACCTACGCCATAAGCTCCTGTTATAAAAAGTCCTTTATTAGTTGTTCCTTTTATTAATTTTTCTACATATTTTTTTACATTTTCATAAGCTTTTTTATTCTTATTTGTTATTTTATAATTTTCAAATGTGCTATTTAATTGACGTTTTCCTAAATTATTATTTTTAAATAATTTGTTTATTTTACTTAAATTGATTTTTCTTATTTTATCTTTTTCAATATATTCATCATATTGTTGCCAAATTTTACTAGCTTCATTACAAGTACATCTTTCATATGCTGTTGCTATATCTTTATAAACAATATTGACATATAGTGCAGTATAATCATTTATATGTAATAACTTTCCACAGAATTTGCACTTCTTGTTCATTTTATTATCAGTATCTAAAACTATGTCAGAAATCAATTGTTTTGAATCCTCTACCATTTTCACCTGCCTTCATATCATCTTCTAATCTATTATTTTCTATTTTATTCTTTTCTGCTATATTCTCTTCTTCCACGTTACTTGACGTTTGCGTAACGTTACTTTCTTCTTTTTTCTTATCTCTAAATCTTTTTTGTCTTGCTCTATTTTGCTCTAAAATTTTCTCATATTTATCAATACTTTGATACTTATACCAGTTTTTAATTATATATGTATTTTCCTGATATATTAGCATTTCTAAATGGATTAATTTGTTCAATATATTTTCCATTTTTGCATCCGTTTTGTGAATGATTGTTGCAAGTTCATGCACTGTCATCGGATTATTTTCTGAAATCATTAACTTTCCTTCTTGCATACATTGTCCTGCTATTATTAATAATTGAATCCATACTCTAAAAAATGTGTCTCCATCACGTTCTTTGAGTAATATTTTGATTTTTGGATTTGCAAATATATCTGTAAACACTTTAATCCATTGCATGTTTTCCCTCCCCTACTTTTTTAATGATTCTTGTTCTTTATTGTTTAAGTATTCATCTAGTGCTTGTACTCTAAATAATACTCTTCCACCAACTCTTGCACATGGTATTTGTTTTCTTCTTACTAATTGGTTTACTAACCAATATGATATTCCTAAATACTCTGCTGTTTCTTTCATTGTTAGTGTTTTTCGTTCTACTTTTGGCAATTCTGGCATATAATCACCTCTCTTTTTCTTAAATTCTTTATGCAAAAATATGTATAAATATTAAATTTTATATATTCTTGCATTTACATTTGTATAATTTAGTTAACTAATTATTATTTATTATTTTAGATGTTTTATTGGCTCTAAAAAACCATACAGATAATAATTCTAAAATTTATTTCTATTGTATGGCTATTTCTTTATTTTTTTTAATTTATATTTTGTCACATTTTCTATTTTTATTTCGCCTATTTATATAGAAGGATCAATAATTTAAAATTTTTTTAATTTTTTTTACAATTTTGGTCAGTTTTTTCACTTTTTTTTCGCCTATGTGTATAGAAGGATTAAAATTTTTTTAAAATTTTTATGATTTTTGGTATATTTTCCAATATTATTTCGCCTATTTGTATATAGGAATATTAAAATTTTAAAATTCTTTATAAATTTTGTGAGATTTTTTAATTTTATTTCGCCTATTATATGTGAAGGCATAAAAATTAATTTTTTTAAATTTTTTGATAGGTTTTTCCATTTTTTTTCGCCTATTATGTATGAAAGCATAAAAAAACTAATTTTTAAAAAGTTTTTGGGAATTTTAATACTTTCATTTCGCCTTTTATATAGAAAGGTTATAAATTTAATACAAGTTCAAGGAGGAAAATTATGAATTATGAATTAGAAATAGTATTTGACTTCAAAAATTCAAAAGAGTACTTTGTAAGATACGAACCAATAGAGCTAACAGACTCAGAGAAAATACCAGAAAAACTAAAGAATAAAAATTATATGTTTTTGAAAAAGTTAAACCTAAAGCAAAAAATATCGGAACATTTCTGCTTGAATTTCTAAATTTAGATTTTTCAAATGCTTTACATTTGAACTATTTTTTAGTGCATTATTTTCTTGTTAATTTCATCGCTAGTAAAAAGAATTATCTAAATTTTGAATATTATAAAAGTATTGATTTAACATCTGAAATTATGGATAATCCAAAAATAATATTAACAGAAGATGAATTTATTGATTATGCTGAAGGGACGAAATTACTTTATTTTAGTTTTATTGACTCTGCTCAATTTGTTTTTAGGAATATCGCAGAAAAAATATATTTCAAGACATTATTTGAATCATCTGCTGAAGAAGATTCAGATTATGAAAACCTAAAAATTTTGAAAGATAATGAAACATATGAATCAATTTTAGATAATATATCTGAAAATTTTAAAGATATAAAAATGAACTTTGACTTAGATTCTTTCTTTTTAGGTTCTAATACTAATAAGTCAAAAAAAAAATATTAGGTATTACTATTCTTCTAATGACTTTACTTGTCTTTTGTTTATTTGTATGAAGGAATTTATGAATTATAAAAATAGTTTTAGGATTGTAAAATGTAAAAATTGTAATCACTATTTTATTCCTAAAACTGCAAATAAGGCATTGTATTGTGATAATATTTTTAAAGATGGTCTAACTTGTAAGGAATTTGCTGATAAGTTTTCTTCTAGTAGAACATATGTTAATGATCCTATTTGTAAAAAGTATAGAAATAGATATAAAAATTTGAGTAAACAAGCTTCTATTAGTAATAATCCTGAGGTATTAGCTCTTTATGAAAGATATAAAGTTGATGGTGCTGTGATGCTTAATAAATATAAAAAAGGTAAGATTTCGTCTTTTGAATTTAAAAATTGGATTGATAATATGAAAATAAGAAAATGAGCAAAATTTAAAGTGCACATTTTATTCTAAATTTGTTGATAACTTTTTATCTTGTACTGTTAAAAAATTAATAAGTAATAATTTGAATGCTGTAAAAATTGTATCTATTGTTTTATTAATACCACTAATAAGAGCAAAAATATTGTGATCTAATATTTGAAAATAATATGACTTGTAATAAAATTGTTACTGAAAAACATTCTAAGAATAATGAAAAAGATGACATTTATTTGCAAAAATGCAGAAAGAAATATAAAAATTTACGCAAACAAGTTTCGATAAGTGCATCTGAAAAAGTAAAAAGAATTTTTGAGTATTTCAAAAAAGAATATCCTATATATCAAGAAAGATACAAAGAAGGTTTGATTACTGGTGAAGAACTACTTGATTTGCTTGAATGTATGAAAATAAATAAAAAAATGTAAAGCTAACTACATACCTTAGCCCTACATTTTTTCTTTTAACAAACAACATTTTTTATATTTTTTTCCACTTCCACATGGGCATAATTCGTTTCTACCTATTTTTTTGCCTTCTAACCTTAGACCTCTTTTAAATCTTAAATATTCTGTCATATTCATTATTTCTGTACTTTTTGATTCTTTGTCATCAGAAGTTATTATTTTAAAATCTATTTTTTTTATTTTATCATCGCTACTATAATATAAAAATACACTTAATACTTTTTCACATTTTGATAAATACATATTTGCATATGTATTTTTTACTAATGTATTTACATCTATATTATCTTCTCCATATATAGATGTAATACATAATGCTTCTATATTATTTTCATCTTTTTTCCTCAGCGACATATATCCGATATTTTGGTCTACTATTATTCTTATAAAACTCTCTAGATTCAATAATAATTTTTTCTGTCTGATGCAGTGTATTCGGATCTAAATTAAGTAAAAATGTGGTAAGATATGTATGTTTCCTAATAGAACTATTATTTTCACAGTAATCAATAATTTTTTTAATTTCAACAGGTATCTCTCTATATGGTTTTGTAATTTTCTTTTTCTTAAACCATAAATTGTTATAATATTCATCTAGTTCTTTCATCCAGTCCTCTCCACAAATTGCAACTATTCCTAATCCCTGCTCAATATTTTCTTCTTTAATTAAATTATTAACTTGTCGATTAACATTTTCATTATAATAGTTGTATTCAATCCACATTCCTAAATGATATAGTTCATCATATAAATCAACATTTTTATTTCCTATAGCTTTTTTTCTTTGTAACAAATATTGTATAAAGTAGCATGGATGTTGTTTAAAATAATCACTATAAACCCTCAAATCATCCAAACATAAAACCAATGTATTTTTACTCAATGATATAAGTTTAACTTTGTCTATTCTTGCTTCAATATCATTAAATGCTTCTGCTGTTATTATTATTTTAAAAATTCTAGTATCATCATTTATTTCAACTTCAGCTTTTTTATTCCTATTTCGTTTATTATTACTATCATAGATAGAAACTCTTTTCTTTTCTATTAAACACTTTTCTAATTTATCTTGTTGTTCGTTGGCTTTTTTTATCAAATCTTGTAAGGATTTTTTATGTGATTCTAAATCATTGATTGCCAATTCAGGTGTAAAACTTCCTGATTTAACTTCAATTATAAAAATATCATTATCATATAATATTAAAATATCATTTTCTATAATCTTTTTTTCATAATCATAATAATTATTTATATAAATCCCTTTACTATTCAGTATTTTACTAAAATAATCTGCTACCACTTTTTCAACATTAGAAGTATATTTTTTTCTTAACTCTTGTTGTTCCTTCCTTTTTAAATTCTCGCACATTCCTTGTACTGCAATCTTATCAAAATTATCATAAAATTTTTGTTGTAATAATATATAGTATTCATTTTCAACTTTTATAAAAGGTTTATACTTAATCCTATTAATTAACTCATTCCAACTTTCAATACTGATATTTTCCACAAAATTTTTATAATATTCTTTTTCAACTAAAAATTTATCTAAAAAATCATTTGTCCATTTAGTACAATTTTTTAGATTTGCTAATTCTAAACTATATATATCCTCAAAATATTCATTTAATTGTTGCTGTTCCTTTTCATTGAATTCTGCAATCACATGAACACCTTTATCGTCAATCTTTATTTTTTTAGCTCTTACTAATTTTCTTATACTATTAATACTATTCTCAAATTTAAAATAAAAATTATTTTTTAAATTTAAAATTCCAGAATATAAATCTTCTAAAGTAAAACCATAAGCTGTTTCGAATTCTTTCTCTAAACAGTCTAATAAATCTTTATGATGCTGAATCTCAAATATATCATATCTCTTTCCACTCCAGTCTTTAAATGAATATGAATGACTTAAATATTCGTTTTCTTCATCTGTCAATCCATTTTCTTTATTAAAAACTATTCCATATTGTATAGTGAAACTATGTATTTCTTCAAGATATTCATTTATTCTTTTAATATTGCATTCCTTTAATTCTTTTGTATGATCACTTTTATCAAAACAAGAAAATAATATTTGCAAATACATTAATTTTATGCTTTTTAACCATCTTTCATCTTTTTCTTCTTCATTTCCAAAACTAATTTTATACTCCCAGTAAAAATGTGCAAGAACATCATACATAGAAAAATTTTTTATATAATTTATGATTTCGACAATTTTATTTTTAAAATCAATTTGTAACTCTTCATTTGTTGGAAATTTTATTTTACTATTTTCCATTTTTTAATCTCCATTAGTATTTTTATTATTTTTTTCTGATACATTTCTTATTGTTAAAGTTTGAGAAATACTTCCCCATCTATCATTCAATTTTTTCTTTATATTTTCAAAATTTGAAAATCCTAATTCTATTAAAATATAATATTCAAGTATATAAATTAATGCACGAGTATATATTCCTAATTCTTCACTTGTAAGAATTTTAGATTTCTTCTTTATATTTTCATCATAATGTATGTAATAATTTCTCGTATTTGTTATTATATTAGGAAAATCTAAGTATTCTATATCTCCAGTATCAAAATATATGTTAAAATCTGCCACTAATAAATCTGCAATTCTACTTTCTAATGTTATAAATTTATACGAATTGGCCATAAGAAATTTTTTGTCATTCTCTATAAAATCCTTAGGACGATATTTTAATATAACCTCATCAATTCTTTTTTTATATTCTCCCAAAGTATTAGCTTTAAATCTTGAATGATATGTTTCTAATGCTTGTACAATGTTTAAGAAAGCTCTAATGTTTGACATTTCATTTGATTCAATAATTTGTAAATACCACTCTATTATAGGTTCTAATTTTTCATACTTATAAAAAAAGTTATTAAAACATTCATTTTCAATTAATTCCGGAAGCACAATCCATCCCCATTTTTTAGTATAACTATTTTTTTCTTCAAAATTATTTCCTTGATTTATCTTTGAACTTATAATTGAAATTTGCCTTTCATATTTTCTATCTCCATATATATCATAATATTCACTATTATATCCACTTATTTTTCTTATGTTTATTTTCGATAATGTTGATATTTCAATTAACCTTTTTATTTTTAATAATATCACCATAACTTCATTTAATGATTTTTCTTCTTTAAACGTTATTTCAATATTTCCAGTTTGTTTCAATGATATATTCTCATTTAATAAGTCAGAAAAAACAATAGGCAACATGCTTTTTTTAACTATATATTTAATATAATAATCTTTATTTTCATATATTTTCAATTCACAATCTTCATTAGAAAAAATTTCGTTTTTCTCTCCAATAGCATAGCCTGATATATTTCCCCATTCTATTATATCAGATAATTCAAATAAGACTTTATAAAAACTAATGGGATTTTCTATCTCCCCTCCTACACCCTCTATCATATATTCTGCATTATATGTAAAAACTGTTCTTCCTTCTGAAACAAGCCCTTTTGTTTCTTTCCTATTACAATTCAACAGTGAGAACTTAAATCCAGTACTGAGTTGGCAACTTATAAAATCAATATTCATTGGTAGTTCAACAATACTAGCAAATGCACCTTTCACGCTTATTTTTATAAGTATTCCACCATATTCTCTATTAATATATAAATCACATTTATATGTTTTTTTATTATAAAAGACATCTCCACTTCCACTATACTTTAATTCCATTTTATCATCTCCATTTTTTTAATTATATCATCTTATTTCTAGATATTAAAGACTAATTACAAACCATACAAAAAAATCTTTTATATTTTTCCCATTGTCGGGTTTTGTTTTCCCATTAAAAAATGTTACAATAAAAACATAGTAATACAAACAATTACTAAAAACAACAGAAAGGAGGCAAAAAAGTGACAGGTAGTATTGAAAAACGAGGAAAAAACAGTTACAGGCTAGTAGTATTCAAAGGATATGATCTAGACGGCAAACCAATAAGACATCAAAAAACAATACACTGCAAGAAAAAATCAGAAGCACAAATAGAACTTGCAAAATTTCTAACAGAAGTAGAAAGTGGACTAATAGTAGACGGAAACATCCCAACATTTGCACAATATGTGGAAATATGGACAAAGGATTATGCATTAAAAGAACTAGCACCATCAACTTATTATAGATACAAACGTATGTTAGAAACAAGAATCACTCCATATTTTGGACATTATAAGCTAAATAAAATCAAACCAACAGACATTATGAGATTTTATGATTTACTTGAAGAAGATACTCAAATTATTAGAAGAAAAAACAATAATGGAAAGAAAACAAGAAAGCCCCTATCTCAAAAGACAATATTAGAACATCATCGTTTGCTATCGGCAATGCTTCACAGAGCAGTATATTGGCAACTTATTGTAAGCAATCCTGCTGAACGTGTTCAACCACCGAAAACATCTAAGCCATTAAGACGTCATTATGATGAAGATCAAACTAAAATTCTTGTTGATAATTTGCAAAAGTTAAAAGGCAATCAAATTAAATATCGTACTGCAATTTTACTTGATATTTTTACTGGTGCAAGGCTTGGCGAACTTGTTGGGCTTGAATGGAGTGATATTGATTTAAAAAATGGTATTATCAATATTAATAAGTCTAGTCAATATCTTTCTGAAAAAGGAGTTTTTACTAAGTCACCTAAAACAGAAAGTTCAATAAGAGATGTTGCAATACCTGATTTTATCGTTTCTTTACTTGAGGAATATAAGTTATGGTATGATGAACAAAAATCAATTGTAGGCGATTTTTGGCACGAATCTAATAGGCTATTTGTTCAAGATGATGGTAAACCTATTCATCCATCTACAATTAGCAAATGGTTTGAACAGTTTGTTAAAAAGATTGGATTGCCTGTAATTAATTTTCATGGTTTAAGACATACAAACGCAACTCTTCTTATTTCTCAACAAGTTGATGTTGCAACAGTATCTGCTAGGCTTGGTCATGCACAAATTACTACTACATACAATTTCTATGTTCACCCACTAAAATCTCATGATAGGACTGCTGGAAATGTATTAGAGAATTTGTTAATTTCAAGCAAAGCAAATTAGAAATTCAATATTATCTAAAAATCTTTTTTGTAACTCTCATATTTATATTTTTTGATTTACTTTGTTGCAAAAATAGCTTTAAGAATTTTTATGAAATGAGCTTTTCTTAGAGGTTCTATGTCAATTTAGAAGTTGATCCCCAATTTCTCCCCAATTTGACATAATAGTACTATTTTAAAGCATTATAGCAACCAATTTAAAGGCTATAAAAAATCGCTACAACCACTCAAGCTGTAACGATTAAGTCAAAATTATAAAGCAAAATTATTTCAAACTCACCTTAGAGTTATGAGTAATTCTACTCACTCCACATACCTCTTCTCTCCCCACCAACTCGGAAAAACCTCCTTCAACTTCACCGTTCTCCTACTCTCGAAATCCGTCAAAATCTCCATCTCCCCATTAGCTCTATCCAACTGCATCAAAAATTCCCTACAAGCTCCACAAGGCATACCACCATTCTTTGGTGGATTCTCTCTGCATGCAATCAATCTCCTAATCCTCGTTTTTCCAGTACTCATATACATATTCAAAGCAGCAACTCTCTCCGCGCACAAATTCATAACTCCACTTGCGCTTTCAATACAAAATCCAGTAAAAATCTCTCCATCCTCACTCTCCACTGCAGCAACAACATGGTGTGCCACAATAAACGGAGAAACCTGTTCTCTATGATATTCAACCTTAGCCTTATTATACATTTTCTCCCAAATATCCAATATCTTCACTCCCAACTCATTTAATATTCTTCCAAATTAATCCTCACCAAATCCAAATTACTCATCTAAATAACAACCCCATTAGTATGATCAACCTCATGCTGAATAATCTCAGCCACAAATCCACTATACTTTCCATGTCTTCTCTCAAAATTCACATCAAAATAATCCACTTCAATCTCGTTATATCTCACACATTTTCTCTCACCAATTAAAGACAAACAACCTTCCTCAGTTTCATATTTTCCGCTTCTCCCAGTAATAACCGGATTAATCATCACAAAATCGAACAAACCACCAGACACACAAATAATCGCCTTATTATATCCAATCATATTAGCAGCCAATCCAACACATCTATCTTTATTTGCCTTCAATGTATCTAACAAATCTCTAGCAATAAACTTATCATCCTCTGTTGCCATTTCAGCCTTTTGTGACAAAAACATTACATCTTTTACTATATCCTTTACCAAAAAAATCCCCCATCTCTTATTAAAAATATTCAATACTTCAAATTTTCTACAAAAAAATGCAGTACCATTAAACTTTCTAACTACCTCTAATAACAACTTCTCCATCACACTCAACAACAGCATTCTCAGTAATATTTTGTTTTCTATTTTATTTGCTTTTTTACCTCCTCATATGTATTAAAATTCTTTCATTTATTTTTATAATTCATTTACAATTTTATCTGTTATTTTTAGGCATCATTCCCAATATTTTTCCTGCAAAATCTCCAAAATTTTGTGATTGAATAATAACTCTTCCAGGACCAACCAACTTTGTTAAAAACAATCCTTCTCCACCTAAAAATATATTTCCTAATCCCTTTACAGTTTCAATCTCATATGAAACTGTGCTTTCGAAACCAACAACATTTCCAGTATCCACCTTTAACACTTCACCTGGTGCCAAAATTCTTTCTACTGGATCGCCATCTACTTCCAAAAACAACATTCCATTTCCTTTTGCTTTTTGTAAAACGAATCCTTCTCCACCAAATAAACCTGCAGAAAATTTCTTTGTAAATGCAATACTCATATCTACACCTGGCTCAGCACATAAAAATGCACTTTTTTGTACTGTAAACCCATTATTTTCTCCTACATTAACTGATACGATATCACCTGGTACAGTAGTTGCAAAAGCAACTTTTGCTCCATCAACATTTGCAGTGTATGTATTCATAAAAATAGATTCTCCAGTAAACATTCTGCCAAGACTTTTCATTACTCCCCCTCTAGCATTTGTTTTCATATTAATTCCATCTGTTTGCCAAGTCATTCCACCTCTTTGTGAATAAATAGATTCTCCTCTGTTTAAAGTAAATTCCACAGCTGGCACAGTTTTTCCAATAATTTCATATCTCATAACTCCATCTCCTTTTTATAATTTATTATATGCATTTATCTCTTAAGCAGAATAATATACTTTTAATATTACATCAAAAAAAAATTTAAGACAAGATTTCATAAAAAATCTTGTCTATTTTACTATATTTCAAACTCCCACAAACTCAAATGTCCCTTTGCCTCAATAGGTTCATCAAAAACCTCAATATCTTCCATTTGCCAGCCATAGTTCTCCTTAAAAGTACTATCTGTATATATGTCCTTATTTTCCCTCAAAAGCTCTGATTTAAACTCCGGAGACATTTTCACGCAATCAACCAACTTAGCTTTTCCCAATATTTTACCTTTCGGCATATCTTTGGGGATATATTTCTGTAATCTTTTCATCGCCTCTTTATCAATTCCTTGTCCAGCATGAATAAGGAGCTCTCCTCTATAATTTGTTTTCCAACTTCTAAATTCAAATCTTTTATAACCAAGCATTATCAAACTAGCCCATGGTTGCTTTATTGTTAATACCTTCATATTTCCACTCCTTTGCTTTAGAATAGTATTTTCTCAAATTTAACTATGCAATCTTGCTAAACATCTCTTTTCTTATCATTCGTTATATCACCATTTCCACTCACAGGAACTTCATCTCCTAAATAAGTAGGCTTTGGCTTAAATATACATTTAACAAAATCCTTATCTCTTGCCAATATTTCTCTTATTTCTCTATATGTTTCCCCAACATATTGTCTTGGATCAGAACATACTCCATATACATCTAATCCCAGCTTTTTTGCATCATACAAAGCTCTATACATATGATAATTTTGTGTTACAATTACTACCTTTTTAGCCTTAAAAATTTCTTTTGCTCTATACATAGTTTCATAAGTAGAAAATCCAGCATGATCCATAAAAATATCTTCTGATGGTATCCCTTTTTCAATAGCATAATTCTTCATAAGATTTACCTCATCATAATCTTCTCTTCCATGATCACCACTCATTATAATTTTACTAGACACATTATTTTTGTATAGATTAATACCTTCTAACAATCTATCCTCTAACATTGGACTTGGCTTATCTCCCCATACTCCAGCACCTAAGATAATTATGCAATCTACATCAGATAAATCTTTATACTCTTGATTTTTTATAATTCTATTTTTAGTAGACTGTTTAACATAAAAATTTATTTCAAAAATAAATATGATAATTATAGCTATTCCAATTAACAAACACTTTAATGCCATTTTCATAATTTTCTCCTCTTAATTATTAATTATTTTTCGCGATTACATGAAATATATGCCAATGTTTTAGTTCACCTAATCCTGTTTTTTTATCAACTTCAACTTCTTTAAAATTTAAAATATCAAAATTCTTAAACAATTCACATACTTGATTTTTTGAAAAGAATGTCATTTGTGGTCTAGTTTTATTCCAAGTATCATTAACTCCGAAAAAATTTCCAACAAAGTATCCATCTTTTTCCAAGTTCATTTTAATTTCGTTCCACAAATCTTCAAATTTTTCTTTATTGCAAAATGATAAAGAGTAATTTGCTACAATTAATTTTGATTTTTTCAACTTTATTTTTTCAAAGCTTTGTTGTTCAAACTTAAAATGTTGTAGTTCATTTGTTGTCAATCTTTTTGTTATTCTTAATTCAACATTTTCTCTATCAATTGCCAAAACATCCCATCCATTTTTTATCAAATATACTGTATCATTTCCAGCTCCACATCCTAAATCAATTGCATTTGTTGGGTTACAATTTATTTTTTCAATAAAATATTTAACAAATGCTCTAGGTACATCCGCTTCGGTTACATCATAATATTTTCCTATACTTTTCATATTACTCCTTCCGAGAATTTTATTTAATAACCATCATTATTTATGATTTTTTTCTTTGCTGATTGTATTATATCAAAATGTTCAAATCTTTACAATTCAAAAGCGAAGTAAAAATTCAAAACCAAGATTTTTACTCCGCTCACAAATTTTTCATCTCAAAAACAAAAAAGACCTCGCAATTTCTGCTCAGTCTTTCTTGTTTGATAACCGCTTGTCCGCGGTCATCAGGAGGTTAATTAGCTTCTACTTGTCCGTAGTTGCTTAATTCACCAATGGATTTACGCAGGATCGATTTCTGCCAGTCTGCCAATGTCCTGGCCATCACTGGTGCAGACAATGTATTCTCCGTAGGACTTTTCGGTCTTGGTGAGAATGTTTGCGTCTGGCGATCCGTCCTCCTTTGTCCCGTACAGAACCCAGTATGCTTCTCCCGGATATCCGGTGGAAACACCCCAGTCAGTCTGAATGGACCAACTACCGTCTGCGTTCTTGCGGGTACGTGCTCCCTGCAGGAAGTCAGGAACAGTTTCCGAAACGGCCTGAGCCTTCATGATAGTTGCCTTCTTGTAGAAGACACCATCTTTCTCGATCAGGTTCGTATCGGCATTGCCGATCACCCAGCAGTTCCAGCCACTCGAAGTCTTTTCAGACTTTTCATAGCCGATAACTGCACCGAACGGTGCTACCTCACGTCCTTCGACGCAATCGAGCTCGATGCCCTCAGTTGTTACACTGATTGCCGCCTTCAGGAACTCCGGGATATCGTTGTAAGAGCGAACTCTCACAGCATCCTTCCGCTGTCCTGCTTCCTTGTGAATAAAGATTGTGCTAGCCATAATTTTTGGCCCTCCTAAATAATTATTTGCGTATTTCTTATACTATTGTCTTTCTGATATATAAAATTTACCCTGATTGGGATTATCGAAGACTCAATAAGAAATGACACATCTAGCTTCTCGCTAGTGTACTTTATATTATACTACTTTATGTTTACTTAGTCAAATCATTTTTTTTGCATTATACAAAGCTTCACTCATTATATGGTTTTCAAACCTATAATGTTTATTACACAAACCTGTTAATCTAGGTCTATGTGTCACAATTACATAGGTTTTATCACTTAAATACTTTTCAATCATATTTGTAATTTTTTCTTCTGAAACACTATCCAAATTAGATGTTGGTTCGTCAAAAAAATACAAATCCTTGTCAATTAAAATACCTCTTATTAAATTTAACCTTTGCTTTTGACCAGCAGAAAGTTTAACTCCTTTTTCTCCTACTACTGTTTCTAATCCATTTTCTAAATTTAAAAACCATTCTGTTAAACCTGCATCTTCAAACAATTCTAATATTTTACTTTCCTTTATGTCTTTACCCAAACATAAATTTTCTCTTATAGTCGTATCAAATAAATCAACCTCTTGTGAAACAAATACCAAATCTAAACGAGTATTTTTTACCTCTTTCCCATCAATTAATAACTCTCCTTCTGTCAGATCATATAATCCAGATAAAATATTCATTGCGGTTGTTTTTCCTTGTCCAGATTCTCCTGTTATACTTATTTTTTCGCCCTTTTTTATTTTAAAATTAGGAATTGTTATTGGCACAGAATTTTTATTATATTTAAATCTACATTTTTTTAGCTCTATTTCTTTAAAATCTTTTATTACATTTAATTCATTTAATTTGCCAATTTTTTCATCAAGTTGCTTTTTAGCAGTATTAAAACTTACTAACGAATCTATCATATAAACAATTGAATTTATATCTCCATCCAAATTACCTAATAAACTAAAGTAAAATAATAAATATGGAAGTGCATCTCCACCATTCTTTGTCATAATTAAAGAGCTTACTAAAACAACAATATAAACAGAACTCATTAATAAATGAAATACTAAATTTGTGTCAGCTTTTTTCCTTTCGCTTTTTTTACCAATAGAAATATATTCATCGTTCTTTTTTGATAAACTATCTATGCAATATTTTCTAATATTTAATTTTTTTACAGTTATGATATTTTGTACAAAATCTATAAAAGTAGACATTGCTTCAGACTTTTTAGCTCTTGTTTCCTTTTCATATTTTTGTCTATTTTTTATCATTTTATATTTGCAAATAATTGCTATTAAAATTAAAAACAATGATATAATGCCTGTCCAAACAAATTGTCTACATGCCATTATTAAAAAAGTTATAATTCCTATAATAAAACTAATTATAGAATTTATTATAAACCACATAATATCTAAAAATCCATTTGAAACATCAAATATTAAATTTTGCATATATCCAGTATGTACATCTGACAATTTTTTTGAACTCATTTTTTCTATTTTAGAAAAATAATATTCCAATATGCTTGACCTTGTCTTTATGTCACTAAACATTGTAAAGTATGAAATACACCAATTTACTCCCCACATTATTAAATCTGTTACGGCAATACTTAATAATAAATACAGTATTTTTTTCTCATTTAATGGACTAGTTGCAAATACTGCTAAAAATACAGATTGTCCAGATTGTGCTACTGAAAATATAATTCCTAATATGAATAATAATAAATACATTTTTTTATTTACTATTTTTAATAATTCTCGCATAACTCCTCCTAATATTTTTGTTAACTTTATTATATATTTTTAATGTTAAATTTAAAAGAGAACCACTCCATAAAAGTTTTAAAATTCTTTAACTAGTTTTAATTTATTAGCTTATACATTTGTCAGTCAACAATAAAATATAATATACTTTCTTCTAGAATTTTTCATCAGAGTATTCTTTTCCAAATTTACTTGGAGTAAAATATTTAATTGCTCTGTAATCTTTTCTGTCATATTTGCTCCTTTTTTATTTATAATTATTTTTTTGCAATTATATAAAATATATGTTAATGTTTTAGTTTACCTGCTTTGGTTTTCTTATATAATTTCACCTACTCACTTTTCTTCAACCAATCCATCAAAACTTCAAATTCTTCATAATGATTTCTAAAAAATTTTCCTTCATCATTCATTTTCTTTATTTCATCAATTGAAAACCATCCAACTCTTTCAACTTCTTCCTCTTGTAATTTTAGTTTTTCAATATTATCAACATCCATTTTTATATAATAGTCATCCCAAAAAACTCTTTCTTTTTCAGACCTTCCACCATAGTATTTTACTAATTTTTCTGGATTTAAATCCACTCCAATCTCTTCTTTTACTTCTGTTAATATTCCCTGAATACTATCTTCTCTAGATTTTGGATGTCCTCCTGTAGTTGCCCATAAGCCATTTTTTCTTGCGCTTCTTTTTTGTAATAAAAACTCTCCTTTAGAATTTTGTATGTAAATAAGCACCACTATTATATATGAGCCTTCAGGTACTGACTCGCCTTTGTATATTGTTTTTCCTGTTAAATTTCTATTTTTATCATATAAATCTCTTTTTTCCATATAAAATCACTCCTATTAAATAAATATTAGTACTATATTTTACTACATATATGATATCTTTTTATTTTTTAATCCATAAATACACTCCAGTAATTTTTTCTGGCTTATATTTAAATCCTGCCTTTTCATAAAAGCCTTCATTTCCTGCTGTTGGTGTTAGCTCAATTTGCATCTTTTCTCCGGCTTTAACTCCATTTTCTATTAATCTTTTAAGTTCAGTAGTTATCTTTAAACCTACTCCAATTTTCTGAAACTCTGGTTTTACACATATATCAGACAACATACAAACAATACTATAATCTCCAACAACTCTTCCCATACCAGCTAACTTACCATCTACAGTTGCTTTTACCATATACATAGTATTTCTTAACGCCTTTTCAACTTGCTCTTTTGTATATTCTTTCCATCCAACAGATTTTACCATTTCAATAAATTCATCTGTACTAATTGAATAATCTAATCTTATTTCCATATTTTTCTCCTAATCATCTTTTATAAATCTACCTCAAATAACACATTTGATTCCTCATTTTCTCCAATTTCTTCCACAAAAACTTTGGTAACTATTGTTTTAAACTTATCATTCAGTTCAAATTCAATCTGATCATTTTCCGTAATTCCAAGGGTTATATGAGGTATATATTCAAAACTCATTTTTTGATTTAATACTTTTTCATATATTTCATTATGCAATATCTGTATCTCTTTCACGCCAGACACGACATTTAAAAATATATAGTTAGTCTTAATATTTTCATCTTTATGTAATGACACACCTGACATCACGATTTCAAATGGTTTCACGGGTTTTAAAACTTGCATTAATCTGTTTTTTAGCTCATCATTAGACATAGAGCTTTCAAACGGAAATGCTAAAGTTATATGTGGTGGCAATATTTTATACAATTCATCATACTGTTTTCTAATATTTTCAATTTTTTCTATATTCGTAAATTGAGGAAATATTAAAATATCCCTTTTCCCTTTGTTTATATACTTCATATTTTCCCTCCTTTCTTCAATGATTGTATTATATCAAATTACCTAAATTTTTACAATTCAAAAGCGAAGTAAAAATTCCCAACCCAGATTTTTACTCCGCTCACAAATTTTTCATCTCAAAAACAAAAAAGACCTCGCAATTTCTGCTCAGTCTTTCTTGTTTGATAACCGCTTGTCCGCGGTCATCAGGAGGTTAATTAGCTTCTACTTGTCCGTAGTTGCTTAATTCACCAATGGATTTACGCAGGATCGATTTCTGCCAGTCTGCCAATGTCCTGGCCATCACTGGTGCAGACAATGTATTCTCCGTAGGACTTTTCGGTCTTGGTGAGAATGTTTGCGTCTGGCGATCCGTCCTCCTTTGTCCCGTACAGAACCCAGTATGCTTCTCCCGGATATCCGGTGGAAACACCCCAGTCAGTCTGAATGGACCAACTACCGTCTGCGTTCTTGCGGGTACGTGCTCCCTGCAGGAAGTCAGGAACAGTTTCCGAAACGGCCTGAGCCTTCATGATAGTTGCCTTCTTGTAGAAGACACCATCCTTTTCGATCAGGTTCGAATCGGCGTTGCCGATTACCCAACAGTTCCAGCCACTCGAAGTCTTCTCAGACTTTTCATAGCCGATAACTGCACCGAACGGTGCTACCTCGCGTCCTTCGACGCAATCGAGCTCAATGCCCTCAGTTGTTACACTGATTGCGGCCTTCAGGAACTCCGGAATATCATCATAAGAGCGAACTCTTACAGCATCCTTCCGCTGTCCAGCTTCCTTGTGAATGTAAATTGTTCTTGCCATATCCTGGCCCTCCTATAAATATTCATTTGTGTATCTCTTATACTATTGTCTTTCTGATATATAAAAAACACCCTGATTGGGATTATCGAAGACTCAATAAGAAATAGCACATCTAGCTTTTCGCTAGTGTATTTTTTATTATACCACTTTATGTTTACTTTGTTAATTTTTTTTTTACATTGTACAAGGCTTTCTTTATATAATCTCCAAGTTTATAATGCTTATTACACAAATAAGTACATTATTTTATTCACTATTTTTACTAATTATCACATAATATCCTTCTAATACTTTTTGTTTTTTTATAATTAATTGTAAAAAAATTATTACCCTTTTTAGAATATTATAAACTAGATATTTTATAAAAAAATATAAAAATGGTCAATTAAAAAAGTAAATTCTAATTAGAAAAAGTAACTTCTATTTACCGATTA
>OLGY01000045.1_pt1 | contig 118135 bp, 97 predicted proteins | sample 1605951 | NCBI WGS metagenome assembly OLGY01 (sample SAMN03283280) | human gut metagenome | biome: human-associated habitat; material: feces | host: Homo sapiens | place: Peru | collected 2012
ACGGAACGAACTATACCTATACGCTGCAAAATGATAGCGGAGCAACATCTACGCTAGTCACAGCGGTGTCTGGAAACGGCGAGCCCGTGAGCATCAACGGACAGGCTCTGTCCACCGGCGGCAGCGCAACCGTTGCCATCTCCAACAGCGGCACAACCGACATTGTCGTGGTAATCGGTGCTAAAACCTATACGTTGACGATTCTGCGCAATAGCGGCACAGGCGGCAATGAATGCGGTGGCGGCAGCGAGTGGAAGTACGATGCCGACAACCACTGGCATGAATGCTCCTGCGGCGATAAGAAAGATGTTGCAGCACACACCGCAAGCGACTGGATTATTGATACTCCGGCAACGGCTACCGCCGACGGTACGAAGCATAAGGAATGCACCGTCTGCAGTTATACGATGGCAACCGAAACCATCCCGGCAACCATCCCGGCAACCGGCGGCGGTGAGCATACTCACAGCTACGGCAGCGAGTGGAAGTACAATGCCGACAACCACTGGCATGAGTGCTTCTGCGGCGATAAGAAAGATGTTGCAGCACACACCGCAAGCGACTGGATTATTGATACTCCGGCAACGGCTACCGCCGACGGTACGAAGCATAAGGAATGCACCGTCTGCAGTTATACGATGGCAACCGAAACCATCCCGGCAACCATCCCGGCAACCGGCGGCGGTGAGCATACTCACAGCTACGGCAGCGAGTGGAAGTACAATGCCGACAACCACTGGCATGAATGCTCCTGCGGAGATAAGGCTGATAAGGCGGCGCACGACTTCAAGTGGATTGTTGACAAGGAAGCGACCGCAACGCAAAATGGCTCCAAGCATGAAGAATGCAAGGTTTGCGGCTACAAGAAGGCGGCAGTTGAGATTCCGGCTACCGGAACACCGACTGAGCCGGGCAAGCCGACTGATCCGGATTCTTCGCAGACCGGTGACAACAGCAATATGCTCCTCTGGATCGCACTGCTGTTTATCAGCGGCGGTGCTGTGATCGGCATCACCGTTTACAGCAAAAAGAAGAAAGAAAACGCTGAATAAATCAGCTACGAACCTTTGAGCGAAGGGCGGTGACGGACATTGTCGTCATCGCCCTTTCGCTTGGACTGGAGAAGAACCACATGATGCAGGATTATCAATCGAACCGCCCTGTCAGGCAGCAACCGCCGGGACGATTCCCGAACGAGTCAGATCGAACGGTAGAGAGAATCAGAAAAAAGAAGAAAAAACAGACGCAGCGCCGTATGGTGCTTTGTGGTGCGATCGCCGCACCGGCGGTAATCATCGTTGGCATTATACTGCTGGCAAAAGGCTGCTCCGGCGGCACGGACGCGAAAGATATTTTTCCGTGGTCATGCTTTCCTCCTTGATAAAATGGTTCTTCGGCAAATATACCGCATGGTAAGTAATGAAGTCCGGTGTGGTAGTGAGTGCGGTCATAAATCCAAGCAGTCCATAACCGGTAACAAAATCCATAATAGCATTCTGCAAACGTTCCTTCGTATTCTTTTTATCCGTTACCAGTTCATGCATTTCAAAGGGGCAGTCATAAATGGTGTCAAGGAAATCCACTTTTACTAAAAAGGTAGGACAGACCACCTATAAGGTAAATGTGTTTTTCGCAGAGAATCCCCCGCTTCAAGTGTGTAGAGCACTAAGCGGGGGCAAGGGGGATGCTTATGTCAGTGGCATGACCGCTGGCAGTATTATAAAGTTACCGGTGTAAAAAGCTTAAGAAAAGCGGTGACGGTTGCTTTGTGTATTGTTAGTATTACCTTTGCATTGATTGCAGGAATGTGTATTCCGCTGGATGTCAATGTGGTAAGCTGGTGGATTTGCTTTTATGTTGGACTAAATCTTATGTATCATAGTTGTTGTAATAATAACTGCTATTAAGGCGTAAAAATACTCCCACAGGCAGATGTGAAATTGCTTGTGGGAGTATAATAAAATAGTGGTTCCGTTGCTTTCACAAATTGGAATTTATTCATTTAATTCAGCCTCAATTTCTTCAATGGTAGGCATACTACCTTTGAATTCTTCCGGTATAAGTTTTGATAATTCATAACTAGAAATGCCAAGTGGTTGGCTAGTAGATTCTAATGCATACTGGGCTTCTACTTTATCCATATCTTTACAAATCAGAAGTCCCAAAGTAGGGTTATCAGCTTCTGTTTTCATCTGATGATTAACAGCCACAACATAAGTTCCCAATTGACCTGCGTAAGAAGAATCAAATTTTCCTGTCTTTATTTCTACAACAACATAGCAATGCCTTTGCGTATTGTAAAATAACATGTCTATAAATTTTTCAGTATCTCCTACCTCAATTCTCACTTCCCTGCCCATATAAGCAAAGCCAGTGCCTAACTCCATAAGGAAATTATTAACTTTCTCTATAAGCGCATCCTTTAGCTCCTTTTCATCATACCTTTCACGCAAAGTCAAAAAATCAAAATTATATGGATCCTTCGTAATTGCTTGTGCTAAATCGCTCTGTTCTATCGGAAGTGTATTAGAAAAGTTAGTTATTGCTTTGCCCTGGCGTTCATACAAATCCGTTCCTAAGAAGTTTAGTAAAACATCTCTTGACCAATTGTTTTCAATAGTTTTTCTGATATAAAACAATGCCTTTGCAGAATTTTCTTTGCATTTATCAAGTATTATTTTGTTATGTCCCCATGGAATTCTAAAAATGATTTGTAAATCATCCCCAACTTGGGGACGATTTGCATCTGTAATCAATTCGTCCTCAACCTGAGGACAAATCACTGCGTCAGGATACATCTCATAAAAGTATCTCATATATTTCAAATTAGTTGGAGAAAATGATTTCACATCTGGCAAAATGGATTTCAAATCGTCACTCACCGTTTTATAGAAGCCCATTCCATATCCGAATTGTTCACTCATAGATGAAATGCCCTTACCAAGTTTCCAATAAAATCTTAACATCTCATCATTTATCTTCATAGAAGCCCTGATTTGGCTTTTTCTAAAATCAGTGGATATTCCGGCAATCCACTCCTTATATTCATTATCAGCCTTAATCAACTCACTCATATATAATCCTTTCTAATGTGTCAGTTCGACAACTTCCGATTTGATAGTCTCTTGAACAAGGCTGCCATATGGGTTATTTTACCACAGATTCATCCTTAATTCATCTAAAATTTTCACGATTGATTTACCACACTTCTAAACTATCTTCTGCATCAACCCAAGCTTGCATTTCTCCATCCAACACTAAGCGTGCATACTCCATAGGTTCATCAATCGCAAGCGTGGCACGCAGATTAGGACATGCAAGCATGACTACAACGCAAAAGACATATCTGCATATTATTCAGGAGTTGGAGAATAAAGCTGTGGATCTTGTTATGACACCCTGATTCGTACATCGCCACCCGATACGGCAATTCTGATGCGGTACAGGCTGTGCTTCCAGCACTGCATAAGGCGAGGGTCTGTCATTGGAAGTTCCTCTATGTCTATATGCGACGGGCTGTTACCGGTTTTAAGTGTGCCGAGCCCACCGATTAGCAGGACATCAGGGCTTTCGTTCGATAATACGGGTTTCTCATAAGTGATGAAGTTAAGGATTACAGGGTGTTCACAGTCATCATCAAAGCTCCAGCTGTCATCGAGAGTGAGCCCGGAGGCATCAAGAGTAACGCATCGGGTGTATTCGCGAAGATGAGCTTCGGCAGGGTATGCTCCGGCAATGTTCATCGAGATTTTTCCGCCGTCTTCCGTGAAACTGTGAACGATGGAGTACGCTTTATATTCTTCGCCGTTCATCTGCATGCTGCCATTTATGGTAGGCAGATTGTGATAGTCCGACTGCATTGTCCATATCTCGTATCGCTGTGCGGAAAAAGTCTTTCCGGTGTAGCTTTCCACACCTATGTCGACGAGGAGAGGGCTGCCGTTCTTGTATAGTGTGATGCTTCCTGTGTCGTTGTGGTTGTGGCTGTCGTTGTTATCGCCACACTTGGCTGCGGCGGTGTAGCTGTCGTTCCTGGCTATCCACAGACCGACGCTCGAGTAGAATACGGGAGGGTGAAAGATAGGTGCGCCCGTGTCCTCGGAGAGTATTGCCCTTCGGGTAAATATCTCCTGAAGGCGGTAGTAGAGATTGTTCTCATCCGGCTGGAATTTGTCGGGATTGCGCTTGTAGTCGAGTGCCGCAAATTCAGCGAGGTTGCTAAGACCGCATGCCTTTCCGAACAGGTACTCCCTTACGCCTGCCCTGCCCGCAATAGGCGAACAGTCGGCAAAATTGATATAGTATTTGTCATCGACGTGTACATTCAGAATGTACAGGGCAATATTTTTGATTTTTTCGTTATCCCACAGGGATGCAAAGTAATCATCAGTGATGCGGCACAGAATGTCAAGCGTCTGAAAAAGGCAGAGCCCGGCATGGCGGTAGTACTGGGCACCTTCGTCGCAGCAGCCGTCGTCGCCGTAATCCTTGAGAAAGAAGTCCGTGCTTGCACAGGATTTTTTAAATACCTTCTGTCTTGTGTTTTCGGAAAATGGGAGAAAAAAGGCTGACAAAAGCACATTCTGGGTGCACCAGATTGTCCAGTTGCACATTTCCTCTTTTCCCTTGCCCATCCACCAGAAATGCTTGGTCAGGTACGGGGTTATCACGCGCCTTTTGACCTCGTAGAAGATTCGCGAGCATATAAAAGGACTCACGCTGTCTAACTCATCCTTTAAAAGATAGTAAGCCGTGGCGAGCACCGAAGCCGCCTCGCAGGAGAAAAGCTCGATTACGGGATTTGTCACGTCGGGAAGAATGAGCTGTGGTGAATTTCTTATATATGAGTTATGAGCAGGAAGCTGCCATGCCGTCTCATCGCAGATTGCAAATATGCCGTTGATGATGTCGTCCATGAAGCGTCCCGAGTGCTCGACACACTCGGCGAGCACGAGCGCATCAAGAGCCTTTCTCTTTATGAAGAGCTTGTCCTCGTAGTGCACGCGGTTGCCCGTTCTGGAAAATTCGATGAAGTCCGTAGCTTTAAGATAAGGATATTCAAAGCCTAGGAATGCCTCGCCGCACTTTATAAGCTCATTGGAAGTCTCACTGTCAAGTTCATTCCATGCCTCGCGCACGCAAGCCTTCGGGTAAGGAGCAAAAGGTGAAAAGTTGTGCTTGTCGCTTAAGAAAAGCTCGCTGATATTTTTAAACATATTAGTCATCTTTACATTAATCCTCCTGCAATGATTTATGTTGAAAATTCTTAATCAATCTTTTGATTTATGTATTCCTTCGGTGATACGCCCTCGCGCTTTTTGAACACCTTGCTGAAGTAGAAGGAGCTCTCGAAGCCGAGCTTGTCGGAAATCTCGTATATCTTCATGCTGCCGTCGGACATGAGCCTCTTGGCTTCGTTAATTTTGCAGGCGGTGACGTACTCATTAAATCCGAGGTCGTTGTGCTTTTTAAAGAGCTGACTTAAGTAGTTCGGCGTTATGTTGAAGCTGTAGGCGACGTCGTTGAGTGTCAGCTTGTCGCAGACGTGCTCCGATATGTAGCGCTTTACGAGGTTGACCGTATGGTTCGTGTGGCTGTTTTTTCGCTCGGTGAAGTAATCGGACACCTTTTTCTTAAAAATATCAAGCCACGATATAATCTGCTCCATGGACTGCTTGTGGTAGATGGAGCGGTAGCCGTCGGGGTAGTCCGAGAACATCTCTGCGACGGTCTGTTCACCGCCCGGAAGGGCTGATATTGCCATGTATAATATGCTGCAGGCGGCATCAAGTGCCTGAAAGTTTCTTTGAGGATACTGCCTGAACATTCCGGTAAGCTCGTCGATTGTCTGAGAGAGGACATCTTCGTCGAACTCCTCGAACGCGGTCTGTAGCTGCGGACGGAATATGGACAGGTTGAATATACGATGATTATAATCCCCCGTCTGACATTCATCTATCGATAGAAATGAGTGTTCGTCATCAATAAAGGAGTATGCCTGTCTTGCGTACTGGTAGGATTCGGAGAGCTCGAACGGGCTTTTGACCACGGAACCGATGCCTGCTTTTATGAGTATATTGTAGTATTTTCGGAGCGAAGCCTGCATTTCGCCGAGAATCTCCGTGATGTGCGCTGTGTCGGGCGTGAAATGCTCTGCCTCCGCTTGGACGTCCGCGATGACGACACAGTGGTTGACATCCAGAGGGATAACCTTCGCAGACAGATACTTAGGAATAAGCTCGTTTAGCAGGTTGAATGCGCTCGAGTAGAGCGATAGCTGCTTGTCGGCGGACAGATTATTGCCTGTGTGGTCAAAAAATTCAATATAGATACATTGACATGGCGTACTGCCAAGCTTGATTCCGAGATATTCACCTTGAACTTTAATCTGCTCAGGGCTGTCGAACATGTTCTGCAAAAGTCTGATATAGAACTTTTCATCGTAGTGGAACTGTTCCGTGTCGGAGCCGGCAGACCGGGCGGGTGATTCAGCAGGAATCCGTTCAATCGCCCTCTTTATTGCCGCGTCGAGCACGGCAGGAGTGAGCTCAAGCTTTACCAGGTAGTCGGATGCCTGATAGGTCAGTGCTTCCTTTGCCATTGAGAATTCCTCGTAGCTGGTCAGAAAAATGAATACCGGCTTACGGCAGCCGTAGCGCTCACAGCATATTTTTATGAGTTCAAGCCCTGACATTATAGGCATCTTTATATCACAGATTACAATATCGGGAGATGAAGCCTCGATTATACCGAGCGCTGCTTCACCGTTGGCTGCAACACCGCATATTTCCAAACCGAGAGCCTGACAATTAAGCATTGATTTTATTCCGACCTGAACAAGCGGCTCATCATCGACAATTAAAACTTTGTACATTTGTCAACCTCCATTTTCTTTATTTTTACAATCATTCTTGTGTATTTTCCAAGCTCACTCTCTATAAATATGCCGTACTCATCGCCGAATTCATACTTTATGCGCTTATTTATGTTGATAAGACCGATTTCTTTAAAAAACTGTGATTTGTCATTGGAGGTTTCGGAGAATATGTTCTCAATCTGTTCGGCGGTCATTCCTACGCCGTCGTCCTCAACAATGACATTTATATCGGTCGCGTTCTCCTGTGAGACATGAATGGTTATGTGCCCCGTTGACTGCTTCGGCTCAATGCCGTGAAAGATGGCGTTTTCCACGAGCGGCTGGAGCGTGAATTTATTGATAAGGCAGTTGTTAAGCTTATCGTCATCAACGATTATGTCCATCTTTATTGTGCCGCCGTAGCGGTACTGCTGTATGGTGAAGTAGTCCGTTATGAGTGCGAGCTCGTCGCATATCGGAACGAGGTCGCGCGTTCCCTTGGAGATGCTTCTTAGGAGCCTTGACAAGGCAGTCGTCATCTCCGCAATTCCGTCGGCACCCTGTGTAACCGCCATCCACTTAATTGAATTCAGCGTGTTATATATGAAGTGCGGGTTAATCTGGCTTTGCAGCATCTTATATTCTAAGTCTTTTTTGTCCTTCTCATCCTGAATCTTGTTGTTCATCAGTAATTCGATATTCTCTGACAGGTTATTGATTCCACGTCCTATGTCGCCTAACTCATGGTTCCATTCGATTGAAGTGTCACGGCTGAAATCTCCGTGTGAAATTTTTTCGAGGCGCTTCTGGATTTTCTGAACCGGAACGCTTATGAACTGGTACAGAATAGTCGAGAGCAGGAAGCCAATCAGGATTATGAGTGATGTTATCGCAAGTATTATAATAAAGTAGTAAGGAATGTACGATTTCATCTCCTTGTTGGATATAAGCTGCGTTATATAACAGCCTTCCGCAGAGAGCGGCTTGCTTATTAAGTAGCCTGAGCCCGAAGCGTTGTTAAAGTGGAACACGCGGGCTTCCGGGGAAATCTCCCGGTAGTGAAGCTCGTCAATGTCGGTGTCAGTGATGTCAAGCTCCGTGAGAGCATCGTTGTCCATGAGGTAGACATGGTCGCCGAGGGTGAGGTAGAGCCTGCTGTCGTCTGCCATGGAGTAGTAGTGCATAGGTGCCGTGAAAAATTCTTCGCGGAGTGAAATGCAGGTATAGCCGCCCTGTTTTAAACTGTACTCGAAGAAGACAGGTCTTATAAGAATAAGAACATTCCTTGAGGTTCTGTTAAGATAAGGATCGGTAATAAAGCCGTCCGTGAAATCAAGCTTTTCGGAGGCAAGCTGGCTCTCGTAGCTGTCAAGCGACCTCGTGATCTCAGCCACATTCTGCGATGTCGAGTAGGTGGCATCAACAATCTGCAGGTAGCGGTTGTAGCTGTTGCCTATTATGATACGGTGTATGTAATCACTTGCGGGATTTACAAGGTATTCGTCGTTAAGTCTGTCATAAGCGAGCAGAGCCGTGTTGGGAGAGCCTGTCCCTGTGTATTTCATGAAACGGCTTATGTAGGAGTGCGTCTGACAGAAGGATACGAGGCGGTTCACCTCCGCGATGTTCTCGTTAATCGAGTCGACCATGAAGGAGAGGTTGGCGTCTGTGTTCTCGATAAGTCCGGTCTTTATGTACTTGTTATAGAAGGACACGGACAGAAGAGAGAGCACGGCTCCTATAAATATTGTAAAAATGAGCGTTATTACAAGAATTATGCCCTGAAGTGAATGGCGGTGTCCTTGTATATGAAGCTTATGGAGAAATTTTCTGTTCATAGCGGCTCCTATAGAGAGATTTTTAGTTCAAAATTCATATATTATCGGTTTATTTTAGCATAATTTTATGAATTATAAAATATGGTCATTAAATATTGCATGTTTTTATAGAATTTTACATTATTTAATTTGCCGATAAGCAGAAAATACCCAAAATAATTAATAAAAAATTAAATTTATCCATTCGATTTGCAGGTTCACTCCGATATAATAGAGCCATAGTTAAGAGATGGACGTAACCAATCTTCAAAACAAAATCAGGAGGAAAAATCTATGAGAAAAAAATTTTTATCAGTACTGCTCTCGGCAGCGATGGTGACAACCCTTATGGCGGGCTGCTCTAACAACGCGGGAAACGACACGACAACACAGGCACCTTCACAGGGAACTACGGTGGAGACAACCAAGGGTGACACCACAACAGAGACAACGAAGGGAACTGACACGGCAGAACAGGTTACACTCAAGTGGGCCATCTGGGATAAGGAATCCACAGCATACTGGCAGGCACTTGCAGATGAGTATGAGGCAACACATCAGAATGTCACAATTGACATGGTAGACCTCGGCTCACAGGATTACATGACGGTACTCGCAACAGAGCTTTCAGGTTCAGGCTCAGACTTCGATGTGGTAACAATCAAGGATGTTCCGGGATATGCAACTTTAGTTCAGAAGAAGGCAATTCTTCCGCTTGATGACTACATAAAGGCAGACGGAATTGACCTAACAAAGTATGCAGGCGTTACGGATCAGGTAACGGTCGACGGCTCACTTTATGAGCTTCCTTTCAGAAATGACTTCTGGGTACTCTTCTACAACAAGGATATATTTGATGCAGAGGGAGTTGCTTATCCGACCAACGATATGACATTTGAAGAGTATGATGCTCTTGCAAGAAAGCTTACAAAGACTGATTTCGGTAATCAGGTATATGGTGCTCATTATCATACATGGAGATCCGCTGTACAGCTCTTCGGTGTACTTGACGGAAAGCACACAATTCTTGACGGCGAGTACGGCTTCTTCAAGGATTACTACAACATGGTTCTCAATCAGGAGAAGGATGGCGTATGCCGTAAGTACACTGATTTAAAGACAGAGGGCTTACATTATTCGGCAGCATTCTCAGGCGGAGATGTAGCTATGATGAACATGGGTTCATGGTTTATTGCAACACTTATCTCCAATTTAAAGAGCGGCGAGTATGATTCAAGTCTCTGCGGCAACTGGGGTATTGTAAAGTATCCTCATGCAGAGGGTGTTGAGCCTGGTTCAACTCTTGGTACAATCACAGGTCTTGCAGTTACAACGGCAACAGATACACCGGATGCAGCTTGGGAGTTCGTTAAGTGGGTAAGCGGCGAGGAAGGCGCAAAGGTTATGGCTGAGACAGGTAACTTCCCTGCCATCATGACAGATGATGCCATGAACATCATCACAAGCCTTGACGGTTTCCCACAGGACGAGGCATCCAAGGAAGCACTTACTGTTTCTAACCTTTACCTTGAGGTTCCTTACGCTGAGAACGTATCTGAAATCAACAGTGCACTCGATTCCTATCATGGTTCAATCATGAGCGGTGAGATGACGGTTGATGAGGGTATCGCAGCTATGGAGGAGGCTGTAAAGGCAATCAAGAACAAGTAATAAAAAATTAAGCTGTATGTTAACCGGGACTGCTGCTCATTGCGAGTGACAGTCCCGTCTTTAAAGAATCAATACAGGAGAGGATTGTATGGGTGAGAAGAGAATAGCGGAAATTAACACGATGCAGACCGAACTTGATGAACTTATCGCCAGAGTCTGTAACGGAATAGAGAATAAAAAAGAAGAGAAAAAATGCTTATCCCGTATTGAGAAGCTGAGAAGAACTCTCTCAAAAAAGAGATCGGGAAGTAAGCTTAGCCGTGATTTTAAAAGAGATTTAGTTTCATATTCGTTCATTGCACCGAACTTCATCGGATTTGCGGTATTTACACTTATACCTATTATTTTCGCATTCGCACTTGCATTCCTTAAGTGGGATGGAAGCAATGCGATTGAGTTCATGGGACTCAGGAATTTTAAACGTCTCGGAAGCGATGTCTTTTTCAAGGCAGCTTTTAAAAACACGATTATCTATTGTATCGGAACAGTGCCGCTCACAATGATAGCTTCATTGGCACTGGCAATTATACTTAATCAGAAGGTTAGAGGAAGAGCGATATTCAGAACCTTATCATTCTTCCCTTATGTAGGCTCACTTGTGGCGGTCACATCCGTGTGGAAGATGCTCTTCCATCCGTCCAAGGGACCTATAAATTCAATATTGTATCACGTATTTAATGTGCCGCTCGATAAGCTTCCGCAGTGGTTCTCCGGAGGACTTGTCCTTTTATCACTGATACTGTTCAGTGTATGGAAATATATGGGCTACTACATGGTAATATATCTGGCGGGACTTCAGGGAATATCCGGAGAGCTTTATGAGGCAGGCTCACTCGACGGAGCCAACACATGGCAGAAGTTCAAGTACATAACATGGCCTCAGCTCAGGTCTACGACCTTCTTCGTGGTGGTTATGCTTACAATCAACTGCTTCAAGGTGTACGATATAGCAATCATGCTGGCAGGCGGCGGCTCGGGAGAACTCACGACATCTGCCACGGTACTTGTATATTATATCTATCAGAAGGCGTTCATCGACTGGGATTTAGGATATTCAAGTGCGGTTGCGATGGTTCTCTTCGGAATTGTACTTTTGGTAACGATAGTGCAGTTCGCATATCAGAAAAAGACATCGGACTAAAGGAGGAACAACAATATGGCAAAGACAAAATCAAAGTCAAAACATGATTTAATTAAAAAGGTTGTACTCTATGTGATACTTATACTGATAGCTGTGATAATGGCTGTTCCGTTTATATGGATGCTTTCGGCATCGATAAAGTCGGACAGAGAAGTATTCCAGATGGATCCGTTTGTTCTGATTCCAAAGAATCCTAAGTGGAGCAACTACGCTAAGATATGGACTAAGATACCGATGCTTACATTCGTAAAGAATACGGTAGTCCTCACAATTATAGTTACATTTTTACAGCTCTTTACAAGCAGCTTCGCAGCTTATGCATTTGCAAAGCTCCGCTTCAAGTTCAGAAACGGATTGTTCCTCGCATACATTGCAACTATCGCAATGCCTTGGCAGGTATACATGGTTCCTCAGTTCCTCATGATGAGAAGCTTCGGACTCAACGACAAGCTGCTTGCTATGATATGTCTTCAGGCGTTCTCTGCATTCGGAGTGTTCATGATGAAGCAGTTCTACGAGGGAATACCGAATGAGCTGAGTGAGGCGGCACGAATCGACGGCATGACGGAGTATCAGATATACTCGCACATCATGCTTCCGCTCTCGAAGCCGGCACTCTCGACATTAACCATATTCACATTTGTAAACACATGGAACGATTACCTTGGACCGCTCATCTACTTAAAGTCGGAGAGCAAAAAGACAATCCAGCTCGGACTTAAGATGTTCATAAGCCAGTACTCATCGGATTACGGTCTTATCATGGCAGGTTCGGTGTTGTCACTCATTCCTGTAATCATCGTATTCATGTGCCTGCAGAAGTACTTTGTAGAAGGCGTTGCATCTACGGGACTTAAGGGGTAAGATATAAATATAATAAACGGACGTTGTATAATTTATTCTGTAACACTTCCGGACGCGTTCTCACTCATTCGAAAACGCAGCGGTGCATAATTGACTACAATACAGTCAATAAGCACCGGCGCTTTCGAAAAGGTCCGGAAGTGTTACAGAAAAATTATACAACTGGTTGTTATAAAAGAGGTAGAGCGTTATAAGCTTGCATTATATGGCTGTCCAATAAAACGCAGAAGGGGATTTGAGGAATGAAAAAATATTTTGATGATTATAAGAAAATTGACAGCGGCGACATACGCGGCGGCATGGAGTTCGCGGTAAGGCAGATTTTACATGTGCTTCCTGAGTTTACGGAGCATTTTGAGAAGGCATACAGTGAGGGCGGTTTTTACAAGCCGACAGAGAACGTGGACTGGACGACGGGCTTCTGGACGGGCGAGATATGGCTTGCATACGAGTATGCGCTTGACAACGCGGATAAGTTCGAGGCGGGTGCAGCCGACAAGCTGAGGGCGGCAGCAGAGATTCAGATGAAGTCATTCCTATACAGAATTGACAACAAGATTGAGGTTGACCATCACGACATGGGATTTCTCTATTCACCATCATGCGTTGCGGGTTACAAGCTCATCGGTTCCGAGGTTGGTAAGGAGGCGGCGATAAAGGCTGCCGACCAGCTCATCACGAGATTTCATCCCGTAGGAGAGTTCCTTCAGGCGTGGGGACCTATGGATGCGCCTGAGAATTACAGGCTCATCATCGACTGTCTCAACAATCTTCCGCTTCTCTACTGGGCGAGCGATGTGACGGGCGATAACAAATACAGGGAGATTGCCGACAAGCACATCCATACTGCAATCAGCAATCTCATAAGGGAGGATTACTCCACATGGCATACGTTCTTCTTTAACTCTGTGACGGGAGCTCCCGACCACGGTACAACCTGCCAGGGCTACAGGGATGGCTCTGCCTGGGCGAGAGGTCAGGCGTGGGGTGTGTACGGGCTTGCAACCGCATACAAGTACACGAGAAGAGAGGAGTACATACATCTCTTCGAGAAGGTCACGGAGTACTTCCTCGACCATCTTCCTAAGGATTTGGTTCCATACTGGGATTTGGAATTTTCGGATGGAGATGACCAGCCGAGGGATTCATCAAGTGCTTCGATAGCAGCCTGCGGTATGCTTGAGATGAGCAGATATCTTGATGAAGAGAAGGCTGCATATTATACAGAAATTGCCGGAAAGATTATGAAGTCCGTGTGCGATAACTATGCGGTAAAGAGCTTTACTGAGTCGAATGGTCTTGTACTTCACAGCACATATTCCAATCATTCGCCGTACAACACCTGTAATCACTATGGTGTTGATGAGTGTAATATCTGGGGTGATTACTTCTATATGGAGGCACTCACAAGACTTTTGAAGGATTGGAAGCAGTACTGGTAAGCAGAAAATAATATTTTATGAAAGGATTCGGATGCCATGGGTAAGATATTGAGCATAGACAGTCCGTTGTGGATGATTCTAAATAAAATAACCGATACAATCGTGTTGTCGCTTCTGTTCATAGTGACGAGCGTGCCGATTGTGACGATGGGCTCATCATTATGTGCACTCTACTATATGATGTTCCGTATTGCGGACAACACGGAAGGTCATATTGTGAGAGGATACTTTAAGGCATTTAAGGAGAATTTCAAAAAATCAACACCTGTATGGCTCATGTGCCTGCTTGCAGGTCTTGTGCTTGCGGGTGACATATACATCTGCCTGAGAATGCAGAATCCGGCTTCGGGCTTCATACTGGCGGCTGCGGGGGTGATTATCGTGCTCTACGCGATGCTCGTTCTGTATATATTTCCACTTCTTTCTAAGTGCACAGGGGACACAAGACAGATTGTATTTATGGCTTTTATGATGTCAATTAAGGAGTGGTGGAGGACATTGTTCATGTTATTTATAACAGTGATAATGTTTGCGGTAGGAGTGTTCGTGACGGCACCGTTTTTTATAGTGGCACCGGGAGTCATAGCACTGTCGCATGTGTACATTTTCAGGACTATATTTAACAAATACGGCATGAAAGAGGATGAAAAGCTATGTCAGAGCTGTCAATAAAGGTTATAGACAAAAACGGTAAGACGAGATTTGTTGCAAGCGGAGATAATGAGGTTGTATTGGTGAACACGGCTGAATATCAGGAGGGCGACAGAATAAGCCTTGAGACCGGCGAGAAGAACATATATGTGTGGTTTCAGGCGGATGATGCGCTCGGAGCATCGCTTGTATATATAACAGATAACATATCATTTGATATACCTTTCGGTGAGAAGAGGATAAGCTATTCGCCAAAGGCATTTATGGGAAGTTCACACTATCTCTGCGCGAGGATTGCGAGGGAGGATGAACTTAGAAGCTACAGAAATCTTGCTCTCAACGTGTATGATCAGCATGGTGATACGCACTGTTATCCTCATGCGTACGCGAATGTCGAGACAAGGGGCGAGTCGGTGTTTGCGGCGAGAAATGCCATCGACGGCATTGTGGCGAACTTGTCGCATGGAGAGTGGCCTTATGAGTCGTGGGGGATTAACAGAAATCCCGATGCGGAGATGACAATAGACTTTGGAGGAGAGGTTATTGCGGATAAGATTGTGCTCTACACGAGAGCCGATTTTCCGCATGACAGCTGGTGGACAAGCGTTACGCTTAGGTTCTCCGACGGAAGCGAGACAGAATGGAAGCTTGAGAAGAGCGTCAAGCCCCATGTGCTTGAGATGGAGCCGAAGAAGATAAGCTCCGTAACCATCTGCAGGCTCATAAAGGCTGACGACGAGTCACCGTTCCCTGCACTTTCGCAGATGGAGGTCTACGGTTATATAAAAAAGTAAATAACACGGAATTATAAAAGGCTGTTATCTGATGAGATTCAAGCGCGGGCAGGAAGGTTCATGGGATAACAGCCTTTTTGTTATGCGGTTAACATTGAAGTTAAAGATTTAATTTTGCCTGTATATATTCTGCCGCCTGTCCTGCAGACAGCTTAAGTGAGAAAGAAAATTCCTCATTCACGAATCGTTCGGCTTCTTTAAGAATCATCTCATCGGAGGAGCTTAATTTCTTCCCGATTGCCGATAATTCTTTTTTCTTGGCATATATACAGCTTGTGAGTAAAAGCATGTCCTGCTGATTCTTCGTGGAGAGAATCTCCTTGAAATGCTCCATGCGCCTGCGCCTGTCGTTCTCCCAGATAATACACCTTGTGCGTACATTGTCAAGAATGGTATCAATCTCCTCCTTGGACATAATGCGGCGCATTTTTTTAGTCAGCTTCTCATTGTCTACGGGTACAAACACCATTGAGCTTGAATTGCTTATCGGACGGAGCACATAGCAGAGGCGTTCACTGTCCCAGTAATCGAACTTCTTCGCAGTGATATCTTCAATGAGACATACGCCGGCATTGTCGTAGACGATGTAATCGGATTTCTCAAAATTTGTCATCATTTCACCAGATCCTTTAAGTATGAATTACACACATAGCTACTTATCTGATTATACATTATTTTTCTATAAAATGTAAGTAAAAAATTGCGTTTTTATTGTGTTTATGCAAATAAATGTGCTACAATAAAGTGTAAATGATTTTTGAGCCGAAAAAGAAACTGATTAAAGGATGTTTTGATGAAAAAATATGATTTTATTGAAATAGAAAAGACGGATTCGCATTACAGGGAGGTTCTCGGCGCGGTCGTCGGACTCGCAAAGACCTGCGGTAATAATCCGTACACTGATGAGACGATTAAGCTTATGTGTGACACTCTGCTGGAAATCAATAATAAGGAAAATATCGTTGATGATAAGATGCACTGCGGCAAAAAAACGACGCAGCAGATGCTTGAGAGGCTTCATGGGGAGAAGTACAATATATCTCCCGGCTGTGCCGTGTGTCAGGCGAGATGCGGGAACACTGACGATTACGACATAGCTTTGATTTTGGATGAGGAGCCTGTGAAGCGCGGGATTAAAGAGAAGCTCATCCGCTGTGTGACTGCGATGGCAGAGACGGCAGGAAGGGACAGCAGCCTTTATGCCGATGATGAGTTCAGGCTTGTGTTTACGGGGGCACTCACGGTGCTCTCCTATGATATGTCCGTGAAGGGGCTTGAGAACGCCTTGGAGCAGGCAGAAAAATGGAGTGTGGAGGAATGATATGGTTACAATACATTTGATAGGCGATTCACTCGTGACCGCTTACGGAAGTGACGAGGAGAATATTCTGGGAGGATGGGGCGACCATCTCGGATGTTTTTATGATGAAAAAAAGGTTGTTGTGCGTGATTATGCGCAGGCGGGAAGGAGCACAAGAAGCTTTTTGAACGAGGGACGTTTTCTCGACGATGAGAGATTCGGAACGACGGATTTTCCGTATCTTGGACCTGTATATCCTAAGATTAAGCCGGGAGATTTTGTTTTTATCGAGTTTGGGCATAATGATGATGACAGCCGGGAGAAGGTGAACCTCTTTGACAGAATGACGCCGCTCGGTGAGCCGGATGAGAACGGAATATATCCTACGGTTGAGCCGAAGGAGTATATGAAGGTATCTAATAAGGTAATGCCTGAGAGCTACCCGAAGCTTATGAGAGAGTCCGGTATTGCGGAGGATGAGATTCCCGCACTTATTAAAAAAGGCATGGAGCTCATGCCGCGCTACGCAAGCCTGCACTATTCGTATGACTGCGGTGCAACCTACAAGGGGTATTTGAAGTTCTATGTTGATGCGGTCAGATACAAGGGCGCGTATCCCGTGCTTGTGACACCGACGAGCAGACTTAGGATGGAGGACGGAAGGATTATTCCTTTTGCGGGGCATCACGGAAACAGGGATGCCTTCGGGGCATTCCCGAGAATCAGGGCGGTATGGCAGCTTGCAGAGGAGCTCAATGTCCCTGTGATTGATCTGTTCGGCTACAGCAGAAGCGTATTTGAGTATCTTGGCTATGACAAGGCCACTTATCTGCAGAGCATCACCGACGAGGACGGCGTGCTTATCGGCGGAGTGAGAATGGGAAAGCCGGGAAGCTGGCCTGTGGATTACAACGAGAGAAGAGAGAGCGGAAAGTTCGGTGGGTTTGACGACACGCATCAGAACCGCTTCGGCTCGTACCTTTTTGCAGGATTTATTGCAAAAAATACGGCAGGGCTTGAGCATTTTCCGAAGGATGCGCTTCTTGACGTGCCGACGAAGGTTACGGTGTGTCCCGACGGGTTAAAAAATGAGCGCGAAGCATTATTCGGACTGGAGGATAAATATGGCAGCTACGAACTGTGATATGTGCAGTTATTATGTATATGATGAGGAGTCGGAGTGTTATGTGTGCGACATGGATTTGGATGAGGACGATCTTGTGAAGTTCCTTCAGGGCACCAACGACGCCTGCGCTTACTTTTCGATGAATGACGAGTATGCGGTGGTAAGAAAACAGATGTAAGCTTGAAAGGCTTACCATTTATAAAAGTATTCAATATAAGTAATTGCGAAATGCAATTTTGACGATATACAGTTGTGCAAATTTAACAAATTCGCAAGCAGGTACTTTACAGCCGTATTAGTTCAGCATAAGCTGAACTATTGTGTTTATCGGCTGTACTTTAGCCGATTATGCACCGCTACGTGATGTAATGTAGCGAAAGCGTGCCTGTGGTGAATTGTTAAATTTGTACAACGTCCGCTTTCAAATATATAGTTTCGCAATTACCTAAAGTATTCAATAAAAGATGAGGTAATTTATGTTTCGTATAATTTCAGATGGTTCCTGTGACTTAGGCACGGAGCGCGCAAAACAATATAATATTGATGTCGTACCTTTCTATGTCTCGTTTGATGAGAAACAGTATGACAGAGAGATTGTGGACATAGGAATCCGCGATTTCTATGAGAGAATGGTAAGGGACAAGGGCGTATATCCTAAGTCGTCAATGCCGTCTGTGGATGACTATGTGAAGGCATTCATGCCTTATGTGGAAAAAGGCGAGGAGATTCTCTGCCTCTGCATAACTACAAAGTTCTCGGGCTCCTACAACTCGGCTATGAACGCGAAGAACATGATTCTTGAGGATTATCCTGACGCAGTCATCGAGGTCATGGACACGCAGGTCGACACGGTGTTACAGGGAATATTCACACTCGAGGCTGCAAGGATGCGCGATGCGGGCTGGAGCCTTTCGCATACTGTAAAGAGACTTAACGAGATGATACCTCATTCGAGAATACTTTTTACGGTCGGTTCAATGGATTATCTTGTGCACGGTGGAAGAGCCGGAAAGACAGCGGGAATAATCGCGGGTACGCTCGGACTCAAGCCGATGATCATTCTTAAGGAGGGAGAAATCTTCTCCGGCGGAATAGCGCATGGAAGAAAGAAGTCCATGTTAAAGGTCATCGACCTCATGCACAAGTACTTTGCGGAGACGGGCGAGAGCATCGACGACTATGTGATTGTCGTCGGCTTCGGCTACGATGAGGAGGAGGCGGTGCGTTTCCGCGACATGGTTCAGGCTGACACGGGCAGAAATGACATCGACATATTCCAGATAGGTGCGACCATAGCGGTTCACACGGGACCTTATCCGCTCGGAGTGGGAATACTCAGGAAAGCATTCTAAATGATGCGGTTTTTGTCTTATAAAATGAACGGGGGATGGAAAACGTATGAGTGAAAAGAAATTAGCTGCGTTAACCTTTGACGACGGTCCGGCGGAGGGCATCACCGATAAGGTACTTGACGTTCTTGAGAAAAATGAAATTGTGGCAAGCTTTTTTCTTATTGGGAACAATATCACCGATGATACGGCCCGTTTGGTAAAGCGCGCCTACAGCATGGGCTGTTCAATAGAGAACCATTCGAGAACCCACAGTGCCATGCCCGATTTGGGTGATCAGGAGATTCTTGATGAGATAAGCTACACCTCGGATGTTATTGAGAAGATAACAGGCGATAAGCCTCAGTTTTTCAGACCGCCGTACATTGCGCTCGATAAGCGGATGTACGACCTCATTGACCTCACATTTATATGCGGCTGTGGCTGTGAGGACTGGTTGGACGAGGTGTCGGCCAAGGAGCGCGCGAGGAGAATACTAGAGCAGGCGAGACCGGGCTTTATAATTCTCATGCACGACATGCAGGGAAATGTGCAGACTGTCGAGGCAATCAAGACGATAATTCCCGAGCTTAAAAGGCAGGGCTATGAGTTCGTGACGGTACGCGATTTGTTCAAAAAGAGCGGGGTAAGACCTGAGAGGAATACGATATATTCGGAAGTGGATTAGAAAATACGGGTAAAAATGACCACGTTAATTCCACGAGAAGAGAGGATTGACATGGAGACAAGAGTTGAAAAAGCGGCAGAGAAAAAGATGTGCGGTTTTAACTGTGCACAGGCGGTGGCGTGTACCTACTGTGACCTTGCGGGGCTTGACGAGGATACGATGAAAAATTTGAATCAGGGCTTTGCGGTCGGAATCGGTGCGAGCATGGAGGCGACCTGCGGTGCAATTATCGGGGCTGTGAACGTGCTCGGAGCAATCAACAAGAATCCACAAAAGACTATGAAGAGCGCAAGAAATATTATCACGTCTTTTAAGGCACAGAACGGCACTGTTATCTGTAAGGAGTTAAAAGGAATTGAGGATGGTGTTGTGAAGCGCGAGTGCATCGACTGTGTGAGGGATGCGGCTGGGCTTCTTGAAAAAGAACTTAATCAGAATGCCTAAAAGGCATGAAAAGACATACAATATAAGTATTAGACATAATCACATAAGGCTTTATAATAAATGTGTAGTATGACTAAGGAGCGTGGCATTATGGCAAGCTGTTGAAATGAAGCCGGGCGACTGCATCAACATTTCGGGCGAGGACGGCTCGAACGAGTGGTGCGAGCCTGTATCCGATGAGGAATACGGTAAGCTCAATTTTTAAAACATTTCAAAAGAATGAACAAAAGGCATTATTTTTCTCTATATTCCGAAGGTCTAACCCCTTCACAATCACGAAAACAAGTACAAAATCTGCTTTCGTCGGCGAATCCGCTGGCAAAGCAGATTTCTTTTATTGTGAGATTGGTGTTCTTTAAAAGGTATTTGGCGTGATTTAAGCGGGTGTTAATGAGGTATTCGTGCGGCGTACAGCCCGTGCGCTTTTTAAAGAGACGTATAAAATAAAAGCGGCTCAGGCTTGCGAGTGCTGCAAGGTCATCCACGGACAGCTCCTTAGCAAAATGCGAATTGATGTAGCTTGTGACAGCCGATATTGAATCCCTGTTATTGACGGAAGATAGTGCTGTGTCTTTATTGTCATTGCTTTTATCTTCTGCTCCACGCGAAAAGTCGGCGAGCATTTCCGTTATAGTCATGGACATGGATGCCTCGGCAGGAATTTTTCCGCACGAAAACGCAGCTACGAGAGTGGCAAGCCCTGTCGGTTCTCCGCAAAAAACAGGGGTGGCACTGTAATATATTCTGCTCAGATATTCGTAGTATTTCACGGCGGCGGCTCCGTCAATGTGAATCCAGTCAGCCTCCCAGCCCTCGTTGCTCTCATAACCGTGAGGTTCATAGCAATTTATCAAAACCGCTTGCCCTGATGTCACTTTGACGTCACTTCCCGAAGAGTGCACCGTGCAGCTCCCGGAGCGCACATGCATAATAAGGATGCTGTCGTAGCTGTTTCTGTTAAGCGCGTATCCCGCACAGTACACAAAATGTCCGATACACACAGGATAAACAAATGACGACACAGCCTCCTGAGTCGGAGTGTATATAAAATATTCGGATGTGTATTTTACCAGTTCTTCGCTTGTTCTCATGCGGAATCTCCATTCATGTTCACGCTAAAATTTATTATTTATGTCAGATTCAGGTGTAAAAACATGCAGCTTTGCTTTTTATATGTATGTCACGTTATATCTATGTATATCATCTCAGTTGTACGAAGCAAGTTATTCTAATGTCTCTGTAAAGCCTTCTTATACTTCCGCCACCGTTGCAAAATCAGCCCTCCATGGCTGTTTGCAACTCAGCCGGCATCCATGCCGTCTGTGGCTGCATTTTAAGCAGAGCCATAAGAATAACTAAGCTTCTTCCAAAAGTCGTGATATACATAGATATAACATGACATATATTAAGCCTGTGAAAGCATGTTTTTACATCTGAATCCATATAGCGTATTAATGCAAGTATAAGAGCAATTTTTATAAATATAACAGCAAATGACAGCAATGTCAATCGCACCGCAGAGTAGTATTATATACTTGAAAACAAAGTACGACAGATGCTGCGGATAAAAAATAAGACAGAATAGAAAAACAATATATCAAAACATATTTTAAGAAGTATATAAAAAGTATGATTACTGTATTTATTCATATCACGACTTTGGGGAGAAGCTTAGATGTTCTTATGGCTCTGCACAGTGTACAGCCAAAGTCAGCATGGATGCTGACTTAGATGCCATAGGTCATGGATGACCGTTTGGCATCGCTGGCGGCAGATTGCAGAGCATTTATCAGAGCCGTTAGAACATCTTGCTTCGTACAAGGGTGCTGATATGGATAAATACAAGTAATTATACATCTTAAAATACATTTAATATGTTTTGATTTTATGAGTTATCTGTCCTGTTTTTTATCCGCAGCATACGTGAATATATGTGGAGGTGCATACATGAACAGAGTACACGTCTGGGAAGAAAAAGTCATAATCCCAACCTACGAGGCTGGCAAGCCTGACAGGAACCCGATGTTCCTTGAGAAGAGAGTGTATCAGGGAAGCTCGGGAAGAATATACCCGCACACGGTGATAGAGAAGATAAGCGACACGAAGGTCGACAAGGAGTACACGGCACTTTACCTTGAGAATGACTATATCAAGGTCATGATGCTCCCCGAGCTCGGCGGAAGAATACAGAGAGCATATGACAAGACCAATGGATATGATTTTATATATTATAATCATGTGATTAAGCCTGCGCTTGTGGGACTTGCGGGACCGTGGATTTCGGGAGGAATCGAGTTTAACTGGCCGCAGCATCACAGACCGAGCACATTTGATGCTGTCGAGTATTCCTATGCCGAGAACGAGGACGGAAGTGCGACCGTATGGATGGGTGAGATTGAGAATATGTTCAGGACGGAGGGCGTGCTCGGCGTGACGCTCTATCCCGACAAGGCATACATCGAGCTGTCGGCAAAGCTCTACAACAGGACGAATGTGCCGCAGACCTTCCTCTGGTGGGCGAACCCTGCGGTTGCGGTAAACGATGACACAATCTCCGTTTTCCCCGAGGATGTCAACGCGGTTTACGACCACGGCAAGAGGGATGTCATAAGTTTCCCTTACGCTGAGGGCACTTACTATAAGCACAAATATGACCATGTAAACATAGCTCAGTACAAAAACATTCCCGTGCCGACCTCGTACATGGCGTACAGATCCGATTACAACTTTATCGGCGAGTATGATTACGGAAAGCATGCGGGACTTCTGCACGTCGCCGACCATCACATTGCGCCGGGCAAGAAGCAGTGGACATGGGGCTGCGGCGACTTCGGAAAGGCGTGGGACAGGGCACTCACGGACGAGGACGGTCCTTACATCGAGCTCATGACGGGCTGTTACACGGACAACCAGCCTGATTTTACATGGATGCTTCCGCAGGAGACGAAGAATTTCAAGCAGTATTTTATGCCGTATAAAAACATCGGTTACATAAAGAATGCGACTATTGACGCGGCGGTTAACGCGGTCTTTGATGAGACTGAAAAGAAGCTCAACATTTTTGCGTACACGACGGCAGAGCAGAAGGGCGCGGTCGTAAAGGTGGAAAAGGACGGAATGGTGCTTTTTTCTGAGCAGGCTGATTTGTCGCCTGCAAAGACCTACGAGGCACACATTTCCTTGGATGATTTATTTGAAAAAAACGATAATACGTTAAATGAAGACGAGGATGCTATATTCGGAGTCAGGGTGAGCGTTAATGACGCCGACGGAAGAGAGCTGGTTTCCTACACCTTCACGAAGAAGCAGGAGACACCGATTCCGGAGCCTGCCAAGGCTGCACCGCTCCCGAAGGACTGCGAGACGACGGAGGATTTGTTCCTCTACGGCAGACATATCGAGCAGTACCGCCATGCGACGTACCACGCGGAGGACTACTACCTCGAGGGCTTGAGGCGTGATGCGACTGACATAAGGCTCAACAATGCTTACGGACTCTGCCTGCTCAGAAAATGTGATTTTGCGGGGGCGCAGAAGTACTTTAAGAGCGCGGTTGACAAGTCCATCCGTTCAAATCCTAACCCTTACGACCTTGAACCGTACTACAATCTCGGTCTTTCACTCAAATATCAGGGCAGGGACGACGAGGCTTACGACGCATTCTACAAATCAATATGGGGCGGAAGCTTTCAGGCACCCGGCTTTTACGAGCTTGCCTGCATAGATGTGAAACGCGGCGATTTGAGAACGGCACTAGAGCACATTGACGAGTCGATTTTCAGGCAGTATCACTGCATGAAGGCGAGGGCGTTAAAGGAAAATATATTGAGACTTCTCGGAAAAGCTGCGGAGGCGGATGCACTCCGCGCGGAGAGCATAAGCATAGACCATTTATACGACAGAAAGCCTGAAAAAATCAATCACAATACGCTCATAGAGCTTGTGAACGACTGCTATGAGGCAGGGCTTTACAGGCAGGGAATTGATTTGGCGCTCGAGTGGGTTGAGGCGCAGAAAAATAAGGGCGTTGATGAGAAAAATATTTATCCGCTTGTGCATTATTACATCGCCTATGGATACATGATGCTTGACAATGAGAAAAAAACAAGTGCCGGAAATGAAAATCCGGAAGATTTTTGCAGTATGGCAGAAAAATATTCACGGCTTGCCGAAAATGCCGTTGCGGACGGCTGTTTCCCGCACAGAATGGAGGACTATATTGTACTTTCATCGCTTGCGGAGAGGTTCGGGCTTGGAATGGCACGCTTTTATCTCGGATGTCTTTTATATGATAAGAGAGTTTACGAGGAGGCTGTTGCCGACTATGAGCTTGCGAAGGAAAAGTGTCCTGATTTTCCTACGGTTCACAGAAATCTCACGCTGGCTTATTACAATGTCTATAATGAGCCGCAGAAGGCTTATGCTGAGCTTTTAAAGGCATTTGAACTTGATGAGAGCGATTCGAGGGTTTACATGGAGCTTGACCAGCTTAGGAGAAGAATGAATTTTCCGCTTGAGGAGCGTCTTGCCGATATGGAGAAGCACATTGAGCTTGTGTGTGACAGGGACGATATGTACCTTGAGTATGTGACCGTGTTAAATACGCTCGGCAGAAACAAGGAGGCGCTTGAGCTTATAGAGAAACGTCATTTCCACCAGTGGGAGGGCGGCGAAGGCAAGGTTGCGGCGCAATATTTGACATCACTTTACATGCTTGCTAAAAAGGCAATAGCCGACGGTGATTATGCGGAGGCGAAGAAGCTTCTCACACAGGCTGTTGGCGATTATCCGCACAATCTCGGCGAGGGCAAGCTCGAGTCGGCACAGGAGAACAATCTCTACTATCTTCTCGGTGTTGTATGTGATAAACTTGGAGAGAAGGAGTACGCGGAGGAGTGTCTTTTGAAGGCTGAAAAGGGACTCAGTGAGCCTGTCGGAATGATGTATTACAACGACCAGCCGCCTGAGATGATTTACTATCAGGGACTTGCGTTTGCTGAGCTTGGCGACACGGAGCAGGCGCAGGTGAGATTTAACAAGCTTGTCGATTACGGCAAAAAGCATATTGACGACGATGTAAGGACCGACTATTTTGCGGTATCGCTTCCTGACCTCTTAATTTTTGAGGAAAATTTAAACGAGAGAAACAAAAAACACTGTCTGTTCATGATGAGCTTAGGTTTCAAGGGGCTTGGAATGACTGAAAAATATAATGAATGTGCCGAAAAGCTGCTTGCCATGGACAATGCGCATCAGGGAATAAGGGTACACGGAGGAAAGTAAATTCTATTTTGAACACGGAGGACGTTATGCACTCATACAGCTACAATGAAAATTATCTGACATGTGACGGCAAGCCGATTCTGCCCGTCATGGGCGAGTTCCATTTTTCAAGGTATCCTAAGGAGGAGTGGGAGCCGGCACTCCTTAACATGAAGCGCGGCGGAGTCGAGATTGTCGCGACCTATGTGTTCTGGATACACCATGAGGAGGCGCAGGGCGAGTGGAATTTTGAAGGGAACAGAAGTCTGCGGGATTTTCTTGCCTGCTGTGAGAAGTCCGGTATGAAGGTGTGGCTTCGCATCGGACCTTGGGCTCACGGCGAGTGCAGAAACGGAGGATTTCCCGACTGGCTCGTGGCTATGGAAAAGGATGGCGCGGTCAAGCTTCGCGAAAATGATGAAAAATATCTCGCCCTTGTCGATGAATTTTATTCAAGGATTGGTGAGCAGGCGGCGGGCTTCATGTACAAGGACGGCGGACCTGTCATCGGAATCCAGATTGAGAACGAGTACGGCCACTGCTGTGGAGGACCATCTGAACAGTCGGACAGAATGGCGCATATGTGTACACTTAAGAAGATGGCACAGGATGTGGGACTTGTCACTCCGTATTATTCTGCCACAGGCTGGGGAGGTGCGTGTGTGCCTGAAGGATTCCTTGCCGTTCTCGGCGGTTATGTCGATGCACCTTGGGCTGAGCACACGCATGAGCTTGAGGCGAGCGAGAACTTCCTTTTCAAGCCTTTTCATGACGACACCAACATTGGTTCTGACTTGTCAAATGGCGGTTCGTCATTTACTTTTGACATTAATAAGGTTCCGTATCTGACGGCGGAGCTCGGCGGCGGGCTTCAGGTGACGGCACACAGGCGCACCTATCCGTATGCGAAGGACATCGAGGCGCAGACGGTCTGCATGCTCGGCGCGGGTGCGAATCTTATAGGATATTATATGTATCACGGCGGTGTGAATCCCGACGGGAAGTATTCTTCCCTTCAGGAGTCCAAGGCGACGGGCTACAGCAACGACCTTCCCGTAAAAAGTTATGATTTCCAGACTTGTCTGAGGGAGAACGGACTCCCGTCGGAGAGCTTTTATAAGCTTAGAAAATATCATACCTTTATAAAGTCGGCTGAGAATATTCTCGCCCCCGCAAAGGTTTATCTTCCATCGAACATTCCCGAGCCAAAGGGTGCGGAGGATATGGAGACGCTGAGAGCGTGCTTAAGATATAATGAGGAGCTCGACTGCGGATTTCTGTTTATAAACAATCACCAGAGAAAGCGTCTCATGACCAAGAAGCGCGTTACGGCTGATAAGCCGCTTGAATTCTGCGTCAGACGAAGGGATGACAATTATTGTGGCAATAAAGTATGTGCTTCGGATAATCAAAATGTGACGGAGCAGGATGTCAATATCATATTTAATAACATCAATATAGCTTCCGACGCGGTTCTTGTGATACCGTACAATCTCCCCGTAAAGACGGGCGCTGCAGAGCTTCGGCTTACGCACACCAACGCGTCCTACCTCGGCTGCTTCGGAGGAAAATACTATTTTTATTCCGATGAGCCGGAGAACGATGTGTATTTTGAGTGGAGCGACAATGCCGACCACGCTGACATCGTGAGACTTCTCACAACACATGATGCGGAGCATTTTATCGTAAATGACGACGGCACTGTGGGGATGCTGCCTGACATTCATTTTGAGAAGGCGGGGAAGATAAGTGTGACTGAAAAAGGTCATGTTCGTAAGTGTATAAGCGGTGACGACAATGTGGATGGCAAGCCTGAAAAATCCGCTGCTTGTGTAGATAATGCAAAAAATAAGCCAAAAGAATATGAGTTAAACCTTGAATACGATAAGAAAAAACTCCCTTCGGGTGACATTTTCCTAGAACTTGATTTCGGCGGTGACAGGGCTGAGCTGTATGCCGACGGAAAGCTCATCGACGACTGGTTCTCGAACGGCGAGCTGTGGCGGGTTGCATTAAAACGATATGGTTATCCTGAAAAGCTTGTCTTGAAGCTGTATCCGTTCGACGACAAGGTCTACTATGACCTCGCGCCTAAGAAGGAGTGCAGGCTTAATGAGACAAAGTTGGTGCATGTCCGTTGTGATTCTGAGAGTTCGAAGAACGGGGAAATCACATCTATGATATAATGAGCGCAAGAGAGTCAGAGGGAGCTTGCTCACTCTTGACGAGCGGCGAAATTATTGAGTGAGCTGTGTTCATGACATAAATAAAGGAGGGCGTATACGGATGACATTCGAAATAAGGGACAACAGCATATACTTTTGCAGGGCAGGTGAGACAGGGCGGCTGAGTGCGTGCGGTGATAACAGCATACGTTTTCAAGCGAGTGCGTCGGTAAAGCTTGTGGAGCAGAACTGGACACTTATGCCAAGAAAGGCTGCCGCGAGGGCATGGCTTGAGGAGAACGGCAATACTAAGGAGGCATTTATCGAGGTCGGTAATCTAAGGGCAAGGCTTGAGGAGTGCGGACGCGTAACATATTTTCGCGATGGCGAGGAGATACTTCGCGAGCAGCCGGAGCTCACCTTTAATATGGGCTATCGCCATTACAAGAGCAAGGAAAGTAACTTGTGGAGTATTCGTGTCACTTTTGAGGCACGCGAGGATGAGGAATTTTACGGGCTCGGACATGAGAGAATGAATGTGTTCAGCAAGAAGGGCTGTACGGTTGATTTGCGTCACCTGAACACAAAAGCCTCCATACCGTATGTGTACTCCTCGCTCGGCTACGGTTTTATATGGAATATGCCATCGACCGGAACAGTTGAACTGGGACGCAACAGAACGAGGTGGAATAGCGATTGCGCGAAGGGCATGGATTATGTTGTGATTGGCGGAAACCCGAGACAGGTTACGGCAGAGCTTGCCGACCTCACGGGACATGCGCCGAATATGCCGGAGTGGGCACTCGGCTTCTGGCAGAGCAGACTGCGCTACGAGGACGAGGAGACTGTCCTTAAAGTGGCAGAAAGATACAAACAGTTGGGAATTCCGCTGTCTGTCATCGTTATCGACTATTTTCACTGGACTGAGCAGGGCGACTATAAATTTGATCCTAAATATTGGAAGAATCCTAAGGTTATGGCTGACAGGCTGCATGAGATGGGGACAAGGCTCATGGTGTCCATGTGGCCTACAATAAATGAGAATAGTGAGAACTATGCACACATGCTGGACAACAATATGTTGATACGAACCACAAGGGGTGCTAACCGCGTGTTTGAATTTTACGGTGCGCAGGCTGAAATCGATCCGATGAATCCACAGACGAGGGAGTATGTTTGGAGCAGGCTGAAGGAGAACTACTTTGACAATGGAGTTGACTGCATGTGGTTTGATGAGGCTGAGCCTGAGATACATCCGCAGGATTTTGACAATCTGGTATTCTATGAGGGGACGGGCGACGAGGTTGCACTTCTGTATCCGTATTATTACGAGAAGATGGTCTATGACGGCATGAAGTCCGAAGGAATGGATGACGTTGTCACTCTGTCGCGCTGTGCATATCTTGGCTCACAGAAGTTCGGAGCTGTAGTCTGGTCGGGTGACGTGGCATCCACCTTTGAGAGCCTTACTGAGCAGGTGAAATCAGGACTTAACATGGCAATGTGCGGTATTCAATGGTGGAACACGGATATAGGTGGCTTTTACGGTGGTGATATTACATCGGATTATTTTAAGGAGCTTATAGTGAGATGGTTTCAGTACGGAGTATTTTGTCCTGTCATGCGGCTTCACGGAAGCAGACTTGGTGCTGACAGAAGCAGGGACATCAAGGAGCCTACGGGTGGCGACAATGAGATATGGAGCTTTGGCGAGGATAATCTGCATATACTTTCAGACCTTGTAAAACTCAGATACCGTCTTGTGCCGTATATTAAGAAGCATATAGACATAGCCTCTGAGACGGGAGTACCGATTATGCGACCACTGTTTTTTGACTATCCGGACGATAAAAAATGCTATGTGACGGGCGACGAGTATTTGTTCGGAAGCGATATACTGTTTGCACCTATCACGAAGCAGGGACAGACGGTAAGAAAGGTGTACCTTCCGGTTGGAAGCTGGATATTGACTAAGGATGGCAGCAGGCATGCAGGAGGACGAGAGTACGAGGTGACGGCTCAGATAAGTGAGTTTATCGCGTTTGTCAGGGATGGCAGCGAGGTGCTTGATGCTTTTAACATTTCCACAAAGCGGTGACGGACAAGGACAATGAGGCGATAATAGTACGGCATAAATATCTCTGCAATTATGAGAAAACAGTGTAAGAAAAAGGGACGGTGTCTTGGGTAAAGCACCGTCCCTTTATTTGTGTGATGGTTACAGGCACAGCTTAATAATATTGCACGTCCTCGCTCCGCAGTGCGGCATCCGCCCATGCAGGCATTTCATCGGAGCCCGCAAGCTCTCCAGAGTGAACCTTTCTTTTGCCGAAAACATAGTTTCCGTCAGCATCGAACAAAAGCTCAATCCAGCCGTTGTCGTCGATTGTTCCGCCTACGAAAATTACGCTTTTGCTGCCGTCGGAGTTTGCAAGCTCATATCTGAAATATGTGCTCTCGCTGCAAAGGTCAGTGACGTCCTCGCGGACATCGCCGAGCACAAAATAGAGACGTCCGTCGGAAACCTCCGTGTACTCCGTGTCGGATATTTCAAAGGAAAACTTTACCATATTGTCGGTCTCCTCATAGATTATCTCGGCACCGTCGGCACTGTGGAAAATGTGCGTCAGGTATTCGGCGGCATTGACGATAGCCGCTCTGGTCGGTGGAACGACAAAAAGCACGGCGATGAATGCGGCGGCGCAGGCGGCGTAACGCATCCAAGTGTAATTCCGCTTTCGTGCATGCAGAAGATTATTTCTGATTGTTATTTTTGCTTCGGAATCCATCTCAAGCTTATCAAATGTGGTTTTAATTAAATTTTCCATAATCATTCCTCCAGTCTTTTTTTCAATTCATCCTTGCCCCTGCTTATGCGCATTGCGACGGCAGATTCGGATATTCGCAGAATTTTTGCAATTTCCTTATAGGTGTACCCTTCGTAAAAATGAAGATATATGGGGACTCGCTGAATGTCGGGAAGCTGCATGAGCTCATCATAGAGCTGCCGTTCGTCGTCGGTAAACGAGTCTGAAGTGCTCATGCCTTCCATGACCTCGTCATAGTCATCCGTATTTTTTACGCGCTTGGATTTTAAATAATCTTTGCATAGGTTGGCGGTCATTTTAAAAAGGTATGATTTTTCGGAGCTGCTGTTTATCGCTATGTTTTTTGACAACAATTTCAAAAAGACATCCTGAACAATATCCTCCGCCTCCTGCTTTGAGCCCGTGTATGAGACGGCAAATCGGTACAGGTCGTCCGCATACGAATCAAACAGGGTTAGTATTCTGTCGGTTTTCACTCACGCTCCTCCTTGGTTTTTGGTGTATTTTGCATTTATGAGCACTCATGAGCTTTTTGCTGCTCATATATATAACGATTCAGGAATAGGATTTCTCACAAATCATTCTACAAAAGATAAGCCGGATGTGGTATACTAAATGCAAATGTATTAATATTTTTGTGAATAAAAACACGGAGGGCTGGTTTTATGGAACTTATGGATTTGATGAGAACTAACAGGACATATCGCCGTTTTAAGCAGACAATGGTTTCGGATGAGATAATCGGCGAGATTATTGAGGCGGCACGCAACGCGTCAAGCGCGGCTAACAGGCAGCCTCTTGGCTATGTGGTGGTGAAATCCCCGGAAAAGGTTGCCGAGGTATTTACACTCACCAAGTGGGCAGGCTATCTTCCGCCGGAGCAGGGACAGCCAAAGGCAGGCGAGGAGCCTGTGCTTTTCATCGGTGTTGTCGAGAATACCGACATCAACAAGAACTGTGACACAGATGCGGGACTTGCTATTGCCAATATGAGACTTGCGGCATGGGCGCACGGAGTCGGAAGCTGCATCATAGGCGCGTGCGACAGGCAGAAAATTTCCGAGATATTCGGACTCACGGACAATCAGACGTTACACACGGTCATAGCCTTTGGATACCCGTCGCACACAAGCCGCATTGAGGATATGAAGGACGGCGACGTGAAGTACTATCTTGATGATAACAGGGATTATGTCGTGCCGAAGCGCAGAGTGTGCGATGTGGTGAAGGAAATTTGAGAACATTAAATTTAGGATGGTTTTAAATGAAATACATGACCTTTAACTCCTCCTGCTCATTTGCCGGTATCGCTAATATGCTTGAGCGCATGGGGCATGATTACGAAGATTATCAAGTTGCTGCAGGCATGGAACTGCCGTACATTGTTGCACGGGACAATGGCGGCTGCATAGCGGGGGTGATGCTGCAGGAGAAAAAATATTTTGACATTTTTTTAAAGAAAATCGGTTATGAGCTTACAGAGGAAAAGATAAGCAGGCAGAAGGTCTTTTCGTATTTGAAGGAAACAAAGAGCTGCGCGATGCTGGGAATAAAAATCGATGAGAAGCACAAGCATGCCGTTGTTTACACAGGTAATGACGGTGATGTACTGCTGTTCATCAACAATAAACACAGGGAATCCGATGAGCCGTGTGAGATAAGGGTTGATGAAGGGGAACTGCTGCAACGCCTGGATGAGGTGACAGCCGTCGCATCGTTAAAGCCTTATGAGGGCGGGGCGGTTAATCCGCTCCCTTATATGCAGACATCGCTTGAATGTCTGGACGAACTGTTTTCAAAAACAGAACAATTTTCGTCAGAGCATCAATCAAGGGAAAATGTTTTAAATACGGTGGATACATTGTTCCGTCCGCTGCTTCTTGATTCCGCTGCGATGATGGAGCTTGCAGGTGCCTCGTCGGTGGCGGAGAGCATCAGGGCACAGCAGAAAAAATATATTGATGCGGTGTTCAAGGGGCAGGCAGAGCGCATAAGACTGTGCGATTATATTGATATGGCACAGATAAAAAATATAGTTGATGAGTGGAAAAGGCTGACAGAGGAAAGAATCGATAAATTAAAAAGGACAGTTTATTCATGAAAAACGGCACTCCATTTATGAAAAAAGAAGAGATAATAAAGCTGATAAAGTATGTTGCCGGTTCTGTGGCGGCAGTGCTGTTATCCGTGGCGGCCGGGCTTCAATTTGCTTATGCGGCGGGAATCATAACGCTTCTGACCATTCAGGATACCAAGCGGGAGACGGTGAGAATTGCCATTAAGAGAGTTGTTATTTTTTTCATAATGACGGTTCTCTCGGCAGCGATATTTCCGCTCGCCGGGTATCATGTGTGGGCGTTTGGAATTGTGCTGATTCCGTATCTTGCCTGCTGTATCGTGCTTGATATGAAGGAGGCGATAGCTCCGATAGCGGTGCTCTGCACGCACTATATCTCGGCGGCAAGCTGTTCGACATCGATGATACTCAACGAGTTCCTTATTCTTGTGATAGGTGCGGGAGTTGGAATTCTGCTCAACCTTTTCATGCCGGACAGCAGGAGGAGGCTTGTCGAATACCGCCGTATGGTTGACGATAAGATGGTACATATTCTAAAGAGAATGTCGCTGTACATGGAGCGCGAGAACAAGTCCGACTACACGGGAGAGTGCTTTGTTGAGCTCGACAGGCTGCTTGACGACCTGAAAAAAGAGGCACTGTACTATATGAACAACCATTTTCTCGGCGAAAATGATTACTATTATGAGTACATGCAGATGCGCGCGAGACAGTGCGGCATCTTAAAGAGGGTGTATTCGGACATAGTGAGGCTTACGACGACACCGCAGCAGACTAAGGCATTGTCCGAATTTGTGGGAAGGATTGCCGATGAGTTCGATGAGGCGAACGATGTACAGGAGCTTCTGGCGGGGCTCGAGGCGCTTCGCGAAGCTTACACCGCATCCGAGCTCCCGAAAAGCAGGGAGGAGTTCGAGAACAGGGCGATGCTCTATCATATCATGGAGGATATGAGGGTGTTTTTGGAGATAAAAAGAGATTTCTTAAAATGAGGAGAGGATAGGGAGGTGAAGCATGATTGATATAAATATTTTGAGAAAATATTACGATGAGGATAATGTGTTGATTTCCGAACATGCCGTGATGAGATTTAAGCAGCGCGACATAAAAATGAAGGATATAAGATATGCTATAAATAATGGGGAGATAATTGAACAGTATCCTGACGATTATCCGTATCCAAGCTGTCTTATACTTGGAAAAACGAAATCGGATGAATACATTCATATTGTAATGAGCGATGAGGGAACAATGAGCGGGATAATTACAGCATATTATCCTGATGCTGACAAATGGTCACAGGATTTTAGAACCAGAAAGGAGTAAAAAGTATGAAGTGTTTAAGCTGTAAAATGGAAGAAATGTATGAATCCACCAATTCATATTTTGTAAAGTTGGAAAATTGTTATGTCATTATAGAAAATGTTCCGTGCTATAAGTGCAAACAATGCGGAGAAGTATATTACAAGGCTTCGGTTCTCGAAAAAATTGACGATATTCTTGAGAAGATAGAAAATATTGCAAGCAAAATTTTTATTATGGACTATAGAAAGTCGGCTTAAATTGCGTCGTCCAAAAGAGGTAAAGCTTGTAAAAGAACAGAAATATCAGTATAATACACATGACTTTATGAAAAATAAATTGTACCTTTTAGGAAACAAAAAAGGCTTCAATTATAATTTACAAGGAGGAGAAAAATGGAAGCCAAAGAAGAAAAAATATTCTGTCAGAGCATGACGGACGAGGAGAGGCGTAATCTTTTCGGTGAGGGTTATTTTGCATATCTCGCGAAGGCATCTAAGAAGAAGGGCGCGATGTTCGGCTACATAGTGGCGTTTTTGATGGTTGGTGTGTTGTGCAACATTCCGGGCTGGGGCTTTAGGATTGATATGGACCTTATCATGGAAGGCACGCATCAGGTTTCCGTGGTGACGGTTGTGCTTGGAGTGTTAGGCGTTTTGTGGTTTGCGGCATCGACACTTTTTATCCGCATGGGAAAAAAGAGGGCTGACAGAACGGCGGATGACTGGATAAAGCAGGCTGCCGATGGAAGCGGAGTGCCTGAGAGCGCAGTCCGTGATTTTGACAATCAGGTGAAAGCAGGAAAAGCAAGCTTCCTGACACTTGATGGAAAAAAGACGAAGCCGCTTCCTGCTGTTATCACAGAGGATTATATAGCTGAGGGCACGATGGCATTTGTTAATGTGCACCCGATACAGGACATCATAGGCGCATGCTACACGCAGAGAGTCAATCCGAACAACAAGTTAATCAAGTACCGCTACATAGGTCTTGTAAGGAAAAATGGCAAAACGATAATTGAGGCTGACGAGAAGCATGGCGATGCGTTCCTCGCATATTTGAAGGAGAGGCTCCCTTCAATCGAGGTGAAAGACGATGAGATGCTCAATGAGGGCGAGTTCTACGGCTGGGTTGAGCAGCTTCAGAAAAACGCATGACAGTGCAAAAAGTGAGGATTGTTTAGTATGAAAAAGGAAGATGAAAAGACAAATGTAATGCGTATTCTTGACCAAAAGAAGGTTAAATATATTCCGCACAGTTATGACCCGGAGCAGGCGGTAAGCGGAACTGAGGTCGCGGCGGTGCTCGGGCAGGATGTTGAGCGTGTGTTTAAGACGCTTGTGACCACGGGAAAGACGGGAAATCACTATGTTTTTGTGATACCTGCTGCCGAGGAGCTTGATCTTAAAAAGGCGGCAAAGGCAGTAGGTGAAAAGTCGATTGAGATGTTAAAGTCGAAGGAGCTCCTGCCTCTTACCGGATATATTCACGGCGGCTGCTCGCCTATTGGCATGAAGAAGTTCTTCAGGACGGTGTTCCATGTGCCGTCGGGTGAGGCTCAGAGTGCGGGCAAAAAGACGGCCTACGATTATGAGACAATCTTTTTCAGTGCGGGAAAGGTCGGATATCAGGTAGAGCTGCCGCTTGAGGAGCTTAAAAAGGTGATACGTTTCGAGACAGCGGACATTATTGTGGAGAACGATTAAGTTTCACGATGAAATACACATGAATCTTGATGTATTTTAATCGGAACCGGCATGGCGAAGATTAAAATAAGTATACTTTTTACGGTAAAATGTTAATGATGTATCTTGACGCAGTGTGGACATGGGGGTATTATTTAACCATGCAGTTATTTTTAATGGGAAAATCCTCTGCCGCTTTTGGCACGCGTTTTCCTTAGAAAAACAAGGAGGATTAATTTGTTATGGAAAAAAAGAATATCGACTGGGCTAATCTCGGCTTCGGTTATATAAAGACCGACAAGAGATTTGTAGCTGATTATAAGGACGGCGCATGGGATGACGGTGTGCTCACAGAGGATGACAAGGTTGTTATCAGCGAGTGTGCGGGCGTGCTCCAGTATGCACAGACATGCTTTGAGGGACTCAAGGCATATACAACTGAGCATGGCAGGATTGTTACATTCCGTCCGGATCTTAACGGTGAGAGAATGGAGAATTCATGCAAGAAGCTTATGATGCCTGTTTTTCCTAAGGAGAAGTTCGTTGACGCTGTATTAAAGACAGTTGAAGCCAATGCAGCTTATGTTCCACCTTACGGAAGCGGTGCTACACTTTATATCAGACCATATATGTTCGGAAGCAATCCTGTAATCGGTGTTAAGCCTGCCACAGAGTATCAGTTCAGAATATTTACAACACCTGTAGGTCCTTACTTCAAGGGCGGCGCTAAGCCTCTCACAATAAGAGTATCGGATGTGGACAGAGCGGCTCCTCACGGAACAGGTGATATCAAGGCAGGTCTTAACTATGCGATGAGCCTTTTCAACATTGTTGATGCACATGAGCATGGCTATGATGAGAATATGTATCTTGACCCGGCTACGAGAACTTATGTCGAGGAGACCGGCGGTGCCAACTTTATTTTCGTGACCAAGGATGGCAAGGTTGTAACACCTAAGTCCGGAAGTATTCTTCCGTCAATCACAAGACGTTCACTCCTCACAGTTGCCAAGGATTATCTTGGACTTGAGGTTGAGGAAAGACCTGTTGCAAAGGCAGAGCTTAAGGATATGGCAGAGTGTGGTCTTTGCGGAACGGCAGCAGTCATCTCACCTGTCGGTAAGATTGTTGACCACGGAACAGAGATTTGTCTTCCAAGCGGCATGGGTGATATGGGTCCTGTTACCAAGAAGCTTTATGATACTCTCACGGGAATCCAGATGGGACGTATCGAGGCGCCTAAGGGCTGGATTTACGAGATTATGTAATTGCCTCAGGGCATTTTAAATATGCCTGTTCCGGGCAGTTAAATTAAGTCACTATAAAAAGAAAGAGGAGTTTCGCATTGCGGGGCTCCTCTTATTTACGCGGGTGTCCCACGAAAAGAAAGGAAGCGTATGCAGGAATTTAAGTTTTTATGGAAATATATATCGCGGCATAAGTGGCGGTATATCGGCGGTATAGCTACATTGTTTGTGGTGGATTTCTTGAATATATATGTGCCTAGGTTTACGGGAGAAGCAACCGATGGACTCACTGCACATACACTCAGCTTTAATGGGCTGTTAAAGATTATTGCGGCAATACTGATTGCCGGAGCACTTATAGCTGTCGGACGTTTCTTGTGGAGATTTTTCCTGTTTGGTGCGGCGAGAAAAATTCAGTATGAGATAAGAAACGATATGTTCATGCATCTTGAGCAGATGTCGGTTGAGTACTATAACGAGCACAAGACAGGAGACCTGATGTCAAGGTTTATCAATGACCTCAACTCCATCCGTATGGCTATAGGTATGGCTGTCATATCAGCGTTTGATGCTACGGTAATGGCGGTTATGGTCATATGCCAGATGATATTTTATGTTGACCTTAAGCTTACACTGCTTGCCATTATACCGATGCTGTTCATATTTGCCGGAGAGTTCTACTACGGTGCAATTATGAAAAAAAGATTCAATGAGAAGCAGGAAGCTCTTTCTGACCTGACTGATATGGTTCAGGAGAGCTTTTCGGGAGTGCGTGTCATAAAGGCTTTTGTTCAGGAGAGAGCGGAGCTTAAGGCATTTTTAAAGTATAATGACAGCACAAGAGATAAGAATATGAGCGTCGCAAAGCTTCAGGCGGTGGTTATGCCGCTTCTTGATGTCATCATAGGTGTGAGCAGCCTTATAACCCTTCTCTACGGTGGTTATCTTGCCCTTGTGGGAGATATAACACTTGGACGCTTTGTCGCGTTCAACCAGTATGTGACTATGCTTGTATGGCCTATGCTTGCAGCTGGCGAGAGCATTACCTCAATATCACAGGGACTTGCCTCGGCTAAGCGTGTGAAGGAGGTATTAGATGAGAAGCCGGAGATATTTGATGCTCCGGAGGCGGACAAGGTCGAGAGGATTGAAGGACACATAACCTTTAACCACCTTACATTTATACACAATGGGCATACTGAACCGACACTCAACGATGTGTGCCTTGATGTGCCGGCAGGTACAACTCTTGCTGTAATCGGAAGAACAGGTAACGGAAAGAGTACGCTGGTAAACCTCCTGCTGCATCTGTACAACACAAAGCCGGGGATGATACTTATAGACGGAAGAGACATAAATAAGATTCCGTTAAATGTACTGAGAGCCAATATCGCGTATGTTCCACAGGATAATTTCCTGTTTTCAGACAGCCTCAGAAACAATATCGCCTTCGGTGCGGATGGCGATGACATGGGCGAGGTTATAAAGGCAACCAAGGCGGCATGCATACATGACAATATTGTGGCTTTCCCGGATGGCTATGAGACGATAGTCGGCGAGAGAGGAGTGACCCTCTCCGGCGGACAGAAGCAGAGAAGCTCAATTGCGAGGGCACTGATGAAGGATGCGCCTATACTCATCCTTGACGATGCACTTTCGGCTGTCGATACAGACACGGAGGAGCATATCCTAGGCAATCTGAAGGAGAACAGAAAGGGAAGGACAACCATAATCATCGCACACAGAATTTCTACAATTCAGAATGCTGATGTGATTATGGTGCTTGATGACGGAAAGGCTGCCGAGATAGGAAATCACAATGAACTCATGGCTAAAAACGGAATCTATAAGAGCATGTTCGATAAGCAGCAGCTTGAAGCGGCAAAAGGACAGACGAGCGGGGAGGTGGCTGAATAATGAAAAGACTTCTAAAATATCTTAAGCCACATGTGCTTACAATGATTATTGTGTCCGTCATGGTGCTTCTCATAACAGTGGTTGAGCTTTACAAGCCTATCATAATCGGTAACGCCATAGACTACTATATAAATGGTTACTATAATCCTTATGCCATCGTCGATGAGGAGGCGGCAGGAGCTATACGCTACGGCGATGTATATATCAGCAAAAATTATGACGAAGCTTCCTATGATGGAACATTCTACCAGATGTTTTTGTACAATGACCGCTACTACATGGCGGAGAACATAACTGCGGATGAATGTGAGCTTCTAAAGGAGGCAGGACCGGAGGTGCTTTCGGGCTATGTCGACGGCGCGCGGTGCCTTTCAAGGGATGAGCTGAAGGATTTGAGGCATTTTGATTTTACCGGGATATGCCACGCCGCGCTCCTGTATCTTGGTGCACTGCTTGCCGGATTCGTGCTGAATGCATTGCAGACATATCTGTTACAGAAGCTTGGACAGGATATCATATATAAGATGCGTGAGGAGCTGTTTGCACATATTCACAGCCTTTCACTCAGCTTTTTTAACACACAGCCTGTCGGCAAGCTGGTGACGAGAGTTACGAATGATACCGAGGCGGTAAATGAGATGTTCTCAGGTGTGCTTGTAAGACTTTTTAAGAATATTGTAAAGATTATCGGCTATGCGGTGGTCATGCTCTCAATCAATGTAAAGCTTGCGGGATATTCATTTTTACTCCTGCCGCTTATAGGTGTGCTCACATTCGTGTTCAGACATCTGTCGAGGCAGGCGTACAGAATAACAAGAAATAAGATTACGGATATAAATACATTCCTCTCGGAAAATATATCGGGCATGAAGCTTATCCAGATATTCACGCGGGAGAAGGAAAAATATGACCAGTTCGAGGAGAAGAACATGGGACTTTTCAAGGCAGGCTTCAGGGAGGTAATGATATTTGCCATTTTCAGACCTGTCATCTACTTCCTGTCGATTGTGGCACTTGTCATAATCATCGGACGCGGAGGAAGCCTTGTGCTCGGAGGTGCAATCTCAATAGGTACGCTTTATATTTTCATAAACTATATAAGCTCCTTCTTCGACCCGATTCAGGAGCTTGCAGAGCAGTTCGGAACACTCCAGTCATCACTTGCTTCGGCTGAGAAGATGTTCCAGATTCTCGATGTGAAGCCTGAAATTGTCAATCCTTCACATCCTGTCGATGTCAAGGTTGACGGCAAAATCGAGTTCAAGAATGTATGGTTTGCTTATGAGAAGGACGAGTACATCCTAAAGGGTGTAAGCTTCACAATCAATCCGGGTGAGAAGGTTGCCTTTGTAGGTGCCACGGGAGCAGGAAAAAGCTCAATTCTCAACCTTATCGGACGCTATTTTGACATTCAGAAGGGTGAAATCCTTATCGACGGTGTGAACATAAAGGACATTGATACCGATGTGCTTCGTGGCGCGATAGGTCAGGTACAGCAGGATGTATTCCTCTTCACCGGAGACATAAAGAGCAATATCTCGCTCAGAAACGAGAATATAACTCTTGACGAGATTAAGGCTGCGGCAAAATATGTCAATGCGGACAGCTTTATAAGCAAGATGCCGGGCGGCTACGATGAGCCTGTGACGGAGAGAGGTTCGACGCTCTCAGCAGGACAGAGGCAGCTCATTTCGTTTGCAAGGACACTTGCATATAAGCCGACGATACTTGTTCTCGATGAGGCGACGGCTAACATTGACACCGAGACGGAGAGCCTTATAACGGAGGCTATGGAGAAGCTCATGACGGGAAGAACGACCATCATGGTTGCCCACAGACTTTCGACAATCCAGCATGCCGACAAGATTATGGTTATGGATAAGGGAAGAATCGTCGAGTCCGGAAATCATCAGGAGCTTCTTATGCAGAACGGTGTGTACAGGAAGCTCTATGACCTTCAGCTTGCGGCGGAGGTTACTGAGTAAAAGAATATGATACATTAGAATCCCCCTGAACTTCAGGGGGATTTTTTCAGTAAATATTATAATTGCGGCAGTGCAACCAAGATGTGAACAATGACGTATATAAGTATGAAAATGGAAATAAATGAGTGCAAATGATAGGAGATGGTCATGCAGGACAGATTGATTGAGGAATCCTTCAGCAAATATAAAGAATATCTGACAGCAGTTATAAAGGCAGTATGCAGGGATATCTCGGATGCGGATGTTGATGATATTTTAAGTGACGTTTATCTGAAGCTGTGCAGGACCTCGCAGATGTATGATGAGGATAAAGCCTCTGTTAAGACATATTTGTCATACATAGCCCGCAATGCGGCGATAATTATTTTTATTTTTGGCGGAGGTGCTGCCTACGCCTGCGCAAATAAGTATTTGTTTTTTGAAAATGGGAGGCTTGTTTTCTCATTCAATAAGAATGTCGTTGAAGAAATTGTTGATAACACGGAATGGGAGAACGACGGTGAGAGATTTTCTTTTTCGGTGGAGGAGAATCGGGGGAATGTGGATTATGGTGTCAAATGTACCGAATATGATAATTTATCTGACTTTTACGGAGCAGAAATATCCGAGAGGATTAAACGGCTATGTGATGAGCAGATAGCGGCTTATACGGTGCGCTGCAGTCGTGGCGATGCTTCATGGCGTGTTGAAATTGTATGCGGTGAGAATGGTGCGGGAGTCAGAGAAATAGATATTGAGCCGTTTGGCATTTCGGACTATCTTGTTGGAAACGAAAAAGAGGGAGTGGATTTAGATATATTCGAGGATGGGGAGGTCGCATATCTGATTTCCGTTCAGGATGATATGACAACGATTTTCTTTGTGGATGATACTCTTTTGTACACAATGATTTTAAGCAATATGCAGGCGGACGAGGCAAAGAATTTTATAAGAAATTATATAATAAGATAAAAGAAACGACCTCATTGTTCGGACATACATCCGACAGATGAGGCCGTTATATTATCAGCTATTGATAATACCTACGCTGCAGGCTGCTTCCTGATAAGCGGAAGAAGCTTGGACTTGATGAGCCATGAGAATGACATAACAAGTGATGCAATAAGCATAAGCCAGAAACCGATACTTGGGTAAACCTTGATGGAGCCGTAATAGCCATAGTCTGATACAACATCTGCTGTCTGGGCTTTGATGCCGATAATTGTAATTACCACGAATGCAAGTAACACATAAGAGATAATTTGTGTAGGCAGCTTCTTGCCAAACAGGTTGGCAGCTATGTACAAAAGAATAACAATCATGATGAATATAGCATTGCTTGATGTACCTGTAAAGAAATTAGCGGACTCCTTGGCCTTCTGTCCGAGAATGCTGATTGAGACAGTGTAATAAGGCATGAACAGCGCAATGAATGCAACGGCAGCGGCGATGAGGCCGATGAAGTCAATCTTCTCCTTGACAATTGAAAAATCCTTGTTTCCAATCTTAAAGGATACAAGAGGCTTGCTGAGTGCAGGTGCCTGTGCTGCAGGTGCAGCGGTTGTTGCAGCCTGTGGAGCAGCAGCTACCTTAGTGCCGCATTCGCCACAGAATAAAGCACCATCTTCAAGCTTGGCGCCACAATTAGGACAAAACATGGTAAATCCTCCTCATAATTTATTAAATTTTTATTAATTATAAATACAATACCACACCCGATTTCTAATCGCAATAAAAAAATGAAATATTACCATAAATTAGGACATGCCTGCGGCGGTCGCTTGCGACATCTAATCCTGTTACACAAAAAATATAATGGTGATATGGAAAAAGATGGGCATGTATGATATACTGACAACTGTATGACATAAAATTATAGAAAGATAAGGAAGGGATTATGGAAGTAAAGTCAAAAGCAGGACAGGTTGTTCTTGAGTATCTTATGCTCACGCTTGCAACATTGGTTCTTGTAATTGGTGTGTATGTGTTTAAGTTTCCGAATAATTTTTCATTTGGAGGAGTTACGGGTATATCTGTTATTTTAGGTGCGGTTCTGCCGTTTTCACCTGCGTCGATTACGTTTGTTATCAATATGGCACTTCTGGTTGTGGGGTTCATTTTTCTCGGAAAGAGCTTCGGAATAAAGACGGTGTATGTCAGCGTGCTGACCTCGGTTGGGCTAAGCATTTGTGAGAAGCTGTTTCCGATGGACGGACCGCTGACAAATCAGCCTGTTCTTGAGCTTATATTTGCGATTGTTCTCCCGGCAGTGAGTGCAGCGATAATGTTCAATATGAATGCGTCGGGCGGAGGAACGGATATTATTGCGATGATATTGAAGAAATACACAAGCTTTAACATCGGAGTCGCACTTTTTATTGTTGACCTTGCAATCACGATAGCTGCATGTATGGTATTCGATATTGAAACGGGACTTTTCTCATTCGTGGGACTTATGGCAAAGACGCTTGTGATTGACGGTACGATAGAGAATGTCAACCTGTGCAAGTATTTTACGATTATCACGGACTCACCGGATGACATTGTGCTTTTCATTCATAACGAGCTCGGGAAGGGAGCAACCACCTTCAAGGCAGAGGGCTCTTTTACACATAAGCAGAAATATGTTATTCTCACGGTACTCAAAAGAGGTCAGGCTGTTGAGCTTAGAAACTATATCAAGCTTAATCATGGCAAGGATACATTCATTATGATAACTAACAGCAGTGAGATTATAGGAAAGGGCTTCAGAGGACTTAACTAGTGCACACGCTTTTTCGCTTGATAGTGTTAAATTGTTGACTAAATCTGATTTAAGAGATATAGTAATGTTATATTTACCGTGTCAATACGGTGTGGGATATTTATGATAGCTGCATGGAGTGTGCAGCGTGGAGGTGTTTTATGGGAAAGATTATTTTGACAGGTGACAGACCTACCGGAAGGCTTCATATAGGACATTATGTAGGTTCATTAAAGAGAAGAGTGGAGCTTCAGAATTCAGGAGAGTATGACAAGATTTTCATTATGATTGCCGATGCACAGGCACTTACGGATAATGCGGATAATCCTGAGAAGGTAAGACAGAATATAATTGAGGTCGCACTTGACTATCTGTCGGTCGGACTTGACCCGTCTAAGTCAACTTTATTCATACAGTCACAGATTTCGGAGCTTACAGAGCTCACATTCTATTACAGCAATCTTGTTACGGTATCAAGATTACAGCGTAACCCTACAGTTAAGTCTGAGATTCAGATGAGAGGTTTTGAGACAAGCATACCTGTAGGATTTTTCACATATCCTATCAGCCAGGCCGCAGATATTACCGCCTTTAAGGCGACGACGGTTCCTGTAGGAGAGGATCAGCTCCCTATGCTTGAGCAGACCAAGGAGATTGTGAGAAGCTTCAACAGAATATACGGAGATACGCTTGTTGAGCCTGAAATTTTACTTCCTGACAACAAGGCATGCTTAAGGCTTCCGGGTATCGACGGCAAGGCTAAGATGAGTAAGTCGCTCGGTAACTGTATCTATCTTTCCGAGTCAGAGGCGGATGTTAAAGAAAAAATTATGAAGAATATGTATACTGACCCGACACATATCAAGGTTGAGGATCCGGGGCATATTGAAGGAAATATGGTATTTACATATCTCGATGCTTTCTGCAAGCCGGAGCATTTTGCAGAGTATCTTCCTGATTATGCCAGCCTTGATGAACTCAAGGATCACTACAGAAGAGGTGGTCTTGGCGATGTCAAGGTCAAGAAATTCCTTATCAACGTGATGAACGAGGAGCTTAATCCTATCCGTGCAAGAAGAAAAGAGTACGAGAAGGATATAGCATATGTATATGAGGTGCTAAAGAAGGGCAGCGAGGCTGCAAGAGAGGTTGCGGCAAAGACGCTTGACGATGTAAAGAATTCCATGAAGATTAATTATTTTGCAGACAAGGCACTTATTGACGAGCATATCAGAAAGTATCAGGGTTAGCAAACGGGGCGAAGCATTATATATTGGGAGGATTAAAATGGAGATTATTTCGGTAGCAGACAAGAGATTTAAGAAGTACGGCAAGGTTATCAAAAATATTGATTTCACAACACTTGTCGAGGCTATGAAAAAGACGGAGATTCCCGAGGGTGTTGTGTATGAGCCGTCGGTGGAGAGTCTTGAGAGCCTTGAGGTGGCAAAGGAGATAAAAAATAAGTTCTTCGGTGAGCTTCCTATTCAGATCGGTTACTGCAACGGTCATAATCAGCTCCTCAATGCGGCTGAGTATCACAGAAGCTCAGAGATAAATGCGGCTGCCACGGATGCGATTCTTATTCTTGGAAATCTATGGGATGTTGAGGATGATTTCACATACGATACAGCTAAGATGGAGGCTTTTTTGGTACCTGCCGGAACTGCCGTTGAGCTGTATGCCACAACGCTTCACTATGCACCGTGCGGACCTGACAACAAGGGATTTCAGGTGGCTGTCGTGCTTCCGAGGGGAACTAATTATGAACTTGCCACGGAGCATGCTGAGTGTCCTGTGTGCGGAGGAGAGGATGCACTTATAACGGCGACTAACAAGTGGCTTATCGGTCATGAGGAGGGTGGACTTCCTAAGGGATGCTTTATCGGTCTCAAGGGAAAGAATTTAAATGTTGCGGAATAAGAGGTGGCAGTGAATGCGTACCATGCAGTTTAAGATGGAGCGGCCGGGACAGGTTGAGGCCGGGCAGACGGTGGACATTACCGAGGGCAAGCTTCCGTCAAGCTTTTATTATACGATAGAGCCGGCAGTCGCCATGTCGGGCAATTACAGACTTGCCGAGAGGCTTATGGCAAGGCAGGGTAAGGTTATTGACGTGGAGGAGACGCCGAGAGGGTTCTTTGTAACATGTGAATTTGACGAGTAGAATAAGAAAGAGTTTAAGACAGAGTGAAACGGCATGGGTGCGTGCCGGTTTCACTCTTTTTATGTCTAATAGGATTCGGGTGTCAAAACATGCTAATCTTATTTATGAGTGTATAACATATTATATTTATGCATATCAGCTCCGTTGTCCGAAGTAAGATGCTCTAAGAACATCTTACTTCTCCCAAAAGTCGTGATATGCATAAACATAATACGTTATACGCAGTTAGGTATATACAGCATGTTTTGACACCCGAATCCTAATAGGAAACTTCGTTCCATAATTATTCATATTGTATCTTGACATGGCGGGGTAATCATGTATAATAGTCCTTGGTTTAGCAACGCTAAACTTTTTGTTTAATTATTTGCATCGCTTTTGAGGAGGTGCCCGCTGTGCAGATTGGAAGTAAGATAAAAGAACTCAGGGTTCTAAAGGGACTTACACAGGAAGAGCTTGCGGACCGTGCAGAGCTGTCTAAGGGGTTCATTTCCCAGCTTGAAAGAGACCTTACATCACCGTCGATTGCAACGCTTGTGGACATACTGCAGTGTCTCGGAACGGATCTTAAGACCTTCTTTGACGACACGGAGGATGACCGTGTTGTATTCGGCAAGGATGACTATTTTGAAAAGACCGACACGGAACTGCATAACAGGGTAGAGTGGATTATACCGAATGCGCAGAAGAATATTATGGAACCGATAAGACTTACGTTAGAGCCGGGTGGTTCAACGTATCCCGATAATCCGCACGAGGGCGAAGAATTCGGATATGTATTGTCAGGTTCAATAAGCATTGTTGTTGGTAATAAGAGATATAAGGCGAAGAAGGGCGAAGCGTTCTATTTTGAGCCGAAGTTCAAGCATTATATAGAGTCTAAGGGCGGAGCGGTTATAATATGGGTAAGCTCACCGCCGAGTTTCTGATAAGGTAATGTGGAGGAAGAATTATGAGCAATAAGATAATTGAGTTAAAGGGACTTACAAAGAATTTTGATGATCAGCAGGTGCTTAAGGGAATAGACCTTAACATCTATGAGAATGAATTCCTTACACTGCTTGGTCCAAGCGGATGCGGTAAGACAACCATACTGAGAATAATTGCAGGCTTTGAGGAGCCGAGTAAAGGGGAGCTTCTTTTTAACGGAATTGACATTTCAAAGGTTCCACCATATAAGAGAGAGATTAATACGGTTTTCCAGAAGTATGCGCTTTTTCCTTTTTTGAACGTGCATGACAATGTGGCATTCGGGCTTAACTTAAAGAAGGTGGACAAGTCGGTTGTCGACCAGAAGGTTAAGAGAATGTTAAAGCTTGTAGGACTTGAGGGCTTTGAAAAGAGGGATGTAACACTTCTCTCGGGCGGACAGCAGCAGAGAGTCGCAATTGCCAGAGCACTTGTAAATGAGCCTAAGGTGTTGCTTCTTGATGAGCCGCTTGGAGCTCTCGATGCAAAGCTTCGAAAGGAGATGCAGTTCGAGCTCAAAAAGATTCAGAAGGAAGTCGGAATAACCTTCATATTCGTAACTCATGACCAGGAGGAAGCACTTTCAATGTCCGATACCGTGGTCGTCATGAATAACGGAATCATCCAGCAGATTGGCTCGCCGGTTGATATCTACAATGAGCCGGAGAACAGATTCGTTGCGAACTTTATCGGTGATTCCAACATTATAGAGGGAAATATGATAAGGGACTGCCTCGTATGCTTTGACGGCATAGAGTTCCCTTGCGTTGATAAGGGCTTTAAGGAAAATGAGGAGGTCGAGGTTGTGCTTCGACCTGAGGATATAGATATTGTCGAGCCGGATAAGAGCAAGCTTAAGGGTACGGTTGCATCAATCGTGTTCAAGGGTGTGCATTATGAGATTATTGTCAAGACCGACAGGCGCGGCTACAAGATTCATACAACCGATTACCATGAGGTCGGAAAGGCAGTGGGACTGAGCTTCACCGATGAGGATATACATGTAATGTATACAATGAAGAATTGATATTAGTGAATCACTTGGAGGATATTAGAATACTATGAAGCAGTTTAAAAATCTTGTGAGGCCTTATCTTATATGGTCATTTATCCTGATTGTTGTACCGCTGTTTCTCATTGTGCTGTACTCGGTGACGACAGGCGGCAACAGCCTTGTAAATATTCAGTTTACAGGTGAAAATTTTAAAAAGATATTTGAGCCGGTTTACATGAATGTATTTATACGTTCATTTAAGCTCGGCGCGATTACTACTATAGTATGCCTCGTTGTGGGCTATATGCTCGCATACGTGATTTCAAGGTTCAGCGAGAAAGCACAGACGATACTTATTCTTGCGGTAACGATACCTACATGGATTAACATGCTTCTTCGCACCTATGCATGGATAAGTCTTTTGTCTGATAACGGAATTATCAATTCACTGCTTGTTATGTTAGGACTTGACCCTGTCACGATGATGTATACGGATTTTTCGGTAATTATCGGTCTTGTGTGTGATCTTCTTCCGTTTATGGTAATACCGATTCACACATCGCTCGCTAAGATGGATCATTCTCTTATCGAGGCGGCTTACGACCTCGGAGCAAAACCGATTACGGCATTCTGGAAGGTGACCTTCAAGCTTTCGATACCGGGCGTTGTGAATGGAACAATTATGGTGTTCCTTCTCTCGATATCAAGCTTCGTCATTCCAAAGCTTCTCGGAGGTGGTCAGTATGTACTTATCGGTAACCTCATTGAGGAACAGTTTATATCGGTAGGCGATTGGAACTTCGGAAGTGCGATTTCAATGCTTCTTGCGGTGGCAATTCTTATCATGATCAGGATTATGAAGAAGATAGATCCTGATGAGAATGGAGGGACATAAGCAATGAAAAAGAGAGGAAAACTCGGTTCAATTATATATATTGCAATATGCTTTGCTTTCTTTTATATACCTATTATAGTGACTATGGTGTTCTCATTTAACTCATCCAAATCGCTTACAAGGTTTACGGGCTTCAGCTTAAGATGGTATCAGGCACTTGTCGAGGACAGGAATGTCATGAGTGCGGTTGGAGTATCACTCAGTATCGCCGTAATTGCAACGGCAGTGGCTACAATCCTCGGAACCATAACTGCGATAGGCTTGTCGAGGAGCAGAAGGGTTGTAAAAGAATGGCTTGTGAATGTAAATAACATTCCTATTATGAACCCTGAGATTGTGACGGCAATCGGTCTTATGATACTCTTTTCTTCGATGAAGATAGAGAGAGGTTATGTGACAATGCTGCTTGCGCATATCTGCTTTTGTACGCCTTATGTGATAACAAGTGTGTATCCGAAGGTCCGGAGCCTTGACCCGAACCTGGCAAATGCGGCGATGGATTTAGGTGCAACACCGTTTCAGGCACTCACCAAGGTTATTGTGCCAATGATAAAGCCGGGCATATATGCCGGAATGCTTTTGTCATTTACCATGTCACTTGATGATTTTGTAATATCATACTTTGTAACAGGCAACGGTGTTGCCAATATTTCGATTGTTGTGTATAACATGACAAAGAGAACCAACCCGACAATCAATGCGCTGTCAGCGATTGTTATTGCGGTGATTATTATAACATTGCTTATTGTGAATCTTGTGCCTGAGGCTGTTAAAAAAAGACAGGAAAAGAAAACAGAGAGAAATAGGCAGAATGTGGAGGGATAATTCAGATGAAAAAGAAATTAATTGCTGTTATTTTATGTGTATGCATGGCTGCACTCGTACTTAGCGGATGCGGTTCATCAGGTAAGAAGACTCTCAGAGTGTACAATGCAGGAGAGTACATTGACAAGTCTCTTCTCACAAAGTTCGAGAAGGAGTACAATTGTAAAGTAGTATATGAGACATTCGATTCTAACGAGTCAATGTACACAAAGGTTATGAGCGGAAGCAAGTATGACATCATAATTCCTTCGGATTATATGATTGAGCGCCTTATAAAGGAAAATTATCTTCAGCCGGTTGACTGGAGCCTTATAACCAATAAGGACAACATTATATCTGATTTGTTTGGAAGAAGCTTTGATCCTGAGAACACATACTCGGTTCCTTATTTCTGGGGTTCGGTAGGTATTCTCTATGATAAGACGGTTGTATCCGAGGATGACGCAAAGGAGGGCTGGAATCTTCTCCTGAATGAGAAGTACAAGGGTGATTTGTACATGTATGATTCTGAGAGAGACTCTTTTATGATAGCGTTGAAGGCACTTGGCTATTCAATGAACACAACGGATTATGCACAGCTTGATGAGGCATATCAGTGGCTCTGCAATCAGAGAGACACAATGAACCCCGTGTATGTGGGTGATGATGTTATCGATAACATGATTTCAGGAAACAAGTCAATAGCAGTTGTATATTCAGGCGATGCGGCATATATAATGTCTGAGAATGAGAATCTTGCATACATTGAGCCTGAGCAGGGAACCAATATCTGGTGCGACTGCATGGTAATGACAAAGGACTGCACCGATATAGAGCTTGCTCATCAGTTTATGAATTTCATGCTTGATGAGGAAAATGCACTTGCCAACACTGAGGAGGTTGGATATTCTTCACCGGTTAAGTCAGCATTTGAGGCAATGCAGGAGGATGCCTACAAGGACATCAGTGCTTATGTTACAAGAGTCGGATATGATAAGGACGAGGTATTTGCATATCAGGAGACAGAGATTAAATCCTACTGCGCAGATCTCTGGACTAAGGTAAAGGCTCATTAGTTCAACAAAAACACAAAAATGAAAGTTGGTCATTTTCTATTGATAAATGGTTCACAAAGTAATATAATGATATCAGGGGTTATTTTTCGACCTGATATTATCATTATAGGCAATTGCATAACTGCTTTTGGAAATAAATGGGTATTGCAATTACCTGATTAGATTCAGTTGTCAAAACATGCGTTCACAACTTTAATATGTATATCCTGTTATAATTTTGCATATCACGACTTTTGGAAGAAGCTTAGTTGTTCTTAGGGCTCTGTTTATCGTACAGCCACAGACGGCATGGATGCCGGCTGAGTTGCAAACAGCCATGGAAGGCTGATTTTGCAACGGTGGCGGAAGCAGAAATATTTTTTTCAGAGTCCTTAGAACAACTTGCTTCGTACAACGGAGCTGATATGTATAATTATAACAGGATATGCATGTAAAAATCAGATCTGCATGTTTTGACATCTGAATACTAAATATCATTAAGTTGAAGGGATGCGTGGATTATGAATAAGACGTACAACATATCGGTGGACTGTATCAATTGTGCAAATACTATGGAAGATATCGCCAACAACACGCCGGGGGTCATGGACGCTTCGGTGAGCTTTATGACGCAGAAGATGGAGGTCGAGTTCGAGGACGGACAGGATGAGAAGACGGTTATGGCTGAGGTTTTTAAGGCATGCAGGGAAGCTGAGCCTGATTGTAAGATAGAATTCTGATGTCCTCGTAACGGGAGGTGTTATGCACACGCAAGGATCAATAACAATAATATCAAAGAGAAGAAAAAGGACGCTTTCCAAAAAGCAGATACTGTATATTCACATGCGCAGAAAACATGCAGATATATACATGGATAACGGAGAGGTTATTGAGACAAGGACTACCTATAAGGAATTCTGCGATATGCTTGGGGATGACTTCATTGAAGTTCGAAGAGGTAATCTTGTGTCCGTGATAGCAATACACGATGTGACGAATACGGTAAATCTTAATAATGGCGAAGCAGTGGACTATACACTCAGCAGAAAGACCGAGATAGAGAACAGGCTATATCAAAGACAAAGAAATATTATTAAGAGTTTTTCAACAGAGGGGATACCCGCTACTTTCGAGGAATACTGTGAATATTATAAAGGCTATGACAAGATGCCGTTTGCGTTTACAGATATCGAGATGATGTTTGACGATGAGTGCCGTGCAGTCGACTGGGTATTCAGGTATGGAAATCAGGCACTTGCCAAGCTGGAAAAGGTACCCCTCGAGAAATTAATCGGAAACCGGTTTGGAAGTATTTTTCCGAACATGGACGAGAAGTGGCTGCGATGTTATGAAAGGGCCGTACTGTTCGGAGAAACTCTGTGGATGAATGAACATAGTCCGGAGATAGATACGCAGCTCTATATTATTTGTTTTCCGACCTTTGAAGGACATTGCGGATGTATTTTATTCAATTCTGACAGTATACAACATGTAAGAAGCGTAAGTGGGACAGATGGAAGTATCAAAATAATATTAGGCAGATAAGATGTTATATCGAAAATGATATAGCATATTTTTTTGTACGAAATATAAGTTTGTACCGTTATAAAGGTTAAAAACAAGATTTTGTACCACTTTAACCAAATTTTGTACCATTTATTGCAAAAAAAGCTATTGCGTTCTTTTTTTATGGATAGTATAATTTCTTTGTACTTAAGTAAATGGTGTTCCTTATCTTTATGTATATTCTTGATATAGCAAGGGGAATACCTGAAAGTTGAAAACAAAAATGGAAGCACAGGAGGTCATATACACCGGACAACAACTTATGTGGAAATGAAGCACAGATAATAATTTGTTAATAATTTCTTTATAATTTTATTAGCACTCGCCTCTTGACATTGCTAATAAAAAGATGTATAACGTGTTCAGAACAAAGGAAAGGGAACAAAAAGAGTTCCTGAAACATCCCGGTTCTAAAAATAAAATAACCAAGAAAACAGGGTAATGAAAATTAGGTTTGTTTTTATGAAAAGGAGAGATGACTTATGTTAATGCCTAGTATTTTTGGAGAGAACTTATTTAATGATGACTGGATGGACTTTGGATTCCCGGAGATTGACAAGGCTCTGTATGGTAAGCATGCAGGACATGTGATGAAGACAGATGTGAAGGAGACTGATGCAGGCTACGAGGTAGACATTGATCTCCCTGGATTTAAGAAAGATGAGATAAACGCAAAGCTTGAGAATGGTTATCTTACAATCAGTGCCGCCAAGGGACTTGATAAGGACGAGCAGGACAAGAACGGTAAGTATATCAGAAAAGAGCGTTACGCAGGTTCAATGAGCCGTAGCTTCTATGTAGGCGAGGGCGTAACTCAGGACGACATCAAGGCTAAATACGAGGATGGTATTTTAAGACTTGTGGTTCCTAAGAAGGATAACAAGGCAGTTGAGAACAAGAAGTATATAGCTATTGAAGGATAATGTCCTGAAATTAGCACAGCAAATGTAGCATTATAAAGTAACTTGTAAATTTCCCTGCTGTGATTCGTAATATTGAATCACAGCAGTGTGAAAAATAATTGAAAATAATATAATAATAGAAAGAAGCGATATATATGGATAAAAATCCAAAGCATCCGTTAAAGAAGAGAAAAGTACAGACAAAGGTTAATGCCGCTGCAGAGAATGATGAGGAGGAACATACATCAGGCAAGCATAAAAAGCATTACGAATAAAATTGAACATTGATTTTTGAAGCACCGTGGCAGTGAGTATTGCTACGGTGCTCTTTTGTTTAATTTAAACAAAAAGCCCTCATGGCAGGAACGCACTGCGGCGGAACTGAATTTATTTCTGTGACGTACGGATGCCATAAAAAAAGCTTGCCCAAACTATATCTTTAGTGTAAAAATAATGTACATATATTAAATTTGTAATGAGAAATGGCAGATTTTATAATGTAACAAATCTGAAGTAAGAGAAAATTGATTTTGCAAAAGAATATGTAAAAAACGCAGATTTGGCAGAACAAAGTTTGAAAAGTTTGTTTTGTCTTGGAGGTTTAATGATGGAGTATCGTGAAAATAGTTTAACATATAAGGAATATATTGAATTAAGAAGTTCTGTTGGATGGAATAATTTTGCCAAAGATCAGGTTATAAAAGCTGTAAATAACGGTCTATACAGTGTTACTGTCATAGAAAATGATGCCATAATTGGGATGGGAAGATTAATAGGAGATGGAATATATTATTTGATAGTTGATGTGGTTGTAAAACCTGAATTTCAAAAAAGAGGAATTGGAAGTAAAATTATTGATTTACTGTTGGCATATGTGGATGATAGAACTCCTGATGGCGGCAGAGCCAGTGTACAACTGATTGCTGAAAAGGAAAAAGAAAATTTTTATATAAAAAAGGGATTTAAGTGTATTCCACATGAATTTTGTGGTTGTGGTATGCGAAAAATTATCAAAAAATAGGACAAAATGGTTGGGACAGGGACCAGACCCCTGTGTCCCAACGCTCTGTCATTTTTTATTTATATTTTTTTTATAATTTAATTAGCACTCGCCTCTTGACATTGCTAATAAAAAGATGTATAACGTATTCAGAACAAAGGAAAGGAACAAAGAAAGGTAAATAAAAGAATTGAAGCTGCCTTGAGGTTCCTGAAACATCCCGGTTCTAAAAATAAAATAACCAAGAAAACAGGGTAATGAAAATTAGGTTTGTTTTTATGAAAAGGAGAGATGACTTATGTTAATGCCTAGTATTTTTGGAGAGAACTTATTTAATGATGACTGGATGGACTTTGGATTCCCGGAGATTGACAAGGCTCTGTATGGTAAGCATGCAGGACATGTGATGAAGACAGATGTGAAGGAGACTGATGCAGGCTACGAGGTAGACATTGATCTCCCTGGATTTAAGAAAGATGAGATAAACGCAAAGCTTGAGAATGGTTATCTTACAATCAGTGCCGCCAAGGGACTTGATAAGGACGAGCAGGACAAGAACGGTAAGTATATCAGAAAAGAGCGTTACGCAGGTTCAATGAGCCGTAGCTTCTATGTAGGCGAGGGCGTAACTCAGGACGACATCAAGGCTAAATACGAGGATGGTATTTTAAGACTTGTGGTTCCTAAGAAGGACAACAAGGCAGTTGAAGCTGACAGATATATTTCAATTGAAGGCTAAATTGCATTGAATAAGATTGCACTACTATAATATATAGAAAAGAAGCGATTAATTATGGATAAGAATCCAAAACATCCTTTGAAAAAGAGAAAGGTTCAGCAGAAGGTTAACCTTACCGCTGAGAACGGAGAGGAAGAGCATACTTCCGGCAAGCATAAAAAGCACTACGAATAATTGAATACGAGTAGTTGATTACACGGGCACCGCGGCAGAGATTGACGCGGTGCCCTTTTTTGTGTAATAGGAACGCGGGTTTCTGTTACATAAAAAATCGCACCCGCTAAACTGCGGATGCGATACTTTTGTTAATATTACGAGTCCTACGCAGCTCCAGGACGGAACAACATATGACTCTAAGTAATATTATATATCATATTTTTATGAAGTCAACTGATATTTATTCAGGAAGATTGATGTTTTCATCAATTTCTTCTTTGCAGGATTCTTCATTGTTTTCGGATGTGATAAATTTTTCACTTACGGGATATGAAAAATTCTTGCCGATTTTTTGGAAACCATATTCAACAAAGCGGGATTTATGAATGTAGTTGTTTTCTGTGAGGGTATGTAATCTGTCAAAAAGTTCCACAAGCCATTTTTGAAACTCTGTTTCAGGTCCTTTTTGGTCAAGTTCATTTTCGTAGTAGTGTCTTACGATATCGGCAAAAATATCGGCAAACTGCACCGCGGGAGTAACAGTGGGACTGACGAACAGTGGCATTTCCAAAATATGCTGGAAAGAGCGACCAAAATTTGTTTTAAACAGGAAGCCTATGATAGCTTCTGCAATTTTTCGGTCAGCGTCCTCATGTACTTCATCAAATATCATCATTGCTTTACCATAGTGGTGATGTTTGCAGTAAAATTCAACTTTTTTCAGAAGAAGGTAGTACTGTTTCGGAAGGTGATGCTCAGGAACAACAATAGGGTCCTCGGGCTTGTCCATGATGACCGCAAAAATAGCGGCATCATAAGATGTAATAATATCCACCATGCCTTCAACATAAGCTTTGTTGTTGGTACGGTTCTTTGTGATGGTTGCTTCACGAATGAGCTTTGTGGATTTTATTTCATCCTGTTTTCCATAAATGGAGTCTTTTAGTTTATATATTTGGTTTGTTATCGGTTTAATATCATTTTCATGGATACATACACCTAACAAAATAGGATTTTTAGTTGAGTCAGTAGGACGAGGGTAGCCACTCTCATCAATAAATGTAAGCATAAAATAAATTGCTCCTTTGGTTATTAATAAAAACATTATACTACAATATCATTTATTATTCCATATAAATTATAAGGTTTAATGATGTATTTTTAGTGGCTTTACAAAGCCCTATTTTCAGTATAAAATTTTAATTGGAGAAAGGGGGAAGCTATGTATAATTATATAACATTGAGGGAGAGACCGCAGCTAAAGGAGCGTGCCGCGGAGTGGTTTCACGGTAAGTGGGGAGTGCCGAAGGAGGCATACCTTGAATGTATGGAGGCTTATCTTGGCAATGCCACGGAGTACGGCTGGTACCTTTGCATGGACGAGGACAAAATCATAGGCGGGCTCGGGGTGATTGAGAACGATTTTCACGACAGAAAAGACCTCACGCCGAATGTCTGTGCTGTGTACACCGAGGAGGAGTACCGCTGTCAGGGAATTGCGGGAAGGCTTCTTGATATTGCGGTGGAGGATTTAAGGGCGAAGGGAATAAGCCCCGTATATCTCATCACAGACCACACGGGCTTCTATGAACGATACGGCTGGGAGTTTCTCTGCATGGTTCAGGGCGACGGCGAACCTGATATGACAAGAATGTATATTCACCGATAAGTTAAAAGGCGCGGGAAATCCTGCGTCTTTTTAGTTGTTAAGGAATAAAACTTGAAATAATGATACTTTTTGGGTAAAATAAATTGAAAAATCTATACTTTTTGGCGTTTTAGTACTTGAAATAATTATACTTTTTTGAGAAAAGGGAATTTTGACGTGTTTTAGGAGGTCAGATTATGTACAACCCACAGCTTGAAACCTTTATATGTGTTGTCGAGGCGGGGAGCTTCAGCAAGGCTGCCGATAAGCTGTTCATCTCACCGCCCGCAGTCATAAAGCAGATTAATTCGCTTGAGGCAAGCCTTGGTTTGCAGTTGTTTTCGAGGACGCACAGAGGACTTGTGGTGACGGAGGCGGGAAAATCAATATACAATGATGCAAAATATATTATAGGATACTGCAAGGAGTCGGTAAAAAGGGCAAAGGAGGCAATGCAGACATCCGACGATGTGATACGCGTGGGAATATCGCCGCTCACTCCGCCACAGGTGTTCGTTGATCTGTGGCCTAAGATACAGAAGATATATCCCGATATGAAGTTCCAACTTGTTCCGTTTGAGAACACACTCGAGAATGCAAGGGAAATACTCGGAAATCTCGGGCAGAATATCGACGTGATTGCCGGAATTTTCGACGATTCGATGTTGAAGCTTCGAGGCTGCAACGGAATTGAAATATCGAGGGAGAAATTCTGCGCGGCTGTGTCCATTCACCACAGGCTGGCGAAGAAGAAAAAGATTACGTTAAACGATCTTGAGGGCGAGAGCCTCATGCTGATGCACAGAAATTGGAGCCACTATGTCGATGAACTGCGCGATGAGCTGACAGAGAATCATCCCGATATAAATATCGTTGACTTTGATTTCTACGATGTTGAAGTGTTTAACAGGTGCGAGAACAGCAATGAGGTTCTGCTTGCGATAAAGAGCTGGGAGAGCATTCATCCGTTGATAAAAATAATTCCCGTCGACTGGACATACACAATACCTTTCGGTTTACTGTGCTCGAAGGAGCCGTCGGACAAGGTAAAAAGGCTGATAAATGCGATAGAAAAAGTAAAATGAACGGTTATAACCTAACGGTTAATACTGAATAACAAAACGAGACTTCTTATGAGGTCTTGTTTTTTTTATAATGGTGACAGTGAAAGAGAGAAGAAATTAAAGGTAAGGCGGCTATAAGCTATGATTTTTGATGTTTTTCTTCAGAGGTGAGGAAGGTGCGAAGAGTGCGATTGTAAATGCAGGCGGCGGATTTATGTATGTAGCGGGAATACATGACAGCTTTCCGCATGCGTTGGAGCTTTCAAAGAAGGGCTACAATGCGTTCGCGCTGATTTACCGCCCGGGTGCACAGACGGCATGTGAGGATCTTGCAAGGGCGATAGCTTTTCTGTATGAGAATGCGGATGAGCTTAAAATAGACATGAATGATTATTCGCTTTGGGGTGGTTCAGCCGGGGCGAGAATGGCTGCGTGGCTCGGCTCGTATGGCACAGCTGCTTTTGGCGAGAAAGAGTATCCGAGACCTGCTGCGGTTATTATGCAGTATACGGGGCTTTCGCAGATAACGGGGAACGAGCCGCCGACCTACGCGTGCGTGGGAACCGGCGACGGTATTGCCTCCTACAGAAGCATGGAGAGATACATATCTGCTATAAGAGATAATGGAACAAATGCAAAGATAGAAGTATTTACCGGATTGTCACACGGCTTTGGACTCGGAGAGGGTACAGTAGCCGAGGGGTGGCTTGACAATGCGGCAGAGTTCTGGGAAGAGAACATGGAGCAGAATAAATGAACAGAAGATTACTGATAAAAATAGTTATAGATATTTGTATGACATTGAGCCTGCTGTTTTTGATGCCGTACAGCCTGCTTGGCGAGACGGCACATGAATGCATTGGGATTGTGATGTGTGTGCTTTTCATCGTGCACCATATTATGAACAGAAAATGGCTGTCTGCCGTCAGCAAGGGCAGATACTCACCGCTTCGGGTGCTGCAGACGGTTCTTGTGGCGATTATGGCAGTGCTTATGCTTGGCTCCATGGTCAGCGGAATACTGCTGTCGAATCATATATTTAAGTTTGTAAAGGCTTATGAAATATCGATGCAGGCAAGGCAGGTGCACATGTTCTGTGCATTCTGGGGATTTGTGGTGATGTCGCTCCATATCGGAATACACTGGGGCATGGTTGTGACAATGACGGGAAAAATGTTTAAAAAGCCGTCAGCGTGCAGAAGGTGGATTGCGAGGGCTGCGGCACTTATATGTGCGGGATACGGTTTGTACGCATTTAAAAAGAGAAGCATAGGAAGCTATCTTTTGATGAAGTTCCATTTTGTATTTTATGATTATTCGGAAAACGTAATGTTTTTTATTTTGGATTATATGGCAGCAATGTCATTGATCATATGTGTCGGCTATTATATTAGCAAGCTGTTAAAAAATATATATTATAAAAGGAAAAGGAGAGATTCAAAATGAAAATTTTATTTATCAACGGAAGTCCTAACAAGGATGGAAACACAGCGGCACTCGCAAAGGCTCTGCTCGGTGACAGGGAGTATGAGACGCTTAATCTCACCGATTACAGAATCGGAAGCTACGGGCAGAATTTTCCTGACGATGAGCTTGAAAAGGTAATTGCCGAGATGAAGAAGGCGGAAGTGATAGTTATCGGTTCACCGCTGTACTGGCACAATATCTGCGGCTCCGTGCGCAATGTGCTTGACCGTTTCTACGGACTTGTGAGCGAGAGAGAATTATCAGGAAGAAGATTGTACTTCCTGTTTCAGGGTGCATCGCCTGAAAAGTGGATGCTTGAGGCAGGCGAGTACACCATGAAGCGTTTTGCAGGTCTGTATGGAATGAAATATGAAGGAATGGCTACGGATAAGACCGAGGCTGTAAAGCTTGAAAAGAGTATTTAAGAGGTTATTTATGGACAAAAAAATCATCATGCTGCTTCTTCTTAGCGGGGTAATGACCTTTGCGATGGCGTGCAGCAAATCCGACGGCACAAAAGATAACCGGACTCAGAGCACGAGTGTGGAGGATTCAAATGATGAGGGTGTGCAGGAAAGCTCTGAAACGACGGAGGAAACAACCATGTATGATAATGCGGATGATAATACAGATATATCCGAAGATTATCTGAGCGGAATAATACCCGATGAGCTAGAGTATATACCGCAGGGTTATGAAAATCCGGCAGAGCAGCAGGGAAGGCTTGAAAAGCTTACTTATGATACTTGGGAGTCCTTCACCTATGAGCAGAAAACTCAGAAGCTTACAAAGGAAGCATGGGTGTACATCCCCTACGGTTATTCGGAGGATGAAAAATATAATGTTTTTTATTTAAGCCACGGAGGCTGGAGCAATGAGACAAGCCTTATGGGAACCGATGAGGCACCGAGGGTGTTCAAGAATATCATAGACAATGCCATACAGGATGGAAAAATAAAACCGCTTATCATTGTGCTTCCTACATACAATAACACCAGTGAGGAGGATAGCGGCGATTACAGCCTTGCGATAAGGCTTACAAACAATTTCCACAACGAGCTTGTAAATGACCTCATTCCGGCTGTTGAGAGCAGATACAGCACCTATGCGGAGGACACCACCCCGGAGGGGCTCAAAAAATCACGCGACCACAGAGGCTTCGGCTGATTTTCAATGGGTTCCGTCAATACATGGAATACATTCAGATATTGTCTGGATTATTTCCGCTATTTTATGCCGATGAGCGGAAGCTATAGCCTTGATGGTCAGTACATGGCTGATTTGGTGACGGAGCAGGGATATACCTCAAAGGATTTCTTTATATTTGCGGCGTCCGGGACAAATGATTTCGCGTACAGCGCATTTAAAGCCCAGATAATGGCTATGGCAGATAATTCCGGCGGAATGTTCAAGTTTGCCAATAACGAGGCGGACGGCAACATGTCATTTCTTGAGCGCGAGGGCTATTCGCACGACGGAAAGGCGAGCGATGAGTATACCTATAACGGTCTGAGATTTTTCTGGAGCGGAGAATCTGACAGTTATGATGTCACGCAGGGGACGCAGGAGTACAGAGACTTTGTGCTCGATAACGTGCTCCACTCGGAGCCGTCTGTGAGAGCCTACAATGCGATACATAAGCTGTATGAGGACGAGGGCTTGAGCGACAGCGAGATAGATGAGCTTCTCGTGCTCGATGTGAAGCCGACATCCTATTTTACGGATAATGGAATATCTAACCAGCACGGATACGGAGGATACCTGTTCGTGAGGGATGAGAACATTATGGGCTGGCTTTTTGGAAAGGTAAAACAAAATAATTAAAATCAGGAGGAAAAAATATGCAGTATGTAACACTTAGTAACGGAGTTAAAATGCCGATACTCGGATACGGTGTGTATCAGGTGACAAAGGATGAGTGCGAGAGATGCGTTCTCGATGCCCTCAAGGTCGGCTACAGAGCAATCGATACCGCTCAGAGCTATTTTAACGAGGAGGAGGTCGGCAATGCCATCGTAAAGTCCGGCATACCGAGAGAGGAGATTTTCCTCACCACTAAGGTATGGCTTGAGCACTACGGATACGAGGAGGCAAAAAAGTCGGTCAAGGAATCCATGAGAAAGTTAAAGACCGATTATATTGACTTAGTGCTTCTTCATCAGCCTTTCTCAGATGCTTACGGTGCCTACCGTGCGCTTGAGGAGCTCTATGAAGCAGGAAAAATCCGCGCAATCGGAATATCCAATTTCTATGTGGACAGAATGGTTGATTTTGCTTCGTTCAACAGAATCAAGCCGATGGTTAATCAGGTCGAGACGCATATCTACAATCAGCAGAAGGAGCTCAAGGAGTGGGCTGACAAGTACGGCATTCAGCTCGAGGCATGGGCACCTTTCGGTGAGGGCAGAGGAGGCACGTTTGACAATCCTGCTATCGTAAAGCTTGCGGAGAAATACGGTAAAACTCCTGCACAGGTAATGCTCCGCTGGCATATCCAGAGAGGAATCGTGGTAATTCCTAAGTCAACACATATCGATAGAATGGAGGAGAACTTCAATGTGTTTGATTTTACTCTCTCAGACGAGGATATGGATGCGATAGCGGGACTTGACAAGGCTCAGAGCTCATTCTTCTCGCATCAGGATCCGAAGATGGTCGAGTGGTTTGTAAACATTGTCGAGGAGAGAAAGAAAAAACATGACAGTTCAAAGGAAAAGAAGAACTGGTAGGTTACATTGATTAATACCTGAAAGGTATTGGAAAAGAAGGAAAGTATGAAGATGAAAAAGATTTTGTGCGTAATATCAACATTAGTGCTGGTGCTTGGACTTGTGACAGGCTGCAGCTCAAACAATTCAAAGAATAATGCTTCGACAGGCAGCGTGAGAGAAACCACGGCTGCGGCGACACAGAGCACTGAGAAGGAAACAACGACAGAGGCGTCAAAGGAAAGTGATGCGACGACAGAGGCATCATCGGAAAATGCTTCTGCCGAGACGACACAGGATGGCACCTCAGGAAAGACCTTGGTTGTGTATTATTCGGCGTCAGGAAGCACAAGACGTGTTGCAGAGACAATAGCGGACACACTCGGCGCGGATTTGTTTGAGATAACACCTGTTGAGCCGTATTCAAGTGCCGACCTTAACTGGACGAACGACAACAGCCGTGTCACAAGAGAGCACAACGACGAGAGCCTCAGGGATATTGAGCTTACACAGATAGTGCCTGAGAACTGGGATTCGTATAACACCGTTCTTATAGGTTATCCTATATGGTGGGCTATCGCGGCATGGCCTGTTGACAATTTCGTGAAGGGAAATGATTTCACCGGAAAGACGGTAATTCCATTCTGCACATCCGCCTCATCGGGACTCGGAAACAGCGGAAATCTTCTCGCTGAGATGGCAGGAACGGGAGACTGGCAGGAGGGACACCGCTTCAGCTCGGGTGTATCGGCTTCAGATGTGGAAAAGTGGGTTTCTTCTCTCAACCTCGGTGAATAAAGTTTACGAAAGCGAAAGGCATTTATAATGAAGGTTTTATTGGTAAACGGCAGCCCTCATAAGGAGGGCTGCACCTATACGGCACTTTGTGAGGTGTCAAAGACATTAAACGAAAACGGAATTGACACAGATTTTTTCTGGATTGGAAACAAAGCTCTGTCCGGCTGTATCGCGTGTAAAAAATGTATTGATAGCAACAGATGTGTATTCAATGATGCCGTAAATGAATTTCTCGACATAGCAGGGGACTATGACGGATTCGTATTCGGTTCACCCGTTCACTGGGGCGGTGCAGGCGGAGCAATAACCTCTTTCATGGACAGGGTATTCTATGCCGACTTGAATGGACACGGAAACAGATTCAGACTTAAACCTGCGGCGGCAGTCATATCGGCAAGGCGCGCGGGCACAACTGCGACGTGGGATCAAATGAATAAGTACTTCGGGCTTATGCAGATGCCGATTGTCACGTCAAGGTATTGGAATATGGTTCACGGAACCAACCCTGATGAGGTTAAGAGAGATGCTGAGGGAATGCAGACGATGCAGGTTCTCGGAGAAAATATGGCATTTTTAATCAACTGCAAGAATGTTGCGATGAAGATGGGGTTAAAGATGCCGAAGGAGCAGGATTTTGTGTTCACCAATTTTATAAGATAGTATATTTGAAACAAATCAGGTAAAATGAGAGTTGCTTTTCTGTCTATATTGCAAAAAAGAGGCGTTATGGGCAGAAAAAATACCGTAATTTTGCCTGATTTTTGTTATTTTTCTGCCCAATAGGGGCTTGTTTTAACTGTTGGACAGAGTAGATGAGATATTATGAGACATTATAGCGATATTTCTCAGTCCAAATACTTTATAAATATGATTTTGGACTGATGTAACAGATATCCGGTGACTTTTGGACGGAGATTTCCGGTGGAGATTCAGACATGTAACTTGAATATATTTTGTTTATATTTTTTTTATAATTAAATTAGCACTCAGGTGTTGACAGTGCTAACAAGTGGTGTTATATTACATCTAGAACAGATGCAAGAGACTGTGCGAAGTATATGTATCACAATAATTGCAGATGTTTTTACAGTTATAGATTAGAATGTTTACAACGAAAGGAGTATTCACCATGAACATTAATAAGTTTACACAGAAATCTGCGGAAGCTCTCAACAACTGTGAGAAGCTTGCCTATGAATACGGTAATCAGGAAGTAGACCAGGAACATCTTTTGTACTCCCTTCTTACCATAGAGGATAGTCTTATTGCAAAGCTTGTGGAGAAGATGGAAATACATCTTCCGTCTTTTATAGAGCGTGCCAGGAAAGCGCTTGAGCAGAAGACCAAGGTGTCGGGTGACGTTCAGCTTATGATAAGCCAGTCGCTCAACAAGGTGCTTGTGTCGGCAGAAGATGAAGCTAAGAAGATGGGTGATGAGTATGTGTCCGTTGAGCATATCTTCCTCACACTTATCGCATATCCTAACAATGCGGTGAAGGCGATTTTTAAGGAATACGGCATAACAAGAGACAGATTCCTCACAGCACTTCAGAGTGTCAGAGGAAATCAGCAGGTTACAAGCGATAACCCGGAAGCGACCTACGACACACTTAAGAAGTATGGTGTTGACCTTGTAGAGAGGGCAAGGCAGCAGAAGCTTGACCCGGTTATCGGAAGGGATAATGAGATAAGAAATGTCATTCGTATCCTTTCCCGAAAGACGAAGAACAACCCTGTTCTGATAGGTGAGCCGGGTGTCGGTAAGACTGCTGTTGTCGAGGGACTTGCACAGCGTATCGTGCGCGGTGATGTGCCTGACGGACTCAAGGACAAGACAGTGTTCTCACTTGATATGGGTGCGCTCGTTGCGGGTGCTAAGTATCGTGGTGAGTTTGAGGAGCGTTTAAAGGCTGTACTTGAGGAAGTAAAAAAGAGCGAAGGAAAGATAATACTTTTCATCGATGAGCTTCATATAATCGTCGGTGCAGGTAAGACCGAGGGCGCGATGGACGCAGGCAATATGTTAAAGCCTATGCTTGCACGAGGTGAGCTTCACTGCATCGGTGCAACCACACTTGACGAGTACCGCAAGTACATTGAGAAGGATGCGGCACTTGAACGTCGTTTTCAGCCTGTAATGGTTGACGAGCCTACAGTTGAGGATACAATTTCAATTCTCCGTGGTATCAAGGAGCGTTATGAGCTCTACCATGGGGTTAAGATTACCGATGGTGCGCTTGTTGCGGCAGCAACACTCTCGAACAGGTACATCACGGACAGATTCCTGCCGGATAAGGCTATCGACCTTGTGGATGAGGCGTGTGCGATGATTAAGACCGAGCTTGACTCAATGCCTGCGGAGCTTGATGAGCTTAAGCGTAAGATAATGCAGCTTGAGATTGAGGAGGCAGCGCTCAAGAAGGAGGACGATAATCTGAGCCGTGAGCGTCTTGAGAATCTTCAGAAGGAGCTCGCTTCGCTGAGAGAGGAGTTCGCATCCGGCAAGGCACAGTGGGACAACGAGAAGGCAGCGGTTGATCGCATCAGCAAGCTTCGTGAGGAGTTAGACGATGTGAATCGCCAGATTGAGCTTGCACAGAGAAATTATGACCTGGAGAAGGCAGCACAGCTACAGTATGGCCGCCTGCCTGAGCTTAAGAAGCAGATAGAGGCTGAGGAGAATATTGTAAAGCAGAAGGAACTCTCGCTTGTACATGAGAGCGTTACAGATGAGGAGATTGCCAAGATTATCTCCCGTTGGACAGGTATCCCTGTATCAAAGTTAAATGAGAGTGAGAGAAACAAGACACTCCACTTAGCAGATATACTTCATAAGCGTGTCATAGGACAGGATGAGGGTGTAACTAAGGTTACAGAGGCAATCATCCGTTCAAAGGCAGGAATCAAGGATCCTTCTAAGCCTATCGGTTCCTTCCTGTTCCTCGGACCTACCGGTGTAGGTAAGACGGAGCTTGCAAAGGCACTCGCCGAAGCATTGTTTGACGATGAGAAAAATATCGTGAGACTTGATATGAGTGAGTACATGGAGAAATATTCCGTATCACGTCTTATCGGAGCGCCTCCGGGATATGTTGGTTATGAGGAGGGTGGTCAGCTCACTGAGGCTGTCAGAAGAAAACCTTACTCGGTTGTGCTCTTTGATGAAATTGAGAAGGCACACCCTGATGTGTTCAATGTGCTCTTACAGGTGCTCGATGACGGACGTATCACCGACTCACAGGGACGTACCGTGGACTTTAAGAACACGATTATCATTCTCACCTCGAATATCGGTTCCGTACACATGCTTGACGGCATAGACGAGAACGGCAATTTCAGCCCGGAGTGCGAGAAGGCTGTAATGGGTGAGCTTAGGGCAAGCTTCAGACCTGAGTTTCTCAACAGACTTGATGAGATAATCATGTTCAAGCCTCTCACAAAGGACAACATCACAGGCATCATCGACCTTATGGTTGCAGACCTCAACAAGAGACTTGCAGACCGCGAGGTTACAATCAAGCTTACATCTGCTGCCAAGGATTACATTGTCGAGAACGGCTATGACCCTGCATATGGCGCAAGACCTCTTAGAAGATACCTTCAGAAGACGGTCGAGACACTTTCAGCAAAGCTTATTCTCTCGGGAAATGTGGATGCCGGAGATGAGATAGTGATTGATGTCGACCGGACGGAGGGACTTGTTGCGAGAACGGAGAAGCCTGTGGCGTAAGCCTGAAGCATCAGGGGAAGTGTCCTTGACATGGACAGTGGACACTGTTAAAAAAGAATAATAAGTATTAAACAGACTGTCGCATCAGCGGTTAAAACTTAAAAAAGGTTTATCGCTGATGTCGGCAGTCTTTTTATATAATAGGATTCATGTGTCAAAACATGCTCAATAAACTTAATTGTGTATAGCATGTTATAATTATGCATATCACGACTTTTGGAAGAAGCTTAGTTGTTCTTAGGGCTCTGTTTATCGTACAGCCACAGACGGCATGGATGCCGGCTGAGTTGCAAACAGCCATGGAAGGCTGATTTTGCAACGGTGGCGGAAACAGAAATACTTTTTTTCAGAGCCCTTAGAACAACTTGCTTCGTACAATGGAGCTGATATGTAGAAATATAACATGCTATACACTTTTATAAAGAAATAAATCAGCCTGTTTTGACACCTGAATCGGTATAGGTAATTTCGTTCCTGCTGCGCTGCTTACTTAAACTGGTTCTGCCCCTCATTGTACTCGTAATTTATTTTCGCAAGTGCGCTCTTTATCTCATCTGCCGTTATCGAGCATGCTGCAGCAAGCTCGTCAAGGCTTGAAAACTCGTCGCGAAGTTTCATGTTTACGAAACTTAAAAGCATTACGGGGTCCTTTGGAAGTGTGTACATGGTGTGCCTCCTTGAATGTGTTATGATAGACGATTTTAAAGCTCTTACCCGAAGCTGGGCAGTTGTATGATTTTGCTAAAATATACAACGTATAGTCTGAAATTCTTTATCCGAAATCTACTACATTTTATAATTCTCCCCGCAAATTTACAATATTGTACTGTAATGAAAAATGTGCTACAATAAACAATGATTGCTTATAAGCAGATGGTGCTTATTTGTACGTTTAACTACTATTTGTGCCGTTATGATACGGCGGAATGAGGAAGATTATGGGATTGGAACAAAAGAATAGGAAATTTGATATGCGGCTAATCACGATGGTAGTCAATATGATACTGCTTATATTGGGACTTGCTTATGTTGTGGCTGTGACGGTCACGGGACATAATGGCTCATTGTGGTATAAGATGTCAGTGATGATACTTATGATGGGATATTCCGTATTATTCAATATTGCGGCATTGTACGGAATGAATGCCTTTGAGAGGATGACAAGGCAGCAGGGAAGAAGCTATTTCGGATATATGATTTTTGATGCCGTTGAGTTATGTTTTCTTGCCATGTTCGTTGTGAATGTCGGAGATTTTGATGAGCCTTTCCATTACATATCGCTCGGTGTTTTTCTTATCTTGACGATACCGAGACACATATTGTATCACGCGGCGGTTGACCCTGTCAGGGCGGAAGAAAACGGCGGCAGCGGTTATCATACCGTGACTGCGATGCACAGATACAGGACGTCCGAGGAGGTTCAGAGGAACGGAAAGGGTAAGAAGGAGGCTAAGCCTGACCGCTCGGGAAGGGATAAGTTTCCGGAGCCGGGGCTTAAGGAGGACAGATTTGTCAATATGAAGCTTGAAGGCTTTGTGGATTCTGCAAGGTCTGTTGACGACAAGGGCAATGTGGGCACTACGCAGAAGAACGACACCATGAAGTAATGATAAGTACAAGCTTGTGCGGCATATAATCGAAAGAGATTATTTTAAGGATTTGTATGGTTAAGAAGCTTTTGGTTATGTGTACGGTGCTGTGCCTTGATTTGTTTTTGTTTGTGTTGATATACGAGAAGAATGCAGGGAGGGACAGCATGCCTGTGTCTACGACTTTTTATGAGAATATTGTGGCGCTCACATTCGACGACGGACCGCATGGAACATACACGGCGGAATTGCTTGACGGGCTGAAGCAGAGAGGAGTTGTGGCAAGCTTTTTTGTGCTGGGGGAACATATAGAGGGGAATGAGGAACTGGTTCTCCGGATGAAGGAGGAAGGGCATCTCATCGGTAATCATACTTTTTCGCATGTGAAGCTTGATACTCTTAATGGTGAGGCGGCATGCAGTGAGGTCAGAAGAACCTGTGAGGCGATAGAGCGCATAACAGGAGAACCGGTCGAGTACATACGCCCGCCATACGGTGCATATAATGAGGAGCTTGAGTGCATGATTAACCTCGACAAAGTTCTGTGGACGGTTGACCCGCAGGACTGGAACACGGCTGACGCTGATGCGGTTGTGAGACATGTCGTTAATAATGTAAAGGATGGAGATATAATTCTTCTTCATGATATATATCCGTCATCAGTTGCCGCGGCACTGAGAATTGTGGATGAATTAAAGGCACGCGGTTACATATTTGTGACGGTGGATGATATAGTGATTAAGTAGAAAGAAGATGTACGATGGATCTTTTTGATTATATGAGAGAAAATTCAATGAAGGACAATTCGCCGCTGGCACAGCGCATGCGTCCGAGAAATCTTGATGAGGTTGTCGGCCAGAGGCATATCATAGGTCCTGATAAGCTTCTTTACCGTGCAATCAAGGCGGATAAGTTAAGCTCAATCATATTCTACGGACCTCCGGGAACGGGTAAGACCACGCTTGCGAAGGTCATAGCGAATACCACCAGTGCCGATTTCAGACAGATTAACGCGACCGTAGCCGGAAAGAAGGATATGGAGGATGTGGTTGAAGCGGCTAAGAATAATATGGGAATGTACGGGAGAAAGACGATACTGTTCGTGGATGAGATTCACCGCTTTAACAAGGGACAGCAGGATTATCTTCTTCCTTTTGTCGAGGACGGCACATTGATTCTTATCGGTGCGACGACTGAGAACCCTTATTTTGAGGTGAATTCAGCTTTAATTTCGCGTTCCATAATATTTGAGCTTAAAGCACTTGAGAAAGAGGATATATTATCGCTTATACGCACTGCGGTGTACGATAAGGAGCGCGGGATGGGAGCGTATGATGCGGTGATTGACGAGGATGCTGCCGAGTTTCTTGCCGATATTGCCAACGGGGATGCGAGAAACGCATTGAATGCAGTGGAGCTTGGCATCATGTCGACTAACAGGAGTGATGACGGGAAGATCCACATAACTCTTGAGGTCGCACAGGAATGTATTCAAAAGAGAGTTATAAGATATGATAAGACAGGAGACAACCATTACGATACAATATCTGCCTTTATAAAGAGCATGAGAGGTTCAGATCCCGATGCGGCACTGTATTATCTTGCGAGAATGCTGTACGCGGGCGAGGACATCAAGTTCATTGCGAGAAGGATTATGATATGTGCGAGTGAGGATGTGGGAAATGCCGACCCACAGGCACTTGTGGTTGCTGTGTCGGCGTGTCAGGCGGTAGAGCGGATAGGAATGCCTGAGGCACAGATAATACTTGCACAGGCAGTCACTTATATAGCTACGGCACCTAAGAGCAATGCCTCATACATTGGTATAGATAAGGCGATGGCTCAGGTGGCAGGTGAAAAGACGGCGGTTATTCCACCTCATTTGCAGGATGCACATTATAAAGGTGCTGCAAAGTTAGGGCATGGCACAGGATATCTGTATGCACATGATTATCCGATGCACTATGTAAAGCAGCAGTACCTTCCCGATACACTTGTGGGGCATAAGTTCTATGAGCCGACGGATAACGGATATGAGAAGCAGATATGTGAACACATGAAGCGACTGGAGGAGAACTCTTGAAGGAACAGATTAACAGATATGCGAGAGGTGCATTTGAATATGAGCCGATAGCTGCCGTGACAGAGCCACAGTCTATCAGTGATGCCGTGTGGAAGAACAGGGAATACAGCGGAAGCTTCCGCATATCGGAGATAAAAGGCAGAGAGATTAAGGGGCTTGTCTATTCTACCAACAACAGAGTAATTGCAAAGACGGACAGATTTTTTGGAGAGAAAGCAGTTATAGCATATACTGTGAATTCCGAAGGAATTGAGGCAGGTGACAGAATAACAGGTGCATTTGTGCTTGTCAGCAATGGTGGGGAAATTGAGATTCCTTATGAGTTCGAGGTGGCTTCCGGCGGATATGATTCGGATAACGGAGAGGTAAAGAACCTGTTTCAGTTTGCATCGCTTGCACAGAACAATGTTGTACAGGCACTTAAAATATTTGGCACTCCGGATTTTAATGATGTGTTCTTAAAGGGCGACTTAAGCCTCATTAAGCTTAGAAATGAACTCATGGCAGGGGCGGATATAAAGACTGCACTTGAAGAGTTCCTTATTGCAATTCATAAGAAGAGTGAGGTTCATTTAAGTCTCAGTCAGGATGAGATTGCAATTCAGTATCCGGATGATGACATGATAATGTCGGTTACGGTGTCTAAGAATGTCTGGGGAAGGGTAATCCTGAGCGTTGAGACGGACTGTGATTTTATAGAGACAGACAAAAATATGCTCACGGAGGAGAACTTTGCCGGAGGTAAGCTTGATTATCGTTTTTTTATCCGGAAAAATAAGATTCATGCGGGAAAAAATATAGGACGTCTTGTATTTTCCACGCCATTTGAAAAAAAAGAGCTGATTGTGAGGATTGATAATTCATCCGAGAGCGAGGGAAAGCTGATTGGCAGATTTGAAAAGCACAGTATTGCCGGGCTTATGCGGGCATATATGGATTTCAGGCTTCACAGAATAGGTGCTGCGGACTGGATTTCACGTTCTGAGGATGCAGTGGGAGAACTCCTTAAAAACGATGAGGATAATCCATATTGTTGTCTGTTAATGAGTCAGCTTCTGATTACCGATAAGAAGATGAATGAGGCAAAATATTACCTCGACTGTGCCAGGGATGAAGCGGTTGCGGAGCGGGAAAACAGGCAGATGCTCTACTGCTATTATCTCTATGTAAGCACGTTATACAACAGGGACAGAACGTATGCGCTTGAGACGGCACAGACAGTCAGGGATATATATGAGAAAGACAATAACGATTGGAGAGTCCTCTGGATTTTACTTTATCTTGATGTCGAGATGTCTAAGAATAAGAGCCTCAAGCTTTTGAGAATAAAGGAACAATTTAACAGGGGAATGAGAAGTCCCGTGCTTTTTTTGGAGGCATGTCTGATACTCAATGAGCAGCCATTGCTTCTGCGTGTGCTGAATGAGTTCGAGATACATGTGCTGCTGTACGGCTGCAAGGAAGGCATTATAGAAGAAAAGCTTTTAAAGCAGGCGGCGGGACTTGCATACAACTCGGACTGCAGACAGAGACTTTTATATACGCTTTTAACGAAGCTTTATGACATATCACAGGATAACGATGTGTTAGAGGCGATATGCGGCATTCTTATCAGAGGTGGAATGACGGGAGAAAAATATCTCAAATGGTACGAGCGCGGAATTAAAAAGGATATACGCGTGACAAAGCTGTATGAGTATTATCTTGCGTCGAGACGCAGGGATGATTTATCACCACTGCCTAAGATGGTATTATTGTATTTCAGTTATAATAATGAGCTTGAGCGTGGGGTGAAGGCATATCTGTACGCCAATCTCATAAGAAATCGCGATGACTGCCGGCAGATTTATTCAGGCTATGCACTGCAGATGGATGAATTTGTGAGGGATGAATTAGCGCGCGGGACAGCGGATGAGAATACGGGAATTGTTCTTAATGAATTTCTGAAGAAGGATATGATAGGGCAGAATAACGCCGCAACCGCAGCAGATGTGTTTTTCACATATAAGGTGACATGCAAAATGCCATCGATAAGAAATGTAATAATAGGGCATAAGGAGCTCAGAGGCTATGAAAAGTATGCTCTGAGCGGAGGTACGGCGTATGTAAGAATATTTACAGAAGAGCCGTGCATATGCTTTGAGGATAATAACGGACGGATTTACAAGGATACGGTTGAATATAAGCTTGAGAGAGTATATTCAAATGATGCGTTTATCAGGCTTATCATGCCGTACTGTGAGGACGAGCTGATGCCGGCACTTTATTTCTGTGAGAGGAGCAGTTCTTACAAGGACAATTCTCTCGAAACGATAAGAATGTACGGCAAGATGGTACAGCGTGCGGAGATAACCGAAGAGTACAGGAATAAGCTGACAGCACTCATAATTGATTACTATTTTGATAATTATGAGGGCGAAGATTTGGAAAAAATGCTGGATGCACAGCAGGAGGCGGGAATCTTTACGCCGGATAGGCTTGATGAGGCTCAGCTTGTAAAGTATATTGAGGCACTTATAATACATGGAAAATATGATGCAGCGTATGCATATATTGACAAAGTGCGATGTGAGAGACTGAATCCTAAGAGAGTGCTCAGATTGTGCGACTATTATATAAGAAAAGGAATAGAGTCGGATGAACTGTTTAAGCCCGATACATTTCTGATTGGACTTGCGTATTATGCATTTTCCAAGGGAAAGTACAGTGAGTATACGTTAAAGTTTCTCAACATACATTACAACGGAGCGGCAGCGGACATGCATAAGCTGTGGAAGACGGCTAAGGAGCAGGGCATTGATGTGTTTGAGCTTGAGGAGCGGCTTATATGTCAGATGCTTTTTTGCAGATGCAGCTGTGAGGATATGGCCGATGTGTTCTCACATTACGGCGGCAACGGTGCAGGAGAGAGAATTGTCGAGGCGTATCTTGCGTACAATGCATATATGTATTTTGTGAAATCGGAAAAGGTATCGGATGAGCTGTTCGGCTTCATTGAGGACAGATTAAGGACTGAGAAGGATGTAATTTTAGTGTGCAGGCTTGCACTGTTAAAATTCTATTCCGGGACGGCAGATTTGACGGAGAATCGTGCGACGATTGCACAGAAGCTTGTTGAGGAGCTGTCACGGAAAGGCTGTATGTTTTCATGTTTTTCATATTTTTCAAGGTATTTTGCACTTCCTTACAGGATACTTGACAAGACGGCGGTGGAGTATAAGACTGACCCGGAGCACCGAGTGGTAATCCACTACGCGGTCGGAAAAGAGACTGAATACATCGCGATGGATATGAAAAATATGTATGAAGGAATTTTTGTAAAGAGCTTTGTACTGTTCTATGGTGATAAGATAAGATACTATATTACGGAAGAATCGGATGAAGGTGAGAAAACTACGCCGGAATACACTATTGAATACTCATCGTCAACGGAGGGTGTTGCGTCAGGGCGCTATGAACTGCTCAACACGATTATGGAGGACGAGGCTGTCGGCGATAAGGACAGCTTAGCGAGTCATTCTGACTTATATGCATTTCAGAACGCAGCCGTAAAGCTTTTTAAACCGGTATTATAGAACATGCAATCAGGAGAGGAGCCCGTATGTTTATTGTAGGAATTGACCTTGGAAATGAATATTCACAGGTATGCTATTACAATGTTGCCAAGGGAGAGCCGGAGTCGGTGGCATTTCAGATGCCGGCGGCCAATCTCAGAGTTCCGACGGTCGTGCTTAAGGAATACGGCAAGGATAACGGATGGATGGCGGGCGAGGTGGCACTCTCGTGTAATACTCTTGGAGAGGGAGTGTTGTTTGACGGTCTTTTAGAGGCGGCAAAGAGCGGAGCTAAGGTGGAGAAAAAGAATGTATCAGTGATGCCGTCACAGCTTATAAGAGTCTATCTTACATTCCTTTTACAGTCGGCGAAAAGAGCGTTCGGTAGTGACGAGGAGCCGGATGTGATATGTATCACGACAGATGATTATTGTGAGGAGATACTTGATGTGATAGACGAGGCAGTAGGTCTTATCGGAATCTCCAAGGACAAGGTTATCTATTCCGGTCATGTCGAGTCATTTGTGTACTATGCACTGAGCAGCAAGCCGGAGCTTTGGAAGAATGACAATGTCGTGTTTGACTATGGCAGGGACGGGCTTGTGTATTGCAGAATGGCGACAATGTCTGATATGGGCAGGCGGATTGTCATGTCTGAGAAGATAGATTTAAAAGAGGTTGTAGGCTACACAATTGATATGGATGAGCTTGAGGAAAAGCTGCTTTCGGTTTCAAGGGAGCTTTTTGACAGAAAGCTTATAACAACGGTATATCTTACGGGCGAAGGCTTTGAAGGGGATTTCTCGTGTGAACGCTTTATCAATTTCCTTTGCAACAGGAGGCGAGTGTTCGCAGGACAGAACCTCTATGCGAAGGGCGCATGCTATCAGGCTTTTGAGACAAGAGTGGGTGGAAAACTGAAGGATTTTATAATAGGCTGCAGTGAGAGAATTACCACAGGTATTGAGATGAAGATATGCGACAGAGGCGTGGATAAGATTTTAAGACTTGTAAGGCCGGGAGTCAACTGGTACAAGGCGGGCTGCTCGTATGATTTTATTGTTGATGACTGTCGTGAGGTCGAATTATTCTTATCACCTGTAACCGGAAAAGGAAAGAAGCTTCTTAAGATTCCGCTTACGGATTTTCCGGTGAGGGAGGACAAGGCTTCGAGAATAAATGTCACGCTTGATTTTAAGAGCGATTCATGCTGTAAGCTTAAGATAACGGACATGGGCTTTGGAGAATTTGTAAAAAGCAGCGGAAAAATAATTGAAGAGGATATAATGCTATGAGTGGAATGATTCTGTGCAGAAGTGAATATTCTAAGGTTCCGTATTATATTGAGGGTGCGGACATCAATGTCCACTCGATAGAAGAGATAAGTTATTTTTTGTACCATGATATATATCTTGTCGGTGCGGATTTTTTTCGTGATGAGCTTTTTACCTTTATTGAGAAGAACATAAAGGATCCGGAGCTGGCACAGCGTCTGGTGACGTTGAAAAATAAAGGGGCGCAGCTTTCAGAACTCGTACTGACTGTTTTAAGATATGTAGATTTCTATACTGAGGATGAGATATCCGGGCTTGGAGACCTTATCGGAAAGCTGGATACACAGAATCCGTTTGAAAGACTCAAGGCGAGAGCGGACAATTATCTTCAGAACGAGCGGTACAACAGTGCAATCAACTGTTATGAGGAGATTGTCTATGGCAGTAAGGACGAGACGCTTGGCGATGCTTTTTACGGCGGAATCTGGAATAACATGGGAATAGCATATGCGGGATTGTTCAACTATGAGACGGCACACAGATGCTTTGCAAAGGCATTTGAGCTCAGCGGAAGCGATGATGCCATGAAGAATGCCGGGATTGCATGGAAGCTTCTTAACGGAGAATACGGGGAACTCACTGAGGCAGTCAGAGAACTTCCGGTCTATGAGGATACTTCAGGGCAGGATAAAGGTCAGCTCATAAGCGGCTGGCGCGAGGAATATCTAAGGTACATCAGGTAGTCGGAGGAGTGTTATGGGACTTTTCGGAAAAAAGAAAAGGAAAAAAGAATATGATATATCCGATATGGATATGCAGGAGATTTTATCGAGTGATGACGTGAGTGACCAGATGTTTGACTCAGTGGAGAGGTCACAGTATGTAGGCATTCAGTGTGAGCAGATTATTGAGTCGTCGAAGTATATCGAGGATGCCAGGAAAGAGTATGCTTCGGTCACGGAATATCTCAACGATATACAGATATTAGACCAGCTTGAGGAGGAGCCGAGAAAGCTTATTGCCGAGACGGCGGAGGATATGTTCGGGCTTAACCATGACAGGGTGGAGAGCAGAAGAAGGAAGATGAGACTTCCGGCATCAAAGTACAATTATTACAGCGTGCATGAGGACGAGCTTCCGGATGCATTAAAGAGAATGCAGAATGACGAGCAGTATTTTCAGATGATACGAAACGACTTAAATGTACTTGAAGCAGAAAAAACAGGGCTTAAGGATGATATCGAGAACTGTGTCAACAGACGAAGCAACGTGAGAAATATCTCGATTATCGGTGTGATTGTTGTGATAGCCGTGTTCATGGTTCTCGCACTTATGGGGAAAATAGTCCCGGATGCAGACAATTACATACTTACGGTTGTCCTTTTTCTCATAACGGTGTTCGTGGTGTTTATGTTTGTTCTCGACAGAAACGCAGTCTATACGATGCAGTTGTCGGAAAAGAAGCTTAACAGAGCAATTGTGCTGCAGAATAAGGTCAAAATTAAATATATAAATATGGTCAATAATATAGAGTATCAGTATGCTAAGTTCGGAGTAAAGAATTCCTATGAATTTTCCAACGCATATCAGATGTATCTGGACGATAAGAAGGAACGCGAGCACTACGCGCGTACTACAGGAATGCTCGGAAGGGCAACGGATCAACTGACGGTTATTCTGGCAGGACTCGGGCTTCATGACCCTGAAATATGGCAGAATCAGCTTGAGGCATTGTTCAATCCGAAGGAGATGGTCGAAGTGCGACATGGGCTTAATGTGCGCCGACAGAAGCTCAGAGAGCAGATGGAGTATAACATGAAGAGAATTGAAGAGGCAAAGGCAAATGTGACCGATTATATAAAGAATAATCCTAAATATGCGAACGAAATCATGCAGATTGTGGACAGCTACGATATGGGAGATGTGTAAGGAGATGTGTTTGTATGAAAAATAACAGGATATTTAAAGCCATTGCATTTACCCTGGCTGCCTCGGTCTTTTTGACAGCGGTTCCGTATAAGGTTAATGCCGAAAGAAACAATCAGAAGACTGCCGCACAGGATGACGGCATCATGGAATGGCAGAATTACAGCCAGTATATATATAATACCACCAATGGACTTATGTCGAATGAGGTGAGCTCAGTGGTGCAGTCGGATGACGGAGTTGTATGGATCGGAACGGGAGCAGGACTTGTCGGCTTTGACGGAAGTGAGTTCATGGAGTACGGACCGTTCTTTCATTTCGACGGAGTGAATGACATTATAAAGACAAGGGCGGGAGGAATATGGTGCGCTACAACCACTTATGGCGCAGCGGTATATCTCGGAAACCGCTTTCAGCATTTTGATGATGTGAGTGAATCGGTGTCTAATTATGCCACGGCGATTGTACAGGGGGCAGATGGAAGAATATATGAAGGCTCGCTCAGAGGTATGCTTATTATTGACCCTGATGCGGGATATACCAGGACGGAACTTACCGGAGAGGATTACTTTTTTACAACATCGCTTGCTGCCGGAAGTGATATGGTATGCGGAATAACGATAGACGGTGATGTATTCTTTTTGTCAGGTGATGAGGAGGCAGGCAGAATTGAGCATGCTGTGGTCGGTCAGGCAAGTGTGGAATACGCGGACGGATATTTTATTGTCGGAATGGCGGACGGAAGCATCGGGCTGATTGCTGAGAACAATATTGACGGGGGAATAATTTATAAGCTTGATGCACCGATAGAAGGCACGGCAGGAGCAGGAAGTGCAGTCAATAATTTTTATTATGAGAAGGATGCGAGATTGTGGGTGCTCTCGGATGGAGGAATCGGATATTATATATTGGATAACGGAATTGAGGACCTTAAAAATTCAAGATTTATTCAATGTACATTTGATGATTTTGAGAGCGGCTTTACGGATATGATGATGGACTATCAGGGAAATTACTGGATTAGTTCATCAAAAAGAGGCGTGCTGCTTTTAAGAACATCTGAGTTTGTGGATGAGCTTTCACAGCTTGAGTATGACATGGACAGTATCAATTCCGTGTATGAGAAGGAGGGGCTTCTCTATGCGGCTGCCGACAGCGGAATTGTCATTGTGGATACTGAAAAAAATGTCTGTGTGGAAAGTGATATGACGCGCCTGTATGAGGGAAAAAAGATTACCGACATGGCATATTGGAACGGAGCACTCTATACAGCCGTGTATGGTGAGGGTGTGTACGATGAGGAAGGAAGCTGTGTATATGAAGGCACAAGGGTTAACAGACTTGAGGTGATTGACGATGACCTGTATATACTTACCGCGTCCGGTTGTATTATATTATATAGTGATGGCAATGTCAGTGAATTGTCGGAGAAGGATGGACTCTACAACACGCATATCACGGGTGCACTTGCGGGAATGTTCGGCAGAAAGACGGAGGAGAGATTGTATCTTGCAAGTGATGGTGCGGGCATATATGTGCTTAAGGACGGAGAGCTTGAGGAGATAATAGATGAGAACTCGGGACTGCCATCAAAGAATGTGAATGATTTTGCGGAGTATAAGAACGGTTTCTTTATAGCGACGGACAACGGAATAGCATATTATGACGGAAGAAAGCTTACGGAGTTAAAGAAACTTCCGGAAGTGCTTGACGGAAAAAAGTGTGAAAACCTGTTTATAAAGGATGACAGCCTATATGTGGTGTGCAGCGATGCCGTATGTGTTATAGGGCTTTCGGAGCTTTTTGAGAAGGGTGAAACCGGAAGTGAGGCGGCATATCAGTTTTATGACAGTCAGTCGGGCTTTTTCGGGACGGTGACTGATGGCGGACAGGCTTTTATGGATGAGTCGGGAAGAGTATTTATTCCTTGCGGAAGGAAGATATATTCTTATGTAAAGAGCGATGAGCAGGTTGACATAAGCTCGTTGAAGGTCATGCTGCAGAGCGTTAAAGAGTCAGGGCGTCAGGTGGAGGTTGTTCAGAAAGGCGATAATGAATACGAGGTCAGTCTTGCCAAGGATGCAAAAGACATAGATATATTCTGCTCGGTATTAAACTTCTCGAATGCCGACCCGCAGATTCGCTACATTATGTTCGGTGTGGATACACAATACACTGTTGAAAGGCTTAGCGGGCTTGAACACATCATTTATGAGGAGCTTGAAGGTGGTACTCACACTTTCCTGTTCGAGCTTTTGGGTGATGAGAAGGACGAGGGCGGCAATGCTGTGGCGGTGCAGAAAATAGTACTGACTGTTAACAAGGAAAAGAGCCTTTTGGAGAAGCTGTGGGTGAGAATGGCACTTTTAGGAGCGGGATTTGCATTACTTATGTATTTTGTTTTTAAGGACAGAAGAAAAACGAAGGTGGAGGAGACTAAGGAGTGAAAGGCATTATTGATAAAATAATGAAGAATAAGATATTGCTCTTCATAGCGGTTCTTGAATTGGTGACGGTGCTGTTGTTCGGATGGCTGTATCTGATTCCACAGAAAGCAGTTACTGTCGATTTGGGCCGTCTTGCGGAAAATAATGCGAATTTTGATATCATTGACGGACAGCTTGTCGGAGACGAGCAGACTGCACAACCGACTGTCACGGGCGACAATTACTGCAAGACGGATTTTACCATTATTACGCTTAAGCCGGGAAAGTATATTGTTGAGACGGTATATAGTGAGCAGAATGTCGGCAATGGCTTGATGAACGGTGTTGTCGAGATGTACGTTGATAATGAGCGGGTTACAATAAACGAGAATAACATGTATTTGTTTGTTGGTGAAAATACGGCTAGGCAGCAGGAGTGGATTATTTCAAGTCAGAAGGAGGTTAATCTTGGTGTAGGTGTAAAATACTATATTGACGGCACACTGAAGGTTGAGAGCATCGTGTTTAAGGAGGCATACTTTTATTCGTTTTTCAGGTTCCTCGTTGTACTTTTGGTGATTGCACTTATCAATTTTCTCATATATGTATTCACATGCTGCAGCACCGAGAGAAAGATAGGTGTGGCGGCGGTTATATCCGGAACAGTTTTTTCAAGTGTTCTTCTGTCAATCGGCGGAGTTACTTTTGGACATGATGTTCTATTTCACATGAACAGAATATCCGAGATAGCGGATGGAATAAAAGCCGGAAATTTTAACATACATATCCAGCAGAATGCACTTAACGGCTACGGATATGCGACACCGCTGTTCTACGGACAGCTTCTCCTGTATATTCCTGCACTCTTGTATCTGGCGGGTATACCGTTCTATGAGAGCTACAACATATTCGTGCTTCTGGTAAATTTTGCGACGGCGGCATTAAGTTATTATTCCTTTAAAAAAATATTTAAGAGTGTCAAGGCTGGCGCGGCAGGTTCGCTTATCTACACAATCTCGATATACAGAATCACGGACATATATGTGAGACAGGCGGTGGGAGAGTACACTGCGCTCATATTCCTGCCTCTCGTGGCTTACGGAGTGTACGAGCTTTACTTTAACAGCGGGGACGGAAAAATAAGGACAGCCAAGGTGCTTCCGCTTGTTCTCGGTGTGACGGGAATACTCCAGTGCCATGTCATAACGACGCAGATTACGGCTGTATGCCTTGTCGTGTTCGGACTCATAATGTTCAAAAAGACCTTCAGCCGCAGCATGATCACGGCACTTATAAGGACACTCGTACTCATCGTCCTTGTCAACCTGGCATTCCTTGTTCCGTTCCTTGATTCCTACAGAATGGATTTGAATGTGAAGAATCAGGATGGAACGATCCAGTACATGGGAGCAAGATTTTTTCAGGTGTTCGGGCTTTTCTTCACGATGTCAGGTGACAGCAAGATTGGAGTTGACGGTGAGATGCCTATCTGTATAGGAATGTCTGCACTCTTTGGAATGCTCTATTATCTGTACTACACGGCAAAATATAAGCCTGCTGACGACGGGATAAAATATAAAAAGGCGGGCGATATAATGTTTGCGCTTGCCGCAATGACGATACTGTTCTCGACGGTGTATTTCCCTTGGGATGCGATTGAGAGCCTTCTCGGAGCCGTAGGACGACAGCTTGTGGTTATACAATTCCCATGGAGATACTTAAGCATTGCGAGCCTGTTCGTCGCAGTCCTCATGGTATGCATGCTCATGCTTCACGGTGATGAGCACAGAAAGCAGGGAATGATAGTGTTCGGAATCTTTATGGCGATGAACATTGTCGGACTTGCCATGTTCTACAAGGATTATGCGAATGACGGCATAGCACTTACATATTGCGATACGGATGAGTTTGGCGGAAATATAGGACAGAAGGAGTACATGCTTGTTGGAAGCGAAGACGATATGTGTGAGGACACAACGCCGCACGGCGATGCCGACACGAGTGTATCCGACTATGTGAGGGGCGGAAAGTATATAAGTTTTTACTGTGAGAACAGAGGGGAAGCCGTTGAGTTCGTCAACATTCCGCTGTGGGCTTACGATAATTATAAGGCATACGATATGCAGACCGGCGAGCATATGCTCACCTACAAGACGGACGGCAACAGACTGACTGTCGGTCTTGTGCCGGGATATTCAGGCTATGTTATGGTAAAGTATGTTGAGCCATGGTACTGGAAGGTGTCGTATATATTTGTGGCATCAGGAGTTTTGTTGATAATCGCGATATGCGTTGTGGATAAAAAGAGAAAAAAAGCAGATTAATGTTGACAAATACTCAAAAAAACGTATATATTAAAGATATGTAAATGCAATGACGAAGAGGAGTACCACAATGCATACCTACAGAGAGGAAGCGCAGTGAATATATTCACGGCTGGGAGCGTTTCCGGATTGTGCTTTATGGGAAGGTAGCTTTTGAGCAGCGTCGGTGAAAGAAGATTATCTCGTATGATACTGATTTTTGATTAGCTGATGACGGATTTGTTCCCGTTACAAGGACAGACATGGTGAACGAATTGTATTCGCGCCGTGACAGAGAGGACTTATCATAAGTCAATGAAGGTGGTACCGCGGTAAGATTAATCGCCCTTCGCAGAGAGTATTTTCTGCGGAGGGCTTTTGTTTTTCGCAGATATAACAATTCATCCATAAAATCAATGAAAGAGGAGAATGAAAAATGGCAAAGGAACTCGAAAAGAATTACAATCCTTCAGAGATTGAAGGCAGACTTTATCAGAAGTGGCTTGACAACAAGTATTTTCATGCACAGGTGAACAAGGACAAGAAGCCTTTCACTATCGTTATGCCGCCACCTAACATAACGGGACAGCTCCACATGGGGCACGCACTTGACAACACTCTTCAGGATATTCTTATAAGATTTAAGAGAATGCAGGGCTATGAGGCACTCTGGGTTCCGGGAACCGACCATGCATCTATAGCTACAGAGGCTAAGATTGTTGAGGCTATGAGAAAGGAAGGCATCACCAAGGAAGAAATAGGAAGGGATGAGTTCCTTAAGCGCGCATGGGACTGGAAGGCTGAGTACGGCGGAAGAATCGTAAGCCAGTTAAAGAAGATTGGTTCATCGGCGGACTGGGACAGAGAGCGTTTTACGATGGATGAGGGTTGTTCTGAGGCTGTTAAGGAGGTATTTGTTAACCTCTACAATAAGGGACAGATATACAAGGGAGAGAGAATCATCAACTGGTGCCCTAAGTGTCTTACATCAATCTCGGATGCAGAGGTTGAATATGAGGATCAGGCAGGACATTTCTGGCATTTAAGATATCCTCTTTCGGACGGAAGCGGATATATCGAGATGGCCACGACAAGACCTGAGACAATGCTCGGAGATACTGCGGTTGCCGTAAACCCTAATGATGACAGATACAAGGATATGGTAGGAAAGACGGTTGTCCTTCCTATCGTTCACAGGGAGATACCTATTATTGCGGATGAGTACGTTGAGATGGAGTTCGGTACGGGAGTCGTTAAGATTACACCTGCACACGACCCTAACGACTTCGAGGTAGGTTTAAGACACAACCTCCCTGTAATCAATGTACTCACTGAGGACGCAAGGATTGTTGACGATTATCCTAAGTATGCCGGAATGGACCGCTACGAGGCAAGGGAGGCTATAGTCAAGGATCTTGAAGCTGAGGGAGCGCTTGTGAAGATAGAGGATTACAGCCATAATGTAGGTACATGCTACCGCTGTCATACAACTGTCGAGCCTAGAGTATCAAAGCAGTGGTTCGTTAAGATGAAGGAGCTTGCGGCACCTGCAATTGAAGCTGTGAAGAACGGTGATACCAAGTTCGTTCCGGAGCATTTTGATAAGACATATTTCCACTGGTTAGAGGGAATTAAGGACTGGTGTATATCACGTCAGTTATGGTGGGGACACAGAATTCCCGCATTCTACTGTGATGAGTGTGGTGAGATGGTTGTAACCAAGGAGGAGTCCGCCGTATGTCCTAAGTGCGGCAAGCCTATGAGACAGGATCCCGACACGCTCGATACCTGGTTCTCATCGGCACTCTGGCCGTTCTCAACACTCGGATGGCCTGAAAAGACACCTGAGCTTGAGTATTTTTATCCTACCGATGTGCTCGTAACAGGATATGATATCATATTCTTCTGGGTAGTAAGAATGATGTTCTCGGGACTTGAGCATATGGGCGAGGTTCCGTTTAAGAATGTTCTCATTCACGGACTTGTAAGAGATTCACAGGGACGTAAGATGAGCAAGTCGCTCGGCAACGGAATTGATCCTCTTGAGGTTATCGACAAGTACGGTGCTGATGCATTAAGACTCACTCTTGTCACGGGAAACGCTCCGGGAAATGATATGCGTTTCTACTGGGAGAGGGTTGAGGCAAGCCGTAACTTTGCCAACAAGGTATGGAACGCATCAAGATTTATCATGATGAATCTTGATAAGGCTGAGGATAAGAAGGTGAGCCTTGATGAACTCACACCGGCAGACAAGTGGATTCTTTCTAAGCTTAACACCCTCGCAGAGGATGTTACGGAGAATATGGAGAACTTTGATCTCGGTGTTGCCGTAGGTAAGATATATGACTTTATATGGGAGGAGTTCTGTGACTGGTATATAGAGATGGTTAAGCCTCGTCTATACAATGATGCTGATACCACCAAGGCAGCGGCACTCTACACACTTAAGACGGTACTCATAGAGTCATTGAAGCTTCTTCACCCATATATGCCGTTCATCACTGAGGAGATATTCTGCAATCTTCAGGATGATGAGGAGTCAATCATGACTTCCGAGTGGCCTGTATACAAGGAGGAATACAATTTCCCTGTTGAGGAGAATGCAATCGAGACAATAAAGGAGGCCGTAAGGGGCATCCGTAACATGAGAACTTCAATGAATGTTGCTCCGAGCCGCAAGGCAAAGGTGTATGTTGTTTCACAGGATGCGGCACTCAGAGAGATATTTGAGAACGGTAAGGTATTCTTTGCTTCTTTAGGATATGCAAGCGAGGTAATTATACAGGACGGTAAGGACGGCATAGATTCCGATGCTGTATCGGTTGTCATACCTAATGGAACGATTTATATGCCTTTTGCGGAGCTTGTCGATATTGCCAAGGAGATAGAGCGTCTTGAGGCAGAGGAAAAGAGACTTACCGGTGAGCTTGCAAGAGTTAACGGTATGCTTTCTAACGAGCGCTTTGTCAGCAAGGCTCCTGCCGCTAAGATACAGGAGGAGAAGGATAAGCTCGAAAAGTATACTCAGATGATGGAACAGGTTAAGGAACGTCTTGTTCACCTTAGAGGATAATAAGATATGGATATGAATGGGGATTTTTTGAACGTAACGATTGTACTGCCGTCTCTTAATCCGGATGATAAGCTTAACAAGGTTGTTGACGGACTTATCGGGGCAGGCTTTAAGGATATAGTGCTTGTTAATGACGGAAGCGATGAGGCTCATCTTGAGCCTTTCCGTCTGGCAGCGGCGAACAAGGAAGTTACGCTTCTCACACATGATGTAAATAAGGGCAAGGGAAGGGCACTTAAGACGGCATTCTCTTATGTTGTTGAGAACAGGAAGGATACGGCGGGAGTCATAACGGTTGACGGTGATAACCAGCACACGATAAAGGATATCAAGGCATGCGCCGTAAGGCTGCTGGAGTGTCGTGACAAGGTTATACTTGGCTGTCGTGATTTTTCCGGGAAGAATGTACCTTGGAAGAGCAGAGTGGGAAATGTAAGCACAAGCCTTGTATTCAGATTGTTCTGTGGAATAAAGATTTCAGATACTCAGACAGGTCTAAGGGCTATACCGTCACGGTATCTGCCGCTTATGTGTGAGGTTGAGGGTGAGAGATTCGAGTATGAGACTCAGATGCTCTTTGCGATTAAGCAGAACCATATCGGTATGGAGGAGGTCAGGATAGAGACGGTCTATCTTGAGGATAATGCATCAACTCATTTCAATCCGATTAAGGATTCGCTTAAGATATACAGGATAATATTTAAGTTCATGTTAAGCTCAGGGGCTTCGTTTTTGATTGATTACGGGATATATACGCTTCTCGTATTTTTAATCGGGCAAAATTTAGAGAGGGGTTTCAGACTTTTCATTGCAACATTCGCGGCGAGGGCTGTATCTTCAATATGTAATTACACGATGAACAAGAAAGCGGTATTTAAGTCGAAGGCATCGGTGGGACGTTCGCTTGCAAGATATTATATATTATGTGTTTTCCAGACCGCAGCTTCCTATGGACTTGTCTTTCTTTTAAGTTCACTCTGCAGGGCAGGCTCATTCCTTGAGGTTGTGTTAAAGCTCGCGGTTGATATCGTGCTGTTTATGATAAGCTTTCAGATACAGCACAGATGGGTATTTAAGGAGGCTAAATGAAAGAGGATATAGAACTTATTGATGTCAACATGGATGAGACGGACAGCGGTGTAAAGACTGCCAAAGTGCAGCCGGACAGAACACAGGCACATACAGCCGGAAGAAAGCCGATACGGAAAAATTCCGAACCGTCAGGAAAGACATCGCCTAAAAAGGCCAAAAAGAAGAACAAGGCACTTAACATTGTGGGAAAGGTGTGCCTTTGTATGGTTACATTCCTTGTTGTAACCTTTGTCGGTGCATATATGACATTATGGACGATATGCCACGGACCGTCCAAGGCGGCAAGAGACCTTTTTGTGTCCACGATTCTTGAGACAGGTCAGATGAAATTCCTTGCATCATGGTATTTTGATGAGGATGAGATTCTTGCCATCACGAACAGGAACGGAATGGTCAGAAATGAGGAGAATGTCAATCCTGACCTTATTGAGATTCCTACGGCAGGTGAAGATGACGGCAGCACGGAATTTGACATAAACGGTATGGAGATTGTGGAGATTTCAGGTCGTTCATTCTTTGCAAAGATGCTCATAATAAATGACCCGGCAAGAGTTAAGCTATCAACAATATATCCATGGTCTGATTTTAACAAGAGCAAGTATGGCGAGACTCTCGAACAGCTTGTACAGCGTGGAAATTATGCTGCCGGAATTAACGGCGGAGAGTATTATTCGGAAGGCAACTGGGGCGGAATACCTAAGGGGCTTGTAGTATGCGGCGGTGAGATTCAGTATAACAGCCCTCAGGCCGGCGATGTAATGGTGGGCTTTACCGAGGACAACATTCTTATGATTATGGACATCGGAAGCATGAGTGTGGAGCAGGTTCAGGCACTTGTTGCGGAAAATAAAATAAGGGATGCGGTAAGCTTCAAGGATATTGATGATGGTGACAATAATCATTTTACCAAGCTTATCATCAACGGGACGGCAACAGAGCTTTCAGGAAACGGAAGCGGGGCTAACCCGCGTACAGCCATCGGTCAGCGTGCGGATGGAACGGTGCTGATGCTGGTAACGGATGGAAGAGGAGCAGCGGGACATCTCGGAGCCACGGCACAGGATTTAATATCAATTATGCAGGAGTATGGTGCAGTCAATGCAGCTAACCTTGACGGTGGAAGCTCATCGGCGATGTATTATAATGGTGCATATGAGATGACAAGCGTTACATTGTATTATTCCACTTCCTCATGGCGTCTGCCGACTGCCTTTGTAGTGGAAGAGAGGGAGGAATAAGCGATGGCGAAGAAGAAAAAAGTACCTGTTTTTTGGATTGGTTTTACAATATTTGCTGCAGTTATGGTATTGTTCTGGGTATTTGTAATATCGTATGTCAGGAAAAGCCTTGTTATTTATGAAAATTCACAGCCGGAATACACGGTTGAAAGCTTCTTAAAGGGATTTGATGACGGAAGCGTGTTCGACGTCATGGATTTCGAGCAGAGCGGAAACCGCTTTGAGAATGCGGACATATATAAGAGCAGATACGAAGAGGATATAGAGGGAAAGACAATAACTTACGAGAAAGCTCAGGCAAGCTATGATGCTAAGCAGCCTGTATATAATATATATGCGGATGATACACTTGTTGCAAAGCTCACACTTAATGAAGCTTCAAACAGACAGCTCATGTTCATACTCTCAGAACAGAAGTGGGAGGTTGAGAAGCTAGAGGCTGTATATAAGACGGGAAGCAAGGAAATAACAATAACGGCACCTGACACATACAGCGTGTTCATCAATAATGTCAAGCTCGATTCAAGAGAGCTTACAGGTGAGACGATTCAGATTGATTCACTTAAGTATGCAGCCGATTATGTTGCTGTGCCACAGCTTGTGAAGTACCATGTGGAGGGACTTTTTGATGAGCCTTCTGTTGTGATATACAATAATCAGGGTGAACAGATTATGTACAGTGCGGATGAGAATGGTGATATTAAGATTGATACCTTCACGACATCCGCCATAGAAAGTGAACTTTCATCAATGGTGCTCACTAACGCAAAGAACTACTCCAATTTCTTTTCGCGTGATATAGAGGGCTGCCGTGAGAGCGTTGCGCCTATAGCGTATATGTTTCCTGACAACTCTTATTATCTTGAGCTTGCGGAAAATTACCGGCTTAACGATATGTGGATGTACAGTGCACATGAGACGCCGGTATTCACCGATGAAGCGGTTTCTAACTATATTGTCTACACACCGGAGCTGTTCTCGGTTGAAGTATATTTTGTCAAGAATATGACACTTACTCTCAACGGACAGAGCAGACAGGATATAAACAATACAAGATATTACTATGCTGAAATTAACGGTGAGTGGCTTATCGTGGATATGCAGTCAGTCACCGAATAAGCACGAAAATTAAAGATGGGGGTATAAATAATGCAGGGAACAATACAGGCTGTTATTGATGAAGTTAAAAAGGCGGTTTCGGGAAAGGATGACGTTATCCTGAAGGTCATGCTTGCGATAATCGCTAAGGGGCATATCCTCATTGATGACATACCGGGAGTGGGAAAGACGACCATGGCTATGGGATTTGCAAAGGCTATGGGATGTAAATGCAACAGATTGCAGTTTACGACGGATGTAATGCCGTCGGATATTATGGGATTTTCGGCATATAATCCCAAGACACAGGAGTTCGAGTACAGAAACGGAGCGGCAATGTGCAATCTTTTACTTGCCGATGAGATTAACAGAACTTCAAGCAAGACTCACTCTGCGCTTTTGGAAGTCATGGAAGAGCGCAGGGTGTCAGTCGATTCTGTGACCAGACCGGTGCCGAATCCGTTCACGGTCATTGCAACACAGAATCCGATAGGTTCAATCGGAACGATGCAGCTTCCGGAATCACAGCTTGACAGATTTATGATTAAGCTTTCGATGGGATATCCGGATAAAGAACAGGAAATTAACATTCTAAAGGCGAGAGCATGCGTAAATCCTCTTGATATGGTTAGGAAGGTGGCTGATGAAAATAGCATTTTGTCATTGCAGACTGCGGCTGAGAATGTTTATATACATGATGCAATATATGACTATATTGTAAGACTTACACGGGCTACGCGTGAGCATGAGTACATTGCACTTGGGGTGAGCCCGAGGGGAACGCTTGCGCTCGCGGCAATGGCTAAGGCGTATGCACTCTGTGAAGACAGGGATTACTGCATACCGACAGATGTAAAGAATGTGTTTGTCGATGTTGTCAGCCACAGGCTGGTTTTAAATTCAAAGGCGAGAATAAATAAGATTACAGAGATTCAGACGGCTGTTGAGATATTAAATGAGACGGCAGTTCCGAGACTGAAAAAGGGGAAAGACTGAGCAGATGGCATTAAGAAGAATAGTCTATTTTATTATGTTGTATGCGATACTGACATACAATGTTCTGTATCAGACACATGACGGAATGGTTATGCTGATATTTTTTGCCGCAGCATCGATTTCTTCGGCTGCAATGATGCTGATATGCGGATTTAATTTAAAATGCGGATATGAGCATAATACGGTATATGTTCGTCGAAAGAATGAGTTTGAGGTAAAGTATCGCATTAAAAATGTGGCACCGTTTCCGGTGATGAGTGCACAGATGCTGTCAGGTGACAAAAAAAATGCACTCACCTTTGCGGTCGGTGGACGATGTGAGACTTTTGTGTCAAAAAAAGCTTCGATGGAGCACTGTGGCTGTTACAGCATAGAGGTTAATAAGATAAGCCTGTATGATTTTTTTCGTGTATTCAGATTTAAAATTAAAAATCCGGGCGTGGTAAAGATAGTGTCTTTGCCACGCTTATTTGACGTCAATACCGGGGATTATATATACTCCATGACCGGAATACAGGAGAATGAAGGAAATACGGCAGAAAAGAGCGGAAGTGAGATAAGCTCGATAAGAGAATATTCAGACGGTGACAGTATCAGGAATATTCATCACAAGCTGAGTAGCAGAATGTCAACTCTTATGGTGAAAGAATATATGTCAGAGGAGGATGACGAAAATGTATATATATTCTGTCCGGCGATTGTGAAGGATGCGGACAGGATGGATAATATGCTTGAGCTTATGTACAATATGATGTACATAAAGCTTAAACAAAAAGGAAAGGTGGCGGGATATCTTCCGGCGGACGGTAACGATGAAAGTGGTGAAAGGTGTGCTATTTCATCAGAGAATGAGCTTAATATATTTTTTATGAGGCTGATGGACGGATTTAACCGTACCACAATGAGCATGTACGGTATAAACGGAGCAAGAATATTTGCACCTGATGTTACGGAGGAAATTGTTGAGTGCTGTGCACGGACAGCCGGCAGGCAGATAGTTCTGTATGTGCCGGATGACTGCCGTGATAAGCTTGAGATGATTTCATGCGAGGTTGTGCTTGTATCGTCAGGAGGTGATATGGCATGAAGAGTTTGAAGAAGACAGGCTCAATATTTATCCTGTGTGCAATTTCCGTTGCCGCATCCATAATCACGGCATGGCAGTTCATGCAGATATATGCGACGGTTACGCTTCCGGTGGAATACTGTATTTTAGGTGCAGTATGCGGAACACTGATTGCAATTGCCATGTATATTATAAAGTGTAAATGTAAGCTGATATGGCACATTCCGGCACGGATTGCGATTATAGCCGGTCTTGCCTTGGCTGTATGGCTTAAATTTGATGAGATAGCCGGTGGAATGGCTTATATTGTCAATTTTTCAATTGATGAGCTCAATGAGTATTATGGTGTTGGGATGTACTATGTATACATCACAGAGGGGATGCTTGAACATGCGGATCAGACGCTTTTTGCGTATATCGCATGTGGTATGGCAGGATACGGGTATATGTCGGTCTTTTTAAATGGAAAAGGTGTTGCGGCAGCTTCTCTTCTAGCGGTCTTTTCATATGTTTATCCGGCAACTCTTGAGGCGGGACCGTCGGAATGGATTCTGCTTGGGATTATGAGCCTTGTGGTATGCATGATTATACAAGGTGAGAGAGCGAGGAGCGGACGTACCGGGGCGAAAAGAACGTCGGTAATGTACGCAGGATTACCTTTGCTTGTGCTGGCTATAGGAATATCGGCGATATATATGGCAGCGGTTCCGGCAAAGGATTATGAAGTGCCGGGGCTGTTTAACAGCATGAAGGGGAAACTTTTTTTCTCGGCGAAGGATGTTCAGCTTGCAATCGACGGTTACAGGGGAAATGCCGACAGCAGCAATGCAAGTGTCGGAACCGGAATTATAGGAAGGGTGGACACGGTAAGTTATTCGGACGAGCCTGTGTTTAAGATAAAGGCACCGAAAAAGGGAGGTATAATTTATCTGAAGGCATTTCAGGCTGCGGACTACACCAAGAGAAGGTGGAAGGAAATCGGTGAATCGACATACATTGAGAACATGGCAATGTTTGATGCAATGTCGTCTGCCGGAAAAACACCGCTGCTTGCAGGATACAGGGCGGTATCGGAGCTTACGGGGATGGGTGCCGTGGGAATCGGAAGTGCAGCCTATGATATAGATATCACCTGGTATTCAGGTGATGGCAACAGTTATGTTCCTGCTTCTGCGGTTCAGGCAGATGGAAAGCCGCTGGACGAGCTTGCTGATGCTGACAAGGCTGTTGTGCTTGAGGGTGACGACAGTGGAGCGGATAACATAACCCACAGCTACAGACTTGTCGAGTGGAGAAATTTCTCATCACTTTATAAGCTTGTGGTCAACGGCGGCATCCTCGCGGATGCAGATGATGCTTACACACGTTTTGTGTACGAGCATTATCTCGGAACGGATGAGGCGTGCGATGACAGGATAAAAAGAGAATTGTTCCCGAAGATAATGAGCAGTGACTACTCTTTGGACACCACCGCGGGCAGAGCGATGTTCATTATGGATGTTATGGATTATTTAGCCGGTAATTATGAGTATACGCTGTCACCGGGTACAACCCCGTCCGGAAAGGACTACGTGGAGTACTTTCTGTTTGAAAAAAAGAAAGGACTGTGTACACATTTTGCCTCATCAGCAGCTATGATTCTAAGAAGTGCCGGGATACCGACAAGGTATGTGGAGGGATATGTCGTACCTGAAAGTCTGTATCCGGGAAATCCGGTGTCAGCATCAGGGGTGTCAATCAGGGGTAATGGTGAGTTTTATAAAGACACATGGGATTACTATGAGGTGACTGTGACCGACCGCTATGCACACGCATGGATAGAAGTATATATTGACGGAATCGGCTGGATTACAGTTGATGCCACACCTGGATACGCAGAGCAGTATCTTAGAGGGCAGGATGAATATACCGGACGTGGAGGCACACAGGATGATGAGAATGCGGCCGGGGAAAGCACTGAGGAGACGGAAGGCGAGAGTGCGGATGAGAGTATCACGGAAGGGGCAGAGAATCCTTCGGAGACGGAAAAAACAGGCAATTCTGAGGAACCGACTGTCGAGACTGCGCAGGAACAGGGCACTTTAATTGACGGTAATGGCAATGATGCGACGGATGGACGGAATGTAGAGGGTGTGGCTGCATCGGAGAAGGAAAAAGCGGATGGCATAAGCTTTGGTGATATTATGAGAAAGACGGGAGACATCTTAAAGCCTGTTCTTGCTGTTATGTGGTTTATTTTAAAGCTTGTTCTGCTTCCGTTAATTGTCGCACTGCTTTTGTTGATAAGGCAGAAATATATGGAACAAAAGAGAGGAAAGTTATATAATAGGGAATGCGGTCTTTTGCCTGATGAACGTATAAGGCGTATAATGAATTACCATGCAAGACTGCTTAGATATGTAAAGGCGGTGGATGTAAAGAGCATGACGATGGCTGAGATTTCCGGGACTGTATTCGGTGATATTGATGGAGCCGAGGAAGCGTTCGGAATAGTCGATAAGGCAATGTACTCTTACAGACAGCCTTCTGAGGACGAGGTAATGCAGGTGATGGCGTATGTTGACAATGTGCGCGGCATGGTGTATTGTCGTCTTGGGTTTACAAAAAAATTTATTTTTAAGTATATACTTGTACTGTAAAGGAAGATTGGAGAAAAAATGATACGACGATTTAAAAAAATATGTTCATACGCGGCAGTTATGGCGGCGGCGTTCATACTTGGAAATGCCGCGTTGCGTACTGATGTGGCTGCTAAGGATGCAGACGGTAATGTTGTGATAGTTATTGATCCCGGACATGGAGGAAGCGACCCGGGAAAGATAGGTGTTAATGGTGTTCAGGAGAAGGATGCCAACTATGAGATTGCGCAGGCGATGATGGATACATTAAAGCAGTATGACGGCGTAAGGGTGTATCTTACAAGACCTGAGGATGCGTGGATTACACAGAACGGAAGGGCTATGCTTGCGGCATCGCTCAATGCGGACTTTTTAATAAGTATTCACAATAACAGTGGAACAGACACAAGTTCAGGTGCGATAGTATTCACATCGGTTCTGCCTCTATACAGCACGATGACGGCGGATATGGGTAATTATATTCTCAATAATCTTGCCGAGGTTGGAATTAAGAACAACGGAATACAGACAAGAAATTCAACAGAGTATGTGGGAGAGGATTTCTACACTATTATGGGAGAAGGCATGCGCGCCGGAGTTCCGACGGTGCTTATAGAGCATTGTTTTATGAGCAATCCGGAGGACGTACTTTTCATATCACACGAGGATGGAAGCCTTGACTATGAGAAGATTGCGCTTATCGGAAAGGCTGATGCCGATGCTGTTGTGACATACTTCAATCTTCAAAAGAATATTGCAGATGTCGCAGATACACATACAATGGAGCTTGAAAAGGGCTATTATGTGAATGTTGATACTTCATCACTTTCAGGAAGTGTTACATGGACAAGCAGCAACGACAACACGGTTACGGTGGATTCGGACGGTAATATTAAGGCGGTTAACAGCGGAGCGGCGACAGTGACATATACATGCTCCGACGGAACTAAGGGAAGCATTGATGTAACCGTTAGAATACCCGAACAGCTCACAATCACCGGATTTATTGACCCGACCTTCTATAAGACGGCGGAAGAGTTCACGGCGATTAACCTTGACAATGCTTCAGCGAATATAGTGTACAGTGATGGCTCCGTGATGCAGGTGAAGCCGGATATTCTTGGAAGCGTTGATTACGGCAAGCCGGGGATACAGGATTTGGACATAAGATATGGTGCTGTTGATGGCTTGCTGAGAGTGATATACCAGACTGAGGATTATATCCCTGAGGTGACATCTAAGGAGGAGACAGAGCCTGAGACGACAACTGCCGAGACAGAGAGCATAACTGACAGTACGGAGGAGACGGAGCCTGTAATCCATCCTGAGACATCGGATAATTCAGGGGAGGAGACAACGGATTTTGATATCATGATGGTTGTGAAAATGGCGGCAGGTATCGTGATAGTCATAGTTTTGGCGACGGTTATTTTTATTCTTGAAAACAGAACGAGCAGAAGGAGACATTCGAGAAGAAACAAGAGGAGACGCAGATAGCAATGAACAGAATCAGATTAAAGTTAAACAGGATAACGGCAATGCTGCTGGTATTTGTTCTGACGGCAGCCGGCGGTATTGCAGGATCGGGCGAAAAGGTATATGCAAAGGATTCAAATGGAGACATAGTGATTGTCATTGACCCGGGACATGGCGGATATGACGGAGGAGCAAATGCCGGAAGCACCGGTGACAATGAAAGTGATTTGAACTGGAATATAGCAAAGTACATGAAGGCTGAGCTTGAGACCTACGCGGGAGTCCGTGTGTATGTGACCAGAGCAAATAATGAGTGGAACACCAACACCGCAAGAGCGCACATGGGAAAGTCAGTCGGAGCAGATTTTGTCATAAGCATTCACAATAATTCATCTTCGACTGCTTCGACGAACGGTTTTGTAGCGTATGGTTCGGTGGCCGACGGATATGTTGATGCAACCAAAAACCTGTGTCTCAATATGGCGCGCTATGCACAGGCAGCGGGGCTTGGGCTTTTCAGCAACGGATACCTTACAAGACCTTCCGGAGCCAATCCTTCAATGGATTATTATACTGTTATCGATGAGGGAGTTAAGTCAGGCATTCCAACGATAATTGCAGAGCACTGCTTTCTCAGCAACTCATCGGATGCGGCATTCATACATGAGACAGAGAATCAGAGAAAGGTAGGAGTCGCTGATGCGACGGCGGTTGCAGAGTATTTCGGCTTGTCTAAGAGAACGATAAGCGATGGTCAGAGCGTCGAGCTTGACAGAAGCTACAGTGCATATTTTATACCTGCCAATCAGAAGGACGGCGGCATAAGCTTTGCAAGTTCTGACGAGAATGTGGCACATGTAAGAAGCGACGGGCTTATCACGGCAGTGAACGCAGGTACGGCGACTGTCACTTATACATACGCTGACGGGACAAGCGGAAGCTGTACGTTTACGACGAAGCCGGTAGTTCAGGTGGGAGTATCGGCAGGAATTAATCCTACAGTCTATAAGAGCTCTGAGCAGATTGCAGCAATAGATAAGAGCAAGGTTATCGTAAAGGCAATATATAGTGACGGAACAAGCAGACAGATGACATCAGGATACACCATCGGTGACATAGATCCGTATTATGAGGGCAGACAGTATGTGAATGTATCACACAACGGCTTTAGTGCCTCGCTTCTCATAAGACTTGATCCGGGTGCCGATGCGGGAAATTATTCGGATTATCTCTACCAGATACGAGGCGACTATGCCGACATATTTACATATCCTGAATTGGTATCAATATCAGGTGTGTCCGGCTCACCTTATACGAGCAACGGTTTTGAGAACAGTGAGAAGCCGACGCAGCCTGAGGCAACAACACAGGCACAGTCTGAGACGGAGACGGCCGCTGAGGAGACAACAACCCTGCAGGAAGCCGAGAGTACAGCCGAGGCACAGCCTGAGACAACAGAGACTCAGAGCGAATCTGAGGCGGAGACAGATGCAGGAAATACAGAGACGCAGACAACCGTATCAACAACCAATGACACTACATCGGTTGATTCACAGAAAAAGAGTGATGTGGCTGAAGGACAGTCGACGGACAGTTCTGATATAAAGAAGGAGAAAAAATCAATGGATTGGATAATAGCAGTACTTCTTGTACTGATTGTACTGATGATAGCACTCATAGTTGCTGCATCAATGTCAATTAAGAAAAATAACAGATACAATCAAAGCCTCGAAAAGAGAGAGAATAAGAACCGTCAGAGCATGGATGACGAGGAGCCGAAGAGAAAGAGACGTTAATCAAATTTCTCTGAACATATTGACTAATACGACATATAATGGTATCATAGCAATATATTTATGGTAGAGGTTGCACCGGTTATCAGTATTTCATCGGACATGACAGACATGGAGGAAGATGAATGAAAGGAAGCGGTGCCGAAGCGGACAGAAGAGTCTGTGGACTGTCCGACTGGGCACATGGTTAAGAACCATGTGACTGTCATCATACTTGATTTGATGGAGAGCTACTTGAAGTTTTGTTTGTATCGGAACATACATAGTCCGTTACATGGAATGGAACCTTAAGGACTGGCTTTTCGTCAGTCCTTTTCTTGTATAATAGGAAACTTCGTTCCTGATTATACAAAAAACGCTCCGCGTTAATGTGCCAAGGCACATTCTTTTAGCGAAAGTCAGTTAAAGCAGATTTAATGTCAGCACTGCGGCATGAATCTGACACATATGGCAGTGCGGAAAAGAGGAAAAATATGTCATTATTTACAGGTTCGGGAGTTGCAATCATTACACCTATGAATGAGGATAAGTCGGTTAACTTTGACAAGCTCGGAGAGATTATCGACGACCAGATTAAGAATCACACTGATGCCATCATAATATGCGGAACAACAGGTGAGGCTTCCACACTTACACATGAGGAGCATCTTGAATGTATACGTTTTTGCAGTGCGAGAGTCAACAAGAGAATTCCTGTTATAGCAGGAACAGGCTCTAACTGTACGGAGACAGCCGTATATCTCTCAACAGAGGCACAGAAGGCAGGGGTTGACGGCCTTTTGGTTGTAACACCTTACTACAACAAGGCTACACAGAACGGTCTTTACGAGCATTATAAGGAGATAGCGGCGAGCGTTGACCTCCCTATTATCATGTACAATGTGCCGAGCAGAACAGGCTGCAATATTTTAGCACCTACTGCTGCAAGAATTTTCAAGGAGATTGACAATGTGGTCGGAATAAAGGAAGCCACAGGCAATATTTCACAGGTAGCGAAGCTTATGTCGCTCACCAACGGAGAAATTGACCTCTATTCAGGCAATGATGACCAGATAGTGCCGATTCTTTCACTTGGCGGTAAGGGAGTCATATCCGTCCTTTCTAATGTTGCACCGCAGAAGACACATGACATTGTTGCGACATATCTTGCAGGAGATGTAAAGACAAGTGCCAGACTGCAGCTTGAGGCCATAGAGCTTGTGGATGCGCTTTTCTGTGAGGTTAACCCTATTCCGGTCAAGACAGCCATGAATCTGATGGGATGGAATGTAGGACCTCTAAGACGTCCTCTTTCGCCTATGGAGCCTGCTAATGTTGAGAAGCTCAAGACAGCGATGAAGAACTACGGGATTCTATAAAAAATTTACCTGGAGGAAAAAAATAATGGTTAAGGCAATTATGCACGGCTGTAACGGTAAGATGGGGCAGGTTATCTCCAATCTTACCGCAGCTGATTCAGATATAGAGATCGTTGCGGGAATAGACCCGCATGATGACGGACACAATGCGTATCCGGTATACCGCTCAATTTTTGAGTGCGGAATAGATGCGGATGTCATTATTGACTTTGCAGCGGCAGGGGCAGTCAATAATCTTCTCGATTATGCCGTTAAGAAGAAGGTTCCCGTTGTACTATGTACGACCGGTCTTTCACCGGAGCAGCTTGACAAGGTTGAGGAGGCGGCAAAGGAGGTTGCTGTTCTTAAGTCAGCCAACATGTCACTTGGAATCAATACCCTGTTCAAGGTTCTTGCGGATGTGTCACCTCTTCTCTCAGCAGCAGGCTTTGACATTGAGATTGTTGAAAAGCATCACAGACTCAAGGTGGATGCGCCGAGCGGAACGGCTCTTGCACTTGCGGATTCCATCAATGCAGCGAATGATAATAAGTACATTTATAAGTTTGACCGCAGTCAGGTGAGAGAGAAGAGAACAGACAATGAGATAGGCATCAGTGCGGTGCGCGGCGGTACAATCGTTGGAGAGCATGAGGTTATCTTTGCGGGTGAGGATGAGGTAATTGAGTTAAAGCACACCGCTTACTCCAAGGCCGTGTTTGCCAAGGGAGCAATCGAGGCTGCAAAGTATCTTGCGGGAAAGCCGGCTGGAAGATACACGATGAAGGAAGTAATCGGCTAAGTTTTTAACAAAATTTGCATATTTATTATAATATATTTCCGAACATACTAAGAGTATCAGAAGCATGCTGTTTCAGCAAATTGCGTCAGCATATTGCTCCTGTTATGAATAGATTTGCACGTTTGTATTATTTAGGATACGCGGCATCAATCAAGTATGAAAAGGAGATTATTATGAAAAAGCTGAAATTACTTTTGGTATGCACCGTAATATCGGTAATCGGCGTTTTCGGTCTGACGGGCTGTTTCAGTGATGGGAGCAGCCAACAGGGAACTGGTAATGGAAATACAACCGGCCAGACAACAACCGGAAACAATAACAATGCAACAACAGGTAATACCAACAACGGTACAACGCAGAACGGCAATTCCAACAATGGAAACAGCCATAACGGAAACGGTACGACAGACAATGAAAAAGAGACTAACACCGATGGTGACGGCAACATCATAGACGGTGTGGGCGATATTATTAATGACGGGCTTGATGAGATTGAGACTGTCATCGATGACATCGACGGAAACAATGCTAACGGAAATAATTCAAGAATGAGATAGCGTGGATTACATGCTGTGATGGGAAGGGAAGAAGGAGACTTCTAAAAAAGTTTACTTCTTCTTTTCTTATCAATTAGGAGGTCTACATGAAGGACGGATTTATAAGGGTGTGTGCGGCAACACCGGACATTAAGGTTGCGGATTGCACATACAATGAGAACAATATTATGAAGCTCATGGATGAGGCGTACGAAAAGCAGGTATCAGTGCTTGTTTTTCCGGAACTTTGTATCACAGGTTATACATGCGGAGATTTATTTTTGCAGGATGCGCTTCTTAATGCGGTTCAGGAGAGCTTAAAGCACATAGTCGAGCACAGCAGAGGAATGAAGATGCTTGTATTTGTGGGAATGCCGTATGTGCATCAGGGAAAGCTCTACAATGTGGCGGCAGCCGTGTGTGACGGACGACTTCTCGGACTTGTTCCTAAGAAGAATATTCCCAATTATTCGGAGTTCTATGAGATGAGACATTTTACGCCCGGAATGGATGAGTGTGTGGAGACGGCACTTGGGGTGAGCATGGGAAGCAGAATGCTTTTTGCATGTGAGAATGTGAAAAATCTCGTAGTAGCTGCTGAGATATGTGAGGATGTCTGGGTTGCATGTCCGCCAAGTACATATCATGCACAGGCGGGTGCAACGCTCATTGTCAACTGCTCTGCAAGTGATGAGACTACAGGCAAGGATATTTACAGAAGAGCATTGATAGAGGGGCAGTCTGCGCGGCTTGTATGCGGATATATATATGCAAATGCAGGAGAAGGAGAGTCGACGCAGGATCTCGTGTTCGGTGGTCAGAATATCGTCTGTGAGAACGGAAATATTCTTGCAGAGACAAAGAGATTCAAGAACGGTACAGCCGTGGCTGAACTTGATCTGCAGAGACTTGTGAATGAGCGCAGAAGAATGAACACCTATCAGGTACACTCGGATGATGGCTATAAGGTGGTGACATTCAGACTTAAGGAGTACGAGCTTAAGCTTAACAGACTATACGCGAGAGCACCTTTTGTTCCGTCATCAAAATCGGACAGGGATATACGCTGTGAAGAGATTTTATCCATACAGGCGATGGGACTTAAGAAGAGACTTTCGCATACAGGATGTAAGAACGCGGTGATTGGAATATCAGGCGGACTTGATTCCACGCTTGCACTGCTTGTGGCTGCAAGAGCATTTGACAGTCTTCGAATCGACAGAAAGAACATAACCGCGGTGACGATGCCGTGCTTTGGGACAACTGACAGAACGTATAATAATGCCGTAGAACTCACCAAAAGACTTGGGGCGGCATTGTATGAGGTGAATATAAAAGAGGCAGTCAGAATTCATTTCAGGGATATAGGTCAGGATGAGAATGTACACGATGTGACCTATGAGAACGGACAGGCGAGGGAGAGAACCCAGATACTCATGGACATCGCCAACAAGTCGGGCGGAATGGTAATCGGAACGGGTGACATGTCGGAGCTTGCACTCGGCTGGGCGACCTACAATGGCGACCACATGTCAATGTACGGTGTGAACTGTTCTGTGCCAAAGACGCTTGTAAGACATCTTGTAAAGTACTATGCCGATACATGCGGGGATGTGTCGCTGAGCGAGATATTGGAGGATGTCCTTGACACACCTGTAAGTCCGGAGCTTCTGCCGCCGTCAGAGGGACAGATTTCACAGAAGACGGAGGATTTGGTAGGACCTTATGAGCTTCATGATTTCTTCCTGTATTATATATTGAGGTTCGGATATATGCCTCACAAGGTTTACAGGCTTGCCTGTCATGCATTTGAGGGAGAGTACGACACGGAGACGATATATCATTGGCTTGATACATTTTACAGAAGATTTTTTGCTCAGCAGTTCAAGCGCTCATGCCTGCCTGACGGTCCGAAGGTCGGCTCGGTTGCAGTATCTCCGAGGGGGGACCTTCGTATGCCGAGTGATGCGGTCAGGACATTATGGCTTGATGATTTGGCTTCAATTAAAAAAGTTAAAAAATAAATGATGTTATTTTCGTGCCTTGTCGAGCGCAGTATCTATGGCGTTTATAAGTACGAGAGAAGTATATTTGGCATCGGCGGAGTAGGTTATTCCGTCGGTGCTTCCTTTTTGTCTTACCTGCTCTTCAAGGGCTTTTACGGAGGAGGTGAGGAGAGGATACATTGTCTCGACAGTCTCTGCCGTATTCACAAGGCGGATTGATTTTACATTGTCGGAATCGACGGTGACTTCAAGGTCCATTGTATTTCCGGACAGCATGATTGATGCCGTGTATACGCCGGGTGTGAAGGTGCTTAACGTGTCATCGGCATTTTTTTTTGCCGAGCCTGATGTGATATGTATGATGAAAAGAATAAGCAGAATGACTGCCAACAGGGCGAGCACACCGGTGATGACCAGCTCCTTTAGTTTGAAAACAACTATTTTGGTTGCAGAACTCATTATAGGCTCCTTGCACTACTGCTTTGTATAGTGTATGAGGCGGGGAGGGAAATATTACAGAATAAAAATTTTTTCTACCATAATGCACCGTGAACATGATATTATTTATGTATATGTTTTGCATTATCAGTGTCGGATGAGGAGGATTTTATCGAATATGGAAATCAGATTTCTTGCGGGCAGCAGCGGAAGCGGCAAGTCGAAGATGTTATATGATACACTTCTTGATATTTCGGAGAGAGAGCCTGACAGAAGGCTTTTTCTTGTGGTGCCTGAACAGTTTACAATGCAGGCACAGAGAAATATTGTTGAGAACAGCACGGGACATGGAACCTTCAGCATAGATATTGTCAGCTTCAACCGTCTTGCATACAGAGTGTTTGAAGAACTTGGAATAGAAATTCCGACACCGATAGATGATACGGGAAAGAATCTGATACTCAGAAAAATTATTGATGAGAATAAGAAAAAGCTCACGATAATAAGACCGAAGGACAGCCAGGGCTTCGTAAGTGAGATTAAGTCGGTTATATCGGAGCTTTTACAGTATTCAGTAACGCCGGAGATGCTTGGTGATGCATGCACAAGGCTGGATGAGGGGGGGATTAACAACCATGAGAGGCTTAGAAGAAAGTTAAATGATATTTCACTTATATACAGTGAATTTCGTGAATATATATCGGACAAATATATTACGACCGAGGAAATCACGGGAATACTGTGTGGCTATGCGGATAAATCGAAGCTGCTTGAGAATGCCGTAATCGCATTTGACGGATTTACGGGGTTTACGCCTGTGCAGTACCGGCTCATTGAGCTGCTTTTTGATAAGGCGGAGAGCATGTATTTTACCGTGACACTGCCCGTGGATGGTGACAGGTGGCTCTTTAACATGAGCTATGACATGATGAGACGTATAGGCGAATGCGCGGATAAGAATCATGTTAAGGTTATAAGAGAGAATATAGGTCAGGATGTTCCGTACAGATTCATCAACAGTCCGGAGCTTGCCCATCTTGAGGCAAATATTTACAGAAAGCTTGAACGATATGATGGTCACACGGAGAAGATAAGGGTGTACTCAGCACTCGGAAAGAAGGCTGAGGTGAAGTATGTCGCCGCGAACATAAAAAGACTTGCGCAGAGCGGAGTCAGGTACAAGCAGATAGGCGTAATAGCAAGCAGTATGGAGGATTACAGAGAGATTATTGCCAATGTGTTTGCTGAGAACGATATTCCTGCATTTATGGATAATAAGAGGGCAATTCTCGCAAATCCGGCGGTTGAATACATAAGAGCCGCGCTTGCGGTAATTGAGAAGGACTTCTCCTACGAAGCTGTATTTCGTCTCCTGAAAGGATATATGTGCTCAATTAACAGGGATGAGGTTGATATATTTGAGAACTATGTGCTTGCGCTTGGAATAAGAGGATATAAAAGGTACAATGAACCTTTTCGAAGAAGGTTTCCGTCAAAGAGAGAGATGGACATGGATATGGTTAATGTCGTAAGAGCAAAGCTCTGTGAACTCATGGAACCACTGTATAAGGTATTTCATGATGAGAACAGTCATGTGTCAGATTACATTGATGCGCTCAATGCTTTTTTGGATGAGAACGGTGTATATGAGAAGCTTCTTGACCTTAAGGAGCAGATGGAGACAGAGCATCAGGCGGCGGCAGCGAAGGAATACGGGCAGTGTTATGGTGATATAATAGAACTTTTCGAGCAGACAAGGAAGCTTTTAGGCGATGAAAAGATGAGCATAAGAGGTTTTTCGGATGTACTTGATGCCGGTTTTAATGAGATTAAGATTGGAATCATTCCACCGACGATAGACATGGTTATGGTAGGAGACATCGAGAGAACGAGACTTGACCATATATCGGCACTTTTCTTTGTCGGGGTGAATGAAGGGCTTGTGCCGCAGGTGAATACCAATCATGGTCTGTTTTCAGAGGCGGAGAGGGAGCTTTTAAGTGCTGCGAGGCTTGAACTGTCACCTACATCAAGGCAGAAGGCGTTCATGCAGAGCTTTTATTTATATCTTTTACTTACCAAGCCATCAGAGCTTCTTACATTTACAATCAACCGCGAGGGAAAGCCCTCAAAGCTCATTGCGGATATAAGAAGAATGTTTCCTGATGCCGTGTATGAGTCGGACGATGTGGTGAAGCCGACACAGCTTATATACAACAGCACAGAGGGATTCAGATATATCTTCTCGCGCTTTAATGAGGGAGAAGAGCTGGGCGATGAGGAGAATGCACTTTTAAATGTACTCAAAACCGATACGGAGTATGCAAAAAAGTACAGGGAGCTTGCGGATACCATGCTCAGAAGTGTGAGTGACGAGACGATAAGCCGCAGGGCTGCAATGCTGTTGTACGGGGAGAAGCTTTGTGGAAGTGTATCCAGAATGGAGACATTTGCCTCATGTGCATTTGCTCATTTTGCAAAGTACGGTCTGGTTCTTGAGGAGAGAAAGCTCTATGAGATAGGAGCAGCCGACCTTGGCACACTGTTTCATGAGGCACTTAAGGCGTATTCCATGAGGCTGGCGAAAGAGAAGCTTGACTTTGCAAGTGTGGGTGAGGATAAGCGGAAGGATTATATACGTGAGGCTGTGGAGTATGCGATGACGGACTACAATAATTCCGTGTTCTATGACAGCAGCCGTAACGAGTATATGAGGGAGAAGATTTTCTCAATGTTAGAGCGCACGGCGTGGGCTCTGGGAAAACAGCTCGCGGCGGGAAGCTTTGTGCCGTCACAGTTTGAGAAGAGCTTTGTGTTTGAGCATGAGGGTATGCAGATAGCAGGCAAGATTGACCGGATAGACTATGCACATGATGCAGACAAGAGCTATGTCAAGATTATAGATTATAAGTCAGGTAAGAAGACGCTGGACCTTGGAAAAATATATGATGGATTGTCTTTGCAGCTTATGATATATCTTGAAAGCCTGATGGGTGAGAATATACCCGGGGCGGCGATGTATTACAATATCGACAACCCGATAGTTGACTATGCGGACGGCGAAAATCCGGAGGATAACATTCTTGCGGCGCTGAAGCCACAGGGTATAGTCAATGGGGAGCTTACATCAATAGCACTTCTGGACAATATTACTAAGTCCGGAAAATCAAGCTATATTCCTATTGCCTATAACAATGACGGAAGTCTTGCAAAGACGTCGTCAGCGACTACGGAGAGCAGGCTGAGACTGCTTGGTGGATATTCTGCCATGAAGCTTGCGGAGCTTGGCAGTCAGATTGCGGATGGAAAGGTGAAACCTGATCCGTATCCGGACAGCTGTGATTATTGCCCGTACAAGCTGGTGTGCGGCTTTGACCCGGATAAGGGAAGATACAGAAAGCCGACGAAGCTTAAAAACGATGATGAGTGTTATGAGATGTTTAATGAGAGGGTAAAAAAAGATGGCAAGAAATTGGACAGATGAACAGGTAAGGGTAATAGAACAGAAAAATTCAAATCTTCTTGTTGCCGCCGCCGCCGGTTCCGGAAAGACGGCAGTAATGGTTGAAAGAATAATCAGAAGAGTGTTAGATGAAGATAATCCGATGGACATTGACAGGATAGTTGTGGTTACATTCACCAAGGCTGCCGCAACGCAGATGAGAGAGAGAATAGGAGCGGCTCTCGCATCGGTGCTTGCCTCAGAACATAATGAGAGCAGGGTGAGGAGACTCAGAAGCCAGCTTGCCCTTTTAGACAATGCGGTTATATGTACTATAGACAGCTTTTGCAATTATATCCTGAGAAATTATTTCAATACGATAGACCTTGACCCGTCCTACAGAATCGGTGATGAAGGTGAGCTTACACTCATGATGTCAGATGCAGCCGATGAGGTGATTGAGGAAGCTTATGCAGAAAAAAATCCTGCATTTATCGAGTTTGTGGAGGGACAGCTCCCGGCAAAAAGCGATAAGAACCTGTCAGAGTGGATAATATCGCTGTACACATTTTCACAGAGCCACCCGTATCCGGAAAGATGGCTTACTGAATGCATGGAATGGTATAAGATTTCATCGGTTGAGGAATTCAACAATTCAGCAGTGGTGAAATTTATAGTGGCGCATGTAAAGAGTCTTATACAGGCATCGGTTGAGGAACACAAAAAAGTTATCGCAATGCTTGAAGCACCGGGGGGCATAGAGAAATATATTTCCGCCTTTTCAAGGGATTGTGAGATGCTTGAGCGCGTGTGCGAGGCAGAAAGCTATGATGAACTGAGAGATAAGCTTGATTTTAATTTTGAAAAGCTTGCAAGTGCTCCTAAGGGTTCGGACGAGGAGATAAAAAAAACAGCACAGGATACCAGAAAGAGACTAAAGAGCCGCATCGACAAGGTAAGGAGTGAGCTTCTTGCGTGGAGTGCCGAGCAGAATGTGAATATGATACAGTGCATGAGCGCTCCGACAACGGCTTTTATTGAGCTTGTTCTGAGGTTTACCGGGAGGTATGCCGAGGTAAAGAGTGAGAATAACATACTGAGCTTTTCGGACGTTGAGCATCTTGCTCTCAAGGTGCTGCGTTCGGATGAGGGAATCACACATGCGGCAGAGGAACTCCAATCGTTGTATGAGGAGATATATATTGATGAGTATCAGGACAGCAATATGGTTCAGGAGCTTATACTGACAGCGGTTTCGCGCGGTAACAATATATTCATGGTTGGTGATATAAAGCAGAGCATATACAGCTTCAGACAGGCAGATCCGGGAATATTTCTTGAGAAATATAATACCTATGAGATGCGTCCTGATGCCGGGAATGTTCTTATATGTCTGCACAGGAATTTCAGAAGCCGTGCCAATGTGTTAAATGCCGTGAATGATATATTTGCGCCGATAATGCATGCAGGTCTGGGAGGTGTGGAATACGATGCGGATGCGGCATTGGTTCCGGGTAAGATGTTTGACACGCCGGACGATGCGGTTGAGCTTATCGTGTGCGATACAACGGCGGTGGAGGAGAATGGTCCGCAGAAGGAAGATGATTTGGCACGGGATGCGCAGGAACAGAATAGTTTTGCAGTGAACGCAGATGCTGCTGACAGGGAGGAGCTTGGAAAGAGGAGCATTGAGGCAAAGATTATAGTGAGCAGAATAAAGGAGCTCACCGGGGATGAGCCGCAGATGCTTTTTGATGAGACGTTAAATGGCGGTGCCGGGGGCTACAGAAGAGCGCAGTACCGTGATATGGTTATTCTTTTAAGAAGTGCCAATGTGGCAGGACCTGAGTATGCCAAGGCATTAAATGATGCGGGAATACCGGCAGTGTGCAGTACGGCTTACGGATATTTCAGTACCTATGAAATTGCACAGGTATTAAATATACTTAAAGTCATAGATAATCCGCGTCAGGATATTGCACTTGCAGGAGCTTTGCGGTCATACTTCTGCTATCTTACGGCACAGGAGCTTGCGTATGTGAAGGCCTGCTCTCCTAAGAGTGACCTGTATACGGCAGTGCTTGAATATATACAGAACGCGGAGAGCGGGAATTATGATGAAGTTCTTGCCGCAAAGCTTTCAAAATTCCTTGATTTTATAGGTGAATACAGAAGAAAAGCAGCATTCACACCAATTCATGAGCTTATAAAGAGCATTGTCTATAATACCGGATATATTGTATATGCCGCATCCAAGGAGAACGGAAAGAGAAGGATGGCAAATCTTGACATACTTGTGGATAAGGCGGCAGAGTTCGAGCGCACCAGCTTTCACGGTCTGTTTAATTTTTTAAGATATATTGACAAGATTCAGAAATATGAGATAGATATGGGGGAGGCGGACACTCTTTCAGAGAACGATGATGTCGTGAGAATAATGAGTATTCACAAGAGTAAGGGCTTGGAATTTCCTATTGTCTTTGTGGCTGACATGGAAAAAAAGTATAATCTCAGGGACTTGTCGGAGAGAGTGGGCTTTCATGTGGATTACGGCATCGGAACCGATATGGTTGATGTTACATCAAGGGTCAGAAAAAAGAGCTTTCATAAGCGTGCGATGGCGGAAAGCATGAAGATAAATGCCATAGGTGAAGAACTGAGAATTCTGTATGTTGCACTGACGAGAGCTGTGGAGAAGCTTATTCTTGTCGGAGCGGTTAAGGATGCCGGGAGTTCGACGGCAGGCTGGAGAGCAAGGGCACAGTCTCGTGGCGGTGATTACGGCTATGTGTATGATTCGACAAATTATCTTGACCTTGCGGCACCCGCATTCTTTAAGAGCGGCACGGCAAAGACGAGCGTTGTGGTTGTTGAAAACATAGATAAGCTCTATTCATGTGATACAGCGTTTGAGGCTGTTGATGAAAATAAAGAGGCTCAGGTTGAGAATGAAAAGCTGGAGAATGAGTTCAGACAACGCTTTAATTTTAAATATGCAAATGAAGCAGCGGTACATCTTCCGGGTAAGTTTTCTGTATCCGAGTTAAAGCATGAAGCCATAGATGAAGCAGACAATGAGGCTGTCCGGCTTGTGAGTGTCAAGGCTGACAAGCCTGTAATGAATTTGGAAGATAGTGAGGAGAGAAATCCGGGTGCAGAGAGGGGAAATGCCTACCATAAGGTATTTGAGCTTTTAGATTATGGGGTTTCACCGGATTACGGCTCGATGAAAGCATTTATTCACAGTCTTGTTCTTGATAAAAAGATGGACGTGGAGTACGAAGAACTTGTAAACCCGAATAAACTTGTTGTATTTTTAAAGACCGGACTTGGTAAAAGAATGAAAGATGCAGCTTTATCAGGCAAAATGTACAGGGAGAGACAGTTCATAACCGGATTTCCGGCAGAGACGTTAAAGAGCGAATACAGCGGATGCCGGGATATAATTCTTGTACAGGGTATTATTGACTGCTGTTTTGAAGAAGATGGTGAGATGGTTATTGTAGATTACAAGACGGACAAAGTTGACGAAGAAAATGCTGAGAATATACTCAAGGCACGTTACAGCGAACAGATTAAATTATATGCGCGGGCTGTTGAGCAGATCAGCAGGGTGAAGGTAAAGGAATGTATAATCTATTCAGTATCAGTTAATCGTGAAATAAAACTGTAACAAGCTTGTATGGTGTTTTACAAATATTTCTGATATTATCTTTTTTCCGCCTGACGGGTGTGACAGACATTACGATTAGGCAAAGGAGAAAATATCATGTACACGATTGGTTCGGTTATAAAGCATGAACGTGAAAAACGCGGAATATCGCAGGAGGAGCTGTGTTTTGGAATATGTGCAGTGAGTACACTATCAAGAATTGAACACAGCGAACAGACCCCCACCATGGAAAAGGCAATGGCACTGCTCGACAGGCTTGGACTTGAGGGCAGTGCTTATCTTTCATTTGTTTCCAATGAGGAGTACGAATTTTATAAGATAAGCCGGAATGTAGGAGGGATGCTGGCAAACAGACAGTATCTTGAAGCGTATGAGTATGTGACGGATAAGAAGAAGCTGATGGATAAGAATAAATTCAGAAGGCAGTTGTCAGATACCATAACCGCAGTTAAGAAGTGTTTTATAGACAGACAATATGAGACAGCAATCAGTATGACGGAGGAAGCAATCAGGTATACCTGTCCGCAGTTTGATAAATCGAAGAAAATTAGATTTTTTATGACTGATATGGAAGTGAATGTCATTAACGTGATGGCTGTATCATATTGGAGGAACGGAAAGCGTATCACGGCACTCAACCTTATGATAAATCTTACGGATGCACTGAGAGAACAGTATTCCGTAACCGGAGTCAGCAGTATCAGATACCCGATGATTCTGTGCAATCTCGCCAAGTGGCTTAATGAACAGCTTCGTTTCGAGGAGGCGAAGGAGTACATAGAACTTGGACGTGATGTATGCATAAAAAGCGGAAAATTCCGAATGCTTCCATATCTGTGCTGCTGTATGGCGACCGTTCTTCAAGGGCTTAAGCATGATGAAGAAGAGGTCATAAAAGAGTATATAAGTGCCTATATTATGTTCAAAAATATGGGAATTGATGAGGATGCCGCAAAGCTTCGTTCATATCTGTTGGAATTTTATAACAGGGATCTTGAATGTATAGGAATGTCTGAACTTAACAGTCCCACATGATTTCAAGAAAATCAAAAAAGATGATAGAATTAAAAAACATTTGACCTCCTTTGTACAAGAATAAGCTCCATAACGCCGTGGCAGGCGGCACCATGAAATACTGTTCAGATAATCGAAAGTGTATAAAACACTTACGATTATTATAATAAATCGTAACTATCGGTATAAACATAGCATATTGCGGTAATTTTTTTTTCCGTATTATGCTATGTTATAGAGAGCAGAAAAATGGTAGTATAATTTTTTATGGACAATATCAATGATGCGGAAGAGCGTGAATTTAAGGATAAGAGAAATCAGAAGCTTTCGGATGATTTAAGTCTTGCCATAGATATTGGCAATGATGTGCGTGCGGAGTCACCTGAGCTTGGTGTGGGATACGATTCCTTCAATGATACATGGGAGCTCATTGTAAAGTACAATGGAGATGTGGCAGCGCGCGCAGAGGAGCTTGGCGGAAGTGCGGTGTTACTGTTGGGCGGATATGCTATTGTCACGATGCCGCAGAATATGATAGATAGATTTGCGGCTTTCACTGAAGTGGAATACGTCGAGAAACCACGAAGATTATTCTATTCGATAAGTCAGGCGGCTGCGCGCTCCTGCATCTATTACGCATGGAATGAACCATATAAGTTAAGCGGAAGGGATACACTTGTAGCCGTAATTGACAGCGGAATAGATTGGAATAACAGAGATTTTAAAAATGAAGATGGAAGTACCAGAATAGTGAGACTGTGGGATCAGACCGTATCATCCGAGTACTCCGGATATGAACCGCCCGATGGGTACAATGTTGGAACTGAGTATACAAGGGAGATTATTGACAGTGCACTTTCGGGGGATGAGACGGCTATGAGGTCGCTTCGGCTGTCAAGGGATTATTCAGGACACGGAACCTTTGTTACAGGGATTGCTGCCGGTAATGGAAGGGGCTCATCGGAAATTTATAGAGGTGTTGCCTATGAGAGTGAGCTATTGATTGTCAAGCTGGGAGATTCACGTCAAAGTCAGTTTCCAAGAACAACGAGGCTTATGGAGGCGGTTAACTACTGTATAATGCAGGCGCAGATACTAAAAAAGCCTGTAGCAGTCAATCTGAGCTTTGGCAACAATCAGGGGTCACATGACGGAACAGACCTTCTGTCGACGTACCTCAATGCGGCAGCGGATGTCTGGAAGAATGTGATTGTCTGTGGCAGCGGCAACGAGGCAGGCAGAGGAATACATACGGGCGGGGTACTGAAAAAAACTCAGGTGGATATAGTTGAACTTGCAATCGGTGAATATGAGACGGGTTTGAATATTCAATTATGGAAGAATTATGCCGATGAGTACGGGATTGAAATTACCGCACCTTCGGGAGCCGGCAGCGGACAGCTTAGAACTTATGGAGCGGGCAGTTATTTGATTGACGGGACGAAGGTATATGTGTATTACGGTGAACCAACACCATACAGCAGGTATCAGCAGATTTATTTTGAGCTTATGCCGGGCAGCGGATATATTGCACCCGGAGTGTGGAAAATCACACTCACGCCCATTAGAATTGTCGACGGACAATATGATTTATGGCTTCCCGACAGCAGCACATTGAACGAAGATACGAGATTTTTCTTTCCCGTTGAGGAGACGACTCTTACCGTTCCGTCGGCTGCGGATAAGGTGATAACGGTAGGGGCATACAATTCAAGAACGGATGCCTATGCTGATTTTTCGGGAAGAGGCTATACAAGATTAAGAGATAATGTGAAGCCGGATATTGTCGCTCCGGGAGTTGATATCATATCAACGGCTGTAAATGGAGGATATACAATGAGGAGCGGAACCTCGATGGCAGTACCTTTTGTGAGCGGAAGTGCGGCGCTTATGATGCAGTGGGGGATAGTTGAGGGAAACGATGCATATCTGTATGGAGAAAAAATCAAAGCATATCTGATAAAAAGTGCAAGACATCTTCCGGGTGAACCTGTACCCTCTAAGAGAACCGGATGGGGAGCCTTGTGTCTTGATGGTATATTTGTAAGATAAAGAGAAGCCAAAAATGGCGGGATTATTCCCGCCATTTTTGACTTTTTTTAGTTGGATGCGTTTCTTTTAGCGCGATATCTTGCTGTTCCGTCGAGAATCTTCTTACGAATACGAAGATTCTTAGGAGTAATCTCAAGGAGCTCATCCGTATCAATGAATTCAAGTGCCTGCTCAAGGCTTAGTATCTTAGGAGGTGTGAGACGAAGTGCCTCATCCGCACTTGATGAACGTGTATTTGTGAGCTGTTTCTTCTTACATACATTGACTTCAATGTCCTCTGCCTTGCCGTTCTGACCGACAATCATACCGCCGTATACCTGCTCGCCCGGACCTACGAAGAGAAGACCGCGCTCCTGTGCGTTGTAAAGACCGTAGGTTACGGTCTCACCTGCTTCACTGGCGATGAGAGAGCCCTGCTTACGGTACTGGATATCTCCCTTGTACGGACCGTAGCCGTCGAAGGTTGTATTGAGTATACCGTTACCCTTGGTATCTGTCATGAACTCGCCTCTGTAGCCTATAAGTCCACGGGATGGAATTGAGAACTCAAGTCTTGTATAGCCTCCGTTGGCAGGGGACATACCGTTCAGTTCGCCCTTACGGTTGCTGAGCTTCTGGATTACCGTACCCGAGAATTCATCAGGAACATCAACGTATGCAATCTCCATAGGCTCAAGCTTCTGACCGCGCTCGTCGTAGTGGTAGAGAACCTCTGCTTTACTTACTGCGAACTCATAACCCTCCCGGCGCATATTCTCGATAAGAACGGAAAGATGAAGCTCACCACGTCCTGATACCTTGAATGCTTCTGTCGTGTCAGTCTCCTCAACTCTTAAGCTGACATCCGTGTTGAGCTCTCTGAAGAGTCTGTCACGGAGATGACGGGATGTGATATATTTTCCTTCCTTGCCGGCAAGAGGGCTGTCGTTAACTATGAAATTCATAGCGATTGTAGGCTCTGAAATCTTCTGGAAAGGGATAGCTACCGGGTTATTGATTGAAGTAAGCGTATCACCGATGTGAAGCTCTGCGATACCTGATATTGCAACGATTGAACCAATGGTTGCTTCATTTACTTCCTTCTTGTTAAGTCCCTCGAATTCATAGAGCTTACCAATCTTAACCTTCATCTTCTTGTCAGGGTTGTGGTGGTTGACAAGCATAAGATCCTGATTAACCTTGATTGTACCGTTGTCGACCTTGCCGACACCGATTCTTCCCACATACTCGTTGTAATCAATTGTACTGATGAGAATCTGCGGGTCTGCATCAGGGTCGCCCTCAGGTGCAGGGATATGCTTTAATATTGTCTCGAAGAGAGGAGTCATGTCTGTTGAATCATCGTCAAGGCTGTACTTTGCAAAGCCTGCCTTTGCAGATGCAAAGATGAACGGACAATCAAGCTGCTTGTCGCTGGCATTTAAGTCCATTAAAAGCTCTAACACTTCATCAACTACCTCGTTAGGTCTTGCCTCAGGACGGTCAATCTTATTGACACATACAATTACATCAAGGTCAAGCTCAAGAGCCTTTCTGAGAACGAACTTTGTCTGAGGCATTGCACCCTCGTAAGCGTCAACTACGAGAACCACACCGTTAACCATCTTTAAAACTCGCTCAACTTCGCCGCCGAAATCTGCATGGCCCGGAGTATCAATAATGTTAATCTTTGTGTCCTTATAATATACGGCAGTATTCTTAGAGAGAATTGTGATTCCTCTTTCACGTTCTATATCGTTGGAATCCATCACTCGTTCTGCCACTTCCTGATTTTCACGGAATGTTCCGCTCTGCTTTAACAGCACGTCTACTAATGTTGTCTTACCATGGTCTACATGGGCGATAATCGCAATATTTCTGACATCATTACGGGTTGTTTTCATAAATTTCCTCATTTCTGCGCACATTTGCGCTCCTAAAAACGTAAACCTAAATTTTCAACTTTACCAGTTTATCACATATTTTGATAAAAACAAGTCCTGATTTACATTTTATAAGAAGAAAATGCAAATATGTGACAGATTTTAATGCGATTTTTAAAATTTTTTATATTTTTTTTATGCTTTCGTGAATATTTGAACACATTTTGCATATATATTTAGGGATAAAGATATTATCAGGCGTACAGTATCGTGATTAAGGAATACGATGCCGCCAAAAATGAAGGGAGAAACAGAAGAATGCTTGACAAAGTAATTGAAAACAACAGGGTAACAATCATTGGTGAGGTTGTTTCGGATTTCACCTACAGCCATGAGGTCTTTGGGGAGGGATTCTACATGGTTGACATTGCAGTGAATCGATTGAGTAACAGCGTCGACATCATACCGCTTATGGTGTCGGAGAGACTTGTCGATGTGACGGAGGATTACCGTGGAATGATTATCGAGGCTACAGGACAGTTCCGTTCGTATAACCGCCATGAGGAGAATCACAACCGTCTTGTACTTTCCATTTTTGCGAGGGAATTCGCTCTTGCCGAGGAGACAGAGGAGGCAACTAATACCAACCAGATATTCCTTGACGGATATATCTGTAAGCCGCCTGTTTACAGAAAGACTCCTCTCGGAAGAGAGATAGCGGATATTCTTATTGCCGTCAACCGTCCTTACGGCAAGTCTGACTACATACCTTGCATAGCGTGGGGACGTAACGCAAGATATGCTGCAGGCTTCAAGATTGGCGAACATATCCGTATATGGGGACGTGTTCAGAGCAGGGAATATACCAAGAAGCTTGATGAGGATACCCAGATTAAGAGAACGGCTTACGAAGTGTCGGTGAGCAAAATTGAGTGTGTAGATGAGGATGATGAGCAGGAATAAGCTTCCTGCAGTGATGAAGGTGGTCAATACCCCGCAGGTGTTAACGAGTGTCTGCGGGGTTATTTGTTATTTACGGGTAATACGCTATCTTGCACATTTGTCTGTAACGTGCTAATATCTTAATATATTGCCATGATTTGTGCAGATGTATAATATGTCGTGAGGAGGGCTTATTTTGAGCGATTATGTATTTTTGTTCGATCTTGATGCTACAATAACGAAAGCCGAGATACTGCCTGAGATAGCAGTGAAGATAAATAAGGAAAAGCAGATGAGAGAGCTTACGGAGAAAACCATGGCGGGAGAGATTCCGTTTGACCACAGTTTTCTTGAGAGGGTAAAGCTTTTGTCCGGGATTCCCGTGAGTACGGTAAGAAGTATTATTGCAGGAGTTCCGCTGAACGAGAAATTAGTTCAGTTTATAAGAGAGAATAAGGAACGCTGTTATGTGGTGACGGGCAATCTTGATATATGGATTAAGGATCTTATGACCGGGCTTGGGATGGACGGACATTATTTCTGTTCTAAGGCTTCCGTTGAGAACGATAAGATTGTGAGTGTTGACTATGTGGTTGACAAGGGTGAGGTTGTGAGTGAGTTTAAGGACAGACCTTTTGCAGCTATAGGTGATGGCAACAATGATGCGCAGATGATTGCGGCAGCAGAGGTCGGAATCGGCTTCGGAGGAGTCAGGGATATTGCACCGGCGGTTTTAAAGTGTGCAACACATGCAACATATTCGGAGGAAAAATTATGTCAGTTTCTAAGACAATTGTTATAAGCTGTGCGGGAATGGGTACAAGACTTGGAATAGGTTCCACAAAGGCACTTATAGACATAGATGGCAAGCCGCTCATTATAAGACAGCTTGAGCTTTTGAAGGATTTTGATGATATTCGTATTGTAGTCGGATATCAGATGGAGAAGGTTATTGAGGTGGTTAATTCCTACCGCAAGGATATTTTGTTTGTGTTTAATCACAATTACAGAAACACAGGTACAGGCGGAAGCTTTTCACTTGCCATCAAGCATGCGGCAGATATGGTTGTGTCACTTGACGGCGACCTTCTGGTTCATCCTGATGATCTTAGAAGAGTGCTTGATTCGGATAAGGAGTGTGTGTGCGGAGCGATACCGTGCACTGAGGACCCGATGCTTATGAAGACGCTCACGCAGAACGGACAGATATATGGCGTGGGCTTCTCAAGAGAAGAGGGGGAATATGAGTGGACAGGTCTTGCTCAGGTAAGGACGGCAAGACTGACACCGGGAGACCGCCATGTATGTGATATGATGGTGCCGCTTCTTCCGCTGCCGATGGAGCTTATAAGAACAAAAGAGATAGATACTATGGCCGATTATGAGCATGCGGTTGCATGGGTTAAGAGCGGATACGCTGACTGATAATCGATAAATTTATGGAGGACTTGCAATGCAGGCTGTTATACTTGCTGCCGGAATGGGCAAAAGACTTAAGGAACATACAAGTGACAAGACAAAATGTATGGTTAAGATAGGTGGAAAGACCATAATAGAGAGGGGCTTAAGGATTCTCGATGATAAGAATTTTTCGAGAATTGTTATAGTGACGGGCTATAAGCATGAAGGACTTACGGCACATGTCGACTCACTTGGACTTAAGACACCGGTGGTATATATTAATAATGATGAATATGAGACGACAAGCAACCTTTATTCATTAAGTCTTGCAGGAGAGTACCTGAAAGCCGACGATACACTGATAATTGAATCGGATATCCTATATGAAAGTGCGGTTGTCGACAGAATATTAGAGTCGGATGAGGAATGTCTTACTTTTGTATCAAGACCGAAGCCATGGATGGACGGTTCGATTGTGACGCTGGATAAGGACGGATATATCAACGATTTCATAGGTGCCGATAATTTTGCTTTTCAGGACATGGACAGCTATTATAAGACTGTCAGCATGTACAAGCTCTCTAAGAATTATCTGAATAAGGTATATCTTCCGCTTCTCGCGGCGTATGTACAGGCGTGGGGCAATAAGACCCATTATGAGTCAGCACTTAAGGTCGTTGCATTTAAGGAGCAGCGTGTCTTAAAGGCACTTGTTCTTGAAAATGAGAAGTGGTATGAGATTAATGATATACAGGATATAGACATTGCCGAGAGCATATTTGCCGAGGGGGATGAGAAGCTTACAAGGTATATGAGACGGTTTGGAGGTTACTGGAGATATGAGGGAATGTATGACTTCTGTTACCTTGTAAATCCGTTTTTCCCTAATCAGCGCTTTATGGATGAGATGAAGGCTAACTTTGAGACACTTATAAGAGAGTATCCGTCGGGAATGGCTGTCAACAGCCTGCTTGCCGCCAAGTATTTTGAGTTAAGACCGGAGCAGGTGTGCGTAGGTAACGGAACTGCGGAGCTTATCAAGTCCCTCATGGAGAATTTTTCCGGAAATATAGGACTTATATATCCGACATTTGAGGAGTACCCTCACAGAAAAAAGAAGGAGCAGCTTGTTCCGTTTTGGGTAATAAATGAGGATTTCACCTACACGGTCGATGATATAATGGAATTTTACAAAGACAAGGACATTCAGGCGATTGTACTTGTAAATCCGGACAACCCTTCGGGTCATTTTATTATGAGGGATGACATCTTAAGACTTGAGGAGTGGGCTGCAAAGAGAAATATAAATATAATTGTTGACGAGTCCTTTGTGGATTTTGCGGATATTCCGGAGCAGACGCTTCTCACACAGGAAATAATTGACAATCACAGAAAGCTTATTGTGTTAAAGAGCATATCTAAGTCATTCGGTGTTCCGGGACTCAGACTTGGAATAATTGCATCAGCGGATGACAGGATGATAGCTGCAATGAAGAAGGATGTCGCGATATGGAATATCAATTCGTTTGCAGAGTATTACATGCAGATAATTGAGAAGTATAAGGCTGACTATGAGGAGGCCATGAGACGCTTTATGGATGTCAGGACGAGGTATCTTGATAAGCTTGCAGCCATTCCGGCACTCAGGGTATTTCCATCGCAGGCTAACTACGTTATGTGCCATCTTGAAAACGGCATGTCATCGAGAAAGCTTGCCGACATAATGCTCAACAAATACAATATTTTAATTAAGGACCTCTCAACCAAGGAAGGACTTAACGGCGGAAATTATATACGTCTTTCTGTCAAGACTGACGAAGAGAACGATGTGGTTGCAGGTGTGCTTTCCGGATTGCTTAAGTAATTCACAAAATTATTAATTTACAGAACTTGATTGGCACCTGAAGCTTGATAAGAAAGGAGGATTCCTATGAACCGATTGTTGTTTATATTTAATCCGTGGTCGGGCAAGGCTCATGTTAAGGACCATCTTTTTGAAATTACCAATGAATTTTCAAAGGCAGGATATCTTGTCACGGTGTATCCGACAAAGCGTGAGAAGGATTGCTACGAATACATAAGAGATAATGCGGCGGACTATGATGTCATAGTATGCAGTGGTGGCGACGGAACCCTCAATGAGGCAGTTTCGGGAATGCTTGACAGTGGGCTTGACAAGCCTATGGGATATATTCCGAGCGGAAGTACGAATGATTTTGCGTCAAGTCTGCTAATACCTAAGACGGTCACTCATGCGGTGGGCAATATACTTGAGGGTACGGAATATCTTTGTGATGTCGGTTCATTTAACGGAAGATGGTTCAATTATGTTGCAGCCTTCGGATTATTTACAGAGGTGTCGTATGCAACACCTCAGCAGCTTAAAAACACTTTGGGGCATCAGGCGTATATAATTGAGAGTATGAAGAGCTTTGCGAGTCTTAAATCTTACGAACTCAAGATAGAGGTAAACGGAGAAACCTTAGAGGACAAGTTCATATACGGCATGGTATCTAACTCTAAATCTGTCGGCGGCATGAAGGGGATTGCCGGAAAAGAAATTAAGCTTGACGACGGATTATTTGAGGTTATACTAATAAGGGGACCGAAGAATCCTGTTGAATTCCAGACCATGTTCAATGGCTTTATATTTCAGAATGACAACAGTATGGTTAAGCATCTTAAATGTAAGGAGATTACTTTTACAAGCAAGGAGCCGATACCATGGGTATTAGACGGGGAATTCGGAGGTGACCAGACGAATGTCGACATTCGTGTGGAAGGCAAAAAGGTCAGATATCTGCTTGCAAAACATCCGTAGAAGTGATGGCATCGGCAGATGGAAAAAGAAAGCATGAAAAGGAAGAGAAAGAAGGAGGAAATCAAGATGGCAAATGCAAGAGCAGCTAAGAAGGCAGCAAAGGCAGCGGAGGCAAAGGCAGTACAGGTTAAGCCTGAGGTAAAGGCAGCAGAAGTTAAGGCTGAGGTTAAGCCTGAGGTAAAGGCAGCAGAAGTTAAGGCTGAGGTTAAGCCTGAGGTAAAGGCAGC
>OLGY01000046.1_pt1 | contig 115382 bp, 96 predicted proteins | sample 1605951 | NCBI WGS metagenome assembly OLGY01 (sample SAMN03283280) | human gut metagenome | biome: human-associated habitat; material: feces | host: Homo sapiens | place: Peru | collected 2012
AATTACGGTATATTTATATTATACCTCATTGTCTAACAAAAGGGGAGCATTTCATCACACAAGCCTGTGGCAACCCTTATATTTTATTCTTCCATTTGTTTTCCTAAAAAAGCGGCCGCTGAATGAGCAAGTTTAACCTCTGTTTCAGTAGGAACTTTATTATCTTCGCCCATCAGCATTACAACTGCACCCGTAACATCGCCTGCGGCAATAATAGGGTATATGACTGCCGCTCTGTGTTCCACACCTTCAACCGGTTGAATATCACCGACCGTTGCCTGTGTTGCAGTATAACTTTTACGGCTTTCCATATAATTTTCAAGAACAGGTGAAACCCGTCGTTCAAGTAATTCCCTTTTAGATACTCCCGATGCGGCAATAACATGGTCTTTGTCGCAAATAATAACGGGTAAACCGCTTACTCTTGAGAGAACTTCCGCATATTGTGAGGCAAATGCCGATAATTCTCCTACAGGTGAATATTTTTTAAATATAACTTCGCCGTCGGTAGCAGTATATATCTCAAGCGGGTCGCCCTCACGAATACGCAGGGTGCGACGAATTTCTTTTGGTATAACAACACGACCGAGGTCGTCAATTCTTCTGACAATACCTGTTGCCTTCATATCAAAACTCCCCTGAATTTGTAATATTTGCAAAATATTGCATTAATATTGTTTGACTTGTAATCTCTTTTATTCCGCTTTTTTACAAAATAAAGCCGTTTTGATTTTGTTAATTTATGGGAAAATAAAAGTGTAGAATTTTTATTGCTACACCTTCGTTTTTACTTTATTTATATTTTTGGATACAACTTTCTATGTAATCGACAGTTTCATCGTTTGAAAACACCATGTCAGTTTCTCGTAAGTGTGATGCAAAATCATAAAACGGTTTTGCAAAGCCACATTCGTTAAGTCTGATTATTGATGGCTTTTGCGCTTTTTTAGATAATAAAAGGAAAAAGTCATTAAGCTGACCGTTTCCGCAATATCTTAGGTTCTCCGGTACTTTCAGTTTATTATCATTTATTAGATGCAGTTCTTTTATTTTGCTGATTTTTGCATCATAGCATAATTTTTCTAATAATTCTATACGGATTTCAAAAGGTATGGGGTCATAAACAAATTCAGATATTTCATTTATTCTACCGTTATCAATAAAATTTTGAACACCTGCTTTTGTAAAATACGATTGGCTTAATTTAATTTTACTATAAGAATCTTTGATATTTAAACATCGTTCTACTATTGTGTTATAATTTGGAATATCTTTTTTTAATAATAATTTAACAAGTTCAGAATCTAAGTAAGGAAATACGCAAGGTTCATATTCAATTGTTATTAGTTGAGTGTCATTTTGATTGTACTTTGAATGATGTTCAACATATATATTACTATAGCTTAATACATCTGTGATATCACTTATTAAAGGATAGGAATTTTTAATTTTTTCTTCAAAAACCAGTTTTGTAGTTTTAACAACATTTTCATTATTTGTAAGTATTGCATACTTAAAATTATATGAAAGCATAAGTGTATAATTATCACTGATAACAGTATATGGAAACATCGAATTTTCTTTTACTTTATCATAATAGTAATATACATAGTAGTTTGTTTGGCTTAAGAAAACCGGATAGATTTTACTTATAATATTTACATTTGCATAGTAACTTTCATAAGTATCATTATGCGGTTTGAATCCTATTATATGCGTAACTGACAGTTTCGGATGATTTATTATTTTTAAATAAATATTTTCAAACATTTCTCCTGCGGTTACGCTGTTATAAATATAAATATGATTTTCTTTACTTGTTTCTGCATTCATAAAGCTGTTAATTAAAGCGTTGGTTTCGGTTGTTGTATTTGTTGTATATATACTATTTGTATTTAGGTTTATTTCAGATGTACTGATTGAGTTAGCTGATTCATTATTAAAAATATTGTACAGTTGTTCTATAAATCTTTTAGTATGTATTCTGCTTTTGTATTTATCTTCACCAATTAATGCTATTTCCAATTCTGTAAATATATTTTCTTTTTCATCGGGTGTCAATGAAAGTTCTCTTGAAATTATTTCAAGTTCTTCCTTTGTCGGAAGTTTTTGACCGCTTTTTATTCTTTGCAATTTTGTTCTTTCAATACCTGTAGATTTGCTAAGACGGTATATTGTAGTGGAATCAATCAGTCTTAAAAAATCATCCCGAAATGTCATAATAGTCTCTCCTTGTCTAAATTTTATTGTAATCAAAATTTTAATGTTACTTTTGATTACAAATAAATAATACTTGACTTTAAAAAATAAAAAATCAGTTATTGATAAAACGCATATTTTATTGACGAAATGCAGTAGCGTATATATAATTGGATTGAGCATAATAAAAACCGTGTAGAAAACATATATGAATTCACACGGTTTTATCTTGTATGAAAAATTAATTAAAATATGTTTATATTTACAAAATAAACATAATATATGCTAAAATACTTGATTTTATTTTTTATTTGATAGATAATAGTATAAACAACTTTGTATATATTAATAAAATTTTAATATTATATAAACCCAAATACAAATGTATTTTATATAAAAAAATCCCAAATGTCAACATAAAACAAAATTGTTTACATAAAAAATCGTTTTTTGTTTTTTTGTTAGTTTTGCTGTATGCTGATATAAAAAGGAGCAAATTAGTTATGGTAGATTACGCTTTTATTTCATCTTCAAATATTAGATTTTTATTAACGGAAAATAATTTGTCAGTAAGACAATTAGCCGATATAATTGGTATTGCAGCAACAACATTAAATGATTCGTTAAAAAGTAAGAAGGGCGTTTCTATTAGCTCATTAATAAAAATAGCCGATTATTTTAATGTTTCTGTAAATGATCTGTGTAGCGAGGGCTTAAAAAACAAATTTGAGTTAAATTCGCAGAATAATGAGTTAATTAAAAAGTTTAATAAACTTGACGAAAGAGGAAAACAAACCGTAATTAACGTCATTGACCAACAACTTAATTTTATTAATTCTAAATGATAAAAATTAAATGAATGAAAATTCGTTCATGCAGTGTAAATGCTTTTTACACTGCATTTTTTTAAAATTAAAAAAACATTTGAAAAATTAAGCACACAGATTTGCACTTATTGTAAGAAGCGTATCATATATAGTATAATTTTGTAGAAAATGTATTTTATATTATTATGTATTGTTTTATCTCATTAAACGCTTTTATAAATCTAATAAAGCATTATTAATATCTTTTCTTATTAAAATCGACAAATTAATAGTAAAAAGATAGTAAAAGGTGTAGAATATTATTGACATTAAACGAAAAATCGTGTAAAATAAAGTAGTAAAATGACAATTGCAACGAAAATTCGTGACAAATGTATGTTTTATTAAAAATATATTTTTTATGTAATTAATTCGTTGTTTTGTTATCTGTCAATTATTTGTGCGTTTTATCAGTTATTTAAAACAATACATCCGTAATTGATATAATTGGAATAAAGATTCAGATATATATTATTTGTCAATCAGGAGGTATTTATATGAAAACTATGTATCCGGTTCTTACACGTGAGATTAAATCCGGCAGAGTTTCGATTAAAAAAATTGCAAAATTAATTGATTCTGATGAAAGAACCGTTATTGATAAATTGCAAGGCACAGGTGAATTTACAATTAATGAAGCAATGAATATTAATATTGAACTTTTGCCGCAGTATTCGTTTGAACAGTTGTTTAGTGAAAATCAAACAGGGTAAATATTAAATTTACATATAATTATATTTTCAGGAGGAAATACTATGAAAATGCAAAGAAAAAGACACAGAATCCAGCATTTATTAAGCGTAATTATTTGCTTTGTAATGTTGAGTTGCCTTGCTGTAGGTTCCAGCTATTCGGCAATGGCAGAAACTACCAATGAGGCTGTTACAAGAGTTAATAACAGTCTTATGCAGGTAAGAATGGTTTATGATTTAAACGGTTCTGTTATTCCTATTCAGGGTGGTACAGGATTTTTGATTAACTCAAACACAATTCTTACATGTGCTCATGTTGTCGATGTTGATACAGAAACAAAGGAAGCACTTGTTGCTGTTGCAGGTAAGGATTACAGTGAAGATAAAATTTCACTCCAGGTTGTAGTTTCAGGTGATGTTACAATTACTGCTACAATTAAAAAGGAAAGTCAGGAAAACGATTTTGCTATTTTAAATCTTACAGAAGCTATTTACGACAGAGAAGTTGTAGCTCTTGGTGACAGCGATGATGTTACCGCTACTCAAATGGTATATGCTCTCGGTTTCCCTGCTTCTGTATCAGAAATTCAGAATAAAAATACATATACAAGAAATGATGTAACCATTACTGACGGTAAAGTATCAAAACTTATTAATGTAAGCGGCACAGATATGATTCAGCATGGTGCTACTTTAACAAGCGGTAATTCCGGTGGCCCTCTTGTAGATGAAAACGGAACAGTAATCGGTATTAATAATGCTACAAAGAGCGATTATAATTATGCTATTTGTATTAATCAGGTTACAGATATTTTAAAGGCACTCGGTATTGAATATACATCAGGTTCAACTTCTGATTCAAATATAAATAATGACACTTCCGCTACAACAGCTGAAACAGTAGCTCCTGTAACACAGCAGCCTGAAACAATAGCTCCTGCAACACAGTCGGTTACAGAAGATACAAATACAACAGAAACTGATAATGGTATGGATACTACAAAAATCATTATTATTGCAGCTATCCTTGTTGTAGTTGTTGTGCTTGTAATTGTTATCATCTTTATTATTATGGGTAACAAAAAGAAGTCAACTAAGAAGATTGCTTCAAATAATGTTCAGACAGCTGTCAGACCTGCACAGCCCATACCGGGTTCAATGGCTCATCAGAATGTTCCTAATGCTCAAAACAGAGGTCCGGTAGTTGTATCGCGCCAGACTCCTCCGACATCACCTGCATACAATCAGCCTGATGACGGTACAGACAGTACAACGGTATTGAACGAAGGTGCAGGAGAAACTTCTGTGTTAGGACTTCAGTCGACAGGAGCTACATTATTAAGAAAGGGCAACGGCGAAAGAATTAAGATTGACAAGCCAAGCTTTATTATCGGTAAAGAAAGAAGAAGAGTTGACTATTGTGTAGCTGATAACAGTTCGGTCAGCAGAACACACGCTAAGATTACATGCCGTGCAGGTAAGTATTATATCAGTGACCTCGGTTCACTTAACTTCACATATGTAAATGGAGCAAAGCTTAATCCTAATCAGGAGATTACTCTTAACAAGGGTGACAAGATTAAGATTTCTGACGAAGAATTTGAATTCTTGTGCTAATTGAGGTTTAATATGGAATTTTTAACAGCAATGCATACCGATATTGGTATTAAGAAAAATACCAATCAGGATTCGGCACTTATCTTAGAAGCCGATACAGACTTTGGTAAAATATTACTTGCTGTTATCTGTGATGGAATGGGCGGCCTTGCTAAGGGTGAGGTCGCCAGTTCTGCACTCATTACAATGTTAAGTAATTGGTTTGAAAACGATTTACCAAAATTTTTATGTGCTCCAAATCTTCAGGATATAATATTTGATTCTTGGAACAATATAATTCAAAATGCAAATGTTTCTATAGCAAGTTATGGCAAGCGTAACGGAGTTAATATGGGGACTACTATTGCTGCTTGTTTATTTATTAATGATAATTATTATATTTTAAATGTCGGAGATTCAAGAGTTTACTGTCTGTCAGATAATGTATATCAGCTGACAAAAGATCAGACATATGTTCAGCGTGAGATGGATGAGGGCAGAATGACTACGCAAGAAGCTGAAACAAGTCCTCAGCGTAATGTGCTTTTGCAATGTGTAGGTGCAAGCCAGTATGTTGTGCCTGATTTCTTTAGCGGAAAAATTCAGAACGGACAATCCTATGTTATTTGCTCCGACGGTTTCAGACATATTATTAATGAACAGGAAATATATGAGCGACTTTGCCCAAATGCTTGTATTGATGAAAATATTATGCTAAAAAATGCGGTGTATTTAACAGACCTTAATAAATACAGGCGTGAACCTGATAATATTTCGGTTATTGTAATTAAGTTATTATAAATAAATTGAATTGAGTGTGGTAGAATGCTTGAAATCGGTTCTATTATAGATGGAAAATACAAAATTCTAAATGTAATCGGCAAGGGTGGAATGAGTGTAGTTTACCTTGCCATGAATGAAAGAGCAAATAAGCAGTGGGCGATTAAAGAAGTCCGCAAAGATGGAGTTCAAAACTTTGAAGTCGTTAAACAAAATCTTATTGTTGAAACAGATTTACTTAAAAGACTTAACCACCCACATTTGCCAAGTATTATTGATGTAATTGACGGCGACGGTACTTTTCTTATTGTAATGGATTACATTGAAGGTAATCCTCTCAGCAAAGCAATAAAAAACAGCGGTGCTCAAAATCAAGATGATGTAATAGAATGGGCAAAACAGCTTTGTGATGTGCTTGGATACCTACATTCGAGAAAACCGCCTATTATTTATCGTGATATGAAACCGTCAAATGTAATGTTAAAGCCGGACGGAAATGTAATGCTTATTGATTTTGGTACTGCAAGAGAGTTCAAATCAACAAGTGTGGCAGATACCACTTGTCTGGGTACACAAGGATACGCCGCTCCGGAACAGTTTGGCGGACATGGTCAAACAGATGCACGCACCGACATTTATTGTCTTGGTGCTACTATGTATCATTTAATTACAGGTCATAACCCTGCTTTGCCGCCGTATGAAATGTATCCTATCAGACAATGGAATCCAATGCTTTCTTCCGGACTTGAAGAAATTATATTAAAATGCACTCAAAAAAATCCTGATGACCGTTATCAGTCATGCGCAGAACTTTTATATGCACTTGACCATTATCAGGATTTGGATATAGAAAATAAGAAAGTTCAATCATTAAAATGGAAAACATTTATTGCCTCTGTAATTCTCGCATTGGTAATGCTTGTGGGAAGTATCGGTTTTACAGTTGCGTTGTCGCTGCAAACATCTTCAACATATGAGTATTATATGAATCAGGCAGGCAACTCAATGAATGAAGAAGAAAGCGCAGAAATGTATAAAAATGCCATTGAAACAGATCCGTCCAAAATAGACGGATACTCTGCTTTGCTGGACTTATACAGCAACAATGAATTTACTTCTCAGGAATATGAGAGCTTTAAAAATATTCTTAATAAAGATAATTACGAAGAAATTGTAAAATCAGCCGATCCCGCCGCATATGCAGATAAAATTGCATATCCGCTTGCTGAAAATTTGTATTTTAATTACGGTTCAAATAATAGCAGCGGTATAGATACTTCTGCAAGATGGTTCAAAAAAGCAGCTGAAAACAGTAATGATGATCATATTAAATCACGATCTCAGCTTTTGTATAAAATGGTTGACAGCAAGAAAAATTTAGGTACTGTCGGCAAAAACGGCGATTCTGTTGTGTCATATGTCGACTATTGGAATCAGCTTACGCAGCTTGCCACAAGCGACTTGCCTGAAACAGAAAATCTGAAAATTGCATTGCACATTTATAATACTGTTGCTATGGAAATATACAATAATAACGACAGTTTTATAAGCGGAGGAGTAACTCAGACCGAATATCTTGCAGAACTTGATAAATTGCAGGGATTCGTTCAACAAGCTCATAGCAGCACATTATATACAGAGTCGGTAGATAAAGGAACTTATGACGCACTGATTTTAAATTGCAACAACGCTATTGACAGTGCTCGTTTGGCATTAACTAAAAAAGCTGCGAGTGATAACTCATCGGCTTCAGTTTGGGGGTAATGTATTTAATGAATGGATTTAACGATGTAATTAATATTTTACAAACCTGCCAGCATGTAGCCATTGCTTTTCTTATTTTATTTTTCATAATTTCTATTGTTTTGTTTTTCCTGTTCGACATACGCAAAATTTTTAATATTCGTACAGGCAGAGCAAAAGCCAAAACTGTCAGCGAAATGTCTAAGGCAAATGCGGCAACAGGCAGACTGAGAGTCGGCGGAAAAACCGTTACCTCTGAGCTTAGCAAAGATGAAAAGAAAAATAAGAAAAAACAAAAGACAGATAATTATGCTATTCCACCTCAGCAGACTCCTGTACCACAGCCAAATACTCAGTACAGTGCTCCGCCTCAGAGTTACGGCTTTGACGGTGCAAGTATGCCAACAGAAAAATTAACTGACGACGGAACAGACGCAACTACTGTTTTAGAGAGCAGCACCCCTGATTATCCGGCAAGAAAATTTGTGATTACAAAGAAAGTTATTTCAGTAAACACAAGCGAAACAATCAGCTGATTTGGAAAATGAGGTGGCAATATGGAAAAACTAAATAATAAGATGAGAACTATTATCATTCTTCTGTTTATTTCATCTTTTTCGTTATTATTGTCTTTTTGGGGAGATTACAACGGAAATGTACTTAATATAATTATTGCATATGCAATACCGATACTCTTTTGGGGCGGAATGATTTTAGCGTATGTAATGTTGTATCAATTTAATAAGCAAAGAATAAAAAATGCAGAAGCAGAAAAACCTTTGAATAATAATTCGGAACGCACACATAACAGAATAATGCGACCAACTCGTTTTATGCCGGGTGCTTTACGAATTATATCAAATAAGTATGCAACAATTTTTGACTTCCTGTCAATAATCTTTTTGATATTGGTTATAGTATTATCGTTTATTCCGAATGTTAATCAAGTAATTGTAATTGTATGTTTGTCCGTACTTGTTTTCAGTTTACAAATGCATTGCTTGTTAAACGGAGTAAATTTTACATATATATTATTGAAAAGGAGATAAGGATATGAAAAGGTTTAATTTTTCAAAAAAATTTGAACGATTAACTTCTTTTGTTCTTGCATTAATGCTTGTACTGTCTATATTTACAGCAAGTAATGTTGCTGTTTTTGCTGACACCGAAGACAAAAATGTGAAAACAAAAGAAACCCAAGATCAGGTCGATCTTTATGTAAAATCAAGTACTGTACCCTGCATAAAGAGTTCGACTGAGAAAAATTATCAGGTTATGAGCGCATATGCAAATGGCTATTATTCGGCAAAGGTAAACAAAGCAGGTACCGCTGTATCAAGCCCCGATTCGGCAGATAAGGCAAAGTATCAGCTTGCGGACTTTACCATGGATGACAGCAAGGTTTATTTTGTTAAGCCTGCTGATTGGAACAGCAGCGATATAAAGGCACATTTTTGGAATTCAAATGGCAAAGCTTATGATATTCCTATGGATTCTGTTTCGAATTCAGTATTTTTAAAAGACAGTAAAAGCAATACTGTTTCTAATCTGACTTTAGGAAATAATGAAAAACTATATAGTGTAACTATTCTGGCTGGAATGACTAATGTTATATTTTACTATAACAATTATGAAAAACTGACAAATGACATAATTAATATCAGTGCCGGCAATTGTTACAAACTAACCGAGGGAACAACCGAGAACGGAACAATCTTTAATGCTGAATCAATCGGTTCTGTCGGCAGCTTAAATAAGCTCAACAAAAGTTATAGCTTTACAGAGTCAACTGTAATTGATTTTACAGATTTTTCTGCTGTAAAAACACTGAAAATGTCAGACTTAAAACTTAAAGCAGGCGATACAGAATTATCTGAAAATTCAGAAACTGTTTTAGAAAAGTCAAACGATAAATTCAGTGTAGAGAATGCTAACGGCTTTGATGTAAAAGTTTATTATAATAATACCGAGATTACATCCGTATCAGATATAAAAGAATATGATAAAAAAGTTTCATTAACTGTAAAACTATCTGATATTCCCGATATGACCAGGGAGTATGAAGTAAAAGTTAATTCCGGATTAGTGATAGACGGCGGCAAATGGCAATTTAATGAAACTGACGTTACTTCGATAGAAAATAATACTTTTAATGTTTATGCTCCAAGTTCAGAATATCCTTTAAGTTCAGGTAAAGAATTTGAAGTTACACCAAAATTTGAACCCAAATTAAAGTGTAATGGAGAAACTGTTGAAAGCGGAGCTAATGTTACATATTATGATTCTAATGATGATGAAATACAAAAATTAGAATTTGTTAATTATGAATTCACTAATTCAAATTCAAAAACTTTGAAATATAAAGTTAGCTATAATAATTATACTGTAACCGGTGAAATAACAGTAAATTGCTATTTTGTAAGTGTTGCTTTAGCATCATCTTCCGGTTCTTTTGTAGATGAGGATAATAAAATCGTCTATCAAAAAGACAAAAGTTGTTCATATAGAGTTGAATTGGATACTAATATCAAAGACTCAAATGTTGTCAATTTTTCAATAAATAATGACGCAAATGTAAACTATACACCAAATTCTAAATCATTAGAAATAAACAATCTTACCAAAGAATCAAATCTTACTATAAAGTATCCTACTGAAGATGGCTTTGAAGTAAAGACATATACTGTAATTCCTGATAATACAGCACCTGAAATTGAAGAAATAAAATTTGATTCTGAAAATGCTAAATTTGATGTTGATAACGGTTTATACAAAAATGGTGACATTACCTTTACAATCAAATTAAAAAATGAAGATTCAGGTTCAGGCATTTACGACGGTTCATTAACAGGTAACGATGTATTTTCCTGCTATTTTGATCAATTAGAAAATGTATTTAAATGCACATTAAGCAATAAGACAATTAACGGTGATACAGTATTTACAATCACCGATAGAGTTGGTAATAAAGCAGAGCTTAAGTTTAATTATTTGATTACATCTAATGTAGTTAATGTAGTTAATGTAGTTACTACTCCAATTACTAACAATAATTTCAAAGTAGTTTCAACAACAGAGAACGGTTTAAGTGCAACAACTAATTTTGTCGGTAAAAACTACGGAGAAGATAATGTTGTTATTCTTACATCAAAAGAATCCGGAAATATAAGCGGTTTTATTACCGTTACTGACGGAACTGATGCCACAGGATTAAAATCTGTTGATGATTTTAAGTGTTCGTATATGGACGGTACTCCATGTAATGTGACTTATAATGAAGGTAAATTTACAGTTACGGCAAAAGATACAGGTACATATCAGCTTTCTTATACAGTAACAAATAAAGTCGGTATTGTAAAAGATGTTTCAAAAACATTCTACGTAGACAACACAGCACCGCAAGTTACAAATGTTGAGTTTGTAAAAACAACTAATCCTACTGTAACAGATCAGATTCTTAACTTCCTTACATTTGGTATCTATTCAAACGATACAATCGTAATGAATGTTACAGCACTCGACAATGCACCAACAAGCGGTTTGCCGTCAGACGCAATTACAGTAAATGGTGGCGGAGATTTAAAAACATCTGCAACAGAAGAACCGAATGCAACAGGCAGTTCAACTATAAAATATACATATAACCTTGAAAATTCAGATAGCGCATATGATCTCAGCTTTACTGTTAAGGATAATGCAAATAATGTAAATGAAAACATTGCTTTAGCTGATTTAGTAAAAGATAATAAAGTAAAAGCTAACGATAAATCCTTAACTGAGGAACAGTTGAAAAATGTTTCTGATGTGTTCGAAGTTGTATCAAGCACCAAAGAACCAACAGCTGAGGTATCTTCATATAAAGCAAGAGGAGCAAATGCTTTTAATGATAATAAAAATATTTATCATGGCGACTATCTCACCGTAACACTGGATTTAAACAATGATATTTCAGGTTTACAATCAATAAGTGATTTGAGTGTTAGCGGTTTTGAAAATTCTAACTTTAGTAATTTTATATTAACTAAAATTAATGGAAAAGATCAAAGCTTTTCTGCTAATTCTTTTGACAAATTGGCAGCAGAATTTAAAAACCAAGCTACTAATGAAAAAGTTAAATCAGCTACCGTAACATTTGATATTGATATAAAAGATAATCCAAATTACAGCGGAAGTCACAAGCTGAGTTTAACCGTTACCGATAACAGCGGTAATGTAAATAGTGGAGTTGATAACTCAACATTCTATGTAGACAACACAGCACCACAAGTTACAAATGTTGAGTTTGTAAAAACAACTAATCCTACTGTAACAGATCAGATTCTTAACTTCCTTACATTTGGTATCTATTCAAACGATACAATCGTAATGAATGTTACAGCAACCGACTATGCACCAACAAGCGGTTTGCCGTCAGATAGTGCCATTACAGTAAAGAATGATAATAAAGAAAATCTTGATGTAGAGGAAAAAAAGGACGAAAAAATAGCCTCAAATGCAACAAACAGTTCAACTGTAACATATTCATATAACCTTGGAAATTCAGATAGCGCATATGTTCTCAGCTTTACTGTTAAGGATAATGCAGGTAATACTGCAACTAAATCTTTGGTAGATCTTATAAAAGAAGATAAAGAAAAAACTGAAAAAGTAGTAGTTGCAAATGCTAATATTACTAAGGTTGATTATGACAAAATTGAAGGCTTTGAAGTAGTATCAAGCACCAAAAATGATTTGAGTGTTGTAACTAACATTAATGGTATAAACTATGGCGATGATAGTAATATTATAGTTAGGGGTGCTGAAACAAAAGTTGAGTCAACTGTTAATTTAGGCGAAGATTTAACCGGCGCTGGCTTAATAGGTAATTTTAGATGTGCCTATTATCAAGACTCTGCCGCTGAAATCACCTCAACTCCTACCTCTTATGTAACTATTACTCATAATAACAAAGACTTTACATCAACCGATGTTCACCAGTCATATGTTTCAATGGATAGGGTCACTAAAGATCAAGAGTCGAAATTTGATTATGTTGTTTCAACTGAAAAATCAGGTAAATATGTACTTACATACACAGTAATAAATAATGCAGGTGTTGAGAAAACAGTCGATAAAACATTCTATGTAGACAACACAGCACCACAAGTTACAAATGTTGAGTTTGTAAAAGCAACTAATCCTACTGTAACAGATCAGATTCTTAACTTACTTACATTTGGTATCTATTCAAACGATACAATCGTAATGAATGTTACAACAGTCGACAATGCACCAACAAGCGGTTTGCCGTCAGATGCCATTACAGTAAATGGTGGCGGAGATTTAAAAACATCTGCAACAAAAGAACCGAATGCAACTGGCAGATCAACTGTAACATATTCATATGAACTTGGAAACAAAGATAGCGCATATGTTCTCAACTTTACTGTTAAGGATAATGCAGGCAATACTGCAACTAAATCTTTGGTAGATCTTATAAAAGAAGATAAAGAAAAAACTGAAAAAGTAGTAGTTGCAAATGCTAATATTACTAAGGTTGATTATGACAAAATTGAAGGCTTTGAAGTAGTATCAAATAATGAGGAAAACTTTACATTTACTGATACATTCACAGGCACAGATGAAAAAGAATATGATGATAACAATAACATTATCAGACATGGCGAGTCGATAAATGTAACATCACAGGTTAAAGTCAGCAATAAAGCAGGCATTAATAACATCAGCAATATTGAATGTTATTATAAGGATGACCAAAAGCCTGAGAATAAGGTTAATGTATCAGCTGCTGAAAAATATGATTATTCATCTAAGAAAACAATAAGTGCTGAAATAAACTTTAATATTACAACTAAAGAAACAGGTAAGTATATATTAAAGTATACAGCTACAAATAATGCCGGTGTTTCAAAACCAAACACAAAAACATTCTATGTAGACAACACAGCTCCGGTAATAAGTCAATTTACCTTTAAAAATGGTAATCCTGCAAAAAATCCTGATTCTGTAATTAAAACTGAATACGGTTATTACTTTAAAAACACTACTACGGTTGAAGTAACTGCTGTTGACGGCGGAGTAGACAGCCCGGTTTCCGGTGTATCTAAAATTCACTTCTATACAATAGGAACAGACGGAATTCAAAGTGATGAGCAGATAGTTTCAGTATCGGGAAATAACCAAACTAGTTACACAGCCACAACATTTGAAGTTCCTGCTAACTTCAAGGGAAATGTATATGCATATGCAGTTGATAAAGCAGGTAACTGCTATTACTTTGATACAACAACTAATAAGGACGATTCACAACCAGTAACACCCGACAGAGTTGTTGTAGAAAACAGCAGTAAGCATGAACAAATGTCTGGTATAGATATTTCCCTCCCTGCAACAAATTATATTGAAAACTCTAACAAACTCTATAACAATGATGTTAATGTAGCGTTAAATGTCAGCGACTCTTATTCAGGCATTGCAAAAATTGAATATAGCGTAAGTTCAGAGTTCGATACAGATAATAACTGGGACGGCAGTATTAAATATTTAAACGATCAGTCAGCTGAAACTAATATGAACGGCAACGGTACTGTTAGCGGTTGGAAAATAGAAGAAAGTGATCAAAACCTTGTTACAAAGGCGTCTTCTACTATCACTGTTAAGAATAACAGCAATAATATTAAAATTGAAGTTAAATTAACCGATAGAGCAGGCAATGTATCTACTAAGGTAGAAACACTCAGCATTGATAAAACTAAGCCAACCATTAAAATTGAGTATGATAATAATAATCATACCACACACAATGGTACAGAGTTCTACAAGGCAAACAGAACAGCCACAATAACCGTTACAGAAAGAAACTTCTCACCGGAAGATGTTATCAGTAAAATTACAAATACCGATAATGTGATTCCGCAGATTACAGGTTGGACAACACACAATGTAGCAAACGGAGAAAACCCTGACGGCACTACACATACAGCTACTGTTGTATATGCAAGTGACGGCGACTACACATTCGACATTGCCTTTACCGATATGGCAGGCAACAAGGCAGATAAGGTTGCACAGCATAAGTTTACTGTTGATAAAACAATTCCTACTATCAATGTTTCATTTGATAATAACTCAGCTAAAAATAATAATTATTATAAGGCTGACAGAACCGCAACTATTACAGTAAATGAGCACAACTTTAATGCTCAGGATGTAAAGGTTAATATCAGCGCAACAGGTGCTGATAACTCAACAGCCGCAACAGCTCCGTCAGTATCAAGCTGGACAAGTAACGGAAATATACATACCGCTACTGTCAAATTTGCAAATGACGGTAAATATGCGTTTGATGTAAACTACACAGACCTTGCAGACAATGCCGCAAAAGAAAATGTTGTAACTACTTTCTATGTAGATAAGACAGCTCCGGCTGTAAAGATTTCTAATGTAGAAAATGAGTCGGCAAATTCAGGCAATGTAGCTCCTGTAATTAACCTTAGCGATAATAACTATTCGGGCGACTATGTTCTCACACTCACACGAGTAGATATTGAGGCAAAGAAAACAGATGTTACAAATGATTTTGTAAGCACAGTAGTTCCTACAAGCAACACAGGCGCTGTTGTTACTTATGCAAACTTTGCAAGTGACGAAGTAAACGACGGTATTTATGTTCTTAATGCAGCTCTTACAGACAAAGCAGGCAATAGCTCAAACGATACTATTACTTTCTCTGTAAACCGTTTTGGTTCAACATATATGGGCGGCAATAAAGAAACCAATGACCTCCTCGACAATGGTTACACTAACGCTGAAAAGGATATAGTTATTTCAGAGATTAATGTTGACAAGCTCACAAAGTCTAATATTAGTCTTAGCCTCGACAGCAGCTCTCTTAAAACTCTTAAGCAAAATGTTGATTATACAATTCAGGAAGACGCTAAAACAGGTCAGTGGCATAGATACAATTATACTGTTAAGTCTTCTAACTTTGAAAATGAGGGTAATTATACTCTTGAGTTATCTTCTACAGACGCAGCTAAGAATACTTCAACAAACAGAATTCGTCCTGTTGAAAAAAGGAAGCTTGCGGTTCAGTTTGTAGTCGATAAGACTTCACCTGTAGTTAATATAGCAGGTATTGAGAATAATGCTCTTTATGAAGAAAATTCAAAAGATGTAACTATAGTTTGTGAAGACAGTTACATTAATCCATCCTCACTTGTTATCAATCTTGATAATAAAACTCTAAAAGAAGGTAAAGATTACACAGTAGAAAAGGATGTAGCGTCAATAACCGCAAAAATTAAAGTTAATGCTACTTCTGATATATCATCACAGAATATCAAAGTATCTGTTAAAGATATGGCTCAGAACAGTGGTGACGGTTCTGTAGAAAACTTTACTCTTTCGGCAACTGTTCTTATGCGTTTCTTTGCTAATCCTGTATTAGTAATAATTTCGGCTGTAATACTTGCAGGAATTATTGTTATGGTTGTATTGATTGTTGCAAAAAAACGTAAAAATAATTAAATTTAAAATCTATGCATACCTTAATCGGTATGCATAGATTCAATGACAGGCAGGTTTAGATTATGCTTTACAGTGGAGAAATTATTGACAATACATATAAAATTGTCAATGAAATTGGAAGCGGCGGAATGGGCGTAGTATATCTTGCTTTTCATTTAAGATTAGAAAAATATGTGGTAATGAAAAAATTTAAGGGTGATGTATCAAATGTTTCTTTACTTAGAAATGAAGTTGATATTTTAAAAAGTTTACATCACCCTTATTTACCGCAAGTTTATGATTTTATTGAATTTGAAAATGATATATACACAATAATTGATTATATAAACGGTTATGATTTATCTTATTATATAAAAAATGGTGAGTTTTTCAGTGAAAACCAACTTGTAAAATGGTTAAAACAACTTTGTGAGGTACTGGTTTATCTGCACGAAAAACCTATACCTGTTATCCATATGGATATAAAGCCCGCTAATATAATTGTTAATTCTGACGGCAATATATGTTTAATAGATTTTGGAATCTCGTTAGGACAGTCAGAAACAATTAAAGGTTTTAGTGTTAATTATTCATCTCCCGAGCAATACCATAATGTATTAAGTATATTAAACGGTTCTTATGATGAAATGGTTGAGCTTGACGGAAGATCTGATATATATAGTCTGGGAGCAACTTTTTATTATTTAATGACAGGTATATTACCTGATATTGAAAATCAGGAGCAACCTGATATATCACAATTTGATATTCCTTATTCAGACGCTTTTGTTTCGATTATTCAAAAGTCCATGAATAAAAATCTTTCAGACAGATTTAAAACAGCAAGAAAAATGCTTGATGCAGTTAATAATATAAAAAAACAGGATAAAAGATTTAAAAAGTATGTTGCTATTCAGATATGTGTTTCTTCGATTGCTGTACTTTCTGCTATTTCAGGTATCGGATTAATGATAAACGGAAATAACAGCATAATAAAAGATAATTTTAACAAAGATTACGAAAAGTTTGTAGAAAGCTACGAACAAAATGATTACTCTGCTACAGACGAAGGCAGAAGAATTCTTGATAATGATAATTACCAAAAATATATAGACAATGAAACTAAAGAAAATTTATTACATTCAGTGGGGGATTGCTACTACCGACAAAATGATTTTGTAAATGCATCTGTTTACTATAAAAAGGCATACGAAGCAGCCGGTAGCACTAAAAATAATAATGAAAATGCTGATGTGTATTTTAGAGATTATCTCATTTCACTTATAATGAATAACGATTTAAGTAAGGTTGAAAATGAGATTGATAAAGCTGAAAATAAAGATTCATATTATATTAGGATAGTTGAAGCTCAATTTAATTTATATATTGGCAACACCGATAATTGCAGAGAAATACTTAATGAGATTCTAAGTCAGAATATTGGCATAGAAAATGAGTATATGGGTTATTTAATATACGGTGATTCATTTTTCAAAGAAAAGGATTACTTAAATGCAGTTAAGTATTATGAACAAGCATTGGATGTTAAAAAGGATATTTTGGTTTTAAGAAAACTTGGCAGCGCTTATTTTAATTGTATGGTTTATGTTGACAGTAACAATCGACAGTATATTGAAAAATCTTTAGAATATTATACTGAAATTCAAAATGATTATTATCCGAGTGTTACCGATACTATTAATTTAGCTCAAATATATAGATTTACCGACAATTATACAGAAGCAGAAAATGTGCTGAAAAGGTTGAGCGATTATTATCCGCAAGATTGCAGAGTTTATATTTATCTTGCGTTTACATCTTATGACAAAAATAGCAGTGAAGTTAGTATGTATTGCAGAAAAGCACACGAATTATTTATAACTGCAACAGATGATGTAAAATCATCAATACCTGATGATGATTTAATAGAAATAAAAAAGATGTACAGTTATTACTGCTCATCCGAATGGTGAGGTGTAATTATGATTTCTATTATAATTGGAATAATTTTAGTTGTATTCAGCATTGCTTTTATTTCAATAGCAGAGGTTTTACTTTTTAGGTGGTACAAAAAATTTAGTGATGAATGGGAGAATAAAGATGACTTGTCCTAATTGTAAATGTTATGTTCTTAACAGTTGGAAAAGATGCGAGTATTGTGGAGCTTTTCTTGATACCGGAAAAACAAAAACTGTCAGTATTTCAGCATATTATAATGAAAATCAAAATTTAAACAGAAAAAGACTACAACAACAAAATTATTATAATCGTAATACTCAAAATAATGACGCTCAATACATATACAGAAGTTCTGACCGGTATAATCATTATTCTGATGAAAATTTCATTTCCGATGAGTCTTATGAATATCAACCGTCAAGTAATACTGTATGCGCAATACTTCTTACAATTATAGTACTTGTATTGTTTATTTTGGTATTTATAATTATTTAAGTTTGAGAGGTATGACTATGAAAAATAAACTTATTTTATTGACAATACCGTTAGTATTACTTATTTTATGTGGAGTAGGAGCATTAGTTATAATGGATTATACTCCGTCGGAAAGTATGTATTTAAAGCATATAGAAATGGCAGAAAAATACATTAACAATAATGACTATGATAAGGCTATTGAATACTTTAAAAAGGCGATAGATGAGGATAAATCAAAGGAAGATCCTTATATTAAACTTGCACAGATTTATTATGCAAGAAATGATTTTGACAGCCTTATGGATATTCTTAATCTTGGTATAAAAAATACTGATTCTGATAAAATGAAAAATACATTGGCTTATTACATTAGTTTAAAAGACAGTCAGTCTGCCACAACATATTCTGATGAGGATAGTGTTAACAGTCAGCAAATAAACTATAATTTGCTTAATATATTTAACTCATATACATATGATAAATATTCGCATAATTATGCAATGTCTTCCGAACAAACACTTAACGGAAAATATACGGTAAGATATTTAAATTTAAATGCGCAGTTTGTTTACTATAATACTGATGAAAATAAGAAAGTAATAGAAACAAGCAGTCAAAAACCGAATAAAAATGCTACTCCGAATGAAATTATACTTGATGATGCAAAAGAACTTTTTACAGATATAAATAATGTTAATTCCGATTATTTAAAAAGGCTTGGTGCAGTGAATATAAATAAATCATTTGACAGAAGTATAAGTTCATATATTATGTTTTTTACATTAAATAGTTGTGATATAAAAATTGCTTGTGATGAATCGGAAAATATTGATTTTTCTAATAACTACAATGTTATTATTCCACACTCTGTAGTTGAGTTAAATAATTTAAAGGTAAAAGGAAAAATAATAGATTCAAAATCAGGTGAGTCTATAAATAATGCACAGATTAGTGTAAGAAAAGGTAAATCAAACAATGACGGCACTGTTTTTAAAAATATATCGGTAACAAATGCAGACTACCAGATTGAACTTGATAAGGGAGATTATACTTTTGAAGTTTCGGCAGAAAATTATGAAACAGGATATTTTGATGTAACTGTAACAGAAAATAATGATGTGGAAATGGATATAAAATTACAAAAATCGGCAGGAGCAATTGTTATTACGGTAACTCCAAATTCAAGCAGCACACAAGGTAAATATGCTGAAATTCATTGTGTTGTTACGGGATACGGTTATGTAGGAAAAACAAAAGTGTATAATAATCCTATTATTGAAAGTAACGGAAAAACAATTGCAAAGTATGAGGAAACGGGTTCAGCACAGGTTATAACTGTTTATGATAAGAATACAATGTTAGATTTTCATTTTCACGGTAGCTGTTCTGCGGAAGACTATAAGGTAAATATAAAATTTGAAGGTGCCGGCGAAGAAAATTTAATTGTTCCGACTGAACCGTTTTCATATATTTCTGATTATGCATATTTATCCGCATTTTATATAAGTAACGGAAATATAAGTTATATTGATCCAAAGGTAAAGAGATTATGATTGTAGTTGTAATTATTGTTTTATTAACGGTAGTTATTGCAGTTGTTTCAGCTACTGTTTATACAAATAAGAAAAAAGAAAAAGAGCAAAAGTATTATATTGCAGCAGGTAATATTTATAAAGAAGACTATTTGAATTATTCATTACAAAATCCGCTTGATGAAAATTTAGAATATTCAAAACCTGCAGATCAGAAAACAATGATCTACTTAAAATGCCTTCATAAGAAAAATAAAATGGAATATGTTTTTGATCCAAATAAAAAGATAATTATTGGTAGAGATCAGAAAAAATGTAATCTTTTTATAAATGAAGCATCTGTTTCTAAAACGCATTGTTGTATTTTTGCTATGGGTTTTGATGTGTACTTACAAGATATAGGATCTGCAAACGGAACTATGGTTTGTAAAGGTTTATTTAATAATGTTCTTATAAGTAATAATGAAATGATACAACTCGAAAGCGGAGATATAATAAAAATCGGTTCAAATGAATTTAAGGTTACTTTGTTTTTTTACGATGTAACGGTTATGTAAATCGGGGAATATTATGATACTAATTATTTATCAAAACGAAGTTATGAGGGAGGTATTGCTTCCTAATATAAATAATTCTGATTATAAAATTTATATTGATAAAGACCTTTATTTATTAAATAAAAGTCTTTATTTGAACTTTGAATCAGTTAATCAGGAGTGGTATATATGTGACGGCAGAAATTATGCGATTACTTATAATCACGAGCAACAAAATAAAATTTTACTTAATAATACTGAAATGTTCAATATAAGAACTGATAAAGACGAACTTTTAAAATGTATTGTTGTGAGTAATGCCTTTACTTTTAAAGCGTTTGATAAATACCTTATAAAACATATAAAAGTAATTGATATTGGGCGTTCATCGGAGAATTTAATTCAATACGAATATAACGGTATGGTATCGGGAAGCCATTGCAGTATAAAAAGCAATGACGGTTTGTGCTTTTTATATGACTACAGTGCTAACGGAGTTTTTATAAACGGTAGTAGAGTACATAATTATCAAGAATTAAAATTTGGAGATATAGTAGACGTATTTGGATTAAAAATATTGTTTTTTGATGATGTTATTGCTATAGGTTCTGTAATCAGTGATTATAAAGTAAGCTCTAAGCTTGCAAAGATTGATTCATTAAAATGTGATAATTTAAAAACTTTTTCAAATAATAAGCATCAAATAAGATGGTTTAATCGATCACCTCGATTTATACCTAATTTAAGTACAGCTCCTATAGTTATAGAACCTCCGTCAAATCCGCAATTTTCAAAAAGGAGATCTATGTTGCAAACAATCGGACCGTCATTGACAATGGCAATACCGATGTTGTTGGGTTGTGGACTTGCTATTTTAAGTCAGGCGATGACAGGCGGAGCGTCAAGTGCATTTATGTTTACCGGTATTATTACGGCTGTAGGCTCTGCTTTAATAGGAACAATGTGGGGATATATAAATATAAAAACTACCCGCAGAGAAGAATTTGCAGAGGAAAGTAAAAGATTTAATATATACGGTAATTATCTTATAAGTATTACAGATGAAATAAAATCAATATATTTAAATAATTACAATGTATTAAATAATATGTATCCTTCTTGCGGTCAATGTTTAAAATATGATGAAAATTCTGAACAGCTTTGGAACAGAAATATTAATCAGAGTGATTTTTATTTTTGCAGACTTGGCCTTGGCGATATGGCTTTTCAGTCGGAAATCCAAATACCAAAAGAAAAATTTACTCTTGAATACGATTCATTAAAAGACAAACCGCAAATGATTTATGATAATTTTAAAATACTTAAAAATATTCCGGTAGGAATAGATTTTAAGAATAACAATTTATATGGCATTGTAGGCGGAGAGAAAAAAGTCGGAGCAGATGAAGTTTTAAAGGTAATTATTACTCAAATTATTTCAAACATCAGTTATACAGATGCGAAAATTGTTTTTTGCTTTAATAATACAGAAAATAATAATTTTGAAAAATGGAATTATATGAAAATATTGCCTCATATTTGGTCAGAAAATAAAAAGAACAGATATTTTGCAACTAACAAACAAGAAGCAAGTGATGTTTTCTTTGAAATATCAAATGTGTTGAGAACACGCTGTGAAAATGAAGATGAATACACTAAAAATGGCAGTTACAAACCGCATTATTTCTTATTTGTTTTAGATAATTCTTTAATTGACGGTGAAATTATTTCAAAATATATATTTAATACAAATAAAAGTATTGGAATAACTACTTTTATAGTAACTGAATATTGCCGAGATTTACCGAGCAGTTGTATTAATATAATTCAAAATGACGGTGAAGGGTGCAGATTCTTTAATACCGTCGATCAGACAAATGATATAAAAAAAATCAAGCTCGATTATGTGGATGATAACTTGCTTATAAATATGGCTCGAAAATTATCTAATATATGTGTAAAAGAAGTTGAAGATGATAACAGTATCGTTTCATCCCTTGACTTTTTTGAAATGTACGGTGTATCAAAATTATCTGAATTTAACATAATTGAACGCTGGAGAAAAAATAAGACATATAATTCTATGCGTGCGCTTATAGGTAAAAAACAGGGCGGAGTAAATTGTTACCTTGATATTCACGAAAAATACCACGGACCTCATGGTCTTGTTGCAGGAACTACAGGTTCCGGTAAAAGTGAGCTAATTCAGACTCTTGTATTGTCTTTGGCAATTAATTTCAGCCCTGAAGATATGGCTTTCTTTATTATAGATTTTAAAGGTGGCGGTATGGCAAATTTATTTTCAGATTTACCGCATCTTGCCGGACAAATTTCTAACTTATCGGGAAATCAAATTGTAAGAGCAATGATTTCTATTAAAAGTGAGAATTTAAGACGGCAAAAGATTTTTAGCGAATATGGTGTAAATAATATAAATAACTATACAAGACTTTATAAAAGCGGTGAATCCAAAATCGCTATACCACATTTAATTATAATAATTGATGAGTTTGCGGAATTAAAAAAAGAAGAACCTGATTTTATGCGTGAACTTATAAGTGTTGCGCAGGTAGGCAGAAGTTTGGGTGTACATTTGATACTTGCAACACAAAAACCGAGTGGCAGTGTAGATGACAATATCTGGTCAAATACAAAATTCAGACTTTGCTTGCGTGTTCAAGGAAAACAAGACAGTAATGATATGTTACACAAACCGGATGCAGCATATATAACTCAGGCAGGCAGATGTTATTTACAAGTTGGAAATGATGAGATTTATGAACTTTTCCAATCAGGTTGGAGCGGAGCTGTATATGATGAAAATTCAGATGATAATAAAGCTGAAATAGCAACTATGATTACCTCTACGGGAAAAACTGCTGTTGTAGGAAGTCATACAAAGATGAGAAGAAAAGAAATTGAAAAGAAAAAATGGATTTCTTTTTTGCTGAATCAATATAAAACACTTTCCAATTATACAGAAAATAATTCAAAAATAATTTTGTCAAAATCTGAAGTTGCAGAGGTACTTGTCCGTAGGGCAAAACAATTCGGATATAATTTTGGTTCAAGTGAGTCGGATATACAGACAATGAGTAATTTTGTCGATTTACTTCCGATAAAAATTGAAAATTGTGATGAATTATCTGAGAAAATTATCAATAAATTTGTAGCGCAAAATAAAAAACTCCCTGAACCTAAGGAAAAAACTCAATTAGAAGCTATTGTTGAATATATAAAAGATATTGCAGAGAAAAACGGTTATGTAAATAATATGAAACTATGGTTGCCTTTACTTAGTAATATGATTCCGCTTAATGCGCTTTGTAATATAAGTGATAATTATACAACTCAATGGGAAAAGCAAAACGAATGGTCGCTAAATGCAGTAATCGGATTATATGATGACCCGAAAAATCAGTTGCAATTGCCATATAGTATTGATTTTGCGGATGGAGGACATTTTGCTGTATGCGGCTCGGTAGTAAGCGGTAAAAGTACTTTTTTACAAACTTTGTTATACTCTTTTGCCGTAAAATATTCACCGGAATTTGTTAATTTTTATATACTTGATTTTAGTAGCGGTATGCTTTCTATATTTGAAAATTTACCGCATACGGGAGGAGTAATAAGAGATTCACAAACAGAAAAAACAGAACGATTTTTTAATATGATAACGACCGTTATGCAGGAGAGAAAACTTGCATTTAGCGGAGGTAATTATTCACAATATGTTAAGGTTAACGGAATTAAATATCCTTCTTTATTTATTGTTATTGATAATTACGCTAATTTTAAAGAAAAAACTGAAAATAAATATGAAGATATTTTGATCCGTATTTCGAGAGAGGGTGTAGGATATGGTATATATCTTATTATGTCATCTGCCGGCTTCGGTATGAGTGAAATTCAAAACAGAATTGCCGATAATATAAAAACTATTGTATGTCTTGAAATGGGTGATAAGTATAAGTATATGGATATAATGCGTACTACACATCTTGAAGTAATGCCTGCGCCTGGTATAAAGGGCAGAGGTATTTGTTATGTCGGTGATCGAATACTTGAATTTCAGACTGCTGTTGCTGTTGAATCTAAAGATGATTATGAAAGAAGCAGTATTATAGAAAGAAATGTTATGAATTTGAGAAACTCTTGGAAAGGTTTTGTGGCTAAACAAATCCCATCAATTCCTCAAAATCCAACATTTGAAGAAATAATATCTGAAAACGAATGTAAAAATGCTTTGCACGACAGTCAAAAAATACCGTTTGCATATGAAAAAGATAATGCTGATATTTATAGTATTGATTTATCGGCTACTTATTGTTACAGCATAACAGGAAAGAAAAGAACAGGTAAAACTAATGTAATGAAATTACTTGTTATGGCTGCATCATTAAAAGCAAATGACGGTGAAATTGTTATTATTGAAAAATCAAGCAGTGAATTAAAACAAATAGCAAACACAATAGGTGCTGAATATCTTATTGACGAAAAATCAATTTCAGATTATTTTAATAAACTTGTACCGGAATTTGTTAAGAGAAATAAATCAAAACATCAATTACTTAACGAAGGAAAAAATGAAAGCGAAATTTATAAATTGATGCAGATAAATAAACCGGTTTATATTTTTATAGCGGATATGAATATATTTTTAAAAAGTATTTATTATCCTGAAAATGATATAAGCGCTATGAATCCTTTTTTTGAAAACATATTTGAAAAAGGTTTTCTGCATAATATCTTTTTCTTTGCTTGCATAAACACTGATGAATCAGCTTCTCTTTCCAGTTTTAGAGCATATAACATTTTTACTTCATACAAAACAGGTGTACATCTTGGAGGCTATCTTTCTGCTCAAAGAGTATTTGCATTTCAAAATATTAATTTTAATGATATGTCAAAATCTATGAAAAAAGGTTTAGGACTTGTTCCCTCTTCTGAAGATGAATCAATAGCTCAAACTATTGTTATTCCATTGTTTGGAGAGGGTAACAGATGATTTCTCTTTTATCATATTCGAAAATGAAATCCGAACAGAAGTTATGTAAAGATACGGTAATAAATATTTGCAGCAGAATTACTGATGATGACCTGAAGTTTGTTTTAATTAATAATTATGAGGATTTTTTGAATTTGACAAGCAGTCTTCCGTCATACGATATATCTATATTTGATATAGTAAATGACAGAGCTATTAATGCGGCAGAAAGCGCTCGTTCTGAAAATAAAAGTATGTTTATTATGATAATTGCGGATAAAAATATATCACCTATGGAATATATAAAACCTTCAATTATGGCGAGTGCTCTTTTGTTAAGACCTTTTTCAAAGGAAATGTTATCAACTGTTATTAATAATCTGTTAATTGAATATTTAAAGAAATATTCATCAGGTGACGGCGAAAAAGCTCTTGTAATAGAGAATAAAGGTGAAAGACAGATTATTCCTTACACCAATATAATGTATTTGGAATCACGAAGTAAAAAAATATATGTGATTGTAGGCAATAAGGAATATTCATATTATGATACCCTTGATAATCTTGAAAATAAGCTTGGCAGTGAATTTATCAGATGTCACAGAAGTTATATCGTTTCCAGATATTACATTAAAAAAATTCAATTATCACAAAATTTAATTGTGTTAAATGATGATTCACTTATACCAATCTCAAGATCATATAAAAGCAGAGTTAAGGAATTAAAATGAGATTTAGTTACATATTTAATCAAGATGAATTTAAAATGCTTCTTGCTTTAGCGGGTTATAAAAAATTATATGGTTATAGTTTAGAAAATAAGATTATTTCTGCAGATTGCGCAGGATATGCTTTCAATAATCTGTATAAAGAAAAAATAATTATTAAAAATTTAAACGGATTTAAAATTGAACCTGAAGTTCACAGTGCTTTAAAAACAATTGGCGAATTTGAACATTATATGATTATAAATTCAAACGACATTTTTTTGAATACTTTGAGTTGTTATATAAGAAACGGTCGGATAGTTGTATGCAGCGGAGTAACTGTTTCTCAAAATAAGGTTAAAATATCATCTTTTTCTGTAACACAATTTATAGATTTCCTTTTAGAAAATTCATACATTCCAAAATCAGAAAGTCAAATAGAAATAGAAAATGTGGAATTGGAGAATTTTGAAAAACAAATTGATATCAGTAACCGCAATTGTATAAACAATAAAAAAATTCTTTTAAATATTTTGCTTTGTAATAATAATTCAACTGTATCTGAAATTTTTTTAATTAATTATTATTTGTATGATTATTTTCTTATTAAAAGTAATGATTCTTTTAAGAGAAAATCGTACACACAAGATAATTTTAGATTATTACTTGATGAGATTGTGTTTGGGAGTAAAAAATGATTTTAGTTAACATATTTATACCGTTAATAGATAAAGAATATGAATTTAAACTTAATGAAGATGTACCTGTTTATTGGATTATTGAAGAGGTATCTGCTTTGATTTGTCAGAAAGAGCAGTTTACTTTACCTAGTAATACACAACAATTTATGCTTTACAAGATTGAGTGTAGTCAAACCTTGTCGGTAAGTTTGAGTTTATATGAAAATGATATTAAAAATGGAGATAGACTCATATTGGTTTAATAAAAATACTGTTTATGGGCGTTCGTCATATAAATATGCTGTTCGTCAGCTTTTAATCAAATAATATTACATTGTAATATAATAAAGACAATCCGATAAGACATCGGAAAACAAAAAATATTTTGGAGGTAAAAATTATGTCAGAATTTAGAGTAACATCGTCACAGCTTAACAGAGGTTCGCAGGAATTGCTTGATTTAAACGGTCAGTTTCAGGCAGCAATTTCAGCACTCGAAAATTACGAAAGCAGTCTTAACGGTATGTGGGATGGCGAAGCCAATGATGCATTCCACGCTGCTTTTATGACAGATAAAGGAAAAATGACAGAGTTTTATAAATTAATTATCCAGTATGCAACAAGCTTAAATGCAATTGCTACAAGATATGATCAAACAGAACAGATGAATACAGATATTGCAAACAGAAGAACTTATTAATTATATAAATGTAAAGGAGTGTTTTTATTATGACAGGAACAATTAAAGTATCACCTGAAAAACTTAAGGAAACTGCATCAAGTTTTAGCAGTGAGGGTAGTAAAATCCAAACATTGACAAATGAAATGCTTAATAAGATTTCAGCTCTTTCTTCTGCTTGGGAGGGCGAAGCAGCCACCGCATACATAAATAAATTTAAAAGTCTTGAAACAGATATTCAAACACTTATTCGTATGATTAACGAGCATGTTTCGGATCTTAATCAGATGGCTGAAGCGTATGCCACAACAGAAAGGCAGAACGAAAGCGATGCTTCATCACTTTCCTCGGGTATAATTTCTTAATATAACTTTGTTCATTTTTATCCTTATCTTTCTTTAACATAAATCCTTTTATAAGAGGGCAAATTTTTGAAATATGATAGGAGAAGTTATATTTTTCCTGTCATATTCAAAGATTTGTGATTAATTTGATTTTTATGGAGTGAAAAGCTATGAAAATTAATATAGGTAAAACAGAGGTTTTTGCTGAAAATATAAAAAACACATCATATAAATTAGATGAAATAGAAGAAGAACTGCATAGGATAAAAATAAAACTTTCAGATAATCAAACAGAAGTTGACGGAATAGTTACACACATATCTAAAATAGAAGATTATATTGAAAACTCCTTATATACTCTATTAAAAATGAGTATAGCCGTTCAGCGAATATCCGATATATTTATTACTACAGAGAAAAATATTGAAATAAGATTAGAAGAAAAGCCGGCAAAAAAGAATACAGAACCCAAAATTGAATTTATAAAAATTAACAACATAGATATTTTTCAAGGAATTATGAACAATGGAGAAGATAATTAATATAGAAATAAACGATCTGAAGTATTTATATAGCCAATTAAGTTTAGCAATTGATTGTTTACATACAGATATAAAAAACCTTGAGAAAGAACTCGAAATTTTGCTTCAATACTGGAAAGGTGAAGCTCAAAAGATATTTATTAATAATTTAAAAAATGATATTGATGAATTGAAAGAGCTTGCTAAAAGCTATAGTAATTATTGTGGCTTGGTTAAATTTTCTATTGCTGAATATATAAGTGATAATGATGAGGCTATTCGTATTATAAACAAAATATAAGGTGACGGTAATGACAAAAAATCCTGATAAAAATAACGATACGTCTGTGGTTGTAAATGAAGATAAGTTAAAAATTATTTCAACTCAAATTGAGAAAGAAGTAAATGATATTGAGCAAAAATTATATTTGATAAATAGTTTATTTTCTGATATAGAATATTGCTGGAGTGACAGTGCATCTGATTTATTACGGGAAAATTATCATTATGATAAAGAAACTGCAGAGAATATTATTTATAATTTAAAACAAAGAAAAAAAGATTTACAAGAAATTATAATTAATTATGAAAGCGTTGAAAAAAAGAACACAGAAAAAGCAGATTTGCTGCCAAATGTAATTTTAGAATGATAGGTTGGTACTATGAGCAAAGAAATTAAATTTGATTTTTTGCTGAACAAATATATAAATAAAGAAATTGAAAATGTTTATGAACAGTATAAAAAGACTGTACTTAATTCATTTGTTGATAGTACGCAATTGATAGAATATGGTTGGCAAGGTGATTTTGCAGAATCTATGATGAGAAAGATTTACGATTTGCAAAATGAATTAGAAAAAATAGGCGATGAAATTTTATCTGTAGATATTGAATTAAAAGAACTTACAAGGCGAATGCAGATCATAGAAGATGAATCAAAGAGAATTGCAAACGATAATCAGGAGCAAAGATAAATGATAGTTATAGTAATTTCGGCGGCAGTTATTATTTTAATTTTAGTAATAGCAATTGCAATTTTATTAAAATCAAGAAAAAATAATAAATTCAGAAGTGATATACATATTTCTGGCGGTGTTGATGTAGACACAGGTCAGATGATTTCTGACAACAATTATTTTATTGGTATGGGTGATGACCAAAGAGATACAATTGTAGTAGGAGCAAAAAGTCAAAAATCTGTTTATATTACACTAATTAATATGAACAGTGAAACTCGAAAAGAGTATAATATAAATCTTTCAAACAGAATAATTATCGGCAGAGTATATGCCAAGGGGATTTTAACAATAGATAATGATTCTATGATTTCTCATCAGCATTGTGCTTTATATTTAAATGGCGGTAATGTGTATATAGAAGATTTGCATTCGGCTAATCATACTTTTTTAAATGATGATATAGTGATGAAACCCCAAATATGTTATGACGGCGATTTAATAAGAATAGGTCAAACAAATTTAATGATACAAATGTGAGGAGGACAAGTATGGCTTCGGAAACAGAAATAAAAAATAAAGTGCTTGCTGTAGATACTGACAGATTGCGTTATGATTCAGATGATGTAATTTCAGATTTAGATAGGGTACAAGGATATGTACATGAAATGTATGAAGATGTTTCAGGGCTAAATGCTATGTGGAAAGGCAAAGCAAACGAAACTTTTACCAAGCAGTTTTCTAAAGATTATACAAAAATAAAAGACTATATAAATAATCTGAAAGCATTAATTGAAACAATAAAAGAAAAAAGCAAAGAATATGAAACTTGTGAAAATAATGTAAAATCATATATTTCAAAAATTAATATTTGAGGTGAGTGTTTATGGCAAATAATACTTTTACATCATCTTTTGGAGATATAACACTGGAGGTTTCGCCGGAACAGCTCAATAGTACAGCCGAAAATATCAGTAATAAAATAAATAATGTAAATAATTTATTTGCTGATATAAGCAAAAAAATTAACGGTATGCGAGGTTACTGGGAAGGATATGTATCGGAAGATAAGGTTGAGAGCTACAACAAACAAAATGATAACATAAATAATATGATAAAAAATCTTAAGACATATGTAGACGAACTTAAAACCATATCTTCTAATTATGCACAAACAGAATCGGCAATTGTTACAGCAACGAATGAATTACCGTCAAATATATTAGAGTAGGTGACATAAAATGACAAAATATCAGCTGTATTGTAATTTTAATCTTGCAAATAAAAAAGCTGATGAGCTTGATGAAATTGCAAATTCAATAAAAATTCTTGCAAATATAAGAATCTCGGATAATATAAATCAAATCAGAGCTAATTGGTCAGGCGATGCGTCAAATGAGTTTATAAAAAAGCTTAATGCTTTTTCAGAAAAATGTAAAAGAGAGGCTGATAGTATTTCTGATATTGCAAATACTATCAGGCGTGTAGCAAAAAGGACTTATGATACCGAAATGAAAGCTCTTGAAATTTCAAGAAAGCGAACATACAAATAAAAAGGAGGTGCTAAGCAGTGTCAAAATTTTCTGTACTTGTCAGTGCGTTGGAAAATGAAACAAGCAATTTTAATACATATTGTAATGAATTATCAGAATATTCTTCAAAAGTTAATTCTATAAAAAATGTATTACCGATATACGGAAATGCCGGCACTCAAATAAAAAATTCGCTTAAAAACAGCAACATAAATATTAAGCAATTACGAAAAAGTTCATTTAATTTAAGCAATGGTCTTAACGTTATAGGAAAATGCTATACAGAGGTTGAGTCAAAATCTTGCAGATTAAATTTAAACGATGTTTTAAATACTACTGCTTCAATTGCAAGAATCATGAATCCTGCAACTGAGCCGTTAGCTGTCTGGGATTTATTAAAAAATAACAAAGGAACAGTTTTTTTGGATGTTGTTGGTGAATTTGGTATGGGCGGTTCAATAGTATCAGCTTTTGGAAAAGGAGCGAAAGTGCTAACAGGACAACCACTTACTTTTAAAGATTGGATATCAATCGACAAAGACCTAACATCTGCTGCAGGTTCTGCAATGGATATTATTGATGATTTGGAAAGTGGTAAATTTAGCAAAGCATCCTTTTGGGGCTATTCAACCTCAGAAGGCTCATCAATAGGAACAATATTTAAAGATGAATTTAAAGATTATACTTTTAAAAATACTGATAAAGTTACCAAAAAAATAAAAGTTGGGACAAAATGGGCAGGAATAGGTTTGAACTTATTGTCGAGAGGTTACGATAACTTTGTTGATATTGATTCAAATGATGTTAATAATACCACAGAAAGAAAAATTGCTGAAACTATAACGGAAACTACTGTTGATTTTGCGATTGATAAAGCTATAAATATAGGCTTAACTGCTGCGGTGACTGCAATTGCTGGTTTTACCCCTGTCGGTTGGGGTGCTGTTGCTGTTGGTGTTGCGGCAGTCGGAGTAAAATGGGCTGCAGACGGAATCTGTAAAAATATTACCGGCAAAGATTTAACAGAAACTATTTCGGACGGAATTATAGATTTATCAAATTGGACAACAGATGTTGAAATTAAAATTGCAAAATCAGTTACGGGCGCTATAGGAGGTTGGTGGAACAAGATTACAAAATCACCTCAAAGTGCAAGTAGTTAATTAAAGTTATAAACTGTTTAATGTACGGAGGTTTAATTATGAATGTTAAAGAATTATTACCTATTGGAAGTGTAGTGCTTTTGGAAGGTGCAAAAAAGAAACTTATGATTTATGGCGTGGGTCAAACACAACTTAATGAAGATAAAGATTATGATTATATAGGTGTTGTATATCCTGAAGGAAATATGGGCGAAGGTTCACAATTCCTTTTTAATCACAGTGATATAGCAGAAGTTGTATTTGAAGGTTATACAGATGAAGAAAGAAATATTTTCATTGAAAAGCTAAAAGAATTTTATGATAGTCAAAATTAATAAATTATATTTTTGAGTATTGTAAAATCTTATGTAATGGAGAGGGGAGAATAATGGCAAAATTTTCTGTACTTGTCAGTGCGTTGGAAAATGAAAAGAGTAAATATAATTCTTATAAAGGTGAGTTATCCTCTTATTCATCAAAAATAAATTCTGCAAAAAATGTATTACCGATTTTAGGTGACACGGCCGTTCAGCTGAAAAATGCTTTAGCTAAAAGTAAGGAAAATGTAAATACTTTATCGGATAATGCACATAATTTATCTCAAACTTTAGAACAAATATGCTTATTGTATATTAATGTTGAAAAAAATTCCAATAATTCATCTGATAATAATTATGTGGTGAGTAAATCGGAGAACAACCCTTTCAGTAAATTTTTTCCGCCTTTTACAAATAACTTATTCTATACCGGTTTACTTGAACTTATAAGGAAAATATTTAAAGGTAAAATAGTCGAATCTTATGAAATAGATTCTATACTCTATGATGATTTTCGCAGTGATTATTACATATATAACGGGGAAAAATACACAATGGGGTATGGTGGAATGCAGCATGGTCCTATGTATTCAAGTAAAGAGCAAAAAGATAAAATCAGAGAAATTGTATTAAAGAATTTACCGTCAGATGCGAGTTTTTCCGATGAAGGCTTTGAAAACTATCTAAAAAAATTAAATTCAGAAGGTTGTGAATATACAGCTTTAGCAAATACAATACTTACATATTATGTCGGAAAAGAAGATAAATTTTATAAAGATTTTGGATATTCAATGTTTAATGAAGAAACAGGGGATTTAAATTATAACTTGGTTATAGCAGATTTATATTCTTCTATAGATAATAGAAAAAACGGAAAATATCAAAAATATCGGGATTATGATTCTAAATTAGAGGGAAATAAAGAAACATATAATCCTTGGAATGATTCTACCGGTTACGGAACGAATATAAATATGAGTAAAAATGAATTAAAAAGATTTATGTCAGAACACAATATAAATACTGATGTAAATATACTTGGAAATAAGAAGATTAATGCCGAAAAACTTAAAGAATTTACTGATAAAGGAGAATGTGTAATAATTTCAAGGCAAGGCGGAAGTTTATATGACGAAAATCGTAATGTTTATCAATCTTTGTATGATGCTTCAGGTAATGAAGAAGGACACGCTATGGTTATAACGGGGATTACTGATGACGGATATTACATTGTATCTTCTTGGGGTAAAAAATTATATTTAAAATTTGATGAAGGTTCATCAAGTCAGATTTATACAGTTAAATACAGCGAAAAGTAGCTTTGGAGGATTGCAATGTTTAATAAATGTTCATTGTTATATAAACAATTGGCTGAACAGATGTTGATAGAACGATATTCTTTAAAAAGATTAGAGGATAGATTTGATAATGAATCCAAAATCTTTTTATATGATAAAGATAAGGAAAACAATGGATTAAAATATTTTTGCCTATTTAATAATGCCTATGTGGAAAGGCTACCTAAAAAGGAATATTCAATTTTTATTAATTTTCTTAATCAACCGGAAAATGAAAACATAGAGAATTTATTAAAAATTGTAGCGGAAACTTATCACAAAGTTTTAGAAAACGGTGAGCTGGAAAAGTTTTGCCTTTGTTTGAATAGCAGTAATAATTACCCAACAAAAGACACTATTATTTTTGAGTTTAAAGATAAAAAAGAATTTGACAGTAACGGTAATTATATACAGCCAAATGAGGAAAAGAAAACTATTGCTTTTGAAAATGTAAAAATACAATATGAAAAACTTGTACATGAAAAAACAGGAGATAATATTTGCTTAATTCGTATTTAATATTTAAAAATATTGTATATTAAAATGATAAGGAGAAATTTATGTATTGCCCAAAATGCGGTAAAAAATGTAATGATCAGGATACATTCTGCAATCAATGCGGTTATAAATTTAATAAAGTTACCGATCATTCAAATACCAATAATAACTATGCCGATTCGTTTAATAATCAGAATTTCAATCAAAAACAAAATAACAATGTATCCAAACAACCTGTACAAAATTATCAACAGCCCGTTCCCATAAATTCAAATTATCCTGCGGAATATAATAATTCTTATTTTGACGGAACAGGAATTCAGCTCGCTGGATGGAATTTTTTATGTGGATTGCTTTCTGTAGTAACATTAGGATTTGGCATACCTTTTGCCTGTTGTTTAAAAATCAGATGGGAAACAAAACATACGATTATTAACGGTAAAAGATTGTACTTTAACGGTACAGCTTTACAGTTATTTGGAAAAGTAATTTTGTGGGGATTAATATTAGGTACAATTTTAATAGCACCTGTTATTGTTGCAAAATATATGAGTTATGTAAATTATTCAGACTATTTTTATAGTGGAACATATTTTAGCAGTATAAAATTCCTTTCGTTTTTACCCCTTATAGTAATATTTGATTTGCTTGTAGGTGTTTTCGGTAATGCTTTCTTTTCGGTTTACATAAAAAAATGGATAGTAAAACATACTACTTCTTTTTATGACAGAGGATTAAATTATAATTCTTATGCGCCGGCAGGAAATTATGTAAACGGATATAATCAAAAACCTCAAGGCGGTAATATAACTACAGAGAATATAAATCCTAAAAATTATAGTAATAATAATTCTATTGCCAAAACATCTGATACGCCGAAAAATAACACCGAAACAGGTAATATTTCTGATGAATTATCGAATAAAAACGAATCAAATTTAAAAAGTGGTAATATAATTAAGAAAGAAAATTCGGTAAATTTAAATATCAAGGAAAGTTTTGATGTTAAAACAACTGAAAATTTTGACTTAAAAAGTACAAGTGATGTTTCTGACAGTAATTATAATTTAGATAATAATAGTTATAACTACAAAGAAAATATGACTGATGTTAAAGAAAAAAATTATAACGATAGTCGATATATTTCAGACAATTATGAAAATGAAAAAATTTATTGTCCTACTTGTTCTGCTGAAATTGAATACGGTATAGAGTCTTGCCCACATTGTGGTTCTGTGTTCAGATGGGATTAATAATTAAAATCTATAATAGTAAAGCAATGGCTTTTCCCCTCATCACGGAAAAATGTGGGATAATCAAAAATAAATATTGAAAAAGAGCATAGGAAGCTCCAAAATTGTAGTTGACAAGACAAACAACGGAGGAGAGAAACCTATGCTCTATTTAGATGAAATCAAAGTCGAATTTGAAAGTCAAGGATTTTAAAGTAACACATATAGGAATCAGCCCTAATAAAGATAAAAGCGTACTGTTTCTGGAGAGCGTAAGGTCAACGCAGACAGTCCGGTGCCCTTATTGTGGAGGCAGTGTATATATTTATGAAAACGGAGAGCTTGTAAAATAAAGTGTGTAAGTTAGAAAAATAATTTGCACACTTTTTGCATTTGGGAAAAAGTGTGCTACAATGAAAGAAAGGAATGAACGAAATGGCAAAAAAGAGAGAAAGCACACCGGGCGAGAACCTCGCAAAGCAAATTATTGAACAGTACAATCCAAAAAGCGTAGCCGATATCTCGGATGACACCGACAAGCTCGAAAACTTCAACAACAAGATCAAGGTCGCTAAACGAATCGGCTACGGTTACCTTGATTCGCTATTTTTCTATTCCTTCTGTCCGTTCACCATTCCACAAAAAATCTTGATGAGGGATTATTAATTAATTCGGAAAATGATAATAAAGCGGTTTCGGTTGAATGGGACGGAAAGAACATAGTATTGTAAAATTAAATATGATTTTGGCTTTTGACAATAAAACCTAAAAGGGTATATCGGATATGCATTGTATGAGTGACGATTATTTGGTGCAGGAACTTATTGATGAACAAAAATCAAATAAAATAAATCAATAAGTAATTGTAAAATATATAAATATGTGTTATAATCGATAGCACAATAATGAGTTTAAAGCAAAATTAATATATTTGATAAAGTTAATATGTGTTTTACGGAAAGGAAGATTCTTGTGAAATATCATAAGCTGTTGGAAAATGCCAAGAAGCCGAAGGGCTTTTGGGGCAAAAAAATGATTAGTTCCATGAATGAAGGACATTACGAGCTTACCGGTTGGGCGCTTGATCATATAAATTTTGAAAGACATTATCGTGTGCTTGATGTTGGCTGCGGCGGCGGTCTTACCGTGTCACGAATAGCAGAGAGAATCGGTAACGGCAAGGTTTACGGAATAGATTATTCTGCGCTTTGTATCAAACATTCAAAGGCACAGAACAGAAAAAACATTCTCTGTAATAAGGTTAAAATCGTACTTGCCTCGGTTTCGTCTTTGCCGTTTGAGGATTGCAGTTTTGATGTTGTAACTGCGGTAGAAACCTATTACTTCTGGCCGGACAAACTTAATGATTTAAAAGAAATTTATAGAGTGTTAAAGCAAAACGGCAGGATTATGCTTGTATTTGAAATGCTGAAAACTCCCGAAGAGCCTGATAAATGGAAGGCTGTAGAGGACAAGGTAGGCATAAAAACAGTGACAGAGGAGGAGATACGGGAAATGCTTGCAAAGGCAGGCTTTGAAGACATTGAAACCCATAAAAAGGACGGTACTACATGGCTTTGTGCCATTGGTGTCAAAAAATAAATAAAAGCAGGTGAATATATGAAGGCTTTAATTACAGGAGCAAGTTCGGGGATTGGTAAGGAAATTGCGAGAATCTTGGCTGCAATGGGGTATGATTTGATAGTTGCGTCAAGAAACTATGATAAGCTGACAGAGCTTAAGGCTGAACTTAAAAATGTAAATGTCAGAGTAATCACCATTGATTTGTCACGGGAACAAGACGCTATTGATTTGTATGAGCATTTAAAAGACGAGGATATAGATTTTCTCGTCAATAATGCAGGCTTTGGCGCATATGGCAGATTTTTGGATGTACCGCTGAAAAAAGAGCTTGATTTAATTCACACAAATATAAGTGCAGTGCATATTCTGACAAAATGCTTTTTGCAGGATATGGTTAAGAAAAATAAAGGCTACATACTTAATGTAGGCTCGTCAGCGGGCTTTTTGGCGGGTCCGACTTTTTCAAGTTATTATGCATCAAAAAATTATGTTGTAAGGCTTACAGAGGCTGTTCACGAAGAACTGAGGCGACAGGGCAGTAATGTTAAAATTTCCGTGCTTTGTCCCGGTCCTGTGAATACTAATTTTAATAATGTTGCGGATGTAAAGTTTTGCCTTAACGGACTTTCGCCGGATTTTGTTGCTAAGTATGCGATTGAGAAAACTATGAAAGGCAAAATGGTTATTATTCCCGGCTTTACAATGAAAGTAGCAAAAGTTGCTCAACGGTTTGTGAGTGAAAATATGCTTACACGCATTTCCTACAATGTGCAGAGCAAAAAAGAGGGACAAAGGTCAGATACCAAACAAAAAAATTTTAATAAAGCAGAACACGCTTAAAAAGGAGCGGAGAAAATATGAAAAGATTTGTATTATTAATGTTTACGGTTCTTTTCATAATTTTCTCCGCTGTTTCTGTTTTTGCCGCCGATACAAAGGGCGTAGCTTTCAAAACAGAAGATATAAATTGTGATAAAGGCAGAATTTTTAAGGTTGATGTAAAAGCAAAATCGTCCGAAAAAATCTCTGCCGTATTATTAAAATTTACTTATGACAGAAATATAATAGAATACCGTTCAATCAGCACCGATTCAGACAGTCTGGCTTATGCTTATGATAACGGAAGTACATTAAATGTATCTTACCTTTGCAAAGGCGGCAAAAACATTGATAATGATACGGTAATACTTACTTTAGAATTTAAGGCAACAGCCGAAGGTCAGAGTAATTTGCAATATACAGCCTATGACTGTGTTAATTCTTCGGCAGAAAGCGTTGAAATTTCGCAATGTTCAAGCGGTAAGGTAAGTGTTACAAAACAAGGCAGTGAAAAATCAAATGATAATGAAAAATCGGATACAACGGAATATAAATCCGAAAGCAATGAAAGTACAGGAAATTCAGAAAAAAGCAGTATTGACGAACTCGGTTCATTAAACGGCAAATTTTCAGATAACACTGTATTTATGCTTATAGTTGGAGTTATTTGCGGACTTGCTGTCGGTGTTTTGTGTTTTATGCTGTATTTATCTGTGATAAAGCGGAAAAATAAGGCAAAAGAGGAAAAAGACAGGCATTAACTTGACATAACACCGATTATGCTATAAAATTTAATTTGAACTTAATATTTGTTATGGTTTATTCATTTAATTAATAGGGAAGACGGTGCAAGTCCGTCACAACCGCCATTACTGTAAACAGTTATAGCCTTGGCTCATGCCATTGGGAAACCGAGAAGGCGCCTTGGCTGCTTTGATGCAGACTGTAAGTCAGGAGACCTGCCATAACATAGTTTGAAAAACTTTCTTGGGCAGTGGGAGAATAGTTATTGGGTAAATTATTACCCTTTATATAGCTATGCCTCTTTTAAGGGGCTATTTTTTATTTAAGGAGAATGTTTATGAAAACAACAGCAAAATTTATTTCTGCTTCACTTGCTACTTTGCTTGTTTCTGCATCTGCAGTTACGGCATTTGCGGCAGAAACAAAGGACATTACAGTTTCACTCCGTATTGAGGGTGTGGATTCTTGTGTTCTTTATGACAATTATGAAATTCCACAGGGCAGCACGGCAGCTGACTTAATTCAGTATGCAGACAAGCTTTCTGATGATGTTACGGTAACAGGCGCCGAAAATAATTACATAACAGATGTAAACGGCGAAACAGCAGGCAAATTCGGCGGCTGGGACGGCTGGCAGTATATTGTAAATTCAGTTTCACCAAATGTTGGCGTAGGTGATTACACACTTAGCGACAATGATACAGTTGTTCTTTATTACGGTGATTTTCCTTGTCTTCTTCCGCAGATTGACACTTCGGCATTAAACAGTGACGGAAAAATCAGTTTTAATGCAGAGTCAACTACATATGACAACGACTGGAATCCGACCGTAAGCACAGTTGCTATTGCAGATATGACAGTTACTTTTGACGGTCATACTTATACAACAGATGAAAACGGTACAATTTCACTTAGCAAGGCTGATTTTACATCAGGTGAGCACAGTGTTCAGGTTGAAAAGAAAAATTCAAACGGTGCTCCTGCCGTACTTCGTTATGCTGACGACTTTACAGTTAATATTGCAAGAGAAAACACAATTAATGTAAATCTCAGAATTGAAGGCCCGGAGGCTTGCTACCTTAACGACACATTTGAAATTGCAAAGGACAGCAATGTCGGTCAGCTTATCTCATATGCAGACGAAGTTTCTGATAATATCGAAGTAGTAGGTGCAGATGCAGGCTATATTTCAGAGGTAAACGGCATTGCAGCAGGTTCATTCGGCGGCTGGGACGGCTGGTATTATGCTGTAAACAGCGTAGTTCCTAATGTAGGAGTAAACGGTTATACACTTAATAATAATGATACAGTAGTTCTTTATTACGGTGAGTATCCATGCTATCTCCCGATTGCAGATACTTCATTGCTTACAAGCGAGGGTAAAATTACATTTACTGCAAAGGCTACATTCGGTGACGCTGTTCTTCCGATTGATAATATGACAGTATATTTTGACGGAAAAGAATACAAAACAGATTATAACGGTGTAGTTGTAATTGATGAGGATCAGCTTACATTCGGCAACCACAGATTACAGGTTGAAAAGTACGGTTACAGCGGTGCTCCGGCAGTTCTTCGTTACGCAGATGACTACACAGTATTTGTAGATACAAAGATTGTCAATGATGTAAACCTTGACGGTAAGGCAGACATTAACGATGTTACAGCTATTCAGACATACCTTAGCAATTATAAAAATATTAGCGAAGAACAAGTAAGAATTGCTGATGTAAACAAAGACGGAAAAGTTGATGTAAATGATGTTACAGCACTTCAGGCAATTCTTTCGGGTGAAACAGAATAATTCTAATAAGGAATGATAATTATGCTGAAAAAACTGACAGCTTTACTTATATGCGCAGTAATGTTATCTTTATCGGTAACGGTAAATGCGGCTGAAAACTACACAAAAGAAGATATTTCAAAAACTATAGACGGAATTATCTCGTATAAATCGGCAATTTTAAAGGCTGACGATACAGCTTCGTTTGTACAAAAACTTTCTGAAACCACGGATAATTCGGAAACACAGTGGTATATTATTTCTTTGTCAAAATACGGTACAGATGTAACTGCTGTACAAAGTTCTATGATAAAATCTGCCGAAAAGTTATATAAATCAAAAAGCAAAGCTACAGATTTTCAGCGTACCTCACTTGCACTTTATGCCTGCGGACTTAATCCTGAAAATATCAACGGCAAAAATTTGCTCAGTGACGGAGTTTATAACAGTGAAAATGTGAACAAGCAAGGCATAAATGCATATGTTTATGCCTTGCTGTCACTCGACTGTGCAAATGCAAAAGTTCCGAGTGACGCAAAATATGACAGAGAATATTTTATTAAAAAAATTATAGGCTTACAGCTTTCGGACGGCGGTTTTACACTTATGGGACAGTCTGCCGATACCGATGTTACCGCAATGTGCTTACAGGCACTTGCTCCTTATAAATCTGACAGTACGGTAAAAGAATCTATTGACAGAGCACTTAATGTTTTATCAAAAAAACAAAACGAAAAAGGCGGATATTCTTCTTTCGGCACAGTAAATTCCGAGAGTGTTTCCCAAGTTATTTCTGCGCTTGTTGCACTCGATGTAGATGTGCAGTCGGATTCAAGATTTATTAAAAACGGCAACACTCTTGTTGACAATCTCATGACTTTCAAAAATTCGGACGGCGGTTTTTCTCATATTGAAAACGGAAAATCGAATAATATTGCGTGTTATCAGGCATTAAACTCACTTGTTGATTTATATAAATATATGTCAAAGGGCAATACCGAGATTTTTGAATTTGACGATACAAAGAAAAATAATTCTAATAGCGAAAATTCCCGACAGAACACTGAAAAATCAAACACAGACAGTTCTGAGGTTAATATAGACAGCAACAATAAAAATAATTCTGTAAATACAGGTGATATTACAGAAAAACATAATTCGCAAGTTGATGAAGGACAACAGGAAACAACTGTAAAGCCCGAATCCAATAATGCGGAAAATTATGATGATCAGGTAATGGCTTTGGCAGATGACAATTACGAGCCTTTTACGCTTGCATCTACTCCGGATTCCGCAGCGGCGGCAAATTCGGATGACGACAATAATTTTATTTTCTATGTTTCTCTTATCGGACTTGTGGCAGTAGCGGCTGTGCTTTTAATTATAAGATTAACAGTGCTGAAAAAAGACGGTGAGCCGTTCAGATTATTCGGCAAAAGAAAAGGTGACAAATAATGAAATTAAAACTTTTATTACTTGTATTGATAATTACTGCCGTGCTATGCGGCTGTTCGGTTCAGACTCCCGATGACTACTATTCCTCTTCATCTCAAAAAGAGGGAATGGAGGTTACTTTTTCAATCAACTGCTCAACCATTTTAAATAATATGGATCAGCTTGAAAGCGGTCTTGAAAGCTATGTTCCGAGTGACGGCGTAATTCTCAAGCCTACAAAGATTACTCTTGACGAAAATGCTACCGCATATGATGCGCTTAGTGAAGCCTGCCGTCAGAATAAAATTCAATATGAATACGAGGGAACGGACGCAGATATTTATATTGAGGGTATCGCAAATCTTTATGAATTTTCTTGCGGTCAGCTTTCGGGCTGGGAATACTGCGTAAATGATGTTTTTCCGTCGGTAGGCTGCAATTCTTATGATTTGCATGACGGAGATACAATTAAATTCTTATATACCTGCGATTTGGGCGCAGATATCGGAAACGAATTTACAGGAGAAGAATAATGCTAAGATTTAATTCCTTTAATCCGCTGGCACAGCTTATATATTTTGTATCTGTGCTGTTGGTATCAATGTTTACATGGAATTATATAATTTTACTGCTGTCGCTTTTCGGAGCGGCGGCTTATTCTGTATTACAAAAGGGTTTTAAATTATTTTTAAAATCCTTTTTTGGTTATGTGCTGATTTTTTTACTTGTAACAATAACCAATCCGCTTTTCTCACACAAGGGAGTAACACCGCTTATTTTTATAAATGATATTCCTATTACGCTTGAGGCTATAGTTTACGGTGCGGTGCTCGGACTGATGCTTTTGAGCGTAATACTTTGGTTTTCGGTATTCAACAGCGTGTTTGATTCCGAAAAACTTATATATATTTTCGGAAGATTTTTACCAAGACTTGCATTATTGTTTTCGATGGTACTTCATTTTGTGCCTAAATTTATTCTTGTGTTTAAGCGCACATTGGCGGCTCAATCCGATTTTTGCGGTAAAAATAAATTTAAACAATACATAGGTGCATTTTCTGCTTCGGTTTCCGTAATGCTTGAGGGTTCGGTTCAAACTGCCGATTCAATGAGCGCAAGAGGATACGGAGTTAAAAAGCGCAGTTTTTACTGCCGCTTCCCTTTTACAAAAGCAGATACGGTTTTTACTGTACTTTCTCTGGGAATGTTGACTACAGTGCTGTTTGCTTTAGCGACAGGTCAACTTGATTTTCTTATATATCCGCATATCGAGATGTGTGATATTACAATATTATCCGTAATCGGAATGTCGGCTTTCGGTGTACTGTCATTTATGCCGTTTATCATTGAGTTAAAGGAGGAGCTTGTATGGAAATTTTCTCTGTCAAAAATTTAAGTTTTACTTATCCGCAGATGCAGGAAAAGGCTTTGGATAATGTGAATTTTACTGTGAAAAGGGGAGAGCTTTGTGTTATCTGCGGTCAGTCCGGCTGCGGAAAAACAACACTGCTAAGACTTTTAAAGCCGCAGGCAGCTCCTCACGGTACAAAAACGGGAGAAATATTTTTCTGTTCCGAAAATATTGAAAAATGCAGTGAAGAAGATACGGCTTTTAAAATAGGCTATGTTTCGCAAAATCCCGAAAATCAAACAGTAACCGATACCGTACTCCATGAACTTGCCTTTACGCTTGAGAATATGGGAATGTCGAGTGAAGAAATAAATATTAAAATAAGTGAAACGGCTACTTACTTTGGACTTTCAAAAATAATAGAACAAAAGACAAACTCACTTTCTGGCGGTCAGATGCAAATTCTTAATCTTGCGGCGGCATCTGTTGCCGAGCCTGATATATTAATTCTTGACGAACCCGCAAGTCAGCTTGACCCTGTATCGGCAGAAAACTTTTTTACAATTCTTGACAAACTTAATAAAGACTTGGGTATCACTGTAATTATTACCGAACACAGACTTGAAAAACTGTTTCCTGTTGCGGATAGAATTATTGTTATGGAGCAAGGAAAAATAATTACCGATACCGCACCTAAAGATACTTGCAATGCTCTTAGCAAAATTTCAAAAAATCATCCTATGATGCTCGCTTTGCCTGTGCCTGCACGGCTTTATTCCGTAACGGATTGTAAATCGCAATGCCCCGTTACGGTCAAAGAAGGCAGAGAACTTTTTGCTAAATATAGCAAAAATAATTCTTTTACAGAACATACATTGCAGAATAATAATTTCGACGATGAAATATTATCGGTTAAAAATGTATATTTCAGATATGATAAAAAGTCTGATGATGTGCTCCTCGGTCTTAATTTATCGGTAAACAGAGGGGAAATTTTTTCGGTTGTCGGTGCAAACGGCAGCGGAAAATCAACTTTGCTTTCCGTAATAGGAGCAAGGCTTAAGCCGTACAGAGGCAAGGTGAAACTAAATGAAAAAACAGCTACTATGCCTCAAAATCCACAATTGTTATTTGTTAAAGACAGCTTGCTTGAAGACTTTAAAAGCGTGAGCGGGGATTTGGAAAAAATAAATAAATTGTCAGAAAAGTTTAATGTACACCGTCTTTTAAATCACCATCCGTATGACCTTAGCGGAGGTGAAATTCAGCGTGCAGGTTTTGTAAAACTTTTACTTCTCGAACCGAAAATATTATTGCTTGACGAACCGACAAAGGGTTGTGACAGTTTTTCAAAAGCAGAACTTGCAAAAACTTTAAAAGAACTTTCCGACAACCAAATTACAATATTACTTGTTACACATGACCTTGATTTTTCGGCTGAAGTTTCCACCGTATGCGCAATGCTTTTTAACGGTACTCTTTCAAAAAGACTTGAACCGCACGAATTTTATTGCGGAAAACGATTTTATACGACTTCTGCAAATAAAATTTCACGAGGTATAAAAGACGGCATTATAACAACGGAAGAGCTGATTTCCGCTGTTAAGGAGGAGTAAAATGACTGCTAAAAAGATAATAAAATACTTATGTGTTTTTGTGGTTGCGCCGCTTATTGTACTTTGCGGAGTGTTTTTCTTCGGCGACCGCAAATATGCCTTTATATCGCTTGCTTTGTCGGTGGTTGCCTGTATTCCGTTTTTTATTTCTTTTGAAAAAGGTAAAAACGATGCACGCAGAATTGTTATAATAGCTGTTATGACGGCATTGTCGGTAGCGGGCAGGTTTGTATTTGCTCCCATTCCGTTTTTTAAGCCCGTTACTGCAATTGTAATTATTACCGCTATTTATCTTGGCAGTGAAGCAGGTTTTATTACAGGATCTTTTTCTGCTGTGGTTTCAAATTTCTATTTTGGACAAGGACCGTGGACTCCGTTTCAAATGCTTGCGTGGGGACTTATCGGATTTTTGGCGGGCTTGCTTGCTAAAAAACTTGTTGAGAGTAAGGTGTTGCTTATTATTTACGGCGCTCTATCGGGCATAGCATTTTCTTTTATAATGGATGTATGGACAACTCTCTGGGCTGACGGCACATTTAATATAGCAAGATTTGTGGCAAGCATTACAACCGCAGCACCGTTTACCGTTGTTTATATGGTTTCAAATGTAATATTCCTGTTGTTGCTTACAAAACCAATCGGAAGTAAATTACAGCGATTAAAAACTAAATACGGAATTTTTTAGGACAAGGGGAAGTTTAGCTTTCCCTTTTTGTTTTGCCGTGTATTATTTGCCTGTCTTCTGCATATAATCATTTGTATGGAGGTAATATATGGCAATGTTAAAAAAACACAAAAAAACGTTGTTGTCAGCATTGCAGAGAGTTTTCTGCTTTATATTGGCAGCAACAATTTTGGGTGCGGTGGGTGTTCCCTCGGCCGTACTTGCACTTGACGGTGCAAATCCGACAGTAGAAATTGTCGGATTTATGAGGGGCGACAGTAAAGACCTTCGTTCAAGTGAACTTTTAATGGCAAAAGTAAGCAATTACGACGGTAATCCTCAAGAGCTGACTTACGAATGGAAAAATAAGCTTGGCACTTATCTGTATGTATTTGACAAGCACGATATGGCTGTGGTGCGTGGCACAAAAAGTGAAATTGAAATTTACAATTCGAATAAAGGCTTGTTCGCATCTGATAATATGAGCGGCAGATCTTATAACCGCAGCTATTCGCACAAAGGCTTTGCTTATGCGGCAGTTTACGGTGCATCTGTTAACGATGAAAAATTAAAAGGCGGCATTTCCGTAACAGTAAAGGATTCTGACGGAAATATCATTGCGACAGCGTCGTATGATGACGATTTTAAAAATTATGACCTATCAAAAGATATGGCAAACGCAGTGTTTGGTGTGTTTGAGGGAGAGAGCGTTGATATTCTTAACCTCTTAGGTCAAAGCTCGGTTGTTCATGTTGTATGTCCTGCCTGTTATGTAAGTCAGGGAACAATAATTTCCGGCAGCGATTGCATAAGTTTAAGCAAGTCAGAAAGCGGTTACTCAATAACCGGTTTAAAAGCCGGTGAAGGTGTAATTAAAATTAATCTTCAAAAGGGAAACTGCAAATTCCATAAAAACTCGGAAAACAGTTCGACTACAACCGTAATAGTATTTAAAAAACCTAACACTTCCACAACTGCAACAACACTCACTCTTACAAATCTTGATGACAGATGCGAATATTATCTTGAGAGTGTTAAGGGTGAAATAATTGACGGCAAAATAACTTTTAGCGGTCTTACTCCCTCTACTGAATATACCATAGAGGTACGGGGCAGTTATATTGACGAGAACGGTACAACTAAAACTGCATACGCCTATGTAAAAGACACAACAAAGGACTGCTATACATCAAGTGTGGTTTTCAACCTTGATGATACTGTAGCGGATACCGAAAGCATATTCGGTAAACCATACGAGGTTGCCGTAAAGTCTGACAGTGATTACATTGTCTTGCAGAGCGGTGATAACGGTTATACTGCAGAACTTGCTAAAGGCAATTATAAAGTGTTTTTAAAAGACGGTAATGATTATAAACAGATTGATAATGCGGTTCTTACCGTTGACAGTGATGATAACAGCATAGAGATAAAATATTACTCTGTAGTTTATAATCTTGATGGTGGTACACTCAACGGTGATACAAAATTTGTTTACCGTGAGGGTGAGTCCGTAAAAACAATTGATGATAAACCAACTAAGTATGAGTATGTATTTGACGGCTGGAAGTGCGGTGAAAGCACTTATAGCAACAGCCAACAAATTACAGATTCAATTGACAGAAAATATGAATTGACAGCAATATGGGAAGTAGATAAGATAGGCAACGGAGAAAAGCCTGACGGAATACCCGATAAATATCAAAAGAAAATTACCTTTAAAGTAGTAAACGGTACTTGGGAAGATAAGAGTGCAAATGATATTTCATACTATGTAACTTTGCTTGACAAAGAGGGTAAGTGGAATGTCAACGGTACTGCAAGAATCAATATTCCAACAGGTATGACAGCAAATTACGGTTATGAAAAAGGCAAGTGGGATGTTGAACCGACTGAAATTGTATCCGGAATTGAAGATGTTGTTTATGTTTATTTGTTTGACAAAATAGCAGAAACAGAGCCACAACCGCAACCGACAACTGTACAGCCTACTCCTACAGTTAAAACTGTTGTTCAGGAAAAAACGGTTTATAAAACACAGTATGTTGAGCCTATTACCTTAAAAACAGGTGATAATCTCACTTTCTTAGGTGTGCTTGTCGGTTTGTGTGCAGCAGGTTTTGCAGGAACAATAATTTTCGGTAAAAAACGAAGTAAGTAATATTAAAAAGGCGATTGCAGATTAATTTTGCAATCGCCTTTTTTCAAATACAGAATAATAATAAATATTTCAAAGGTTATAATAAATTAAATGAGGTGAATTTATGGCTGAGGTAATTAAAATAGTTTTGACAGGCGGTCCATGTGGCGGTAAAACAACTGCTTTGAATTTTTTGAAAGATGAACTTGAAAAGTTAAATATAAAAGTTTTTATATTAGAAGAAATTGCAAGTAATTTATTGAGCAACGGCATTACTCCGCAAAAACTTGGTGTATATGAGTTCCATAAACAACTTTTTGAAACTCAATTAAAAGAAGAAAATTCTCTCGAAGAGAAAGCTAAGGCATACAATGGGGAAAAGGCTGTAATTTTATTTGATAGAGGATTGCTTGACAGCAAAGCATATGTTACCGATGCCGAATTTAAAAAATATATTTCAATAAGTAATAAAAATGAAGATGTATTAAGAAATTCGTATGATGCTGTATTTCATTTAAAAAGTGTTGCTTGTACAGATGAAAACACTTACATTAAGAACTGCAATTCTGTCAGAAAAGAAGATGTAAAGCTCGCCAAGGAACTTGACGAAAAATTACTTTCTATATGGACAGGCACATCACACCTGCGAGTTATACCAAATAACAGTGATTTTAATAAAAGGCTCGATAATTTGCTTAAAGAAGTATTAGGGTTTATCGGTGTTCCGGAACCTCTTGAAATTGAGCGTAAGTTTTTGATAGAATACCCTGATATTGATTATCTTAATAATATGACTGCTTGCAGAAAGGTTGCGATTACTCAGGCATATTTAAACACTCCCGAGGAAGGTATGTTCAGAATACGGAAGCGTGGTTACGGCAAAGACGCAGTATATATTAAAACGGTAAAAATCAAGATTAATGATTTGAAAAGGATAGAAAAAGAATCTTATTTGACACAAGCCGAATACAATAATTGTCTTTCAAGAAAAGAATGTATAACGGGTATTATTTCAAAGGACAGATATTGCATAGTGTATGATGACGAATATTTTGAACTTGATGTATATCCGTTTTGGAATGACAGAGCAACGCTTGAGATAGAATTGCTGTCAGAAGATCAGCCTTACAAACTTCCTCCTTTTATTAAACTTATAAGAGAAGTAAGTCACGAACCCGAATACAGAAACATTGCACTTGCGCAAAGAATGGTTCATAATAAAGGGACTGATTAAGATAACTTAGTTTATAACAACATTTCGATATTAATACCAAGTGATATTGACATTATTATCTGCAATGTGTTAAAATGCCTATATCATTAACTTTATCATCAAATTAAAACAGGAAAATAATTATAAAAAAATTAAAAAAAGTGTTGACAAATGGAGTTTGCTGATGTATAATAATGAAGCTGACTTAAGGGAAAAACAAATTTTTAAGTTAAGTATGCGGCAATAGCTCAGCTGGATAGAGCAACTGCCTTCTAAGCAGTAGGTCAGGGGTTCGAGTCCCTTTTGCCGCGCCACATGGTGGGATTAGCGTAGTTGGTTAACGCGCCAGTTTGTGGCACTGGAGACCGACGGTTCGAATCCGTCATTCCACCCCATTTGACTCATTAGCTCAGTTGGCAGAGCACTTGACTTTTAATCAAGGTGTCCGGAGTTCGAATCTCCGATGGGTCACCATAAAGCCGCACATTTTACTTTTGTGCGGCTTTTGATTTAAAAACCACGAGTTGGGTTTAAACGGTGGGCTGTCGCCAAGCGGTAAGGCAACGGACTTTGACTCCGTCACCCGTGGGTTCGAATCCCGCCAGCCCAGCCAAAAGTAAAGTGATTTAAATAGTTAAGCAAAACTACTTAAATCGCTTTGCTGTTTATTTAATAGTAATAGGTTTCAGATAGTCGCTTCCTCTCGTTGGATTGTCGCATTAGCTAACATTAGTTCAAGCCGATAACAACCACGAGGTAACTACACAAAGGGATAGGTGGTTGCACACCGATTCCGCAGTGGAAAGAAATACCCCTATCTGTCCTTTATTAACTTTTATTTGTAAAAAAGTAAGACCTGCACCACCGGATAAATAGTACAGGTCTTGACAAAGTATCTAAAAGCGCATAAAATAGAACAATACGCATGTTTAGCTTCTCAAGTTCTGAGTACATGGAATACTCGGGGCGCACGCTTATCAGCGATTGCAGTCGTTGATAAGCTGAGGGGCTTATTTTATTTGCATTCACATTATACCATTTTAAGAGAAAAATGTCAATATATAATGGAAAATATAGTTAAATTTAGTTTTACTATTTAATTAAGTGTCCCACGGTGGGACACTTATTATAAATAAAATATAGTGATGAAAAATCACTATATAGTAGGAGTGATAATTATTAAGACGATATTAGTTAAGGCGAATGGTCAAAAGTTTCAAGTTTATTCGGCTGAAGAAGTTAATAATAAAATATGTGTAATATTTAACAAGGACGGGAAAAAGTATTATTACAATAAGCAGAGTATTGAAATTTTGGAAAACAAGAGATCAAACTTTGTATTGGAGTCATATATAAAAGGGAAATTACCTTTTACCGTATATACATTTAAAAAAGAATGTTTCAGATGTCACGGATTGACAAATGTTATAACTTACATAAAATATAAATATAGCCCTTACGATGATTTAACTTATCCTTGGGATATAAATAGGCTTACTAATAGTCAAGATATTTTTGCTCACATAATGGATCCGTCTATCGAATATTTTGGATTAAGTGTTATAGGCAATTTACCAAAATTTGACAGTATTCTTATGAACGCTTTTCCTGATAGAATTGATGTAAGATATAGTAATACTACAAAAACATCTTATCCAATGAATTTATGTGAGCACTGCGGAACACCACAGGGAAATTATTATATTTATAGGCAAGTCAATGAAATGATTGATGATATGCAGCAAATTGATATTTTGGAATACACTACATTAGAAGATGAAAAATAGATAGTAATTAGACAGTTTATTTTATCACAAGTGTCCCACCGTGGGACACTTGCAGTAATAATTTAATTTTGATTGACATATTTAATGTTGTGATGTATAATATAGTAAAGAGATAATATATTTATAATATAATCTTAAAAGCGGTTATCTCAACCAACCAAAATGAGAATTTAAAAAGTATTTTCAAAAATTATTGATTTTTTTATAAATATATCATATAATATAAGTGGACACAATGATGTCTTTAATGAGGAGTGCCTTGCAGCTCTAAATGCAAGTGATTTATGTTGAGTGCCCTACAGCTCTAAATGTAGGTGATTTATGTTGAGTGCTCTGCAGCTCTAAATGCAGACCGTAATGTATAAAAAAGGGAGCGAATTTTCGTTCCCTTTTTGTTTTAAGGAGAAATGCATTTGAAAGATCTTGATTTTTATATTGTACCAAATAGTTATATTACATACTTACAAAAGGCCGAGAGTATAAAGCGGGGTTTTACTCGTGTTCCGAATATGGATTATGGTAAAAATCATAAGCCTAAGTTTATATGTGGTATTGTACTTAAGATTAATGATGTAAGTTATTTTGTCCCGGTATCATCTTATAAATTTAAGAAACCTGATAATTTTCTGATTTGCGATAAGAACGGAAATACAATCTCATCTTTAAGGTTTAATTATATGTTTCCTGTTCCGTTAGAAATTATTAAACAGCGAAGAATTGATATTGAACCTGACTTAAAGTACAGAGCTTTGTTGGCCCAAGAACTTAAATATTGTAAAGACAATCAAGATACTATAAGAAATTTAGCTAAAAGAACGCATAAAAGGGTAATGCTTGCAAAAAGCCCAACACTTATTAAAAACAGTTGTGACTTTTCTTTACTTGAGCAAAAGTGTCAGGAATACTCTATTCAGTTATCACAAACCCAACAACCAATCTTACCAAATCAAATACCACCTGTTCCTACAAATGGATTTACACCAGGGATATAATATAAGCCTTCTGCCGATTCTGGCGGAAGGCTTTTTTAGTGCAAGTGTCCCACGGTGGGACACTTGTTAGTTATCAAAACGGTAAATCATCATCAATAGGCATATTTTCAAAATCGGGTTGTGAGGGCAAGGGCGGCTGTTCAGATGTAGTTGAAGAAGAGTCTTTATTATTATTTGCTTTTTGCACACGCTCACCGGTAAATGATACTGTATCTGCGACAATTTCGGTTACATAGCGTGTACTTCCGTCATTGGCCTGATATGTACGACTTTGTAGTTTGCCTTCAAGAGCAATCATATTGCCCTTTGCAAAATAGCGACATACAAATTCTGCTGTAGAGTTCCAACAGACAATATTGAAGAAATCAACTTTTCTTTCCTCCCCGGTTCTGTTATAGTTGCGTTCAACTGCAATGCTAAAGCTTGTCACGCTCTTTCCTGTTGTAGTTGATTTAAGTTCGGGATTGGCCGTAAGCCTGCCCATTAAAATAATTCGATTTAACATATTTACGACTCCTTTTTTATTAATATATCAGTTAAGTGTCCCACCGTGGGACACTTGTGGGCAAACAATGAGGTTGTTTATTTATTTTTTCTCTGCTTTCGGGTGTTTAATTATAGGCGAGTAGCTGCACAGGTTATGACTTTGCAAAAGTTATTTTACAGTCAACTTTAAAATAGTGTAGGGGAAGAGCTGCCGGCGTAAGTTATGCTGCATTTTTACGAGCAATCGTCTTGTTCTATTTTTTTCTCTGCTTTAGGGGCTTTTGCCGAGCCTGAAAACCTTGCATATTTTAGCTTTTACGCTGCTGCCGTTGAGTATATTTTCTTTTTAACCTGCAATTATTTATCGGTAGTTTTGCTTTTGAAGTAATCTTTTGAGAAACAGCTGCTTTTTACTAAGTTCAAGTGTCCCACCGTAGGACACTTGAGGAGGTAAGCAATAACTGTCCCACGGTGGGACACCAAAACAATATTTTGCCACGGAAAGCAGGGTAGTAAAATTTGCAGGATAAAGACTTAATATTGCAAGCAATATTAAGTCGGTCACAAATGTCGGCAGTGCCGACATTTTCGATAACATTAACTTTAATATCATCGACTAAGCCTTTAATATCACTTTTAGATAGCTGTTTTATTTTTATCAGATAAAAGCTGACTTTTTAGTAACATTGATTTTAATATTGCTAAAATTTCAAGACAAAAAATTGACAAAATGCTGATAGCAGAAAAGAAAAAGCCTTGATTTTTGCGTAAATTCGATTTATTCCCCATAAGAGTGAAATTACATCAGCAGACAATAAAAAACGCTTACAAGTCAAATTTGGCTAAGTTAAACGCAAAGTTTGTAATGTTATCAAAAAGCAATGTCTTGAGATAATTTGAATAATTACGGATTTCATATTCTTTGCTTGCTTCTTCATAATTTAAAAGTGTATCTGAAATCAAATCACATAATGAATTAGCTTTTGCAATACCGTGCTTTGTAATGCAGTTGTTAATTGAATAAATAAGTGTACGCTGTGACACAGTAGTTTTATTATAGGTTTGAGATGTGTTGTTGGTTGCCATATCACAAAGTAAATCAACGGCTTTGCAGTATAATCTTGAATATATATCGTTCTCGTAAGCGACATAGCTTTGATATGCATTATAATCTGTCAATTCTTTAATCGATTCAATAATCTTGTCATTATCAGTTGTAAAAGGTACAGTAAGGTTAATTCTGTCAATGATTAGATTATGATCTGATTTACTGTTATTTATGGTATTGTTATTTATGGTATTGTTATAATGTCCGAAATTTTGGGACACGGTATTGTCCGAAGAATTAGGACACGGCAATGTCCTGCTTTTTAGGACACGGTTATTTTCATTGTCCTGTTTTTTAGGACATGGTGAGAGTGTAGATTTTATCGCATTTTTTACATTGTCCGAAAATTTAGGACACGGTTTATTACTTTCTTTTTGCTGTTTCTCTATAACGGTAGGATTAGTGTTAAGTATGTAGTTATTTACACAAAACTTACCGTTTTTTCCCTTACGCTTAATTACGGATATATAGCCATAAGCTATAAGTTCATTTAGTATATTGTAGTATGTCTGCTTGCTTATACCGAGAATTTCCATAGTATAATCTCTTGTAGGAAATACTGTGTTTGATGATTGAGCAAGTGAATAGAATAAAGCAATCATACCACGAGCCTTAACAGATAAACGAGTATCACACATAATTAGTTTTGGCATATTTCCGTAGCCGTATGAATAAATATTATCAAGCGAAAGTGTATGATGTTCTGCAGAAGCAGACGGTGGACAACCTATAGCATTAGGATTACTGCATATGGTGTACACATTTTTATTTAGAAATCCTTTAGCTTTTGAAATTGAAATATAACTCTTTTCAACAAGCCTGTTCAGATATTTGTAGTAGGTGTCTTTGTTCATATTTAGGTCACGAAGTATTGTGCTGCGTTTTGGATAAATTTTACCTGAACCTGCATAAGAAGCTAAGTAGGCATAAATAGCCTTGCTTTGTAAAGGTAGTTCTTTGTCAAGCATAACTTTTTGAGCAAGCATACCAAATCCCTGTGCATATACGCCGTCAATTTCTACTGCGATTTCTATGTCTTTGTTATTTGATTTTTTCATTATAATTCCTCCGTATTTTGAAGCTGCTTGAAACGGACTTTTTTAATTGTTCAAGACCGTGTGAATTAAGCAATTAAAAAAGTCTGCTGCAAGAGCAACAGACTTAGTTTTAAATATATGTTTTTAGTACAGGCTTTTTTTCGTGAGTCTGCACCGGTTCTGCAGATGAGCCTACAGGTGGGGTATATGCCTTTGCTGTAGGATATTTTCTCAATAGAGCCGAAAATAATCTTGTGCGGTCGGCATAGCTTACCTCTCTTATAGTGCTTTTCTTTGCTTTATAGGGTTCTTCGTTAAGTGATAGTCCCCAGTCCTCGCTTTTGAGGAGTTTCATTTGTGCCGGGTGCATACCTGTTTTCATAAGCACCCAGTCACCTTTTTTCATTCTTTTAATTTGCCCTGGTGTCATTAAAGGCTTTTTTGTCATATTGTAAGTAACGGAATTTGCGTTGTTATTGTTTGAAAAGCTGTTTTGCTTTTGCGAAACAGAGCCTGACATTACAGTCTGATTATCAAGCATTTTTGAAAAAGTTTCTGCGTCAGGGGAAGTAGGTGCTATGTAACTGAACATTACATTCTGACAGCTTGATTTTATAACGCTTGCTGTATTCTGATCGTATTTTTGATCAAGCTGCGTTGTCGTTTGTAAAAACGGGCAACAAATGATACCTCTTGATCTGCCTGCAGAAAACATCTGATCAACTCTCTCTATGGCTGTGTATGTGCCAAATTCATCAAGGTAGTAGTATACTCGATGCGGCAGCTTGTTGTTCTCAAAATGTTCAGAGGCACAAAGTAATTCGTTATAGGTTTGCCTTACAAGTAAGCTTACCAAAAAGTTCTTTGTGCTTGATTTTTCATCAACAACGAAGAATATTGCTTGTTTGCCATTAATAAAGTTTTCAATATCAAGGTCACTGTTAAAGCATATCATTTGTTCCATTTCAGTATCGATGAAAGAGAGCATACGGCTCATTGCTGTTGACATAACGCTTGCAGTAGTCTGAAAAGCACCCGATGCTGTGGCAGACATAAACCATTTTGCTTTATGATTAGTCGGCAGCATTGTATATAATTCAGTCAGATAAGTTGTAGGCATTACTCCTTTTTTATTTACTGTTCGTGGGTCAATTTCAAGGAGCTGTTCAATTATTTTAAAAACTGATACTATGTGCTTTTCTTCGGGTTCACAAAGTTCGGATACAAGTAAGATAACGCCTGTAATAATGCCTTCTGCAGATTCGTAAAAGTATTGATTTTGTCCTGCACTTTTGAAACCGTCCATATGTACGATTGAGTTTGAAAGAACTTTTGCATATGTTTCAGCACGTGCTTTGTCTGCAAGACTTTTTGTTGATTCATAGCGGTCATTGTATTTATTGACAAGATACATCAGATTGTAACTGTCACTGCGAGTAGGATTTCTTAAATCTATTACATAAGTTTTGTACCCGTAATATTTTTCCAAAACAGGTGCATATGTCTGATGAGCGTCACCTTTTGTATCTGTGACGAAAAAAGGATTACCAACGGCCGCTAAAAATTCAAGATTAGGATAGACGAAAGAAGATGTTTTACCGCCACCCGGAGCAGATACGGAGAGAGTATGATTATCAGATGTATCAATGTATGCAGATACTTTTTTACCGCTTTTTACTGCACCGAGTATAATGCCCTCAAGCTGTGGCCTGTTTTCGCCATTTCTCCACTTTTCGGGTTCATATGGTATAATAACAAGATTATTATTTAATTCTTGTTTGGTGGCCCATTTTTGGTCACCGAATTGGCCGTCACCGACAGGCTTGCTTTTAATAGAGTTTAAATTTTTGCCGCTTGATGATATAAAGTACGCAGCTATAAGTACAACTAATACGATTATTGAAAATATAATAATTCCGCTTGTTGAGCTACTTCCCATAACTTTGACTCCTTTGTTTTAAAATTTCGTTCCAATCCTTTAGATTAGGGGTTATTATTTCAGTTTTATATTTGTCCTGAAATACTTTTTGTGCTTTTTTTGCAAAGTCCTGTCCGTGATTTTTGCCGTCAGAACTGTTAATATCATTATCTGTACATATATAGATTTTCTTTATATGCGGGTAATCTTCAACACATTTTTTTAAAGCTTCTAAATTCAGTCCTCCTAAAGCTATGTAGTTGTATGTGTGCCAGTTTTCGTCAAGCTGATACAAAGTAATAAAACTGAATAAGTCAATAAAAGCTTCAAAAACAAAAAGCACATCAGATAAACCAATGTGCTTAAAGCAGTATATTTTGTTACTTCCGGTAATCTCACCTTTAAAAGATTTAACAGTAAGCGTACCTTTTAATCCGGCATACCTGACTATTCCTTTTTTATCTTTGCCGAGAAATACAATGTTGTGGTTGCTTTTATCTTCATATATAAGACCTTTTTTTACAAAGTATCTGACAACACTGTAATCAATACAGCGTGAATTGCACAGATAAGCATACAAGCGTTTGTTGTTTGTGTTTTTTTGAGGTAAAACTACTCTGTCTTTTTTATGGTAAATATCAGGTTCGTTTATAAAATCAACAGGCTTTGAATTGCTTGTAGCTTTGTAATTTCCGTCAAGCAAAGTTATTACTGCTTCTTGAAAACTAAAATCAAAAAATGTCATCAGAAAATTTACTGCCGTACCCGATTCACCTGTAGAATGTCTGTACCAAATATGACCTCGTATTTTTACGCTGTCATGTGCTTCCCACATATATTCTGTACCGCTATGTAAAACTTTTTCTCCTATACTTTCAAGATATTCTTTAATATCTTTATGATGAGCCTGATACAACTCTTCATCTGTAAACGGAATAAATTTTGACATTCTTTAACCTCCCTAATAGTCATAGCTGATTGGATTGTCGGATACAGCGTGACCTAATTGTATTTTTTGTATTTTTTCATCTCTTAGCTGTTTTGAATCAGATGTGTATTTTTGCTTTGCGGCGGCAATTGTTTCTGTGTTTATAATTTTGCCCATATGAGCAGCTATAGAGGCAAGATTAAGCACTGTTATTTGCTGTTGAGTGTTAGTTTCTTCAATTTTTTGCTGTGCTTTTATATTTCCGAGTTCAACAGCCTTTTTATACCACAAAAGAGCCTTTTCAATATCTCGTTCGATTCCCAATCCGTATTGATAAAAAGTACCTATTCGCAAAGCTAATTCTGAATCTGTTTGATTGTTATTAAACCGGATAAGATAAGCCGATAATGCTTTTCTAAAATAATTACTTGCAAGCTCATTGTTTTGTAATCCGTATTTTTCGGAGTGATAGATATAACCGAGCTGATAAGCTGCATTTGCATTTTCAAATTTTTCAGCTTCGGAAAACCAATATATAGCTTGATTAATGTTCATATCGGTTCCTAACCCTTTTAAATACATATCACCAAGATGATAAGCAATATAATCATTAGGATTTTGCTTGTAATCTGTTATATAAAGATTTAGAGCATTACTGTAGCATAGCTGAGCTTTTGCAATATCATAATGGCCATAACTTTCGTTTGAATGAATTTTAGCAAGATCGAACCAAGCGTTAGATATATTTCCTTGTGCTGCATATTGAAAATGTTTTATAGCATTTTCAATATCATTATTTTCAAATGCTATTTTACCTAACTGATAGGCAGCATTTGTATTGCCGAGTTTTTCAGCTTGTGAAAACCAATGTATAGCTTTATTTATGTCAATATCAGTACCTAAACCGTTAAAATACATTTTTCCGAGTCTATAGGCTGTAAAGTCATCAGGATTTTGGTTATAATCTGTTATGTAAAGATTTAAAGCATTACTGTAGCATAGCTGAGCTTTTGAAATATCATATAGTCCGTAACTTTCGTCTGAATATATTTTACCGAGTTTAAACCAAGCGTGAGATATATTACCTTTTGCTGCTTCTTGAAAATTCTCAACAGCTTTTTCAATTTCTCCCTTTTGAAGAGAAATTTTACCGACTTGATAGTTTGCATAGGAGTTACCGAGTACAGCAGATATTTGATAATAACTGTATGCCTCTTCAATATTCTTTTCGACGCCTTCACCGTTTTCGTATAGCTTTGCAAGCGTGTATGCAGATGAAGCACTACCGTTTAATGTAGCCTTTTTTAGCCAAATTACAGCTTTTTGAATATCTTTCTCAACACCGTAGCCGTTTAGATACATCTTACCAAGTCTGCTTTCAGCTGTAACATTACTGTTTTCTTCTTCTGCTTTCTCATATTCCAAGCAGGCTTTTTTATAATTTTCGTTAGCCTTTTGCTCATCAATGATATTGTATTTTTCGGAAGAGTATATGTAACCAAGCTGATATGCTGCATTTGGATTATCTTGTTTAGCTGCTTTATTGAGCCACTCAATTGCAGAATTAACGTTAATATCTGTGCCTTTTCCTGCAAGATACATATTTGCTATACGCATTTCTGTAAAAGCATTTTGTATATCGTTTTCTTCTTGTTCTATCATACCCTCCAATGCTTTTTTATATAAGCCGTTAATATAATCTTTTGCAACATTATTAAAATCATCTGCATAATCCTCATACAGCTTTGCAAGGTCATAATTTGCAAGCACAACTGTTTTAGTTGCTTTTGAAAAATAATGCTCTGCCTGCTGTATATCAATATTTACACCCTCACCGGACAAACACATTTTACCAAGTCTGTATGCCGCATATTTATCACCTTTTCTATCTGCTTTTAAGTAATAGTCAAATGCTTTTTCATAATCTTGAGTAAAACCAAGGCCATAATAAAATTGATTGCCAAGGTAGTAGTAAGCATGCGAATAACCGTTTTTTGCAGCAAGACTAAAAACATTACTTGAGCAGCGATAATCTTGTTCAACACCTTCACCTTTAAGGTACATTCGGCCTAACAGATATTCAATATATGCTTCATAAGAATCAACTTCACTGTAATAATGCAAATTGTCAGAATCGTTTTCGAGTTCATAAAAGTAATTTCTGTTTTTTAACCCATCTCTGAATTGAATAAAAGCTGTTTTGCAATAGTAGTTGCCAAGTTCTTTATTGATTTCTGTATCTTTAGTACCGTATAAATACATTTGTCCGAGTTTATATGCAGACATACTGTCACCGTAACTGTCGGCAGCAATACCGTACCACATTTGAGCTGCATTATAATCTTTTTCCGTACCTTTTCCGTAGTAATAACAATCCGCAAGTTTTCTGCAAGATTGTGCAGTTCTGGTTTGCAAATCACTTGAATTTTGATACGCTTTTTTAAAATCTATAACTTCCTTTCCTTCATTTCCAAGAATAAATGAGGGAATTTTTTGTAACTCTGTATATTCGTATTCTTCCGGCTTTGTATCATCAATAAAACCGTTATCATTATCTGCTGATTGCGGTTCTGTTTCTGCAGGAGCTGTAATATTCGGTGGGGGAGAAATCGTAATATCATCAGTTGCAGTTATAAATGTTCCGCTTTGATTCATAGATTTTGCACATTCTAAGATATAATTCTTGATAGGTGTAAATTTATCAATTTTGGAAATGTCAGGCTTTACAAATTCTTTTTTTGAATAGTATTTACTCAAACTGTAGCTTTCATCACACCACTTATCATAAAGATTTGACAGTTGGTTGTTATTGCTTACAAGTGTGGTTAGAATATCATCTACAAGTTTTTTCTTGTCAGGTGAAGAAAAGCCGTAAGTATTTCTTCCTTTGCTGAAATCTTTGCTTGAAAGGGTCAACATTTGATTAACTAAGTATTTTAAAGTTTCATCGGAAATATATTGATTAGGTTCGGAAAGCAGATTATTTAGTGAATTTTTACTCTGACTGATTAGCTCGTTTAGGTATTTGTCTTTATTAATATATATTTCCTGTCGTTCATCTTTGAAAATTTCATTAACAAACTCTGATTTTAAATTCTTAATATTTTTCTTAGACAAAAAGCCTTCTTTGGGTTCTGTTGAGTAAACAAATAAATGCACATGAGGGTGATGTCCTGTGTCGTGCATAGCAGCATACCATTGCAGATTATTAATATTGATACCGTGAGCTTCTGCTATAAGGTCAACTTTGGACATAATTAAATCTTTCCAAGGCTTTTGACAGTCATAGCCGAGCCTGTCTGCGTCCTCTCTTCTGAGCGAGAGAATGTCAGTCCAAATGTTGCCATTGTGCGTTGCTACTTCTTCGGCAACTCTGTCAAGATCTACATCAGGGTATGATGAAAATAAACCGTGCTCACCGACTTTATAAGCACCCGGCCTTTTAGCTGCATATTCTATCAAATTTCCTGCTTCGTTAAAAAGCAACTCTTCTGCAAGTATGGAAATAAGAGCGGAGGCATTTGACATAGTTGGATTATTGATATAATCGGTGTATTCCAACGGCTTATCCTCATCTTCTTTATAATTTAGCTGTTCAAGAAATTCTTTAATGGTTTCTTCTTGCTTTTTTGTTGCAGGTCGATTTTTAACATCATAAAACTGTGCCAATCTGATAGCTTCATTTACTATGTTTTGTTCCGATAGATTTAATGAAGTATTTTCAGAAAGCTTATTTGCCAAATGCAGCATTAAACTTGAAGCATTCGCTCTTGTAGGATTAGCTTCATAAGCTTTGTATTCTTCACACTCTGCACTAAGACCTTTTTCTGTATAGAGATTAAGTAAATCTTTAACAGATACTTTTTGCTTAAAAGTAATCGGTAAATCATCTGCCATATCAATGTTTTTATCAACTGTTTCTCGTGTGCCGCAATACCTTACAAGGTTAGCTGCGTGTTCACCTGTCAATGCGTGTTTACTGAGCTTCTCACCCGGTTTGGCTATATGAAAGTAACGGGAGTTTAAAATAAACCTTGTGCCAACCATAGCAGCCTCCGTTATGTTTGAGCTTCATATGCTGATATAATACCTTTGCTTGCCTTAACATCTTCTACAGCTTTTCTACGCATTTTATCATATGAGTCTTTGTCAAGTTCCATCATACTTGCAACAATACGAGTAAGCACATTAATTTCAACAGCTTCTTTGAATTGCAGCTTTGAGGTTCTGTTTGAAGCATTGTTTATCATACCTTCAATTTTTTGTCCTACGATAGAGCATAGATAATCTTGCGTAATTTCAGATGTTTTATAGCCAAAGTAAAAATCAACAGCTGATTCAATTATCTTATTCCTGCTTGTTTTGCCGTCATCAAGTTTCTTTAAGCTCTCAATTTTATTTATCGTTGATAAAGGCAATTGAACGCTTATCTGCTGTTTGTTTACTGATTGCATGCGCTATTCTCCTTTAAAACTTCATTACGCTTATTAATTAAAAGTGTAAGGTATTCATCTGAACAAAGATAGTTATAATACTGCTCAATTGCTATTTGCATTACAAATCCTCTTGAAATATAAAGCTCTCTTTTAAGAAACATCAGCATTCTATAACTCTTTTTGGTAATATAAAGACTTTTTTGCTTTTTAGGAATTATATCAAATTTTTCTCTTTCTTCTCGAAAAATACTTTTTATTTTTTCGGGATCTTCAAGATATTTTTGGTATAAATATTCGACAGAAGCGTTATAAACGAAAGAAAGAGTGTTTGAATTAAGAATATTTTTGGCTTTAACAGCAGTTTCGTCTATTACTTTTGATGTAAGATAAAAGCAAGAACCTAATAATTTATCATCAGGTATATTATCATTGGTTAAAGTTAATTTGTTAAAAAATCTATCTGACTGTATCATAAAATCACCTCTTAAAAGATTTTCTCGACTGAACGAATTTTACATATATTATCGTAATATCCCATATTGAAATTGTATGTTACATTTGAGTTTGACACTTCATCGTTGTATATGATTGTCTGACTGCAAATAGCCATAACATTAAACGAACCGTTATCCTCATAGTCAGAAACATACAATTGTACCAAGCCTGTAGCTTGCTCATAATTATCATCGTATGTGCTGTGACCTATTGTTGTTTGTAATTGATTATAATAATCATCTGATAAGTAATCCTTGAGCTGAGAAATATTATTACTTTGTGAACCGGAGTAGGAGAGGTAAAGCTGACAATATTTATCAATGACATCTTTGACTTCAATATTAAACAGTCTGTCATATTTGAGCTTTTCACTTTCCAATTCTTCAATCCTTTGCTGCAAATTTTCTGTGTTCATAGGTGTGGTTTCAACTGTAACAGGAGCAGTAGTCGATTCTGTTTTATTAGTATCATCTTTCAAACCACACCCTGTTACAATAACTGTTATTGCAGAAATAACGACCGTTGCTATAATAAATTTCTTTTTCATTTTTCTTCCTTTCATATACCAAAGTAGCAACAAGTGTCCCACCGTGGGACACTTGTTAGCTGAAATCCGTGTCAGATAAGCCTTTTAGGTAGTCATATGTCCATTTTCGTCTTGTTTCATAGCTGTAGTTGCTGTCACTCCAAGCCCTTTTAGAAGAATAAACAGAATCAAGAGTTGCGTTAGATACACCGTATAAAACACCATTATGACCGTTGCCGTAAACATTTTTATCAAATGAATCTGTGCCAAATTGATTTAATATATCTGCACAGTAAACGATAGCTCGCTTATCATTGATATTATTTTCCTGACAAATTGCGATATATTCTTCCGCATTTTCTGTTGATGTTTGATTTTGTGCGTCTATGCCTGCATTCGTAAGCAGCATTGCTTTAATACATGAGCAAGTATAGCTGTCAGGGACATAACTTGACCAATCGCTTCCGTTTGTTATAGCGGCAATAACTTTCCTACCGGTATTTGAGTAAGATAAAGCTACTCGGCTAATTTCTGCATTGCTTATACTGTATGCTTTTCGCAAGAGTGATAATGCGTTATTACCGTGCCAACCGTATGCACCTACTGACAGAGCACCGTTATCATTAGCTATAACTGAACCAAAATCACTGTTATCAAGTTCGCTGTAAAATACACCTACTTCATTGTGAGTAATAACATTTCTTGTTACATTTGCAAGACCTTTTTCAATTGCTGAACCAACCGCTCCATAGCAAGCTATGCTGTCATCGTTTAATTGTAATGTGTATTTATTTACATAACTTACAGTTGCCCAGTTGGAGGTTTGGCCATTGTACTCATTGCCGGCAATTACTGTAACTGAATTATCTTTTATTTCAACAACTATGCCTATATGGTCTACATTACCGGTTGCTTTATAATGGCTTCTGCCGCCGTAATCGAAGAAAATTAAGTTGCCGACTTGCGGTGTATAGTTATCGGCACTTTTTAATTTTCCAAGCTCTTTTAGGTTGTTTGTCCACATAATAGTTCCCGGTGCAAAGCCAAAATCTTTGGTTTCATAGCCTGATTCCTGAATACAGTAACCGACAAAATAACAGCACCAATCTGTCACAGAAGATTTAAAATATGAGCAATAGCGTTCACCTTGACAGGATAAATTTTGACTGCCTGGAGTGTGAGTTTGCCAAAAGCTGTACTCTTCTTTTGCTTTTTCTGCAATTGGTGCTGCATTTTGTTGTGTAGATTCATATGTAAACATCAACAGAAATAAAACGGCGGCTATAACACCTATGACTATTCCTATAATTGTATTTCTTGCTTTCTTGTTATTAATGATAAGCAAAAAATACTTAACTGCTGTAGTCATTTATTTACCACCTGCTGTGCCGAATAACTCTTTTTTGTATTCCGGTGCAATAATTTGTAAGTAGTAGCGTTCATTACCGCAGCAGTACAAGCAATGACCTCTTTTACTTATTTGTATAAGTTCCCATTCTTCATCAAGCATATTAGTTATAGCTTTGTACTCCTTAATATTGACAGTGCCGGGATAGAAGAGAAAACGGTGAGTAGGTATAGAGAAGAACGGCTTTGTATATTCAACAACCCCCGGAATCATTAAATCCTCAATATTTTGTGAAGCGATAACAAGGTTACTGTTTTTCTTTCTGCCACGCTTAACAAATGATCGCAGATACATAATTACAATTAAACTTTTAATTACCTCGTGCAGCTCGTCAACGATTACAACCGTATTGCCTTCTGTCAAAAATTTATTATTCATAAACGAAAGAATATTGAAATACATTGCATTTTTTAAGTTTTCGTTTGTATTTAATAAATTCTTTACATCAAAATTTATGTGGTCTGCATTCGGAATGTTTGTATAACCGTTAAAGAATGTAGAGTCTGTACCGATACATATTGAACGAATACAAAGCGCAAGATTACGGAGAGTGTCTTTTGTAAAAAGCATTTCTTTTCCGTTAATTTTTGAAACTTCATCATAAATATTAAGCTGCCTTTCAACTTCCTTGAACAAATCTGAAAGTATAGGATAATCAACATTTGTAAGCTTGTTCAAATCGGTACGGTCTGTAATATGAAATTTTTTGTACAGTTCTTCAAGCATTATTTCAAGAGTATCAAGTTCAGCTGTTGTAATAGCAGGATTATATGTTTTAAAGAAATCTTTGAGAAATGCTATATGTTGAGAAATAATTGTTTTATGTTTAAACGCAACAGGTTCATCATCAGTATAGCTGTCATCAAGAGGATCATTCAAAAGGCGAGGCTGCATTACATTTATAAAATACTTGCCTGACAGCATATCAATGTTTGTGCCGCCGAGTCCGTTAGTTACATCTATACATTCTTTGTCAGAATCAATACTGTAAACTTTTTTCTGCTGTTGTCGGAAAAGACATATAAGCAATTTTATAAGGAATGACTTACCTTCACCGGAGTTACCGAAAATTGCTATATGACCGTTGGTTTTATCGGTATCTCTATGGTCAATATCGGCAAGAATATTTCCACCGTGTACGGCTCGACCAAAGAACAATCCTTTAGGGTCTGTTTTGCCGGAGTAGCTGAAGGGGAAGAGGTTAGCCACTGAACTTGCAGGTAATACTCTTGCAAATTCTTTATCAAACATATCAAGTCCAAAAGGAGCTACCGAAGCAAAACCGTCACGCTGCTGCATATACAATTCATCGTATTTTACATGATTTTTATTGAGCGTTGAACATACTTTTATTTGCATATCTCTTAGTTCATTAAGAGAATTAGCTATTACTTCTACATAAACAGAGCAATGTATAAACTCTTCTTTTGTTCGGTGCGATTCTTTGAGTATTTTTTCTATGTCTAAAATATTTTCCTTGCTGTCTATTGACTTAGACATAGTTTTTGCCTCTGCAATATCGCCCATATTTTTTCGTTCTGCTTTTTCAAAGATTTTTTCTTGCTCTGACGGTGTAACTCTTTCATTATATATATGTAATGTTACACCGCCCATTTCACCGATTTCAGACAGTATTGCAGTTTGTTCTGTTTCGGTTTTATATCTTCTGATAGCAAAAACTTTTCTGTATGTATTACCTACTATGTAATATCGCCTGTGCTTAAAGTCCATAATTGACGGTGCAATTATATCCACAAAATTTTTAAGGCTTTCATTTTTAGATAATCCGTATTGTTCGCCGTCATAATCAGGCAACTCTTCATCGTATGATGTATGCTCAAGATAAATCGACAACATCTTTTTAATATCTTTTTTCTCTGCAAGTTGTACATTGAAATTTTGCTCGGCACATAGCTGCAATGCGTGATTTACAAGCTGTCTGCTGTCCTGCTGAGAAGTTCTTAAAATAATAAAAAATGATCTGCTTGTTGACATAGCAGATTTTATATTATTCATATATTCAATGTCTTTGATGTCAAGAGCTGCAATGGCTGCGTTATTTTCTTTGCTTTTCAGATTTTCGAGATGTCTTATGTTATTTTCATAGTTTTGTGAATTATTAAGACACAAAATTTCAGATTTAGGCAGTTCAGAAATGATATTTGTAAGTGAGTCAATAATACCAAGTCTTATGGGCTTTGAGAGAACAGTAATGTTTTTTGGCTTAACTTCAAGAAAATATTTTTCCTCATTGCGTGTAGTAAGAATATGATCTTCTTTAATCTCAGCTATTTCAAAGAAATTCTGCACTCTTGTATTATTGTTCTTAATTGCTTTGTTAAGTTTGCGATCTTTTTTTGACAAGTTTATCGCCTCCATTTCAAAATAAGTACATCAGTAAACAAGAACCTTATGAACAGCACAAATAATCTGATTACTGAATAATCCACAAAGCGGGCAGACAAAAATGCGTATGCAGGCAGAAAAGCTATAAAAAACCAAATATGCAATGACAAAAACATTATTATTGAAAAAGCAAATATACTTACCATTACAAATAAATCTGTTATAGTCCAGTATTTATATAGCTTTACTGCCGTAAGATTATCGGGATAGTAAAATTTTCTCATTTTTAGCCTCCTTTTAGTGAGCAAAAGAGCGGATTATTGATGTAATACCGCTTGTAGCAAAAATAGCTTGAGATACATTAGCTTTTACGCTTGTATCAAGTCCGAATTGCTGTAAAATTCTCGGAGCTTCTGCCGCAGCAAGCATAACACCTGTGGCTAAAATCAAATCCCATACATCTGCGCCGTCTTGAGTACAATATACAACCGCACCTAAAACGATTAGTATATTTGATATAAAAGATGTTGCACAAATGCCGATTACTTGTTTGCACCACCCTGAAAACGAATCTAAATATCCTCGTGGTACATTGAATAAGTGCAAAGAACCGACAAACATTTGAATTATTAAAATTCCGCCTCGTTTTATATTTGCAAGGAATACTTTAATTACACAAACAAATGTAATCAGCATAAATATAGCGAATCCCCACCCGGAAAAGAAATTTGCTGAACTTGTACTGTTATCTGAATTTATTTGGACGATAAAATTTATAGTAATATCATCTGTAAATGCCTGACAAATAATGTTACAAATATGATTTGTAAAAATCAGCAAGGATACAGGCAGGGTAGTTATTAGTAATGAAGCTAACAGACCTTTGAAAATATTAAGCAGGAGATTAATAGGAGAAACTCGTTCTCCCTCACCGACTGAAACAGCAAAGTCAAATACTGCAAAAGCTATACCGGACACTAAAAGCAATCCAGCAAAGCTTTCTATAAAAAACAAAAAATTTGTAACCATACTATTATCAAAAAGGCTTGTTGTATAATTATTATTTTGATTGATTATGTCGGTTGACCAACTTGCAAGACCAATAGACATAAACTGAGCAATTGTATAGTGTAAGTCTTTTGTTAAATCCATACAAAATATATCAGCAAGGATTAAAAGTAAAGAATCTATCATATGCTGCTCCTTTTAGCTTAAACCAAACCAACCAAAGAAGCCTGCTCCGGCAACCACGCCACAAACAATAGTAGCACCAAATGCCATTCCGATTCCTGCCCATGGAATTTCAGTTCCCTGATTACGATGGCTGAGCAATCCTTTAACAAGCTTTGCAACTGCAACTGTTAATGCTACAAGTGTCAAAAATCCAAAAATGACTGCGACTACATCTTTAAATTGTACTTTTACTTCATTAATTGCTTTATTAATGCCGCCCGAAATATCAACACCGGCGTTGTTATCGGCAGCATAAGCATTAATTGCTGTTATAGATGAAATCAGTGCTGATGTGATTGAAAATGATAACACTTTGTTTTTGATTTTTTTAAGATTCATAAAAATTACCTCCGTTAATTAACTGTTACATAGCAGGTATATGACCTACCGTTATATGTTGCTGTTACTGTTGTTGACCCTTTTTTCAATGCTTTAAAGCTGCATTGATTTCCACCTCCTCCATAATTTTGAAGAATATACGAGTTACCGACTGACCATGAAACTCCGTTATCTGCGCCGATTAAGTTAAGAAACAAAACATCATCTGTATGTATATAAACTGACGAATAAGACAAATATATATTATCTTTAGTTGTTTCTTGCGGTTTTACAGTAGGTTTTGAAGTTGGCTTCTCAACTTTTTTAGTCGTTTGAGGCTCTTGAACCTTTGTCGGTTCAGGTTTTGGTGTTTCAGATTGCTGTGGTCGGTAATAGTTGTTATTGCTTTGTGATGAATTATGAGAACTGTTGTTTATGCTGTTTTCGTTAGGTTCTTGTGATTGCTCGTGCTCTGAATCTTCAGATTTACTTTCACTTTTTGATTGCGATTCTGAACTTTCGGAGCGTTCACTATTAACGCTTTGAGAAGATTGTTGTGTTGCTAATTCACTGCTGTTTTGCCACTTAGAAATACTTTGTGTTGTTTCTGCGGCATTAGTGAATTTTATAACTGAACTTGAATAAGAAACTGTAGTATTTACTTCTTCTTTCTCTGTTTTGCCATTAACCGCAAGACTTACGATTATAACAACTGCAATCATTACTACAATAATTCCTGCACATACAATAACGAATACAGGGTTGATTTTTCGCTTGATAATCTATACCTCCTTTTTTATTTGTTATATATTAAAAGCAGTGCATATTTTAATACACTGCTCCTAAATATCGAAATCAATTTAAGTTATATATGTAGTTTAAATCAACATCAACTCTTATACCGTCAACCTTGCCGTTCCAACTGTATTGCCATAAATCAACATATGACGGCAAATCAGAGTAGGAAGTATTCGGAGCTGCTATCCAAATCAGATATTTAGATGAAAGCTCGTCCGGATATGCACTATCGACTAACATACTTTTTGCACTATACATACCAACATCATAGCCATAGCTTTTTATGCCATCGCAAAAAGCTGAAATTATATCCGTAAGAGTTCGTCTTGGCAAAACAGCTTGGCGATACTCTTCCACATCTAAAAAGACAGGAAGGTCAAACTGCTTTCCACCTATTGTGTTCATACAGTTTTTAACTTCTGCTTTAGCTGCGTCAACCGATGTAGCGTAGCTATACCAGTATGCTCCAACATTCAAGCCTGCTGACTTTGCTTGACGATAATATTCTTGAAATTTATTATCTTCTTGGTTCGGGTCTTTGCCGTAGCCTGCACGAATAATAACGCAAGTGACACCTGTATTTCTTACTTTGTTGAAATTAATATCACAGTTCCATTCGGAAATATCAATACACTTCGCTTTTTCAACTTTTACTTTTGTTGTAATTATTTTATTACATTGTTTTATAGTAACAGTTGCATTGCCGACTTTATTCACTTTCACTTTTGCCAAACTTTTTTCCGTTGAAATAATTTTAGCAACAGAACTGTCAGATGATGTAAAGGTGATCTCATTTACATCATTATTTGTATCAACAGAAATCGTAAAAGTATCACCGACATTTTTGCAATATTCTTTTGTTGATATACTTATCTGCGTATTATTTTCTACGCTCTGATTGCTGATTTCAATTTGTAAAAACGATACATCGTTTACATCAATTCTGCCGTCATTGTTCAAATCAAGTTTTGTATCTTCTGCAAAATCAGACAAAGCATTTTGCAAATATGTAACATCATTCACATCAATTTTATTATCCGCATTAATATCAAAACCTTTTGCAAGTACAGACATTCCACAATTGATAAGTACAATACTCGTAATTACACCAATTATTATATTTTTTATTTTCATTTACCCATTAATCCTTTATTTAATAAATCATCATATTTATTTGAAGCAATAAACAGTGTGCACACTATAAATGTATCAGCTATCGCTAAAAAACTCATTACTTTGAAAAATAAAGCCATTATGCACACCTCACATATGTTCCTCTTGCAACATTTTTTGATAGCAATATAAAGTAGCTTTACAATCAGCTAAACTATCGTGAGCAATGTCTGTTCCCCAATCATATCCGTAATATTCTGCACATTTAGTGAGTTTTTGCCATTTGTGACAGCCATATTGCTCGCTCCATTCTCCGTATATGTCTGCAAAATCTTGCATAACATCTATGACAGTCGCCTTGCTGTTTTCAATGCCGACAGCAGAAAGAAAACTTAAATCAAAATCTACATTGTACCCTATGATAGTATGAGCAGAATTGATAATACGACTGATTTCCTGCTTCACTTCAAGAATATTCGGTGCAGTGGCAACTGTTTCGGGGGTTATGTGATTAACCGCCATAGCTTTATTCCAATTATCTGTATAAAGCGGCTTAATATAGCTGTTAAAAAGAGTGTTGCCCTGACTGTCTATAATTGACACCTGTAACAGCTCATCGTCATAAGGATTAAGACCTGTTGTTTCGGTATCTATGACTATTTCGTCATAGATAATTTCGGATTTATACAGAACGCTGAAAGTCTTTTTTATAATATTCTGAGTAATTTCTTTTTTGAACTCTTTTTTGAACAACTGTAATTCTTCTTGTTTTTTCGCCTCTTTGCGCTTTAGAAGAGCTTTTCTCTGAGCTATACGCTTACTTTTTTCGTCTGCTCGGTATTTTGCAAGCTCCTGCTCGGTCATATGGCGAACTTCCTCGTCCCACAAGTACAGCTTTTTAGACGGACAATTAGCATTAACCCATAAATACTTACCACTCTGTTCGTCAACCTTTATAAAGTGCTTTGCTTTCCATTGATTTTCAGTAATTAAAGTCCTGCCTTCCGGAACACTGATATGTGTTCTGACCGTTGATTTATATTTATCCCAAACATTACTCATTATGTACGCTCCTCAAACAAAATCATATTTTTATATACTTCTTCTCTTGTAATCAAGCGAAGATTATTAAGTAATTCCTGCAATCTCATATATAATTCCTGTTTTACTCCGCTCCTAATGTTCTTTTTAAACTCACACAAATAAAAATAGCAACTGCTATTAATGGAATCATTCCTAATGTGATATACAAACCCATTTGAGCATATTTTGAATAGCTTTTAGGTTCGTCTGTAGTTGCAAGTTGCGTGACATTGCTTGTAACCCTCTCACCACGCACACACAATCTGTGTGTATTAATTGAATACGGATAACAAGTAACCAATGTTACATAGTCTTTGCCGTTCTCAATTTCAAGTTTACTTGAATCATCAGGGTCAACTATATTAATCTCACACACCTTGTATGTGAGTGTTTTATTCAGTACATTTATTTTAAAGGTATCTCCGATTTGCAGTTTGTCCAATTCATCAAAGAACACCTGTTCAGGATAACCAGAGTGAGCGGATATAACAGCGTGTGTGCTTGCACCGCCAACAGGTAGTGAAGTGTTTGCCAAATGTACACAACCTTTTTTGAGTTTTTCTTCTCTGGTGCTGTCGTGATACACAGGTAAGTCAACATTTATCTTCGGAATTTCGATAGTACACATTATATCGTCATAGTTGAGAATGTTCTCGTACTCTGACATTGCTGCATTGTATTCGTCTTTTTCTTCATCGTTTAATGCACTCTTTGCAAGCAATTCGTTAAAATTTTGAGCCTTAGCAAGCTCGTTGTTAATCTCCTCGTCAGACATTGTCTGAGTGCTTGTATTGTAATTTGATATTACAGTTTCGTTGTTCTTGCTGTTGATGTAATCGGCTATATTCGGATAGATTAAAAAGCCTATTCCGACCGCAGCAAGAACGCAGAGGGATATAAAAAATATTTTAGTTTTCATAATTTTTTCGTGAGCAAGGGCCACCGATAAATCGGCAGCCCTTTTGTTGTTATAGTTTAATTATTTAGCTGTCTTAGCCGATTTCTTCTTGATGAGGTATGCAAGTACCAACGCAAGAGAAATGCCTACACAAGCAAATCCTGCTACACGAATGAAGCCTACATATCCGCCTGTCTTAGGGAAGAATACGATTGTATCAGTTACGGTAATTTCAACTGCGCCGTTTGTCGGAGCATTCTGTACCCAAGTATTTTTGGTAAACACTGAATTGTACTGAACAGGGATTTCAACTTCAATTACCTTGCCGTAAACATTGTAACCGGCAGGAGCAACAGTTTCTACAATGTAATATGTTCCGCTCTGTAATGAGATTTCCTCATTTGCTGAATTTTTAAAAATTACATTACCGTTGCTGTCTGATGTACCCGTTCCAATAACATTTGTATGAGCTTTATCGTTATACAGGTCAAAGATTGCACCTGCAAGCGGATTGCCTGCTTCGTTAAGCTTGTTTACACCAATGCCGTATGTGTAAACATAAACCTTGTTGCCCGGAACGCTGTCAACACCTGATGCATTACCATACTCAAGCTTTACATCTTCATTTGGGTTGCCTGCAGTGCCTTTAACGGCATATTTGTTGAGGTTTGCTGTGTATGTAACAACTACATACTTAGCACCGCTTGTGTAAAAATCTGACTTTGCAAGGTATTCAGGAGTAAGAGCAACATTGAACTTTGTGTTTTTGCCTGCACCCTCGCTTGTTACATTCACCTTGTAATCTGTGCCGTTTACAAGGTTTTTGCCAATCTTTGCAACCTTGCTGTCAGCAAGATATACATTGAATGAGCCTTTGTTAAGTGTAAGACCTGCACTCATATCATCATATACAGCGTATGTTGTGAGCTTAATGTCATTTGAGCCTGCTACTGTGTTTTTGAGCGAAAAGTTTACTGTGTCGCCAAGGCTAACATCTGTATAGTTAGTATTGTTCTTTGTGCTGTTGGTAATTGACTTTTCTGTTGACGGTGTGCTGTCAGCTACCTTGCTTGCAAGATTGATTTCAGCGTAGCTGTATACCCAACCGTTATTGTAATATGGGAGAGCAAGAACAGAGTTTGTGATACTTGTAACACCGGCAGGGTACTTAACACACTTGATGTAATAAATACCCTGTACAAGGTTTGAAAAGCTCTGTGTTGTGTTTGTTGCTGATGAAGTAAATGTACCCTGTGATACTGCCGTACTTAAATCAGCGTTATCGAGTGCGTCAAGAGCAGCCTTTGAATCGCCTGCAAGAATTTCTGCGCTGATTGAATTTACAAGAGATGTGTACTCTGTTTTGAACGGAGTAGCTGTTGTGCTCTTGAGGTCCGCAACTCTGAAAAGTTCAAAAGTATAGCCCGGTTTAGTGCATTTTACACTGATATTTACCTTTTGGTCTGTCTTAAGTGCAGTAGCCGCACTTGCTGTTGGGATCGCCGCAAAGAGTAATGTCAACATCATTACTACTGCGAGCAGTTTGCCTGTGAATGATTTTCTAATTGATTTTCTCATAAGAAAACCCCTCCTTAAAAATTTTTTGCGGACAATTTGTCCGTTGTATGGAAAAAGCCCAACAGATTTACTGTTGAGCCTTTTTGCCGATGCTTTTTTTCTTTTTTCTTATACCTAAACCAATAGCACCTACCAATATTGTAAATGCTAATACAGCGGCGCCGATTTCAATGTACATCGGTCTGTTGTTGCCTGTTCCGCCTGTTTCAGGAATGAAGACACTGTTATTCTTAACTGTAAGCTGTATGTCAAGTGTATCTAAGCTGTCGGGCGAAATCGTAAAGTTAATTTTGCCTGCATACGGCATATTACCTTTGCTGTCTGTTTCAATGAAGTAATAATCACCGGGCAAGAGGTTATTTACAATAATTCTGCCGTCGCTGTCGGTAACGAGCTTTGTTACCGTATCAGCCGTCTTGCTGTCGGCAGCTTCGTACATAATACTGCTGTTTTTATTTATAACATTAACAATGCCTGTTTTTGTGTTGTAGAGTTCAAACTCAATACCTTCAAGCGGATTGCCGTTGCCGTCTGTTTTTAAAAGCTCTACACTGCCACGCTTGAGCAGGTTTTTCATCGTAACTACAAAGCTTTTGCCGTCCTCAAGTGTTACGGTTTGAAGTGCAGGCTTTACATACTTCGTGGGGAAGTAATATGTACCGTCTGCATTTTTAAAGCCTAATTCGTCAATTGTGTATTTAACCTTTTCATTGCTTGTGTTATACACCGCAAGATTGGTAAGCTGAGCAGTGCCGTCCTCGCCTGTTACAAGCACCTTATTTGTTTTGCCGTCATCAGACTTTACCGAGAAGTAAAAACCACTTACAATGCCGTCCTCAGACTCTTTTTGAACGATTAAGCCTGTCTTTTGCAGTCTGTTTGCAAAATAAAATGAAAGAGTAACATTTTCCTTAAGAGTAACAGTTCTTTCTACAGGAGGAACATATCTGTCAGGCACAGAATATGTACCGTCAGCGTTTTTGTAGCCAAGCTCTTTAATTGTGTAGTTTACATATTCACCGCTTGCCTTATACACAGGCAAGTTAGTGAGTGTTACCTCACCGTCAAGTCCTTTTGAGGTAGTTACAACATATGTATCTGTCACTCCGTCATCAGACTTGACATTAAACCATACATCCTTAGCAGTATTAGCTCCTCGCTTACTGTCATCAGCGGTTTTGTAGATTGTAAGATTGCCGTAAACAGTATCTCTGGGTTCAGGCACTTCAATCTCGTTAAATGTTGTGATTGAGCCTGTGGCTTCATCGACCTTTATTTGACGGATAAACAATTCAGGATTGATTTTGTAGCCTGTCGGGGCTTTGGTTTCCTGTATTGTTATAGTGCCGAGTGGCAGTGTAGGGTCATTTGAATTTGGAGCATAATAAAACGGCTCTCCAAAATCACTTTCTGCTCTGTTACTATCGCTTAAGTAAGTGTTTCCTCTTTCTGTTGTTTTAAGTACCCATTTTCTCTCAGGTGATTTTCCTGCAAGTTCACTCTCAGAATAGTAATAACCACTATAGTATTTTACAGTGAATTCTGCACCTGACATATTGGTTGTCTGACCTGTTATAGCGTCTTTTTTCTGCACCAATATACGAATAGGGTCATTCATTGGCTCATCAGCAATAGTAGCTGATAACACTGCAAAACCACCGTTTGTGCCATTTATAGCCATTTGCACCGGACGGTTATAGTTTTTAAAACCTTTCGGTGCTGCCATTTCGACAGCATAGTAACTGTCACTGTATGCAATTTTATATAGCTCTGAATTTGCGTTATAGTCCCAAGAGTTGCCGTCTTTAGATATAGCTTTACAATCACCGTTGCTATCGGTGATGAAGTATCTAACGATGTTATTCTTTACACTGTTATCTGCAAGATAATCATAAGCACTCTTTTTGTTTGCAAATACAGCAAACATACCACCGTCTAATGAATAGCAGTCATTGTCTGTTGTCAAATCAGGATTACTGCTTTCTTTTTTGAACTTCAGCTTAACGATTTCGGTATCAGACAGTTGAAGAATATCAAGTATTCTTTCGTTATTGCAATCGTCTGTTGTGACTGTAACATTGTATTTTTTGTTGCTAAGAGTGAAGTAACCGTTTGCCGGTGCTTTTGTTTCCTTGAGGTAATACTGACCTGAAACAAGCTCAAAGTAATTCTTTGTAATCCAGTCCTGATTGGAGTATGAATACTTAATTTTTGCAATATTACCGTTTTTATCAAGCTCCGCAACTGCAACTACTTTGTTATCATCACTATACAAGGTGTACTGTGCACCTGCAAAATTTAAATAGTCTTTATCAGTCGTCTGTTCTGTCAGGTTTTTGATTTCTTCGCTTGTACCTGACTTTTCAAGATATAATTTAGCTTTTTTCGGAATTTCAACTATGAGGTGCTGATATGTTCCGTCTTTTGGATTTTTTGGCTTTGGGTGTGCAATATAAATGTTGGTTGTACTTGCGTAACTTGCAATCTTGCTGTAATTACCGCTGTGCTTTGAAACACGCTGACACACATCAACAATCATATTTACCATTTCAGAGATGTCACTATATCCGCTCCAAGTTTTCCAAGCTGTACTTTTATCATTAAGCATTGTGTGATAAAGCTGAGATAGTGCGAAATGACTTAGAATATAGTATGCGTCATCATTACTTATTTTAGCAGCAGAGAAGAATGAGCTGTATTTGTAATCGGCTTTCGGACCTATGAATTTGTCATACATATACTGCTTCATAGTCTTGTTTTCAACTACAATTTCTTTACTGTCAAAAAAATGTTTTGCATACAGCAACTCTTCACCAACAATGAGTGCTTTTTCGGAAGTGTTGCTTGAATTTGGATCAAGCTTAATAACTTCCTTACCTGTATCTCCGTAGAAGTCTGTAAATTCAACAGTTTGTCCGCCGGTAGTCTGAGCAAATGACTGTGGGTCAATGCAATAGCCTATTTCACCGTTGAATTTAAACTTGTATGCGTCCAAACGACCGTCACTGCCATTGTTGACAAGAACGATAGGCTTCTCTGATGATTCAATTAGCACCTTGCCTCCGATTTCATCAAGTCCCGTATATGAATATGCTCCTGCAGAAACGCTTGCAATAGGCAGCATAGCAAAGATTGTTGTTAATGCAACTGCCAATGATGTCAGCTTTTTAGGCTTGCAAAAAGAAATAATTGCCGACTTTAGCTTCTTAAATTTGTTCATAAAACTCTCCTTTCAATGAGATAGTATATATTGTGAGGGGGCGGTGGACTTCTGCTCATATCAATGCTCCTTTCAGATTTTTGGATATAAAAAAGCAGTCAAGTTTTTATACTTAACTGCTTAATTTTAGATTATTTAATTGTCAGTGAATTAGTACCAACCTGCTGCTCTTACGAGAGTTGTTTTTGTTTCATAATGTCCTTTTTCGGGAACTGTTTCAGTTTCATAGCCAACAATTGTTGATATAGTTTCGACACGATAACTAAAATCATCGCCGTTTGGTAAATGAACCGCTTCATCGTGACCTTGAACATTGCCAGTGATTTCTGCACCGCATATATTACATATTGTAGCTGTATGGTCTTCATATATCGGACATTGCCAAGTGTAGCCTTCCTCATCAACTACCCAAACTTTTTCGGTTTTGTACTCTGCATCGTACCAAGTTTTTCCCTCGTGTGGGTCTTTTGTTGCAGGCTGTGTAACCGGTGCCGGTTCAGGCTTACTTGAAGATGATGAGCCGGAGCCGCTTGACGGCTTGCTCTGACTTGAGTTGCTTGAACTCGAACCGCCTGACGGTTTACTCTGACTTGATGAGCCGCTTGAGCCTGAATTGCTTGCAGGCTTGTTTGTGCTGCCTGATGAGCCGTTGCTCTTGCTTGTCTGACCGTTGCCGCCATTGTTATTATTGTTGTTAGTCTGATTGCTGTTGCCGTTGCTGTTATTGTTGCTCTGACCGCCGTTGTTCTGCTTGCTGTCGGTCTTTGCTGCATTATGTGCATTAACTTCCGTAGCTTTTTCCGACTTCTCCGCAGGCTGTGTCTGCTTAACCTCAACAACCTTAGTTGCTTCTTCTATATGAGTGTTACCCTGTGAATCGGTAACTACCTGTGTAACTGTCTGAACAGATGTACCGATTACTTCATCAGCCGTTGCAACAGGCTGTTTATTTCCGCAAGCGGTCAGCATAGCAATAATGACCGCCGCCACCGTTACTGCCGCAACCGCAACAATACCAATAGCCTTTTTCTTATTTGTTTTTTTCTCTGCCGGTTCATTCGTATTTGTAATGTTTGTGTTCATTTCCTGTGTAGTCATACTTCTGACCCCTTTCGTATTAGTGTTTATACTTATATTGTATCGTTCACAATTTTGTTTGTCAATCCAAATAAAAAAGCAGTCAAGAAATTCACTTAACTGCTCCGATTGGTATATTGACTTTTAATTTTTATGTTTTATATATTTTTTAATAAGTTCATTATCTCTTGTGATTTCCATTTTATCATTATATTCTTTTATCCAATAGGAATGAATATTACAAAAAAGCAAAGCCAAACCATTGATTATTAATAATGGAAATAAAGAAAAGTCTAAATAATTAATCCACTGATTTTCTATTGTAGCTATAGCTTGATGTAATTCATCTATGCTTGCTTGATTTAAAGTTACAAAATTACTATTTGAACTTATTGTATTTTCAAAAAAATAAACGATCATAATTTTTGTTAAAGAAAATAATGCTAATAATATTTCTATAATAGTATTGGCTGTTATAGCTATATTACTATTTGAGATTAAACTTAAAATAATATATATAATTACATAGATAAAAAAGAAGTATATATCAGAATTAATCTCTAACAACTGAGAAATTATATAAGATAATATAAAATTAATTATTATCGATAAACACATATATCCTCTTAATGTAGTGAAAAGGCAGTAAAAATACTGATATATTATATCTATATAATACAAAAAAATACTTACCCCAGAAATACCTGATAATATATATACTATAATTATATAGTTATTTTGATTTATATGAAAATAATTACATAATAAAATTAAGATAAGTAATACTGTGAAGGGTAAAGCAAATGTAACTTTTGTAATTCTTTGAATTATCGCAAAAATATCATAATCTATATTTTCAAAAAATGCTTTTGTTTTCATTAATCGTAACTGACATATCCAAAAAAAATTAAAGAAATAATTTACAATTATCATGATTTTTAATAACTCCTAAAGATATAGGATATTATATCATTTTTTGAAAATAGTTTCAATGATAGCTTTTAATAGTTTCTTTGTTATTGGTATTAACATAACACAAAGGCAAGGAATTACATAAAAAATACAGTTATTAAACGATAAAAAAGTTAAAAAAATACTAAATATGTCAATTATTAATTCTATTTTTTTATTTGAAATTTTATTAAATATTTGATAAAATATCATATTCAAACTTAATAATACGATTGACAAAGGAAAGTACAAATCAAACTTATTGATAACGACATAATGAAAAATTTGGCAAAGAAGCACAACTATAAAGTTGTCACAATTTATGCTTATTCTTTTATTTTTATATTTAGATATTACCGTTTTAAAAAACATATAGCACGAGATAATGATTGATATAATTATAGGAATGTACTGCAACCAATATGCTGTTTTTAAGATAGTCAATATAATTTTTATTGACATAGAGCCTGCCCCCATTTCTTATATATAAAGCTAATCTTCTTATTAGGTGCGAAAAAAGCAGCTAAGTTTTCACTTAACTGCTCCGGTCTTGTCCTATTCATTGATTAACCTCTCCTTTGTTGATTTTTATATCTCTTTATATTTATTATATACCACATATCACAATAATAACATTGTCAAATATATAAAAGGGTGAGATGTAAATGGATAAAATAAATAAGAGAAGTATTCCAAAAGAAAGAGAGTTTATTTGCAAGATGTGCGGAAACACATTCAAATCAACTGCTACACACGCAAGCTATTGCAAATATTGGAGCATAAAATGAGTTTTAACGAATTTATTAATACTTGCATTGATTATTACATAAAAAATCATAAAGACTGATTATTCCAATTCGTTTTTATGTGATTTATCAGATGCCTTTAAATAATCTTCGATACTCTGACGGGCAAACTCAAGTTCTTTTAATTCGCTTACTGTTTGTTTGTACTGCTCGTTTAATTCTTTTATATCTTCAATCAAGTGATTCCTTTCGTTTGTTAGTTTTTCAATCCTCGGCGATGTTTTGTCAGGATACAAATTTAATAATTTATTAACGGCATCATCGTACTTATGTAGTGCGTTGATGTTTTCTTTTTTATAACGGCTCGGATTTTTTGAATTTTGCAAACCTGTATGAACAGCTTTGTATTTTTCGTATGTGTTAATGAGTTTTATTGCATCTCCGATTTCATCAACCTGCCGTTGTTTCTTGTATGCAAAGATTAAGGCAACAACGCCGCCTATGATTGCAACGCCAACAAAACTTAGAATTATTACTTGTGGAGTACTCATACCACTTGTAATTTCAGCCGAATCAGATGTAGCTACCTTATCATATTCAGATACAGCAGATACGCTTACAACAGATACAACAAGCATAGCTGCAATCATTACAGCAACTATCAATTTTTTTATAATCCTCATATTTTACATCTCCTTTGCTTTCCACCATTCGTTGACTTTTTCGACTTCTTTCTCCCAGTCGGCTTTCTCATTCTTTTTGAGATAGTCCGATTTGATTTCTGCGATTTGCTTCTCCCAGTCATCAATATTGGTTTTCAAAAATTCGATTTCTTCCTCGTCAAAAACACTCTGGTCTTTTTTGTAATCTTCCAGTTCTGCATATCCATTTTCAATATCATCTATGATTTCTAAAAAATCATCATACACATCATAACCCGTGCACAAAAGAAATTTTAAAAGTGTTTCTTCGGGGAACATTCCAAACCAACAACGCTCGAACCACTTGTTGGCATAATCTCTTTCATCACTTCCGTTTGAGTAAGTACCACCAACTAAATCTCCGACAAAATTCTCTATCAGCTCTCCAATAGTCAGACCATACTCCCCACACTTTCTCGCCAGTCGGTCACAATCTGCGTCCGAAAGCCTTACAGTGATTTTTCTCTCTTTTATTGTTTCAATTTCTTTCTTCTGTTCGTTGTCCCAACTCATATTCTTTACTTTTACTTTCATATTAACAAATCCTTTCCTCTTGAGGTGCGAAAAAAGCTAATAAATATTTAAAATATATTTTAAAATCGAATAAATAAAAATATTACACCTATGATTTCAACAGCAAACCAAGTAGCTGTCATTAATATTCCATATTTATCTACAAGTTTTATTTTTCTGTATATTTTAATGGTGTTGTAAAGTGAAATTGCTATAAAAATCGGTGAAATAATTATTATAATAAGTAATAGTATAATCATAAATTTCCTTTCATTTATATAATAAATTATGTTTAGTACAAACACTGCAGTTCCGCACTAACTGCAGTGTTTCTTCATTTTAATAAAAGGAGAAGGGGTATGTAAGGTGCGGTTTATTTTTACTTAAACTGAATTGACTTGAATTTTGGACAATTATAAAATGAATTGCTCCACTTGAGGTTTTTATTATAAGCATAAACAGTTGTAAGTTTGCTGCAATTATTGAAAGCTTTATCGTTAAGCTTTCCGATATTTTGAGGCAAAGTTACTGTTGCGATTTTTGAATTGTTTGAAAATGTATTAGAACCGATTTCGGTAACTACATAGTTGTAGCCGGGGAGAAATCCCGGTACTGTTACATTTGTATCATTGCCAAAATATGATTGAGAAATCAACTTTGAATTACTGCTCATTTGAAATATAAAATCACCATACACAATGATTGATTTTGAAAGATACTGTTGCAATAAAGATATATCGTTAATGTCTAATTTTCCGTTGCGGTCAAAATCAGCATATGCCGAGTAAAATTTCATATCTTTATATCCTGCGAGATATTGCTGAATTAATGATACATCTACAATATTAATTATGCCGTCAAGGTTTACATCACCAATTTTCGGTGCTGCGTTTACCGGTGATGATAATAATGCTGTTGATAAGCTAAGTACTGCTAATGAAGCACAAATTATTCTTTTGATTTTCATATTTACCTCCTTGTGGGGTGTAGGGCTGTTCCAAATGTTTTGAAACAGCCCTGTATTTCTATCATCGGGGAACGATGAGAAGAAAACTATGTATTTGATATAAGTTCAACGAGTTTTTCTTTTGGAAAGAATTTTCTTAAATATCTGCGGATAGACTCATCAAGTTCATTATAAGTAACTGTATATTTATTATTGTTAAGATAAAATTCAAGCTGCTTTTTAAGAAACTTTAATTTGTATTCGCAATTTTGATATTCCTGATATGGAACATAATTTTGTGTATTACCGTTTGCAGAAAAATTCTTAAATCGTTGACTAAACATATTAACTGATTCGGCAGTGGTAGGAAATGCAGTTGCATAATATTTTAATACCGAGCTTGTACTGTTTAAAACTGTAGCCGATAAGGTCATAATCAGTTCGTTCGGTAACTGCTCTTTTTCCTTTAAGTGTCCCACCGTGGGACACTTGTGGTTGCTTGGTTCAGGATTAATTACCTTTTCAGATGAATTATTAACTTTTTCTTTCTCTGCTTTAAGAGATTCAATGTCAATATTTTCTTTTTCAATATCAGCTTCTTCTTCAAATAATACCGGTACATCAACTTGTGGAAAAAAGATTTCTTGCAGATTGTCAGGTTCAAGTCTTATTCTTCTTGCAATGTCTTTATCAATCTTTTGGCAAACCGAGGCATTATTAAGAATAAAATTAAGCAATGAGATCTGTTGTTCCTCTGAAAGGAATGAAAGTTCATATCCTGCACCGACTGTAATTGCTCCGCTGTCAACTTTGTTAAGTAAAGGTTTAATGAGATATGTAAGTCTGATGTGTCGATGAACAGCTTTTCTGTTTGTGTTGTTTTGCTCTGCTATAGCTGATACGGTAGATTTACTGCCAAGCTTTTTTAATAGTTCGGATTGTTCCGCATAACTGAAAGCAAGTTCAGAAGGGAGATAGTCGGTGTTACGGTCATTATTAGTGGCCAATAAGATTAGTCTTTGCTTGTCCGGGTCGGTTTCGTTTTTTATTATTGCTTTAACAGATTTTTGCCCATTCAGTATGCATGCTCTTTTTCTGTGCCTGCCTGCAAGTAAAACATATCTGCCTTCTTTTTTTGACTTCACAACAGTAACAGGGTCAATTTGCCCAATGTGTTTCATACTTTCAGCTATGTTTTCAATTTTGTCTTGATGTATGCTTTGTGGTTGGTCATCTATTTCATCAATCAGTGATATGTCAATTTCTACAACTTGATTTTCCGTGCTTCCGCCGAGCAATTCAGAGTATGCCTGCTCCGGTGTTTTTAATATTTGCTTTTTGGGTTTAAAAAAATCAGGCATTTTCACATTCCTCCATAATCCTATGTGCAGCTTCTATATACTGAGCACCTACAACTGATTTGCAGTCTGAAACGCTGCTACGATGAAAACCTACTGAGTTTTTTGTTTCTGTTCTATATGATATATATGTATTAAAAACAAGATCGTTATAACTTTCTTTAAGTGCGTTGTAAATTGTAGCGGAATGTCTTGTATTAGTCTGATACATAGTAACAAGCATTCCGAGAAGATATTTACGAATATCGGTATCTTTCTTAATTCGCATAAAACTGTCAAGCATTTGTTCTACGCCCTCATAACTGAGTAAATCTGCCTGAACAGGAATAAGCAGCTTATCACAAGCGTTGAGAACATTTGTAACAAGCAAATCAAGAGCAGTTTGACAATCAAATATAATGTAATCGTAATTTTCGTTAAAGTAGTCATTCTCAAAAATTCTTGAAATTACAGTTGAACTGTTATCATCTGCAGCAATAATTCCGAGCATACCTGCAAGCAAATTGATCGAAGGTATGAAATCAAATTTTTCTTTCTCGCAAGGGCGAATACAGTTTTTGAAATCCACATTCTGCTTTGTTACGGTGCTAAAAATAATGTCTGATGTTGTAGGTTTGCCGTCAGCTTCCCAATCGAGCCAGTTCGATAAGTGGTGCTGTGGGTCGCAATCAACAAGCAATACTCTGCGATTGTTGACAGCAAGAGCTGCTCCGAGATTTAATACAGTTGTAGTTTTTCCTACTCCACCTTTTTGATTTGATACTGCAATTTTTATTGCTTTGTTATTTTCTTTCATTTTTCGTTCCCCCGATTAAATGATAAATTTTTTACTAAGTGTCCCACCGTGGGACACTTGTTAGTTTGAATAATAAAAAAGACTGCCAAAAACGCAGTCATAATTACATCATCATAGCCATTCCCATATCGGGCATTGCTATTTGATTTGGTAAAATGGGTTGTGTCACCTGTGAAGCCTGAACATTTTTAATTGATGGTGTAAGTTCAGATTTTAGACTATTGTTGATATTATCCGCAACTGATTTATATGCTCTGTGAGAGTGATCAAGTGATTTTGTAATGTCAGCCGAAGAGATACTTTTGTCTGCACACATTGCTTTGTATTGATCGGCAAGATGTCTTTGCCTGCTCTCAGGTATTTGCAAGCCAAAGTATGACTGCAACATTACCGATGTTGCGTCAGCTTCAAATTCCATTTGAGCTTCACTTTTAATTTGAGTTTTATCAAGCTCTTTATGTAAAATAGCGTGTGCGGTTTCGTGTGTAAGTACTGATAATTTTGTTGAATCGTCAAACATACCGCTAAGCGAAATTGAATTGCTTGCAGGATCAAAGAAGCCTCGCAGTGATACTGAATTAAATTGATTTTCGTGTACTTTACAATTCAACTCTTTTTCGCAATATGTTTTCATAAGTTCGTATAGCTGTTTATGCTGTTCTGATGTGTAACCAAGATCGAAATATTTAGGATAATCTTCTTTAGGACAATTTGTTTGTGCTATGTCAAAAACAGTACCGACTTTAAAATGTATTCGTTGCTCTGCCTCAATTCTATGTAGCTTGTAAGCCTCTTTCTGTTCTTTTGTAGCTTTACTGAGAGGAACAGGGCTGCCGTCAATATTAAGGTATGTCTTTATAGTTGGCACAAGTATTTTCATTCCGTGTTCGCCACGCTTAACCGAATAACCCATATCCTGATATGCTTTATAGCTGTTACAAAATGCTGCACCTGGGTTTTGTTGATATATGAGCAGAGAATTTCTTGAACTGTAGTTATAAAAACGAGTAGAGAATTGCAGATACTCAATTAAACTTTGAGGGTTATCATTAAAGTTTTTAGCCAGGTCAATGACCTTTTGTTTCATTTCTTCTTTTGTCTGTTCTGATTTTGCCGGATCGTAAGCCAAATTCAACACCTCTCAATCTGCATATTGATTCTTAATTTCTTTTTGTACATTGTACGGCAATTCTGAAATACTTGTTAAATCTTTTTGAGAAATAGTTTCTCCTATTTCAATAAGATTTTCGGGTATTTCACAGAAAAATAATTCGCCGTCCTCACGCTTGACAATAAGTTTATCTTCATAATATCCGACAACCTCGTTGTCTGTGTACGGTTCTTCAAAACTTAATATACTCATAGCTGCCTCCTGTTTTTTATATAAAAAAGACCTCATAAACAAAGTTGTTGAATATTGACCATATTATTACAATATGTTACAATATTGTTACCTGATTGCTTACGAGGTGTATTTTATGACTTTATGTGCTGCTTATCAGCAGTTCTTGAAAGAAAAAATTTCTGAAGGTGTAACTGAACAAACTTTAAAATATTATAAATATAATTTACCGAAGTTCATTGAATGGTGTGTAGATAACAAAATAGAAAATGTCGAAGATGTTTATACTCATTTATTTGAAGATTACAAACTCTATTTAATTGAAAATAAAAACGGTACTAAAAAAATATCACTGCAAACTTATACAAGAGCAGTGAAAACATTTTTATTATGGTTAAATGAAAATGAGTTCATTCAAAATGTGGGAAAGTTGAAACTTATTAAAGCTGAAATTGCCAATATAGTTCCTTTGTCAGATGTAGAAGTAAAAATACTTCTCAATAATTTTGATAACTCATACTTTGGTATTCGCAATAAATTAATGGTAATGTTTATGCTTGATTCAGGTCTGAGAAGAGGAGAAGTAGTAAGTCTTGAATCAAAAAACATATTTATGCATAACAACACTATGTTAGTGCAAGGTAAAGGAGAAAAAGAGCGATTAGTACCTTTTGGTGAAGAAACTAAGCGATATATTAATCGTTATTCACACATGAGAAACGAATATGAAAAACGCTTTTTCCAAAAAGAAGATGGTACACCGATTACCGATAATACAATCAAGATGTATTTTCAAGATTTAAAAGAAAGTACAGGAATTATCAGATTGCACCCTCACTTACTTCGCCACACTTTTGCGACTAACTATATTCTTTATGGCGGTGATGTTGAAGAACTGCGAATATTGCTCGGACACACAAGTTTACAAATGACAATGAAATATGTGCATTTAGCTACACAACAAAGAATACTAAATCAGCGTTATCATAGTCATATTGATAAATTATTTTGTCAATATGATAATAAATTGGCTCAGTAGAAGGGATAGCTTAAAAAGCTGAGGAAATAACTGTTCAGCAAGTCTATATAATTTTAACTTATCAATAGCAGCATACATTTTTAATGTCTCCTTTAATTTTATTTTTCTTTAACAATGTAAAATTTGAATAAATCGTCATAATCAACGATATAAGAAACATCAGAATTGCGTTCAGTTAAAAGAACTTTGCAACAATTAACAAATAAATGAAATTCATAACCACTACATTCAAGCACATAAAAACTGTCACGCTGATATTTGAAAAAGAAGAAATCTGATAATTTTTTATTTAAAATCTCATGAAAATAAAACTTACACAGCTTAACCATATTTGTTTTATTTACATTAAGCTTAAGTTCTTTGAATTGTGTGTTTTCAAGCATTTTTAATGTCCCCTTTCCAATAAAGAAACACTACTGTTCCTTTTAATCAAGGTGTCCGGAGTTCGAATCTCCGATGGGTCACCATAAAGCCGCAAGGTATGTTGCCTTTGCGGCTTTACTTATATAAATGTAAAAGACACTGTCGGTAATTTGCACGAACAACTTTTTAAGCTGGCTGATTAGAATAAGCGTTTTACACAAAAATTATATATTGGGCTGTCGCCAAGCGGTAAGGCAACGGACTTTGACTCCGTCACCCGTGGGTTCGAATCCCGCCAGCCCAGCCATAAGCACCGATTTTTGAAGTTGGTGCTTTTCTTTTTGGAGTGTTAAAAAATCAAGGTGTCTAAGTCAAGGTGTCTAAATGACTATCAAACTTATTATTCACTAATTGCATTTGTGCAGCCAAATGAATATATATTTGAGTGATTGAGATAGAACTATGACCGAGTAGAACCCTGAGTACTTCAAGATTACCGCCCTGGATGAGCTTGTAAAATAAAGTGTGTAAGTTAAAAAATAGCTTGCGCACTTTTTCAATTTCGGGAAAGTGTGCTACAATGAAAGGAAGGAAAAAGGAATGAACGAAATGGCAAAAAAAGAGAGAAAGCACACGGGGTGAGAACCTCGCAAAGCAAATTATCGAACATTATAATCAGAAAAGCGTTGCAGATATGCAGGACGCCTTGCCCCACTTGTCCTTAAACAAAATCAGGTTGTTCATAGCTTCTTCCTCGCTGATTGCCTGATATACTTTCTTGAGGTCAGCCATAAGCTCCTTGATGTGTTTGTAGCTGACAAACCTTGTGCTTGAGCGTATTTGATGAATGATGCAACGCTGAATTTGTGCGTTTGGAAAAGCCGCCTCAATGGCTTGTCTGAAACCTGTCAGTCCGTCCACGCAGAACAGAAATACATCTTTAATTCCACGGGTTTTAAGTTCGTTCAACACATTTAGCCAAAATTTACTGCTCTCATTTTCGCCAATCCATATGCCGAGAATATCTTTCTGACCGTCAAGATTGATGCCCAGAACTACATATGCAGCCTTCGTGATATACTGATGATTTTCCTTGACTTTGTAATGGATTGCATCCATAAACGCAAACGGATATACAGCTTCAAGAGGTCGATTTTGCCATGCAGTCACATCGGGCATAATCTTCTCACTTATCTTGCTGACAAGCTCGGGGGAGATTTCTACATCATACAGATTTTTGATTTGTTCGGAAATATCACGCTGGCTCATTCCGCAGGCATAAAGTGAGAGAATTCTCTCATCATTTCTGCCGGTGCTTTTGCCATTAAAAAAAACTTCCTTTTAAGCTTTAATTTTTCTATTTCCATTATTGCTTGAAAGGAAGTCTATTATTCACTTTTACACAAACTTTTCGGCGGTATCCAAACGAATCGGCTACGGTTACCATGATGATGACTTCTTCTTTACCTTGATTTGCTATCTTTCTATTCCGTCTGTCCGTTCTCCATCCAACAAAAAATTGTGATGAACCACTTTTTTATCAGTTATCGCTTTTTTGTGTTATTATTTTATTTAATTTTCAAAACAACTGCGAGAGTGAATTTCATATTTTCAGGGTCAAAATTATGACTTACATTACCGTTGTATTGTTTTGCTATTCGTTCTATACTTTTTATTCCGTAGCCGTGAATAAATTTATTGCTTTTGGTTGTCTGTAATTTGCCGTCCTTAAGATTAGGAGCACTTGCACAGTAATTCCATATGTTGATTACAATATAGTTTGTGTTCGTTTGCTTAACTGTAAGCTCAATTTTCTTGTTATCGGCATTTTGCGTTGCCTCGAGAGCGTTTTCAAGAATATTATCAAGTAATGATGTTATATCGTTATTTGAAATGCAAGAAAAATCTATATCACGAATATCGCAGTAGAAGTCAATCTCTTTATCTTTGCAAGCACTGACATATCTGTTTATGATTGCATTTATAAGTTTGTTATCGCTGTATTTCTTTAAGTATTTAATCTGATAATCTTCATACAGACTGTCAATGTATTTGTTTATGCTTTCAAAGTCTTTTTCGTTTGAAAGTTCTTTTATTGAAAGCAAGTGGCGTTTTATATCGTGAATTAAAATATTAGAATTTTCGTATTGATTTTGCAAAATAGAGTAATATTCGGTATCAATTTCTGATTTTTGTTTTTGCAGCTTTAGCGCCGTGTTTTCGTATTGAGTTTTCAATACGTCTTCGTGTACAAGAAAAACAACTATATTTGAATACATTAAAAGCAAAGCGCCTACCGCAAACAAAACATATGTAAATTCGTCAAGTTTATAGTTAAGCGAAATGTATGACATACCGCATATTATAAGTATTGACGCCATCGGCAGAAAGAAAAGCATATTTGTTTTATTTAGCTTCAAATTTTCTTTATTTTCTTTGACGGAAATTTTAGATACAAAGTATGCAATAAAGAAGAAAAATAACTGCGAGCTGCCGCTTAATAAGAAAAATATCATACCGTTCTCAGTGATTCCTTTAATATCAATATTAAAAGTTACCATTACAAGGAACAGCAGAGTCATTTTTGTTATGAGAGTTATAGATGTGAGAAGAATTGAAGTAAATATTGCTTGAAAAACATTTGTGTTAAAGCAAAAAATACACAGCAACAGATTGCAAGCTAAAAATGCTACAATATTTGAATATTCCACACCTATCGTATTTATTATAAATTGCAGTGCAGCAGACAATGAAAAACATAAAAATAAACCCATATTGCTCATTTTCTGAGCAAATTTGCTGGAAATAAATATGTAAGAAATGATTGCCTCAAATACCGTTACCGTCGCATAGCTGAAAATTATCATACAATACCTCCCGCAAAATCAAAAAAGGCTTTTTTAAATTCTGCGTATTTTCTTTGCGAAATGCAATGCTCCATAAGATTCTCATTGGCCCCCTGAAATGTAATTGAACTTTTATCAAAGTTAATTACATTCTGTAAGTTTACGATATAGCTTTTATGCGATTGGACAAAGCAGTTAGGCTGATTGATTATTTCGTACCATTCGGCAGGTTTCTTATTGGTTTCGTATGATTTGTATTTAGTAACGATAAGTGAACCGTGTTTTCTGTTTTCAATATAGAGAATATCCCTTGTTTTTACGGTGAAAATTTCGTCATATTTTTCTATTATAATACTTTTGCTGATTTTCTTGTAATAGTCAACGGCTTCAAGAAAATTTCTGTTAAACCTTTCAGTGTCAATCGGCTTTGAAAGATATCTGAAAACCTGAATTTTCATTGCACTGTCAAGGTAAGCCGGATATGAGGTAAGAATCATAATAATAATGTCGGGGTTTAATTGTTTTAATCTTTCCGATACCTCAAGTCCGTTTACGGCAGGCATTTGAACATCGACTATAGCGATGTCGTAAGAATGTTTTTCTTTAAAAATAAAATCACCGCAGGTACGCATATCTATATTAAATTCTATTTTATAGTTTTTTTGAAGATTACTTATAAGTGACCGTACTTTTTCGAGTATTGATTTATCATCATCACAAAGCAGAATATTAAGCACCAAAATTCCCCCTTTAGAAGATATTATACAACATAATTTTTAATCTGTCATATAAAAAACATCACTTTTGACTTTTTTTAATGCGTTTTTGCCCAAACTGTAACAAAAGAAAATCCTTGTGCTATAATAAAATCTGTAAATAAAGGAAAAACAAGTACATTTAGAAGTTTTGTATTTAGCGGTTTTGATTATGGCACTTCACAGCTACTTCATACATCTGCGATATGATGTGTGAAGTAAAGCGGTGCTGTGCAACGGTACGGAGGTTTGTATAAAATAAAAAGGGAGTAATACTCTTGAATACAGTTGCATTACAGGATTTTCAATCATATGCAAAAGTTAATGACAATGTTATTAACAAATTCAAGAATAAAATTCCTGAAGCTTTGCTTGAAATTTGGCAAAATTACGGATTAGGCACTTTTATGAACGGATATATTAAAGTGATTAATCCCGATGATTATCAAAGTATAATTGATAATACATACTTTCCGTATAAAGACGCAGTTCCCATTTTTGTAACTGCATTTGGTGACATAATTACCTTGGAAAGCGGCGAATATATAAGTATAATGTATCTTCGCTACGGAAAATGTGAACTGATGCTCAAAGATTTTGATTTCTTTTTAAAAAGACTTGCAGACAAGAGCTTTTTAAACGAATTTTTTTCTTTGAATCAGTATTATAAAGCTGTTAACGAACATGGAAATTTGTTGTATAAAGAGTGTTTTGGTTATATGCCTTTATTAGCGCTCGGTGGGAACGAAGACACCGATAATCTGAAAAAATTTCAGATACCAGAGCACATAGCGTTGATAAATTCATATTTCCCCATACTGATGTAAATCCGTTCTGCCTGACATCTTGCGATTTATAAAAATTGAGTAATCGGCAATATTGATGTTTAAAGAGAGAGGGAGCAAGATGTTAGGCAACAAGATTTAATTTTAAATTTGATAGTATCTTATATGTTTTAGTGGTATCTGCAGTTAATGAGGATACTGCTTTTTTTTATTTATATTGTTATAAAATTTATATTACTTTCCGTTAAAATATCATTGATTTTGAAATTTTAAAAACAGCAAAATAATATTATAGCTAAAGTTATTTATACGCGTATAAATCTAAATATTTTGATTTGATATATTGTTTTCAGATTGTAAAAAAAGAAAATATTACACAAATCGGTTAGTCAATTAATAAAAAACAGCTGAAATAATTGAGATTTATTGTTTTCGGATTACTAAAATTAGTTTATTTATGAATTCCTATATACATATAAAAATTTGATAAAAGCAGAAAAAGATTTGTGCAGCTTGCCACTTCAATTGAACAAGAAAATATTATATAATTAATACTATTCAATAAGAAAGATAAATTGATTTATTATCAGTTTACCTTTTCGTAATTGCAGACAATATTGAAAATTTAATAAAGGAGAAGAAACAGTTATGTATTACAGCAAAAAGCTATGCAAACATCTTAAAAAAAGCTTTTCTGTGTTTCTGGCATTTGCTATTATGCTGTCTGTGTGTGCAGTATCGGGAGTATCTCTGAGCGTTTCGGCTGCAACCGATTCCGGTAGCTATTACCTTATTACTACCGCAAATTCTGAGTGGCAGAATAAAACTGTTACTTACAGAATTTATGACAGCAGTCAGCATATGCTGAAAAGCGGCTCTGTTTTGGCAAGAAATGGTGGTGATACCTATGTGTTGCCGAACAGTGTGTTACAGAGCACAAATGTAGCTAAGCTTGAGTTTTCGTTAGCTTCGTTCGATTTGCCTACAAAAGCTGTTGCAAACGGGTATAGCCGTATTTTCTTTAACAGCAAGAGCGTAAATTCTAATGGCGGCGGAAGTTATGATTACTCAAATCCTTATGTTCACTACTATTCCGGAAGTACGACTTCGTCTACAGGTCCTGATTGGCCGGGTGTAAAGATGACTAAGGTTAGTTCTTCGTCAAGCGTTTACTACGCTGATATTCCGCAGGGCTACAAAAAGCTTAATTTCTGCGATTGGAACGAAGACGGTAAATATACGGTTAATCAGACCACTGACCAGACAATCGGTTACTACGGAGATTATGCGTACTTCTCGGGCAACAGATGGGAAAATCCGAGAATTCGCTCTATCGACATTTCAAATGCAACATCTGCTCAAGATTCTGTTTATATGGATAACGATGAAAATCTCGTTTTGAGCAAGTTTAGCTTTGACGGTTCGGGTGTGGATAAAAAGCCTGTGTATGTATATAATGATAACTGGAAAAATAACAGCAGTATTTATGCTACATACAGTCTTGTAGGAGCAACTTTAAGTGAATCAGACAAGACATACACAGTAACGGTAGAACTTACTTCGGAAGATGTAAACGGATATACAATGTTTAAAGGATTAATTCCTGTTGACACCAATGTTTGTTTCCATGTAAATGAAGATAATCTTAAGGGTTGTTCAAATGTTACTACTTATGCAGGCGGTACAAGCGGTTCGTATTCAAGCACTTACGATGATAATACCGCAACATATAAAATGCAGAATTCTACAGAAAACTGGATGAAGCGTTCTGATGTAAACACCGTTAATTTTGATGCCGTTATCGAAAATACATTTGCTAATAATCCTAATATTGTCGGCGTAGACGCAACATATTTTGATTATTGGTCAGATTATGAACAAACAAACGGTTATTTGACAAATGAACCCTATAATAATGGTATTGAAAATTATTGGTATCAGTTTGACAATTTCAATGAATATATAAGCAGTATTGCTAAGAAAAACCAAAGCAGTTGGAAGTATCCGCTGTATTTTGGAAATATGTTTTTTAGCAGTACAGAATGGAAAAATACATTTGAAAAACATGCTAAGACACTTACTAATATTAATAATTACAATGATCCTTTCTATTATGCAGTAAATAACTCAAACGGTATGAAATACGGTGGAGGTAATTATAATCAATCATTGCAAGGACTTGTTTATAATAAACTTGACAGCAACGGTGATTTGCAGGTAGTAAACGGTTTGAAAGCTCCGTATTTTGATGCAAATACTCTTTCTACAGAAAAATATAACGGAAAGAAAGTTGCTTCTGTTTTTAAGTCTTCATTCCCGTTCCGTACAGAAACCGATTCCAACGGAGTAACTAAGTATTCTTTTACTTCTAAAAATGCTAAGGATAATATTTACTTTACTTGGGACGGTACAACTCCGAAATTAATAAATTACGGTTCAGGCACTAATTATGGTGTTATGGATAAACTTAAAACATACTTTGGCGGCGGAAATGACGGCTACGGAATATTCCCGTTCAACACTAACAGCAATACAAAAACACAAACTATATATACTGATAATACTGACAATGGCAAGGCATATGTAGCTTATGTAGATGTTGACGCAGAGTATGACAGAATTATTCTTAGAAGCGGTACAAGCTATAATCCGAGATATCCTGCCGACCAACAGGGCGGTATTGATATAAGCGGTAACGGCGGTACAGAGTATGCTTTTGATACTGCTGGAAATTCAGTAGTTGTTCAGGCAAAAGCTTCATCTGCTGTTCCGAGCAATAAAAAACGAATTTATTTGCAGATTAAAGATGCGAGTATATATAACAGTTGGGTAAACGGAAAAACCGTTACTGCATATTGTTATGTAGACGCTGATAATAGTCAAAACACAGTTTGGAATAACAATAATATTGTATTTAACGAAGTTCAAAAGTTTGTAGCTCCGTCAGGCGGTACCGAATACACTTGCAGCGGTAACGATGAACTTGACTACGGTTTCGGTGTTCGTCTTGATATTGACTTCAGAGTCCCTGCAGAGGGAAAACTTTCCGACGATTCAGCCGTAACATTTAACTTTACAGGTGACGATGACATTTGGGTTTATGTAGGCGAAGATTCAACAGGCGCTGACGCTGATTTGGTTCTTGACCTCGGCGGTGACCATAAAGAAACAGAGGGTAATATTAATTTTGCCACAATGACAGCAACAGCAAACGATGTATTCGCTGATTATTCAACTACATCTACAAATGTACCTAAAGTCAGCAGTAGCCAGCTTTGCATGCAAAGTAACGCTGACCAGCTTTATGCTTATATTTGGAACAGTGAAAATACGAGTATAGATGCTAAATATTTGCTAATGGATCAAGAAACGATTAACGGTAAAAAGTTTTATACCATTGATTTAGCAAATTACAGCGACTATAATAAAGTTATTTTAAAATCAACTCCGAAAGGAAATTGGACTAATCAGACTAATGATTTGGATATATCATCTTATACCGGTAAGGTTTTACAGTGGGAGAATAAATCAAAGTATAATCCGAGTGAATATTCTGTATCAAATTCAACAAACCTTGGAAAAGTAACAACTACTTTCAACAACGGTAAACATCTTGATCCAAACAAGACATACCATATGGTTGTTTTCTATATGGAGCGTGGTGAGTCAGAGTCAAACCTTTCTATTGACTTTACAATGACCCCTGCAAATAATGCTCTTACGGTAAACAAATCTCTTGACACAGCAGATACCGTAACAGAGATTGCAAATGATCTTCGTGCAAACGAAACTTACGATTACACAATTACAGACGGTACAAGCGCAAGCGGCAAAAGTTATAAGCTGAACGGTGTTGATTCAACTCTCGGCAATAACGGTTCTTTTGTTCTTAAAGATAAGGACAATGCAGAGTTTGAAAATACTTTTAAAACAGGTTCGGACATTTCGGTAAATGAAAGCATTTCTTCTCCGCTTTCATATACAACAAGTTGGGAACTTGTTAATAAAAAGACAGCTTCTACTATAACCTCCGCAACTGGTACAAAGTCTGATTTTGCGTTAAAAGATTATGACAACGAAAGCTCAAATGCATTACTTGAACTTGATTATTTGAATACAATAAAAACTTCAAGTATTTCTCTTTCAAAGAGCACGGTTGATCAGGGCGGAAATCCGTATGCAACCGAACAGCAGTTTGACTTTAGATTGTTGATTGACCTGGACGGTGACGGTTCAAAATATTCTCCAAAGGCTTATCCTGTTAAGTATACACTTGGAGGAAATACTTACACAGCTACACAGGACGGTATTATTTCAGTCGGTGCAGGTGAAACCGTACAAATTACAGGACTTCCTGTTGGAGCAACATATACTCTTGAGGAGCAGACAGCCTCGGGATATGTTCCTGTTTCAATTACAGCTGACGGCTTTAGTCAGAATTTCGACGGTACATATTCAGGTACGGTAAATGACGGCGGAAATACACTTGCGGTTGTAAATAAACTCAATCCTACAAATACTGATATAACTGTAGGTAAAACTCTTGACAGTTCATTATACACAGGTTCTAAATTCAGTTATACTCTTAAAGGACTTTCTGAAATGACAACATCACATACGGACGGCGAAGGAAATGATATTAATACTGTCGATACATCACAAACTAATATGACAGTATCTAATGTTCTGGACGGTAATGTAGTGTTTAATAATATTACTTTTGATAAAGTAGGTTATTACAGATATTACATTCAGGAAAGCTATAACGCCAAGGACACTGATGAGGAAAAGGAGATTTATAATCTTGATAACAGACTTTTCCTTGTAGAGATTAGCGTAACTGCAAACGAAAGTAACCTTGTTGTAAGTAAACCTACATTCTCAATTGTAAATGCTGATAAAGCACAGGCGTTTATAAATGCGGATGCGAACAGTAAAGACGGATATTTTACAAATGATGTGACATCTGCTCCTATATTTGAAAACACCACAAATAAGGCAAAACTTACAGTTAATAAGGGAAGTCAGTCAGGCAACAATATTTCAGGTACAACTTTTGCGCTTATTAAAGTATCAGAAGAAAATGAAATTATAAGCTCTGATTTAAGCACTGTAATTGCAGATATTGAAAATCATAAATCACGAGCAACATTGGGTGTTACAGATGATAACGGTAATGTAGTATTTGACAAACTTCTTGTATATCAGAACGGCAGCGGATACTATACCAAAGAGAACGGCAGTGTTGTTTATAAAAACAGCAGTGACAACAACTATGTTGACGGAAAGTATGAAAAACAGGTTTATTGCCTGTTTGAGTACCAACCGGCTGCAGGATATAACCCGACAGGTGTTATTCAGTATTATACATTCCCGATTAATGATAACGGTACATACAAATTTGATGTTACCGCAAGCTATGTAAACGGCGCAGTTGTAATGCCAAATGCAAGCGGCAGCGGTATGAATATATTTTTTGTTATCGGTTTTATTATATTGGGATTTGGCACAACAGTTGTTTTAAGCTATATTGCTTATGACAATGTACAGCGCAAAAAACGCAAGGTCCGCCATAACATTAAAAAATAAGCAGGCTTTGCAAATTAATCGGTTTAACCTTTTGGTTAGAATAAAATTACATATATCACTATCACAATTACAAAAGGAGAAAGAAAAATGAAAACTACAAAGAAAATTTTTGCTGCTTTCATTGCAGTAATGATGATTGCTCTTATGATTCCATTTTCAGCAAGCGCAGCAAGTGAGTATTATTCAGCAAACCTCACCGGTAAGGCAGGTTACACAGTATCTGTTTATAAGGTAGCAGACCTTGACACAACAACAGGTAAGTACACAAGCTCAATTACAGCTATTCAGGACGAACTCAATAAGGTTGAGGGTGCAGATAATAAAAATGTTCTTAAGGCCTGTGATGCTGCAGCAGTTTCAACTCCGGTTACAACAAAAACATTTTCAGCAAGCGATGTTACACTTGATTTTTCAACAACTGAGCCTGGTGTTTATTACTTCAAATGGACAGGTACACCTGCAGGTGTTGACTCAAAAATTATTTCTAACTCAGTAATTTCACTTCCTTATTATAAAGAAGGCAAAGAAGGCAAAGATAGTAATTGGGTTAATTCATACACAGGAACAATCAGTGCTAAAGTTGATGATTCAACTCCAACAATAAGTAAAAAAATTGAAAATTCTGATATTGACGACAGCAACACAACAGCTGCAATCGGTTCAGATGTAACATTTACTCTCACAGCTGACACAGTAGGTTCAAGCACAGAAAAGGCTAAAAAGTATAAACTTACTGATACAATGAGCGCAGGTCTTACATATAAAGAAGTAAAAGAAGTAAAAGTTGGTACAACTGTTGTATCAACAGATGATTACAAAGTAACTCAGACCGGACAGACAGTAGACATTGAATTTACTTCTTCCTATCTTAGCAACGGTGACAGTGCTTTCTATAAAGCTGATAAAGTTTATGTAACTTATGTTGCTACAGTAAATACAGCTGCTCTTATTTCTATAGCAGGTGAGCTTAAACCTAATACAAACCATGTTGATCTTCACTACACAAATAATATGGATGTAGATTCTGATATTACAGGTAACACCGTAAATGTTTATACATTTACACTTAATGTCGGTAAGGTAGACGGCAATAATACAACAAAAACTCTTCCAAATGCAACATTTAAGCTTACATCAAAAAATGATGCACGATTTGTTAAAACTCTCACAACAGGTACAGATGGTTCAGTTACATTCACAGGTCTTAAGGCCGGTACATACTATGTAGAAGAAACAGTTGCTCCGGAAGGATACAATATTAACTCAAAGAAATTTGAAATCACAATTTCAACACAAGGTATTGTAACAGGCGATAATGTTAAAGATAACAAGCTTGTTGTTACTGACTTCCCACTTTCAGTTCCACAGACAGGTGGTGCAGGTACAGTTATGTTCACAGTCGGCGGTATTGCTCTTATCGCTTGTGCAGGCATTCTTTTCTTCGTTGTTATGAGAAAGAAGAAAACTTCTAAATAATTAACAGTAATATTTAATTAATATATGTAATTTGAGGGGTGCGGTCAAACGCACCCCCTGTTCTGTTTATCGGCTTACTATTGAATATATCTCACTTTTGCGTTATAATTTGTATAGTAAGAAATGCAAAGGATAATAATATGAAAAGAAAACTTGCAATTTTTGGCATTATATTAATTTTTATTGCAGGCATTGGGATTTTGAGCTATCCGCTTGTCAGTTCTGTAATTAATAATTATGTCAGCAGAAGCAGCGTTGAAGAATATTCTAAAACGGTTGCGGAAATGCCTAACGAAAAGGCGGAGGAACTTATTAAAGCTGCGCAAAAATACAATAACAGCCTTTCAAATAATTTAATACTTACCGACCCGTTTGACCAGGAGGCTTTTCAGAAAATCGGTGCGGATTACGAAAATGTTTTAAATATAAACGATGACGGACTGATTGGTTATATTGATATTCCGAAAATAAATGTCTATCTTCCGATTTATCACGGTACGGATTCAAAGGTGCTCGCAAAGGGTGCAGGACATCTGCAAAATACTTCTTTTCCCGTAGGCGGAACGAGTACGCATTCCGTTATTTCGGCACACTCGGCTTATCCGGGAGAAACTTTTTTCGATTACCTTACAGATATGGAGGTAGGGGATGAGTTCTACATTCATATTCTCGACAGGACGCTGAAATATCAGGTAGACCAAATAGAAGTAATTTTGCCGCAAGAAGTAAATTCGTTAAGAATTGTAGATGGGGAAGACCTTGTCACTTTACTTACTTGTACTCCGTACAGTGTAAATACACACAGACTTCTTGTAAGAGGAAAAAGAGTTGAGTATGACGATACAAAGTATGTAGAAACAGGTGTTTCGCTTGCATCGTTTGATAACGGATATATTTTCTTTCTCGGATACAAAATACCTTATCTTGTGGCAGGACTTATAATTGTAGGATTTGTCGCTGTTGTGGTGTTTATAATTATCTTTTCGCTTAAGCTCTCACGAAAAAAGAATAAGCAGAAAAATGATGATAAAGATAAAGTAAAGGACGGTGCTTAGCTTGGCTAAAAAAGTTATAACTGTTTTAGCAATTGTAATGCTTGTTGCCGGACTCGGACTATTACTGTTTCCTCCGATTTCAAATTATGTAGGAACATTAATTGCTAATTCAGAAGTAGATAAATTTAATACACAGCTTGAAAATATAATTGATGACGGCACAACATATAACGAGGCACTGGAAAGCGGCAGAATTGACAGCGACGGTTACCTTGATGACAACGGCACCAAGTGTGATTCTCCTGTACTTTTTAAAGCTGATTTGGATAGACTGTATAAAGACAGCATAGCATATAATGAGCAGCTTAAAACAAGTCAATACGAACTTTTGCGTAATGACACATACGCACAGTCAGCGCTTAATTTGAGCGATTACGGTATAAATGACGACATATACGGCTATGTTACCGCCGATACAATAGATATGAAATTGCCGATTTACCTTGGAGCAAGCAATGCGAATATGAGTTACGGAGCGGCACATATGAGTGCAACATCACTGCCGATTGGCGGTGAAAGCACTAATGCTGTACTTGCAGGGCATACAGGCTATATAGGCAGAATTTTCTTTGACAACCTTAGAAATCTTAATATCGGTGACAAAGTTACAATAAAAAATTATTGGAATACTCTTGAATATAAAGTAACAGAAACAAAAATAAATAAACCCGACGAATCGCAAGATGTATATATCAACGATAATCGTGACCTGCTGACTATGTTTACTTGCATAGATAATGGTAACGGCGGCTTTGACAGATATTATGTTATTTGTGAAAGAGTAAAATAAGAAAAACCTTAGGTTAGCTTTTGCTAAGCCTAAGGTTTTTGGATTCTATTCTAAATGTTGGGTAATATTAATAAATTATGGTTTAGCGGAACAAATCAGAAAAGCAATTATAAAAGTTTGTTCGACCTTTTCAAAGGTCGTGGGTGTGGGCAAAGCCCACAAATACTTTCCGCTTACGCAATCTGACGATAGCCGAACAGCTTGCTGTTTGCGCCTGATAAATTGTTGTATCGGAAGATTTTTATGGGCGCTGCCCAAACCCGCAATTTTTGAAAAAATTGAGTAAACTTTTTTGTTTTTGGGAGGATAATTTAGAGTTAGCTAAATTTCAATCCCCGAGCGACACTCTGCTAAACAATAATTTACACAAACGATTAGTATTGAATTTTGATAAATAATCTATTTTATTATGAAAAAAACCGCTTGAGCTATAAAACTCAAGCGGTTAAATCTTTATATTTAATTATTAAGCACGAAGTTCATCTTCATTATCGCCTGCATAATAAACTTTTTTGATGTCAGCACCCAAGGCTCTGAATTTTTCGATAACATCTTCATAGCCACGCTCAATGTACTGAATACTTGAAATCTCAGTTACACCGTTAATCTCAAGAGCTGCAATAATCATTGCTGCGCCTGCTCTAAGGTCGGTAGCCTTTACAGGTGCTGCTGTAAGCGGTGAGCCACCCTCAATAATTGCAAGTCTGCCCTCAACAGAGATATGTGCGCCCATTCTGATAAGCTCGCTTACATACTGATAGCGGTTATCCCATACATTTTCGTTAATAATGCTTGTACCCGGTACGCTGACTAAAAGTGCCGCAAATTGTGGCTGACAGTCGGTAGGAAAACCGGGGTGAGGCATAGTCTTAATGTTGCAGCGCTTTAAAGGATTTTTAGTAGCGTCAACCTTAATAGCCTCGTCATACTCTGTAATTACAACACCCATTTCACGCAGCTTGGCTGTAATTGACTCAAGGTGCTTTGGAGTAATGTTGTTTACTGTAATGCAGCCTCTTGTGGCAGCTGCGGCACACATATATGTGCCTGCCTCAATCTGGTCAGGAATAATTGAATATGTGATTCCGTGCAGATACTTTACACCACGAATTTTAATTACATCTGTACCTGCGCCCCTTACATCTGCTCCCATTGAATTAAGGAAGTTTGCAAGGTCAACAATATGCGGCTCTCTTGCGGCATTTTCAATGATTGTCATACCCTCGGCTTTAGATGCCGCAAGCATAATGTTCATTGTTGCGCCGACTGAAACTACATCAAGGTAAATGTGCTCGCCATGGAGGTTATCTGCATTTGCCTCAATAATAGCGCCGTCAACAAGCTGAGTAACTGCGCCCATAGCCTCAAAGCCCTTTAAATGCTGGTCAATAGGGCGAACGCCAAAGTTACAGCCGCCCGGTAAAGCCACCTGAGCTTTGCCACATCTGCCGAGAAGAGCGCCGAGGAGGTAGTATGATGCTCTCATACCTCTTACTAACTCTGTTGTAGCAGAGTGTGTTGAAATATGTGTTGGGTCTATATAAAGTGATGATTTATTAATTCGTCTTACCTGCGCACCCATCTGCTGAAGAATTTTGCTGATAAGGGCAACATCGCTGATATTTGGTATATTTTCAATCTGACAAGGTTCGTCACAAAGAATTACTGCCGGTATAATTGCTACTGCGGCATTTTTAGCACCGCTTATATTTACTTCGCCAAAAAGCGGCTTACCGCCGTTTACTACAAACTTTTCCAAACTGTTACACTCCAATTCCATATACTGCACATTCACAATAACGAATATGTGAGTTTCCATAATCTAAAACTAAATAAAATAAAGTGCGTGCAAAAAGACAGCAACTGTAATTGCTGTAAAAATGAGTATCTGCCAAACTACTCTTTAGATAATAGTATATCCACAAATATATTACATTTTCTTAAAACACACATTATGCCGCATTACAACAAGGTAACACTAACATTCTTATATAGAAAATGATACTACAAAATTGTAGTAAAGTCAACGCATATTTGAAATTGTAACTTATTTTTAGCTAAAATGTACTCATTTTAGAATTATAAAATTGAGTTTGTTCTTATTATGGCTAAATGTAGTTACAATGCTGCAATTATTCTTATAAGAAATAATAAGTTTGTCATAATTGTAATATAGAATTAAAACTTTGCAATTAAATTATTAATTAATAAATCCCGAAATCTGCGGTAAAATCTGAAAATTATTTATAAAATCTATTGACACAGCCATATAGGTGTGCTATACTCAAACTAACATATGAACATATAAACATATGAACAAGTTATTGAACGGAGCGTTTGCTATGATAGATAATAATGATAACAAAAACAAAGAGATACCCGACCTTGAGGTTTTGTTTGATCTTGCAGATTTGTTTAAGGTTTTCGGCGACTCAACCCGAATAAGAATAATGTTTGCCATTTCTGACAACGAAATGTCTGTACTCAGCATTGCCGAGGCTCTCAATATGGAGCAGAGCACTATTTCTCATCAGCTGAGGGTTTTAAGACAAAACAAACTTGTAAAAGTTAGGAGAGAGGGCAAGCAGATTTACTATACACTTGACGATGACCATGTTAAGAAAATTATTGAGATGGGACTCGACCATGTTCTTGAGTAAAGGAGGCACTTTTTATGAAATACAGTTTTACACTTGACAATCTGAATTGTGCGCATTGCGCAGGCAAAATTGAAACCAAGCTTGCCGAAACAGACGGATACGAAAATGTAAACTTTAACTTTGCCAATAAAAAGCTCGTGCTTGAAAGTGCCGAGAATGTAACGGCGCAGGATATACAGGCGGTTTGCGACAGCATAGAGGACGGAGTAGAGGTTATTGACAACACAAAAAGGAAGAATTTAAAGCAGTATTCCTTTACATTAAATAATCTTAATTGTGCGCATTGTGCAGGCAAAATTGAAACCAAACTTGCCGAAACAGACGGATATGAAAATGTAAACTTCAACTTTGCCAATAAAAAGCTCGTACTTGAAAGTGCCGAGAATGTAACGGTGCAGGATATACAGGCGATTTGTGACAGCATAGAGGACGGAGTAGAGGTTGCAGACAACAGTGTAAGGGAGAGCAACTCAGCCGAGCAAAATGCAGGTTCAGCTAAAAAGGACAAAAAGACAGAAATTAAAAACGAGATAATCTCAATCATCATCGCCGCAGTTTTGGGCATAACGGCATTTGGACTTGAGCTCACCGTTTTCGGCGACTCAGAGTACGGCTCGGTCGGCTCGTTTGTACTGCTCGCACTCAGCCTTGCGGCTACCGTAATATCAGGCTGGAGAACCTTTGTAAAAGGCGTTAAATCTATATTTAAACTTCAAATAGATGAAACTACCTTGCTCACCATTGCGGTTGTTGCCGCCTTTGTTTTGGGCGAATATGTTGAGGCGGCTATGGTTACAATTCTCTTTGCAGTCGGCGAAATTGTCGAGGAAAAGGCAGTTTCCGCATCGAGAAACGACATAGCAAAGCTCGCTCAGATCAGACCCGATAACGCAACCGTACTTATAAACGGCAAGGAAGTTGTAAAAGCCGCCGAAGATGTGAAAATCGGCAGTACCATCGTTGTTAAACCGCACGAAAGAGTGCCACTTGACGGCGTGATTTCAAAGGGAAATACCACACTTGACTCATCGGCGCTCACAGGCGAGAGTGTACCTGTTGACGCAGAGGTCGGCAGTGAAGTAATGAGCGGAATGATTAACGGTAATTCTTTAATAGAAATAAAAACAACTAAGGAATTTGGCGACAGCACCGCCGCAAGAATTATAAAGCTCGTTGAGGATGCCGCCGCTACAAAAGGCAAGAGCGAAAAGTTTATCAGCCGCTTTGCCGCAGTTTACACACCTATCATCATTTTAATTTCAATCATCGTTGCCATTGTACCGCCGCTTGTAGGCTTGGGCAGTTTCAGCACATGGGTTTATCGTGCTTTGGTATGTCTTGTAGCCTCTTGTCCTTGCGCCATTGTTATTTCAGTTCCGCTTTCGTACTATTCGGGACTTGGCGCATCGTCAAAAATCAGCGTGCTTATTAAGGGCGGAAAATACATTGAGGCACTCGCAAAGGCAGACGCATTTGTGTTTGATAAAACAGGCACACTCACAACAGGTGAATTGTCTGTAAATAAGGTGTTTGCTTACGGCAGTCATTCGTCAGCCGAAATATTATCGCTTGCCGCCGCTTGCGAAAAATATTCTTCTCACCCAATAGCCATGGCAATCAAAGCAAAAGCCGAAAAGAATAACTTGCCTGAGCTTTCAGATTACAGCGAAAAGGCAGGACAGGGCGTTACAGCTAAGTATAACGGCAAGAGCCTTGTCTGCGGCGGTTCAAAGATTTTGACAGACAGCCAAAAAGCAACAGCCGAAAAAACCGCATCGGTTTATGTTATTTATGACGGCGAATTAATCGGGGCAATTTCTGTAAGCGATACATTAAGACCGGAGGCAAAGTCTGTTATTGATGAGCTGAGAAAACTCGGTGTTAAGGACAGCATAATGCTTACGGGCGATAAGAAAGAAAATGCAATGGAAATAGCAAACGAGCTGAAACTCGATTCTTATGCGGCTGAGCTTATGCCGTCAGACAAACTCGAAAAGCTCATTGATATTAAGAAAACACATAAATCGGTTTGCTTTATAGGTGACGGCATAAACGATGCGCCTGTACTTACTGCGAGTGATTGCGGCTTTGCAATGGGATTTGGCAGTGAGGCTGCTATTGAGGCTGCCGATGCAGTGCTTGCGGCAGGCAACCTGAAACAGTTGCCAAGGTCGATAAAAATTGCAAAAAAGGTTGTAGCAACCGTAAGAACAAATATCACATTTGCGCTCGGAGTAAAAACAATAGTAATTATCCTCGCAATACTTGGCATAGCACCAATGTGGCTGTCTGTATTAGCAGATACAGGTGTAAGCGTACTTTGCGTACTTTATGCCGCAAGACTTTTGCATTTAACCGATAATAAGTAAATTTATGTAAATATTTCCTCTCATAAAAAAACTGCCGTACTTTGCTTAAAGTGCGGCAGTTTGCTGTGAGGTGGGGGAAACGCAGTAAGTTTAGTTTAATAAATTTAGGTCAACTCTTTTTAAAGGGTAGCGGATTTGGGCAGAGCCCATAAAATAATAAAAACGAACTGATTTTAAATAAAAGCAAATAGTTGGAATTATATCATAGAATAACTAAAACTTAGACTATTCAAGACTTTAGGATAAAACTAAAATTAAGACCAATGAGTGGCAGAAAGTTAGAAAGTCACACTTGAGCATAAGTAGAGAAAAGATATTTTAAAGGACACAAGAGTTTGCGTGTGTTGCTGATTTGCCCTTGAAAAGTGGCAAATCAGTAGTTTAGTAGCGTGGCTTTTCATTGTTGCTTTCGCTTTTTAAGGCTATAACCATTATGTTCCAGCCGCCAAACGGCAAGCCGTTTAGCTGTCAGACCTTGCATAAAAGGAAACTATTTGTGGGCGTTGCCCACACCCACAACCTTTGAAAAGGTTGACCAAACTTCTAACTTTGGACGGAAACATTTTCTTTTGCCGTACTTTCTTGCCCGACCAAAAGTCAGCTTAACAATAATTAACCCCAACTATTGACATTGAGCTTTTTAACTTTGTGATAAACTAAGTTAAACCATAATTAAAAGGCTGTTCCGCAAGATAGGGAACAGCCTTTATTTAATTATAAGATTTTATCTCGGTTATTCATTTTGTAACATAAGGTCATAAGACTGTCACTTAGGTGTACATTTTCAACAAGGGTGTCGCTGTACTTTCTTGCAATGTCATAGTGACTGAAATTCCAATAGTTCTTTATGCCGTAGCCATAAAGTTTGTCAAGTACATTTTCTACACATACTCTCGGAATACACAAAAACGCTGTATTGATTTTGTTGCTCTGACAGAACTCGTCAAGCAGACTGTCGTGCATTATTGTAAGATTATTCAGCTTTTTGCCAACTTTTTCTTCGTTACAGTCAAAACAGGCGATAAGTTCAAAGCCGAGCTTTTCAAAGTTCATATGCTTGGCAACCGCTTTACCAAGGTTGCCGGCACCGATAAGTATAGCTTTATAATTATTGTTAAGACCAAGAATATTTTGTATTTCTTCCTTAAGCTGAGAAACACTGTAACCGTAGCCCTGCTGACCGAATCCACCAAAGCAGTTAAGATCCTGTCTTACCTGAGAAGCGGTTACATTCATAATTTCAGCCAGTTTTGTAGATGAAATTTTATCAATGTTTTGTTCGTTAAGCTCAGACAAGAAACGATAATATCTGGGCAGTCTTCTGATTACAGACATTGAAATGTTGTCATTTCTGGACATTGTACTTTAACCTTACTCCTTTAACCGAATTGTGTTTGCTTATGCAAGTGAAGCGGCAAGATGCTCGTTTACTGCAAGCAAGAAATCTTCTGAATTAACCTTTTTCTTGTTTTCAAGAGTTGAAATAGCATAAAGGTCGCCTGTCATAATGCCGTCTTCAATAGTGTCGATAGTAGCTTTCTCAAGCTTGTCCGCAAAGTTCATAAGTTCAGGAAGATTATCAAGCTCGCCGCGCTTTCTGAGAGCGCCTGTCCAAGCAAAGAGAGTTGCAACAGAGTTTGTAGAAGTTTCCTCGCCCTTGAGATACTTGTAGTAGTGGCGCTGAACAGTACCGTGTGCTGCCTCGTACTCATAAACACCGTCAGGTGAAACAAGTACGCTTGTCATCATAGCAAGTGAGCCGAAAGCAGTAGCAATCATATCGCTCATTACATCGCCGTCATAGTTTTTGCAAGCCCACATATAGCCGCCCTCACTTCTGATAACTCTTGCTACAGCGTCATCAATAAGTGTGTAGAAATATGTAATGCCTGCCTGCTCAAATTTCTCTTTGTATTCATTCTCAAAGATTTCAGCAAAAAGATCCTTGAATCTGTGGTCGTACTTCTTGCTGATTGTATCTTTTGTAGCAAACCATACATCAAGTTTCTGGTCGAGTGCATAGTTAAAACATGAACGGGCAAATGAAGAAATACTCTTGTCAAGGTTGTGCATACCCTGAATGATACCGTCTGTCTTGAAATCAAAGATTGTACTTCTTTCCTCTGTACCGTCAGGCTTGGTAACGCAAAGTTCAGCCTTGCTGCCTGCCTTAACAACCATTTCTGTATTTTTGTAAACATCACCGTAAGCGTGACGGGCAATACAGATTGGCTTTTTCCATGTAGGAATGTACGGAGTGATACCCTTTACAAGGATAGGACTTCTGAATACTGTACCGTCAAGGATAGCACGGATTGTGCCATTTGGTGATTTCCACATCTGCTTGAGGTTGTACTCGTCCATTCTTGCAGCGTTTGGTGTGATTGTAGCACACTTTACGGCAACGCCGTATTTCTTTGTAGCCTCGGCACTGTCAATAGTAACCTGATCGTCTGTTTTGTTTCTGTTTTCAAGACCGAGGTCGTAGTACTCGCTCTTTAAGTCAATGTATGGGTAAATAAGAATGTCTTTGATTTTCTGCCAAAGAACTCTTGTCATCTCGTCGCCGTCCATCTCAACGATGGGGGTAGTCATTTTAATTTTATCCATTAGCTGTTCTCCTTTGTATAGTCAAGCAAACCGCCTGCAAGAATGATTGCTCTTGTTCTGTCTGAAAGCTCACAGTCGGCAACAATGGTTTCGCCTGTTGTCTTGTTTACAACTGTAACAGCCGAGCCTTCTGCAATTTCCTTTTTAACATTAGGAAGCTCAAGCATATCGCCGAGCTTAATCTTATCGTAATCGGCAGTGTTTTGGAATGTAAGCGGAAGAATACCTGCGTTAATGAGGTTACTCTTATGGATTCTTGCAAAACTCTTTACAAGAACTGCCTTAACGCCGAGGAAGAGCGGAGCAAGTGCTGCGTGCTCTCTTGATGAACCCTGACCGTAGTTTTCGCCGCCTACGATAATGCTCTTGCCGAGAGTTTTTGCTCTTTCAGGAAATTCCTTATCACATACTGTAAAGCAGTGCTGAGAAATAGCAGGAATGTTTGAACGGAGCGGAAGAATTTTTGCACCGGCAGGCATAATGTGGTCGGTTGTTATGTTGTCGCCAACCTTAAGTGAGCAAGATGCCTCTATAGAATCTGTAAGAGGGCTTGTCTTAGGATATTCCTTAATGTTTGGACCTCTTAAAATTTCAACATTGTCCATTTCCTCAACAGGAGCAGGAGCAATAACCATATTATCATTAATGAGGAACTTCTCGGGAAGTTCAATTTCTGCGGCAGGACCGAGCTTTCTTGGGTCTGTAAATACACCTGCAAGTGCCGATACGGCAGCTGTTTCAGGAGATACAAGGTAAATCTGACCGTCTGCTGTACCGCTTCTGCCCTCAAAGTTACGGTTGAAAGTACGGAGTGAAATACCCTTGCTGTTAGGTGACTGTCCCATACCGATACATGGACCGCAGGCACTTTCAAGAATTCTTGCGCCGGCAGCAATCATATCTGCAAGTGCGCCGTTCATAGCAAGCATATTAAATACCTGCTTACTGCCCGGAGCAATAGCAAGTGAAACGCCGTCTGCAACTGTTTTGCCCTTTAAGATATGGGCAACTCTCATAAGGTCAAGATAACTTGAGTTTGTGCAAGAACCGATACATACCTGGTCAATCTTCTTGCCCTCAAGCTCGCTGATCGGTTTAACATTGTCCGGTGAATGAGGACAAGCAGCAAGCGGCTCAAGCTCCGAAAGGTTAATTTCAATAACCTCATCGTAAACTGCGTCTGCGTCTGCGCTTAACTCTGTGTAATCTTCTTCTCTGCCTTGAGCTTTAAGGAATTCTCTTGTGATTTCATCAGAAGGGAATACGGATGTTGTAGCGCCGAGCTCTGCACCCATATTTGTAATTGTAGCACGCTCCGGAACTGTAAGTGTTTTGACGCCTTCACCGCCGTACTCAACGATTTTGCCGACACCGCCCTTAACGCTCATAACTCTTAATACTGCAAGAATAATATCCTTTGCAGAAACCCATGGACTGAGTTTGCCTGTAAGATTAACTCTAACCATTTTCGGCATTGTAATGTAATATGCACCGCCGCCCATAGCAACAGCAACATCAAGACCGCCCGCACCGATAGCAAGCATTCCGATACCGCCGCCTGTAGGTGTGTGGCTGTCGGAACCGATTAATGTTTTGCCCGGCTTACCGAATCTTTCAAGGTGTACCTGGTGGCAAATACCGTTGCCCGGTCTTGAAAAATAAATGCCGTGCTTTTTACATACAGACTGAATAAATCTGTGGTCGTCGGCATTTTCAAAACCTGTCTGCAATGTGTTGTGGTCTATATATGCAACGCTCTTTTCGGTTTTGACTCTCGGAATACCCATAGCCTCGTATTCTATGTAAGCCATTGTGCCTGTTGCGTCCTGTGTAAGAGTCTGGTCAATGCGTAAGCCGATGTCGTTGCCGACAACCATTTCGCCGCATACCAAATGCTCTTTAATAATTTTCTGTGCAATTGTGTAGCCCATTTGATTACCTCCGCAAAAAGTATTTTGTGGTATTTGCATTATTAAAAGCAATAACCCGTGTACATTAATTGCCCATTATAAGGCAATTATTAGTACCTATTATATAACATTTTTCTTCTTATGTAAAGTAAAAATGGATGTAAATACGAAAATTTGCGATTTTGGCACTATCTGTTGTTTATTTTTAAAAATAAATTGAATTTTCAACATTTAGGTGATATAATAAAAAAGTATGTGTAGGATATTTGAACTTAGATTTTTATAGGGGGATAATTTTATGGAAACAAGAGAAAATTTGAGAAATATAGCTATTATCGCTCATGTTGACCACGGTAAAACAACTCTCGTTGATCAGCTCTTAAAACAGAGCGGTATTTTCAGAGCAAATGAGACTGTGGCTGAAAGAGTAATGGATTCTAATGACCTTGAAAGAGAGAGAGGCATTACAATCCTTTCTAAAAACACCGCTGTAATGTACAACGGCATTAAGATTAATATTGTTGACACCCCCGGTCATGCCGACTTTGGCGGTGAGGTTGAGCGTATACTTATGATGGTAGACGGCGTTGTACTTCTTGTAGACGCTTTCGAGGGTTGTATGCCGCAGACAAGATTCGTTCTTAAAAAGGCTTTGGGCCTTGGCAAAAAGCCTTTGGTTGTACTCAATAAAATTGACCGTCCGGGTGCAAGACCCGAAGAAGTTGTTGACGAAGTTCTCGACCTATTTATCGAGCTTGGCGCTGACGAGGATCAGCTTGAATTCCCTGTAGTATATGCATCGGGCCGTGACGGCTATGCAAGCCTTGATCCGCATCAGCCCGGTACAGATATGAAACCTCTTTTTGAGGCTATTATAAATGAAATTCCTGCTCCGCAGGGAGATGCAGAGGGCGGACTTCAGATTCTTATTTCAAATATAGATTCAGATCCGTTTGTGGGCAGAATAGGTGTAGGCAGAGTTGAGAGAGGCACTGTAAAAACAGGTCAGAGCGTTGCAATCTGTCATACAGACGGCAATGTAACAAAGAACGCAAGAATCGGTAAGATTTACCAGTACGAGGGACTTAAAAGAGTAGAGAGCGAAACAGCGGAAATGGGCGACCTTATCTGCGTGAGCGGTATTCAGGATATTAATATCGGTGAAACAATTTGCGACCCTGAAAATATCGAACAGCTCCCATTCGTAAAGATTGACGAACCGACCGTATCAATGAACTTTATTGTAAATAACTCTCCGTTTGCCGGCAGAGAGGGTAAGTATGTTACATCAAGAAATCTTCGTGACAGACTTTTCAAGGAAATTGAAACCAATGTTGCGTTAAGAGTAGAAGAAACAGACAGTGCGGATACATTTAAAGTATCGGGCAGAGGCGAGCTTCACCTTTCTATTCTTATTGAAACAATGCGCCGCCAGAATTATGAGTTCCAGGTATCTCGTCCACAGGTTATCACAAAGATGATTGACGGTAAGTTGAACGAGCCTATGGAAATGCTCATTATTGAAGTACCTGACGCTTATGTAGGTGCAGTTATGGAAAAACTCGGTTCAAGAAAAGCTGAACTTATTAATATGGGCACCCGTGAGGGCGGTTCTACTCACATTGAGTTCCGTATTCCGTCAAGAGGTCTTATGGGTTACCGTCCCGAATTCCTTACAGATACAAACGGTAACGGTATTATGAACCATGTGTTTGACGGATATGAGCCGTACAAGGGGGAAATCGTAACCCGTCATCAGGGTTCGCTTATCGCTTTTGAAACAGGCGAAACAGTAACTTACGGTTTGTATGCGGCACAGGAGAGAGGCAGACTCTTTGTCGGCCCGGGTGTTCCTGTATATGAGGGTATGATTGTAGGCGCAAGCCCTAAGTCAGAAGATATTACGGTTAATGTATGTAAGAAAAAGCATATCACAAATACCCGTGCTTCAGGTTCTGATGATGCACTTAAACTTACACCGCCGTCAATTCTTTCGCTTGAGCAGTGTCTTGAGTTTATTGCAGATGATGAGCTTGTAGAGGTTACCCCCGAAAATATCCGTATGCGTAAGCGTATTCTTTCTAAGGAACAGAGAATGAAACAGGCATTCCATAAAAAATAATGAGTTTTGTAGTATTAGACCTTGAATGGAACGGCTCATACAGCAGCAAAGAACACAGATTTGTAAATGAGATAATTGAGTTCGGGGCAGTTAAAACTGACGATAATCTGAATATTATTGACAGATTTGAAATGCTTATTTCTCCGCAGATAGGCAAAAAACTTTGTTCAAAGGTTAAAAAGCTAACCAAAATCACCAACGAAGAATTAAGAGAAAACGGCTGTACATTTATGCACGCTGTTTCTGAATTTAAAAAATTCTGCGGCGATTGCGTTTTGGTGACATGGGGTACAAGCGACATTCTTGCATTGATTGAGAATTATATGTACTATGCTCACAGGCCCGAGCTGCCTTTTCTCACAAGCTATTGCAATGTGCAGGATTATTGTGAAAAATGTCTTTCCGTAAATGATAAATCTTCTCAACTCGGATTATCCGTATGCGCAGATATGCTCGCAATTAACTTTGATGTTGAAGAACAGCACCGTGCATATGCCGACGCAGAGCTTACATTAAAGTGTATGAAACATTTTGTCGAGGATTATCCGATAGACGATTTTATCAAAGATGCAACGGCTCACGAATTTTATGACAGACTGCTGTATAAAAATCATTTTATTACAGATATTAATAATCCGGAGATTGAGAAACGCAGTATGCGCTTTAATTGCGATGCTTGCGGAAGGCAGGCTGCAAGACAGGCAAATTGGAAAGTAAAAAACAAAAGTTTTGTTGCTCCCTTTTTGTGTAAAAAGTGCGGAAGAAAGTTTACGGGTAAAGTTTCCTTTAAAAAGAAATATGACGGAGTTACCGTCAGAAAGCGTATAGTCGAGTATGTTGAAAAGCCTGTTGACGAAAACAGCGAAAATAAGGCTTAGTATAATAATACCTTCTATACATATATCAGCATATAGAAAAACCAATGCCGAACGGTCAGACTAAGACTGTTCGGCATTTTTAAGAATAGAATGTGAATTTGGTTTCATTGTTATTTCAATTTATTTCATATTTATTTCAAAACGAGTTCATATAGTTTTCACTTGGCAAAATTATTATATATACATCGTAAGAAATACGAAAGACACAGCATTAAAGGAGGACAAAATAATGCTTGATAATAAAAATCCAAATGAATTCGACGACATCTATTCAGGTAATGCTGAAAATACACCTGAAAGCAACACAGACATTCCGCAGAAGAATGCAGAGGCTTCATATGAATGGAATTCCGATAAAAACGACAACAAGTCAAACGGCACAGAATACCATTATTCATATGTAAACGGCAATAATAAAGACGCTTCGCATAATCCTAACAGATATAACGAGCCTGCTCAATATTCTTCACAGAATACAAGTTCAGGATACAGCAATAATTACCATAATCCAAATACAAACGCTTATGATAATTACCAATCAAACGGTTACACTGCACAGAACCAACAGTCACAGAATGTATATAATTCTCAACCGTACGGTACTGCTCCCAATCATTCGGCAAACGCAAAACCGCCTAAGGCTAAAAAGCCTAAAAAACAGAGAAAACCAATATCAAGAGGCGGTATTGCAATAGCACTTGCAGTTACAATGGTGTTCTCTTGCGGACTTGGCTTTGGCGGCGGTTATTTTGCAAATAAGGTAAATACCAGTACAAGCGGCAGTTTAAATATTACCAAAACAAGCAGCAATGGCAACACTACAACAGCCTCAAGCACTTCAACCGCAAGCTCAACCTCTGAAATTGTTAAAAAGACAGCCGACAGTGTTGTTGAAATTTCAACAGAAAGCGTTGTAACGGGTTCATTTGCTCAACAGTATGTTCAGCAGGGTGCAGGTTCAGGCGTTATTATTTCTCAAGACGGTTATATTCTTACAAATAACCATGTAATTAACGGAGCAAATTCTGTTAAGGTAAGACTTAGAGATTCCACAGAGTACGATGCAACAATCGTAGGCAGTGATTCAGATAATGATATTGCTTTGTTAAAGGTTAATGCAACAGGACTTTCGCCTGCAACTTTCGGTGACAGCAACAGTCTTGCGGTAGGTGACTATGTAGTTGCTATCGGCAACCCACTCGGTGAACTTGGCGGTACAGTTACAGACGGTATCATCAGTGCGCTTGCAAGAAAGGTTACTATTGAAGATACACAAATGACACTTTTGCAGACAAATGCACAGGTAAACCCGGGTAATTCCGGCGGCGGACTTTTTAATGCAAACGGTGAACTTGTCGGTATCGTAAACGCAAAGCAGAGTGCAACCGAAGTTGAGGGTATTGCTTTTGCTATTCCGATTAACAATGTACTTGATATTTTAAGTGACCTTAAAGAATACGGTTATGTAACAGGTAAGGTTGATCTTGGTATTGACTTTACAGATATTACTTCTGACGAAACAGCTTTCTATTACGGTGTAAATCAGACAGGTTGCTATGTTCTTTCTGTTGATTCCGGTTCAAATGCCGAAAAAGCAGGAGTTACAAGAGGTGACCTTGTAACAAAGGTAAACGATACAGATGTTTCTTCGTCATCGGACATTACTACTGCACTTGAAAAAGCAGAAGTAGGCGACACAGTTACATTTACTGTAAGCCGCAGAGGAACAAGTAAGACAATTTCATTTGTACTTGAAGAATATGTACCTGCGGTAAGCAATTCTCAAATCACTAACGGCTCACAAAAGAGCACTACTCCGACATCAGACAGCGAAAATTCAATCGGTGACAACTCTATTTGGTCACAGATGTTTGGATGGTAATGCTGCTGTTTATATATAAATAATTCATTCTAATCTCTCCATACACAACAGCCGATGCGTTTTGCACCGGCTGTTGTGCTGTTTAGCGGTTTTGCAAAAATAATAGGGCAGACAAAGCGTCAGCCCTATTATGGTTTAGTGTATTAAATTGCGGTAGCAAAAAGTATTTGTGGGCTTTGCCCACACTCACAACCTTTGAAAAGGTTGATCAAACTTTTATAAATGTTTTTCTAATGCATTATGCTAAATAATAAAATTTACTGTTTCGGAATAGGTTTTGCCAATTTCATAGCATCGTTTGTTCCAAAAGTACGACGAATAACAGTTTCAATGTATTTCTTAATAAGTGTTTCATCATCAACTATTGTAAAGAATCGTAAAACCTGTGTTTGATTAAACCATACTATTTTCATTGGTGCTTTTAAAGTTTTGCTTATTCCGGCAACAGAAAGACTTGCCGCTTCGTTTTTTAATTCTTCTGTTTCACTGCATTTGCAGTTGCTCTTTTTGTATAATTCTGTAATATCGGTATCTTCTGAGTCAATAAAACCGCTCGTTACTTGTGATATATTTTCCAAGTCAGCGGCTGCCATATAATCAGCCGAGCTAATCATATAATCCCATCCATAGCCCTGCGCTGCCAAAAGCACATCATATTGATGCCAAGGCCCTGATTGAATATGCTTTATATCTCTGATAAAGGTTACATCATCAATGTATTCTTCGTTATTTTTCTTTTTAAATTTATCAAACAGTCCCATATTATTCTCCTTTATTACAGAAAAGATTTAGTAAAAATAAGTCTAAAAATAAGTCTAAAAATTACCATACTTGTAAAACAAAAAACAGACTAACAAGAAAGTTAATCTGTTTTTATGGTGCGAGTGACTTAGTTAAAAAATAAGTAAACTTTCTGCCTCGTTTGATGCGGCTTGCAAAAATTATAAATA